>Ga0208794_1000086_pt1 | contig 103681 bp, 109 predicted proteins | sample 32_taG_FD_184106 | JGI IMG/M metagenome (GOLD analysis project Ga0208794, IMG submission 184106) | Marine viral communities from the Gulf of Mexico - 32_GoM_OMZ_CsCl metaG (SPAdes) (version 2) | ecosystem: Environmental > Aquatic > Marine > Oceanic | place: Atlantic Ocean: Gulf of Mexico... | reverse complement strand
CCGCGATCTCGTCGAACGGGTTCATCGACATCTTAACGTTCGCCAGATCGACGCCCGAGCCGTCCGACTTCACACGCACCTTCACGTTGTAGTCGATCACCCGCTTCACGGGGACTAGGATCTTCATCTTCTGCTCCTGTCTCAGAAGAACGCCTGCAGGCCGGTCTGGGCCCGCCCGAGGATCAGCGCATGGACGTCATGCGTGCCCTCATAGGTGTTCACGGTTTCCAGGTTGATCATGTGGCGCATCACCGGGAACTCGTCGGAGATGCCGTTGCCGCCATGCATGTCACGAGCGTGGCGCGCGATCTCGAGCGCCTTGCCGCAGTTGTTGCGTTTCATCAGGGAGACCAGCTCCGGCGAGGCGCGGCCCTCGTCCATCAGCCGGCCCAGCCGCAGCGAGCCCTGAAGCCCGAGCGAAATCTCGGTCTGCATGTCGGCCAGCTTCTTCTGGAACAGCTGGGTCTGCGCCAGCGGCTTGTTGAACTGCTTGCGATCAAGCCCGTATTGCCGCGCCGCGTGCCAGCAGGCCTCGGCCGCGCCCATCGCGCCCCAGCTGATGCCGTAGCGCGCGCGGTTGAGGCAACCGAAGGGACCCTTGAGGCCCTGCACGTTCGGCAAGAGCGCGTCCTCGCCGACCTCGACGCCGTCCATGACGATCTCGCCGGTGGTCGAAGCGCGCAGGCTCAGCTTGCCGCCGATCTTCGGGGCGGACAGGCCAGCCATGCCCTTTTCGAGGACGAAGCCGCGGATCTTGCCGTCATGCGCCTCGGACTTGGCCCAGACCACGAAGACATCCGCAAACGGCGCGTTCGAGATCCACATCTTGGAGCCCGAGAGCCGGTAGCCGTTGTCGGTCTTCTTCGCGACGGTCTTCATGCCGGCGGGATCGGAGCCCGCATCGGGCTCGGTCAGGCCGAAGCAGCCGATCAGTTCGCCCGAGCACAGGCCGGGGAGGTATTTCTTCTTCTGCTCCTCAGAGCCATAGGCGTGGATCGGGTAGATCACGAGGCTCGACTGCACCGACATCATCGAGCGATAGCCGGAGTCCACGCGCTCCACCTCGCGGGCGATCAGGCCATAGGTGACATAGGACGCACCGAGACCGCCGAACTCCTCCTCGACGGTCACACCGAGCAGCCCGGCCTCGCCCATCTCGCGGAAGATCGACGGATCGGCCGTCTCTTCGCGGTAGGCTTCGGTCACGCGCGGGGCGAGCTTGTCCTGCGCGAAGGCCTGCGCCGCGTCGCGCAGCATCCGCTCGTCCTCGTCGAGCTGGGCCTCCAGCAGGAAGGGGTCGGACCAGTCGAACTGGGCGAGTTCCGGGCCGTGGCCCTGCATATCCTTGGGCATGTTATTTCTCCTCCGCGTCGAGTGCGGCCAGGCGATCGGCGAAGACGCCCAGCAGCTTGTGTTTCAGGATCTTGCCGGTCGCCGCAGCGGGCAACCGGTCCACGATCAGGATCTTCGATGGCCGCTTGTAGCTCGAAAGCCGCTCCGAGACATGGGCTTTCAGCGTCGCAGGCTCGGGGACGGGATCGGTGCACTGCACGAAGGCCAGCACCTCCTCGTTGCCATCGCGCGAGCGGCCGACCACGGCGGCCTGCACAACGGCGGGATGATCGTTCAGCGCGGCCTCGACCTCGGGCGGGTAGACGTTGAAGCCGGAGCGGATGATCAGCTCCTTGCAGCGGCCCACCACGTGCAGGCGCCCTTCGGCATCGATCCGTCCCAGATCGCCGGTCGCGAGCCACCCCTCGGCATCGATCACCTGCGCGGTGGCCTCGGGGTTGCGGAAATAGCCCTTCATCACATGCGGGCCGCGGGTGCGGATTTCGCCCACGCCCTCGGCATCGGGCGCATCGATGCGGATCTCGATCCCCGGAAGCGCGGGGCCGACCGAGACATCGGGCACGCCGATCGGGTTGCGGGTGCCGCTGACGCCGGCCGTGCTCTCGGTCATGCCGTAGCCATTCTGCAGCGGTAGACCGTAGAAGGCCTCGGCCTTGCGCTTCCAAGCCGGGTCGAGGGGCGCCGCTCCGGACGAGACATAACGCAGCCTGGCGCCCTCGAGCCGGTCGAGGCCCTGCCCGGCGACGTGCTTCATCAGCAGCGCGTGCATCTGCGGCACCATCGGCAGCACCGTGATGCCGCGCTTCAGCGCTGCGAGCAGCCGGTCGGGTGCGAAGCGGGTCTCGAGCTGCACGCAGGCGCCGCAGCTCACCGCCGCCATCAGCATCGAGGCGAGGCCGAAGACATGGGTCAGGGGCAGCGCGCCATAGACCCGATCCTCGGGCCCCATGCCCCTGAGCGCGGCGCTGGTGGCACCAGCGAACAGCAGGTTGGCGTGGGTCAGCATCACCCCCTTGGGATCGCCGGTGGTGCCGGTGGTATAGAGGATCACGGCGGTCTGCTCCGGTCCCTGTGCCACCGGCTCGGGCGCGCCGCCGGGGCCCTTGGCCAGCGCGAGCCGGCCGGTCGCGGTGACGACGGGTTCGGCCCCGGCCGCCTCGGCATGGCCGGCCGCCTCGGCCGAGACATGGGTGGTGTAGAGGATCGCGCGCGGTCCGGCATGGTCGGTGATCCGCGCCAGCTCGGCGCCGGTCATCCTAGCATTGACCGGAACCGCGATCGCGTCGAGCGAGGAGGCCGCGAAGATCGCCAGCGCGGTCGCGGCGCTGTTCTCGGCCACGATCAGCACCCGGTCGCCGGCGACGACGCCACGCTCCGCGAACAGCCTTGCCAGCTCGCCGGCCGCCGCCTCGCACACCTCGTGGTCGAGCGTTCGGCCATCGGCGTCGATCAGCGCCGGCGCCTGACCGCGCAGCTGCGCCTGGCGGCCGAGCAGCTCGTGCACCCGGCGCGTGCCGGTCTCGACCGGCCGCGCCCCATCCGTCTGTGCCTGCATCATGCCAACTCCCCCTGCGTCTGCCCCTGCAGGATCGCCGGGCGCAGCCGCGCCAGCGCGACCCGCGCCTCTTCCTCCAGCCGGCCGATGATCGCGGCCAGCGGCTCGATCTGGCCCGTAAGCCCGAGCGCCTGCCCCGCCGACAGCATGCCGCGCGACACGTCGCCGGTCTCGTAGGCCCGCCGCCCGATCGCGCCCGAGACATGCGGCAGCAGCGCCTCGATGCCGATCTCCGGGTTCTCGGCCTCGAGCCGCGCCACGGTTTCGGAGGTCTCGTTGCGCAGCGTGCGGATCGTGTTGCGCACGCTCGACATGCTGAGCATCGTGTCGGTTTCCTTCGCCCCCGACAGCGCCCGCTTGTAGTCGGGATGCGCCGTGATCTCCTCGGCCACGAGAAACCGCGTGCCGACCACGACGCCCGCGGCGCCGCCCGCCAGCGCCGCGACGAGCTGGCCGCCGTGACCGACGCCGCCGCCGATCAGGAACGGAATGTCGAGCCGCCGCTCGGCCAGCGCGAGGTTGACGAAGCTGCCCACCAGATCGAGCCCGGGATGGCCGCCGCACTCGGCACCGACGATCGACACCATGTCGACACCCTCGGACTGCGCCTTCTCGGCGAAGCGAACGCTCGGCACCTTGTGCAGCACGGTGATGCCGGCGGCCTTCAGCATCGGCAGCCACGGCGCCGGGTTGCGGCCCGAGGTCTCCACGAAGCGCACGCCTTCCTCGGCGATCAACTCGAAGATCTCGGCGGTGCGCTCGCCCGGCACCAGCTTGGGCAGCATCGAGACGTTGACCCCGAAGGCCCCGCCTTCGGCCATCTCGCGGGTCCGGCGGATCTCGGCGCGGAGCCGGTCGGGATCGGGAAAGCTTGCGGCTGTGATGAAGCCGATGATCCCGGCGCGGGCGCAGGCCGAGACATATGCCGCATCCGACAGCCACATCAGGCCACCGGCGACGACCGGCAGCCGGGTGCCATAGGCGCGGGTCACGGCGGTATCGAAAAGGGGATCGGTCATGACATCTCCCTCAGCGCGACGAAATCGGGGGCCCGCTTGTCGAGAAAGGCCGCGATGCCCTCGGCCGCCTCGGGGGTTCCCTGGGCACGGGCCATGGCGTCGCGCTCGGCATCGAGCTGGGCCATCAGATCACCTTGCGCGGCGCTGTTCATCAGCGTCTTGATCGCGCCTTGCGTCGCCGACGGCCCCTGAGCCAGCCGGTCGGCCAGCGCCATCGCGGCCTCGAAGGCATGGCCCTCTGGCGCCAGCTCGGACAGCGCGCCGAGCGCGTGCAGCCGATCCGCCGCGACGGGCTCGCCCAGAAGCACCATCCGCCGCGCCAAGGCGCGCGGCAGCAGGGCCGAGAGGAAATGGGTGAGCCCGGCATCCGGCACCAGCCCGGCCTTCACATAGGCGGCCGTGAAGCGGGCGGTATCGGAGGCCACGGTGACGTCGCAGGCCAACGCCAGCGACAGCCCCGCCCCGGCGGCGCCGCCCTCGACGGCCGCGATGACCGGTTTGGGGCAGCCAATGATGGCGCGGACGAGGTCGTGCAGCTTCTCGATGTTGCCGCGCCGCTCGGCTTCGCTCTGCGCGGCGCGGGTGGCGAGAACGCCGAGATCGCCGCCTGCGCAGAAGAAACCGCCCTCGGATGCGAGGACGACGCAGGCGATGCGCTTGGTGCGACCCGCCGTCTCCAGCGCGTCCTGCAGCGCGGCATAATAGTCCGGTGTCAGCGCGCCGCGCCGCGCCGCGTTGAGGTTCCACACCACCAGCCGGTCGCCGCGATCCTCGATCCGCGCCATGCTCATGCGCGTCCCTCCGCGTGCTGCTGCGGTACCGGCTTGAACACGCCCGTCGCCGTGGCGATCAGCCGGTCGTCACCGCCCCGCAGCTCGCCCTCGATGAACAGGATCTTGCGTCCGCCCCCGGTGATGCGCCCGACCGCCACCAGCGCCTCGCCCTCGCGGGCGGGGGCGAGGTACTGGGTGTTGAGCGAGATGGTCAGGAACGGGTAGCGCCCGCCGGGATCGCGCGACAGGCTGCCGGTGGCGCCCATCGCGTTGTCGAGGATCGTCGCGACGATGCCGCCATGCAGCATGCCATGCCGGTTGGTGTGATCCGCCGTCACGGTGAGATGGCACCGCGCCCGGCCGTCGCCCTGGCCGACATCCAGCACGTAGCCGATCAGCCGCTGCGCGCCGGTCTCGCCCTCGATGATCCCCGGCCCCGCCATCAGGCCGCCCGAAGCCTTACGAAGCGACCCAGATGGAAGGTCACGTCGCCGAAGCGTTGATCGAGCATCGACAGCCGCCGCGCAAAGCGGGCGAGGTCGTATTCCTCGGTCATGCCGATGCCGCCATGCATCTGAACCGCTTCCTCGGCGACCAGCCGCGCGACCTTGCCGACGAGGTGCTTGGTCGCGGAGACGTGGATCTCGCGGGTGTCGCGGTCGGCCTCGAGATGGCCGCACAGGTTGATCACCGCCGAGCGCGCCTGCTCGATCTCGATCAGCATGTCGGCGGCGCGATGCTGCAGCGCCTGGAACTTGCCGATCGGCTGACCGAACTGCTTGCGAGTCTTGAGATAGTCGCCGGTCAGCGCGCGCGCCGTCTCCATCGCGCCGAGCGCATCGGCGCAGATCGCGGCGGTGGCGCGGGCCTGCGCCGTCTCGATCGCCTCGAAAGCCTGGCCCTCGGCGCCGAGCAGCGCGCCTGCCGGCAGCGTCACGCCGTCGAGCACGATCTCTGCCGCGTGGCCACCCTGGCTCAGCGGGTAGTCGCGGATCTCGACGCCCGCCGTGCCCTTGGGCAGCAGGAACAGGCTGATCCCGTCGCGGTCGGCGACGTCGCCCGAGGTCCGGGCGGAGACGACGATGTGATCGGCCTGCGCCCCGTTGACGACGACGGATTTGCGCCCCGTGAGGGTCCAGCCATCGCCGCTCCGCTCGGCGCGGGTCTCGACCCGCTCCAGATCGAAGCGGCTGGCCGGTTCGCCATGCGCGAAGGCCAGCTGCACCGCACCTTCGACCGCCTGCGCGACGATCTCCTGCTGGATCTCGTTGCCCAGCTCGGCGACCAGCCGGCCGGCGAGCAGCAATTCGAGCATCGGCTCGACCGCGCCCGCGCGGCCCAGCTCCTCGAACACCACCATCAGGTCGAAACCGGCCCCGCCGAAGCCGCCCTGATCTTCGGTGAACAGCGCGCCGGCGACGCCCATCTCGGACAGGCCGGCCCAGATCTCGGGCGACATGCCGGCGGTCTGCGCGGCTTCGAGGGCCTGCGGCGTCACGGCTTCGCCCAAATAGCGGCGCAGCCCGTCCTGCAGCATCTGCCGCTCTTCGGTCAGTTGGAAGTTCATGTCCCGCCCCTCAGAGTTCCAGGATCGCCTTGGCGATGATCGTCTTCTGCACCTCGTTCGATCCGCCATAGATCGAGAGCTTGCGGTTGTTCAGGTAATGCGGCGTCGCGGACATCGCGTAGGACGGGCCGACCGGCCCCTCGTTCGAACCCGCCTCCAATGCCTCGGAAACGAAGGGCATCGCCCAGGGACCGACCGCCTGCTTGGTCAGCGCGTTGATCTCCTGCCGGATCACCGTGCCCTTGACCTTGAGCATCGAGCTTTCCGCGCCCGGCGCCTGACCGGCGGCGGCGGCCGAGACCACTCGCAGGTTGGTCGTGGCCATCGCCATCAGCGAGATCTCGACCTCGGCGATCTTCGCCGCGAAGAGCGGGTCCTCGATCAGCGGGCGGCCGCCCGACTGTTCGAGCCGCGCGATCCGCTTGAGGTTCGCGAGTCCGGCATTGGCGAAGCCCACCCCGGCGATGTTGGTCCGCTCATGCGTCAGCAGGTACTTGGCGTAGGTCCAGCCCTTGTTCTCCTCGCCGACGAGGTTCTCCACCGGCACGCGGACGTTGTCGAAGAAGACCTCGTTCACCTCCGGCTCGCCGTCGAGAAGCACGATCGGGCGCACGGTCACGCCGGGATCGTTCATGTCGACCAGCAGGAAGGAGATCCCCTCTTGTGGCTTGCCCTCCTTGGAGGTGCGCACGAGGCAGAAGATCATGTTGGCGTACTGGCCCAGCGTGGTCCAGGTCTTCTGCCCGTTAACCACGTAATAGTCGCCGTCGCGCACGGCGGTCGTCTTGACCGAGGCGAGATCGGAGCCCGCGCCCGGCTCGGAATAGCCTTGGCACCACCAGTCGTCACCGTTGAGAATGCGCGGCAGCCAGTAATCCTGCTGCTCCTTGGAGCCGAACTTCTGCAGCACAGGGCCGAGCATCGCGAGACCGAAGGGCACGATGCGCGGCGCATGGGCGGCGGTGGTCTCTTCCTCGAAGATGTGCCGCTCGACCGCGTTCCAGCCGGCGCCGCCATGCTCTTTCGGCCAGTTGCCCGCGAGCCAGCCCTTCTCGTTCAGGATGGCGTGCCATTCCTCGTAATCCTGCTTGGTCAGGCGCTGGCCGAGGCGCACCTTCTCGGACAGCCGCTCGGGCAGCCGCTCCTCGAGAAAGCTCCGCAGCTCGGCGCGGAAGGCCTTCTGCTCTTCGGTGAAGTTCAGGTCCATTGCCGGGCCCTTTCTCAGTAGATCTCGAACAGGCCGGCGGCACCCTGCCCGCCGCCGATGCACATGGTGACGACGCCGAGCTTGGCGCCGCGACGGCGGCCCTCGATCAGCAGGTGGCCGGTCATGCGCGCGCCGGTCATGCCGAAGGGATGGCCGATCGAGATCGAACCGCCCGAGACGTTGAGCTTGTCGTTGTCGATGCCCAGCGTGTCGCGGCAGTAGAGCGCCTGGGAGGCGAAGGCCTCGTTCAGCTCCCACAGGTCGATGTCGTCGACGGTCAGGCCCTGGCGCTCCAGCAGGCGCGGCACGGCGAAGACCGGGCCGATGCCCATCTCGTCAGGCTCGCAGCCTGCCACGGCGAACCCGCGGAAGGCACCGAGGATGTCGAGACCGAGGCGCTCGGCCTCCTTGCGGTCCATCATCACTAGCGCGGCAGCGCCGTCGGAGAGCTGGCTGGCGTTGCCGGCGGTGATGAAGTTGCCTTCGCCGCGCACCGGCTGCAGCTTCTGCAGGCCTTCGAGGTTGGTCGAGGGGCGGTTGCACTCGTCCATCGAGATGGTTTCGGTGACATGCGAGACTTCGCCGGTCTCCTTGTCCTTCACGGCCTTGGTCACTTCCATCGGCGCGATCTCGGCGTCGTACCGCCCGGCCTGCTGCGCCTTAGCGGTGCGCTGCTGGCTCGACAGGGCCAGCTCGTCCTGCGCCTCGCGCGAGATGCCGTAGCGCTTGGCCACGGTGTCGGCGGTCTCGATCATCGCGTGGTAGAGCTCGGGCTTGTGCTCCTCGATCCAGGCATTGCGCGAATGGCGTGCGGGCGGCTGTACCATGGAGATGCTCTCGACCCCGCCGACCAGCACCGCCTTAGCGCCTTCCTGTGCGATCATATGGCCGCCCATGGCCACCGCCTGCAGGCCGGAGGCGCAGAAGCGGTTGACCGTGGCGCCTGCGATCGACACCGGCAGACCGGCGCGGATCACCGCCTGACGGGCGATGTTGCCGCCGGTGACGTATTCCGGATAGCCGCAGCCGAAGATCGCGTCCTCGATCAACGCCGGGTCGATGCCGGCGCGCTCGACCGCGTGACGGGCGACGTGGCCCGCCATGTCGGCACCATGGGTGATGTTGAACGCGCCCCGGGCGGCCTTGCCGATCGGCGTGCGGGCGGTGGATACGATGACGGCGTCGGTCATGTCGTCTCTCCCTCTCAGCCGTTCAGGCTGGCGAATGTGGAATTGTCGGAGGCCAGCCGCGCGAGCAGCGGCGCGACCTTCCAGAAATGATCATCCTCGGCGGCGTAGCCCTCGATCCGGTCACGGATCACGGCCAGCCCCTCGGTATCGGCGTAGTGCATCGGGCCGCCGCGATGGCGCGGGAAGCCGTAGCCGTAGAGCAGCGTTACATCGACATCGAGCGGGCGCTGCGCGATGCCCTCCTCGACCACGCGGGCGCTCTCGTTGACCATGGCGGCCATGTAGCGCTCGACGATCTCCTCGTCGGTGAAGTCGCGCGGGCTGACGCCCTGCTTCTCCCGCTCGGCGGCGATGATCTCCTCGACCTCCGGGTCGGGGCGGCCGCGCGGGCTCTCCTGGTCGTAGATATAGTAGCCACGACCGGTCTTCTGGCCGAGCCGCCCCATCTCGTAGAGCGTGTCGGCCCAGCCGGGATAGCGGTCGCGCTCATGGCGCTGATCGGCCTTGCGCTGCCGCGTCATGTAGCCGATGTCGAGCCCGGCGAGATCTCCCACTTGGTAGGGTCCCATCGGGAAGCCGAAATCGCGCAGCGCCTTGTCGATCTGGTAGGGGCTGGCACCGTCGAGGATCATGTGATCGGCGGCGGTCCGGTAATGCGACAGGATGCGATTGCCGATGAAGCCGTCGCAGACACCGGCGCGGACCGAAACCTTGCCGAGTTTCTTGCCGAGCGCGAAGGCAGTGGCCGTCACCTCGGGCGCGGTCTTGTCGGCGACCACGACCTCCAGCAGCTTCATCACATGGGCGGGTGAGAAGAAGTGCAGTCCGATCACGTCCTGCGGACGGCTCGTGGCCTGCGCGATCTCGTTGATGTCGAGATAGGAGGTGTTGGTGGCCAGCACCGCGCCGGGCTTGGCCACGCGGTCGAGCTCGGTGAAGACCGCTTTCTTGACGTCCATGCTCTCGAACACGGCCTCGATGATCACGTCGGCCTGCCCCAGCGCGTCGTAGCCGGTGACACAGGAGAGCGCGCCCGAGAGGATCGCGTCGCGCTTGCCTTCCTTGAGCTTGCCGCGCTTCACCGCCGCGGCAAGGTTCTTTTCGATGGTGGCGCGGGCGCGGGATGCGGCCTCGTCGTCGCGCTCGACCAGCGTCACGGTCAGGCCGCGCAGCAACGCCGCGGTAGCGATGCCCGCCCCCATGGTGCCGCCGCCGATCACGCCGATGGCCGAGACGTCGCGGGGGGCGATGCCCTCGATCTCGGGCAGCTTGGCGACCTTGCGTTCGATGAAGAAGGCGTGGATCAGGCCGGCGCGCTGCGGCGTCTCCATCATCTTCATGAACTGGCGCCGCTCCTCGGCAAGGCCATCATCGAAGCCCATCTTGGTCGAGGCCTCGATCGCATCGAGCGCAGCCAGCGGGGCCACCTCGCCGCGCAGCTTCTTCTTGAGCGCGGCGCGGCGCGCATCGAACATCGCGGCGTCATGCGCGGGCGCGGCCATGTCGCGCACCGGGCGCGGGCCCGCGCCCTGCGAAAGCAGATCCTCGGCATAGGCCAGTCCGGCATCGAGCGCTTCGCCCTCTCCCAGCCGGTCCACCAGCCCCATCTCGACCGCCTTGGCGGCCGGGACCGGCGTGCCGGTGGTGGCCATGTCGATCGCGGCCTCGGCCCCGACCAGGCGCGGCGTGCGCTGGGTGCCGCCCGCGCCCGGGATGACGCCAAGCTTGGTTTCCGGCAGGCCCAGCTGAGCACCCGGGACGGCGACGCGGTAATGCGCGCCGAGCGCGATCTCGAGCCCGCCGCCAAGTGCGGCGCCGTGGATCGCGGCGACAACCGGCTTGGTGCAGGCCTCGATCCGGTTGACCACGTCGGGCAGGAACGGCTCCTGCGGCGGCTTGCCGAATTCCGAGATGTCGGCGCCACCGATGAACAGACGGCCGGCCCCATGGATGACGGCGATCTCGGCCTCCTCCGCCTCGAACCGTTCGATCGCCGCCACCAGCCCGGCGCGCACGTCGCGGCCCAGCGCGTTCACCGGCGCGTGGTCGACGGTGATCACCGCGATCCGGCCACGGGTCTCGAAATGCACAGTACCTGCCATTTGATCCTCCTCCTCGGGCTTCAGCCTAACCGATCGCCCGATCAAGTTTCAACATGTAAATCTTAATTCCAACATGCAGAATTAAGAGCACGATCAGATATCGTGCCGGGTCAGGAACGGCCCCTGCCCCATGATCCGCTCCAGCTCGCGCACCCCGGCCTGCAGCTTCGGGCCGACCTCCTCGCGCATCCGCTCGATGCTGAGATCCTTGGGCATGGCCCCGCAGGTGAAGATCACCGGCTCGCTCAGGTCGCGCGACTGGAACGGCACCGACACGGCGTGGATGTTGGACGCGAAATAGGCCGCCGGATCGGCGATCACGAAGCCCTCGGTGACGAGCTGGGTATAGGCCTCGCGCCGCGCCGCGCGGGCGCTCTCCTCGTCGAGGCCGCGATGGCCTTCGGCGTCGGCCACGGCTTCGGCGAACCCCTCCTCCGAAAGGGCGGCCAGCATGGCGTGGCCCGAACTCGATCCCTTGAATGGCAGGCGGTGCCCGACCTCGAGCCAGATCGAGGAGACGTTCTGCGGCCGCCATGTCTTGGTGATGAGCACCCGGCCCCGGTCGCGCACCGACAGCAGCGCCAGCGTCGCCGTCTCGTCCGCCACGCGCTGCATGATCGGCCCCGACAGTTCGACGAAGGAGATCGAGGCGCTCGCCACGTTGCCCAGCGCCAGCAGCGCGGGACCCGGGCGGTAGCGGTCGTGCCGGCGCGCATGGGTCAGGTAGCCTAGGGATTGCAGCGTGAAGGTCAGCCGCGAGACGGTCGATTTCGGCAGTCCGGTCCGCTCCGAGATCTCGGCGTTGCCGAGACCGTCATCCGAAGGCCGGAAGGCGCGCAGGACCGACAGCCCACGGGCCAGCGTGGTGGCGAAACGGCGGTCCTGGCTTTCATCGGTGATCTTCACGGCAACCTCACATCGAATAGGGTATGACCAGCGACAGCGCCGGCACTGCCATGATCAGGATCAGCACAAGGACGTCCACCGACAAAAACCGCGCGATACCGGCGAAGATGCGGTCGATCGGCACGTCGCGCCCGACCACGCCAGCGATGACGAAGACGTTGAGGCCCACGGGCGGCGTGATCAGGCCGATCTCCAGCAGCTTGATGACGACGACGCCGAACCAGATCAGGTCGAAGCCATAGGTCTCGATCAGCGGGATCATCAGCGGCAGGGTCAGCACCATGATGCCGATCGGGTCGAGGAACATCCCCAGCGCGAGGTAGATCAGCGCGATCGCGGCCATCAGCAACACCGGCGACAGCTCGGCGGCAGTGACAGCCTCGACGATGTCGGGTGCGACGCCGGTGAGCGCGATAAAGGCCACGAAGATCTTGGCCCCCGCCGCGATCAGGAAGATCGACGTGGTCTGGATGCACGTCTCGCGCAGCGACTCCCAGATTGCGCGGAAGGTCAGCTTGCGCTGAACCAGCCCGATCAGCACCGCGGCCGAGACGCAGACCGCCGCCGCTTCGGTGGCGGTGAAGATGCCGCCATAGATGCCGCCGACGATGATCACGAACAAGAGCACGGCGGGCCAGGCTTCGAGCGCGGCGCGGCCGCGATCGGCCATGGAAATGATGCCCGTATAGGCGGGCGCCGCGGCCGGGTCGCGCTTCACCCAGATGAAGATCACCAGAAGGAAGCCCAAGAGCGACACGATGCCCGGCAGGATGCCCGCAAGGAACAGCTGGCTGATCGAGGTCTCGGTGAAGATACCGTAGATGATGAACAGCACGGATGGCGGAATGAGCGAGCCAAGCGTGCCGCCGGCAGCGACCGAGGCGGTGGCGAGCCGTTTGTCATAGCCGACCGAGAGCATCTCCGGCGTGCAGATCCGACCCATGGTCGAGGCGCAGGCGATCGACGATCCGGTGATCGCCGAAAAGCCGCCGCAGCCCACGACCGAGGCCATAGCGACGCCGCCGGGCACGCGGGCCAGCCAGACGCGGGCGGCATGGTAGATCTTGGTGGTGATGTCGGCGCGATAGGCGATGTGGCCCAGTGCCACGAACAGCGGGATCATCGACAGATCGTAGCTGTGGATCAGGTCGAAGCTGTTCGAGAACACCAGCGAGGTGGTCGGCCGGATCGCCCGCTCGGGCGCGAAGGTCCCGGTGCGGAAGGCAAAGATGACGAAGGTGCCGATGGTGGCGATCGCCGCGAGCGCGAAAGCGATCGGCACGCGCAGCGCCAGCAGGAACAGGACCGCGCCGAAGGCGACGAGACCGATGAGAGTGCCGTCCATGGTCTCAGACCTCTTCGTGATGCTCGGGGCGCGACGGATCGATCAGCACCCGCCGTCCGGCGCGGATCGTGCGGATGTCGCCGACCATCTGGATCGCCAGCCGCAGCCAGCAGAAGGAGACGCCGAACAGGAAGATCACCCGGCCGGGCCATTTCGGGAGGTTGAGCTGACCGAAGAAGTAGCTGCCGGACTGCAGCGTGTGCACGGCCTCCTTCCAGCCTGCCCAGATCAGCGGTGCCAGCGCCAGGAGCCCGACAATCGAGCCCAGCACGACCAGCCAGTCCTGTGTGCGCGGCGGCAGCCGTTCCGACAGCACCTCGACGACGATGTTGCCGCGTGCCGCCGCGGTGGCGGCGAGCGGCAGCACGATCGCCGCCACCATCAGCTCGCGCACCATGTTGATCGTGTCGGGGATGCCCGAGTTGAACAGCGCGCGCAGAAGCACGCTCGACGTGATCAACAGGCCCAGACCGATCACCGCCACGGCGGCGAGGTTGAGCAGGAAACTCTCGATACGGCTCAGCATCGGCACTCCCCTCCCGGGCGCGGGCCAAGCCCCCGCCGGTCATCGCGGATGTTCGGTGATGTGAAATGGGCGGCGCGGGTGAGGCGCGCCGCCCGGGATCTCGGGGTCGCGGGTCAGCCGCGCTCCCAGGGATAGCCCTTCTCGTCGACCTCGGCCTGATACTTCTCGATCAGCCCGCGATACTCCTCGAGCAGCGCCTCGCCGTCGAGACCGGCGGCATCGGCCTGAGTCGCCCATTCTTCGAGATAGGTGTTGCCCTTCTCGACCAGCTTGGCGCGCTCCTCGGCGGGCAGCTCGATGATCTCGACACCGGCTTCCTTCATCTTCTCGATGGCGGCATCGTTGTCGGCGTTCACGAGACGGCCGAACTCGTCCGACAGGCCCTTGCCCGCTTCCATCAGCGCCTGCTGCTGGTCTTCGGGCAGCGCGTCGAAGGCATCCTTGTTCATGAAGATGCCGAGCGCGCCGACCTGGCCCCAGTTCAGCAGGGTGTAGCTGTCCATCACCTCCTGCTGGTTCAGCGCGCCGACGGCATAGGAATAGCCTTGGCTGCAATCCAGCAAGCCGGAATCGAGGCCCTGATAGGCGTCGTAGATCGACATGTTGACGAGGTTCGCGCCGAAATCCGCGAAGGTCTTGCCATAGGCGCCGACGCCGCGAACCTTGAGCCCGTCGATGTCCTCGACCGTGCGGATCGCCGCACCTTTGCAGCCGATATGCACCGCCGAGGTGGTGTAGGTGCCAAGATAGACGAGGTTCTGGTCGGCGAGGTTCGCCTGGATCGCCTCGGAGCCGCGCATCAGCTCGTCGGTGGCCTTCATGCCGACCCAGGGGTCGGGGTTCTGCACCGGCAGGTCGGCGATGCCGTAAGCCAGCATCTCCTGCGGGAAGTAGACACCGATGATGGTGCCGGCATCGGCCACGCCGTCGGCCACGGCCTGGGCTGCGGCATCGGCCTTGAACAGGGCGCCGCCCCACTGCACGTCGAAGTTCAGCTCGCCGTCGGTGCGGGTCTTCACGTCCTCGACGAACCAGTTCAGCGCCTCGGCGCGGGCGCCGCGGTTGGGACCGGCCTCGCCGAAGAACAGCGTGGTTTCGGCATGGGCGATGGAGCCGAGCGCGGCACCGGCGAGAATCGTCGAGGCGAGGGCCGCCTTCAGAAGTCGCGTCATTTCAGTCTCCTCCCTGAAGTTTCGCATAGTGGAATTGTATTTCACTAGTTGAAAGCTACGGGAGGAGCATCGTTCTGGCAACCCGCTGCGTACGCCGCAGCGCGGCATTGGCCGGATCAGTCGATCAGCTGGAGAAGATCGGCGCGCGGCGCCCCTGCCCCGAGATGCAGAATCGCGAGCGTTACCGGTAGCTTGAACCGGCGCGGCCCGGCGGCACCTGGGTTGAGATAAACTACGCCTTCGACCGTTTCGATGAGCGGTTTGTGCGAATGGCCGCTGATCACGACGTCGATTCCGCTGGCCGCCGGGTCGAAATCGAGCGTCTTGCGGTCGTGGCGCATGTGGATGCGGGTGCCACCCAGCTCCGGCTCCGCCACCTCGAGATAGGCGGCGCACCAAGGCGCGGTGTCGATGTTGCCGCGGATCGCCGTGACCGGCGCGAGCTGCTCCAGCTCGGCCACCAGCCCCTCGCGCCCGATATCGCCCGCATGCAGGATGTGGTCGACCCCCGCCAGCGCGGTGAGGGCCTCAGGTCGCAGAAGACCATGCGTGTCCGAGATGACGCCGACCCGCATCAGGCGGTGGCGCGGCGCAGCTCGGGCGCCACGCGGCTGCCCAGAAGCTCGATTGCCTTCATCAGCTGCGCATGGTCGTAGACGCCGATCGCCATCTGGATCAGCATCCGGTCGAAGCCGAAGATCTCGTGCATCGCCAGGATCTTGTCGACCAACTCGGCCGGGCTGCCGACGAACTGCGCGCCATTGGGACCGCGCGCCGCGTCGAACTGGGCGCGGTTGGTCGGCCCCCAGCCGCGTTCGCGGCCGATCCGGTTCATCACCTCGGCCTGCGCCGGGTAGATGATGTCGGCCGCCTGCTGGCTGGTCTCGGCGACGAAGCCATGCACGTTGAGCGAGGTCTTCATGCTCTTTGGGTCATGTCCCGCCTGCGCCGCGCTCTTGCGATAGAGGTCGAAGAGCGGCGCGAAGCGCGCGGGTTCGCCGCCGATGATGGCGAGCGCCATCGGCAGGCCCAGAGCACCAGCGCGCGCGACCGATTGCGGCGAACCACCGACTGCCCGCCAGATCGGCAACTTCTCCTGCACCGGGCGCGGATAGACGCCGCGACCGGGGATCTGGTGGGTGTGCGCGCTGCCGGGCCAGCGGATCACCTCGCCCTCGTTCAGCGCCATCAGGAGCTGCAGCTTCTCCTCGAACAGGTCCTCGTAATCCTCGAGGTCGTGACCGAAGAGCGGAAAGCTCTCGATGAAGGAGCCGCGGCCGGCGATGATCTCGGCCCGCCCGTCCGTGAGGTTGTCGAGCGTCGCGAATTGCTGGAACACCCGGATCGGGTCGTCCGAGGAGAGCACGGTCACCGCGCTGCTCAGCTTGATGCGGCTGGTCCGTCCCGCCGCCGCCGCGAGCGCCACCGCGGGCGCGGAGACGGCATAGTCGGGGCGATGATGCTCGCCCAGACCGAAGACATCGAGCCCGACCTCGTCGGCAAGCACGATCTCCTCGACCAGCTGGCGCAGGCGGAGCGCCGGATCGACCTGCGCGCCGGTCACCGGGTCGCGCCCGACATCGCCGAAGGTATAGAGGCCAAGTTCCATGTCGTTCTCCGCTGACTGTCACGCAAGAGCTAGCGGCGGCCCTTCCCCGGTCCAACTGCCGCCAATGCGCAACGTCTGTGCGGCCTTGCCACGCAGCCGGGAACCCCGTTGCGCCCATGCGGCGTTTGGCTCACATCTGGCCGCAGAAGAGGGAACCCGCGCGATTGTTCAACTATGACACCTTTCTGCTGACCCTGATCGGTGTCGGTCTCGCGCTCACCGCAACGGTGATGCTGCTGCAGCAGCGCCGCACCCCGCAATCCGCCGCCGCGTGGATACTCGCGATCATCCTGCTGCCTTGGGCCGCGATCCCGCTGTTCTTCGCCCTGGGCTTTCGCAAGACCCGGTCACGGCATCCCTTCATCCGCTATTCCTCGATGAATGGCGGCGCGCGCCCCGACCCCGCGGGCGGCCCGTCGGAGGCGTTCCGCGCCTATGGCGTCCCGGCGGCGAGCGAGGGCAACAGGATCGAGCTGCACCGCGATGCCAAGCATGCCCGCGAGGCGATGCGCGAGATGATCGAGGGCGCCGAGCACGAGCTCGACATCACTTTCTACCTGATCCACGACGACGCGATCGGCCGAGACTTCGTCGACCGGCTGACCGCCAAGGTCGAGGCGGGGCTGCAGGTGCGGCTGATCATCGACCGGCTGGGCGGCTTCTGGTGCCCGCGCGAGGCGCTCAGCCGCTTCGAGGCTGCCGGGGGCCAGCTGCGGTGGCACCAGCCCTTCCTGAACTGGCCGCTCAAGGGCCACATGAACCTGCGCAACCATCGCAAGATGATCATCGCCGACCGCGCGCGCGCCTGGACCGGCGGCCGCAATGTCGGCTGCGAATACATGGGCTTCCCTCCGCAGATCGCGCCGGGCGCGCGGGCGCCAGAGCTGTGGCGCGACCTGTCCTTCACGCTCGAGGGTCCTTCGGTCGAGGTGTTGTGGGACCTGTTCCGCGCGGATTGGGGCGTGGCCGACCACGAGGCCGAGCCGCTGCCCGAGCTTCACGTCGCCGCCCGACCCGGCACGGCGGTTGTGCAGGTCGTGCCTTCGGGTCCCGACACCCATCTCGACCCGCTGCACGACGTGCTGGTGCAGATGATCCACGCCGCCACGAACCGGGTATGGATTGCCACGCCCTACTACCTGCCGACAGAGCCGCTCAACGCCGCGCTGTGCACCGCGGCGCGCCGTGGCGTCGACGTGCGGGTGATGGTCCCGGCCCGCTCGAACCAGCGGATCGCCGATTTCGCGCGGGGCGCCTATCTGCGCACGCTTGCCGAGTCCGGAGGAAGGGTGCTGCAATTGCCGCGCCAGATGACACATGCCAAGGCCGGGGTGATCGACGGCGCCGCCTGGGCCGGCTCGGCCAATTTCGACGTCCGCTCGATGCTCCTGAACTTCGAGGTGGCGGTTTTCGTCTATGATGCGCCCTCGGTGGCGCTGCTGTCCGACTGGTTCGAGGCGGAAACCGCGCTGTGCCGCGAGGGCGTGCGGCGCCCGAATATCGGCCGCCGCCTTGCCGAGGGCGTGTTCCGCCTCGGCGCGCCGATGCTGTGAGGGGACCATGAGCGATCCGCATCTTCGCCCCGGCCGGCTGCGGCTGGTGAGCTACAACATCCGCAAGGCGCTCGGCACCGACCGGCGCCGCAACCCCGCGCGCGTCTGCAACGTGATCGCGGCGCTGGAGCCCGACATCGTGGTGCTGCAGGAGGCCGACCTGCGGCTCGGCGCCCGGCCCACGGCAATCCCGCTGACCGAGCTGAGCCAGCTCTCCGGGCTGCGAGCGGTGGATTTCGGGCAGTCGGCCAAGAGCCTCGGCTGGCACGGCAATGCGATGCTGGTGCGCGAAGGCATTGAGGTCAGCGGCCTGCACCGGATGGTGCTGCCCGGCTTCGAGCCGCGCGGCGCCATCGCGGCCGATTTAGAGACCCCGGCCGGGCCGTTGCGCGTGGGCGGTCTGCATCTGGGGCTCCTCCGCGGCTCACGCAGGCTCCAACTCACCCATATCCTCGACGAGCTCGACCGCATGCCGCAGCGCCCCACGGTTCTGGCCGGCGATCTCAACGAGTGGTCGGAACGCGTCGGGCTGGGACGGCTGGCCAAGCGTTTCGAGATCCACGCGCCGGGGCGCAGCTACCATTCGCGCCGCCCCGTCGCCGCGCTCGACCGGATCGCGACCGGCGCGGGCGTGGTGGTCGAGGAGAGCGGCGTCTGGCACGAGCAGCCCGCCCCCGCCGCCTCGGATCATCTGCCGATCTGGGCCGATCTACGCCACGCCTGAGCGTCAGACGATCAGCTCCTCCAGAGGCCGCCGCGCCATGCGCCCGGGCCGGGACTTGGCGCGGCCCAGCCGCACGACCTGAAGCAGCCGCCTTTCCGGGTCGAGACCGACGGTCCGGGCGATCTCATCGCGGGCCGCGTCATCGGCGGTCAACACACCCATCGGCCACGCTGCGAGACCGAGCTTCGTGGCCTCCAAGAGCAACCGCAGCAGCGCCCGCCCGGCAGTGACGGGGCTGTCGGTCGCAGGGCGGTGGAACAGCGCGATCACGGCGGAAGAGCGGATCTGCTCGGCCTCGCTGGTGACATTCCCCACCGCCCCGAACATCTCGGCCGGTCGCCATAGCGGCCCCAGCGCCAGCCGTGCCTTGAATGCCGCCCGAGGCTCGAGCTGCAGCGCCGCGCGGTCGAGCCCGTCATAGCGCTTGCGCGGGTGCCGGGGGCGAATCCGCAGCCAGGACAGCAGCTCGTGCCGAACCTCGGGCCTTCGCAGATGGGTCAGCATTGCCCGGTCGTACAGGTCGGCGAGCCAGTCGCGCCGGCTGGCATCGGTGATCAGCAGCGCGTCGCGCCGCGTCCAACCATAGAGATCCACCGGCCCCGGCTCGTATGGGCCGCGATGGCCGAAGCGCAACGGCAGCTGCTTGGCCAAGGGGTCGGTGTCGGTCTGTGCCTCGAGGGTGATCCGCCCCGCCATCCGCAGCCCGGGCAGCGTGTCGCGGTCATCCTGCGCCCATTGGTCGGTAAAGACCGCGCCCATCCGCCGCGACGACAGCGCCAGGATCGTCGCCTCGGCCGCCATGCCACAGGCAAGACCGGCCGCGACGGCATTGGGGTCGGATACCTTCAGGACCGCCTCAGGGTCGCAGCCGATCAGGATCGCGTCGCCTTTGCGCCGCCAGCGGGCGGGCTGGGTGTTGAGCGGCGACGGCGCGCTGCGCGCCTCTTCCACGATCTGTCGGAACTGCTCGGTCTGCATCTCACGCTCCCCGGGTCGGCCTGCCCGCTTGCGGCAGACCCTAGCGGCCCATGCCGTCGCGGCAAGCGGTTACGCCCTCCCTGCAGCTCCGGCAAGCTCGTCCAGCCGGAGGTCACAGCGCAAGCCGCTGTTACGACTGTGTAAATAAAAACGGGCCGCCCCCTGCGGAGCGGCCCGGAATTCGCGCGGAGCGTGTGTTCAGGCGGCTTCGCGCTTCGGGTTCTTGCCGAGAATGATCATCGACAGGATGTCGTCCTCGGTGACGTCCTCGACCCGCTCGGTGCCGACCAGCTGGCCGTTCTTCATCACCGAGACGCGGTCGCACAGATCCATCATCTCGCGCGTGTCGTGCGAGATCAGGAAGATGCCGAGGCCTTGCGCCTTCAGTTCCTTGATCAGGTCCGCCACCATTGCCGTCTCGTGCACGCCGAGCGCGGCGGTGGGCTCGTCCATGATCAGGATCTTGGCATTGAAGTAGACCGCCCGGGCGATGGCCACCGACTGCCGCTGGCCGCCCGACAGCGCCGAGACCGGCTCGGAGAGCTTGCGGAAGTTGGGGTTGAGGCGCGCCATGATCCTGCGCGTCTCGGCCTCCTGCTTGGCGTCGTCGACGAAGCCGATCTTCGTGGTGATCTCGCGCCCGAGAAACAGGTTCGAGGCGGCGTCGAGATTGTCGGCCAGCGCGAGCGTCTGGTAAATCGTTTCGATGTTGTAGCGCCGCGCGTCGCGAGGGCTCTGGATGTTGGCCTTCTCGCCGTTGATCCAGATCTCGCCCGAATCCGCCTTGTAGGCGCCCGAGAGGATCTTGATCAGCGTCGACTTGCCGGCACCGTTATGGCCCAGCAGGCCCACCACCTCGCCCGGGTAGAGGTCGAGCGAGACGCCGTCGACGGCCTGCACGCCACCGAAGGCGATGCGGATGTCCTTGAGTTCGACCAGCGGCTTGGCGCCATTGGCGCGGGGATCGGTATTGCGGTCCATCTCACTTCCCTCCGATGCGGCGGCGATAGATGATGTCGATCAGCACGGCGGCGACCAGCACGGTGCCGACGACGATGTTCTGCAGCGGCGCGTCGACCCCGACCATCGCCATGCCCGATTGCAGCGACTGCATGATCAGCGCACCGAGAATGGCGCCGTAGATCGTGCCGATCCCGCCGGAGAGCGCGGTGCCGCCGATCACGGCCGCAGCGATCACCCGCAGCTCGTCGAGCGTGCCGATGTCGTTGGAGTGGTTGGTCAGGCGCGCCGAGGCGACCACGGCCGAGATCGCGACCAGGATGCCCATGATGGTGAACACCTTGACGGTCAGCAGGCGGGTGTTGATGCCCGAAAGCTCGGCCGCGTCGGGGTTGCCCCCGGTGGCGAAGATGTAGCGTCCGAGCCGTGTCTTGCGGGCGATCACGGTCATCACTACGGCCACCGCGATCAGCAGCAGCACCGAGTAGGGAATGCCGTAGGCGGCGGTGTAGCCCTCGGGCATCTCCATGCCGCGGGCTGCGAAGTCGCGCGCCAGCACCCGGGACGGGATTTCATAGGCATTGAGGATCGCAACGAAGCCCAGGATCGCGCCCGCGACGATGGCCATGACGACCGCCTCGGCCCAGATCGGCTTGACCGGGAAGCCATGGCCGATCTTGTTGCGCCGCGCCGAGAACAGAGCGGCCACGGCGAAGGCGGCGGCGAGCAGCCCCGCGATCCAGCTCCATTGCGCGCCGAGCGTGCCGTTGATGCCGCCGAAGGCCTGGAAGGTCTCGTCGAGCGGCCCGATGGTCTGGCCGCTGGTGATGTACCAACCGACGTTGCGCCAGATCAGCAGACCACCCAGTGTCACGATGAAGGCGGGGATGGTGAGGTAACCCACGAGCCAGCCCTGGAAGGCGCCGATCGCGGCACCGGTGATCAGACCTGCGACGATGGCGAGCCAGGGCAGCGCCGCATGGCCCAGCGGCAGGCCGAGCGTGTCGGGCAGCCAGCGGGTCTGCATCATCGCCATCACCGCCGAGGCGGTGGCCAGCAGCGCACCGACTGACAGGTCGATATGCCGGGTGACGATGATGAACACCATGCCGGTGGCCATGATCGCCACGGAAACGGTCTGGATCGACAGGTTGAAGATGTTGCGCGGCGTCAGGAAACGCCCGTCGGTCATCACGTTGAAGACGACGCAGACGGCGATGAAGGCGCCGACCATGCCGAGCAGGCGCAGGTCGATCTCGAGCTGATTGATGAAGGAGCGTGCGGGGGCCTTTTCCGCTGGCCGCTGCCCGGAGGGCGCGGCGTTCGGAACGGTATCGGTATCGGACATCTGGGGACTCCTGGACGGAGAGCGGCGCGGGGGAGCGCGCATGGCGTTGGAACGCGAGGGCCCCGGCCCGGATCACCGGGCCGGGGCGCGAAGGTCATTCGGCGCAGGCGGGGACGTCACCGGTGACGCCCTGGCACAGCGTCTCCTGGTCGATCCAGCCGGCATCGACCACGACGTCGAGGTTCTCGCGGGTCACCGGGACCGGATCGAGGAACTTGGCCCACAGCGTGGTGCCGGCGGGGGAGGTCCACTCTTCGGCACCCTCGATGGCGCTCATCTCGGTGCCCGAGGCCAGCTCGACGGCGATCTCGCCGGCTTCGCGGCCCAGCTCGCGGCTGTCCTTCCAGACCGAGACGGTCTGCGTGCCCTGCGCGACGCGGTTGAGCGCGGCGTGATCGGCGTCCTGGCCCGAGACCGGAATGCCGTCCATGCCCTGCGCGGTGAGCGCGGCCACGGCGCCGCCGGCGGTGCCGTCATTCGAGGCCACGACTGCGTCGACCTGGTTGTCCTGCGCGGTCAGGATCTGCTCCATGTTGCGCTGGGCGTTGGCGGGCAGCCAGCCATCGGTATAGGCCTCGCCGACGATGGTGATCGCGCCGGAATCGATCGCCTCCTGCAGCACTTCCTGCTGACCGCCGCGCAGGAAGTCGGCGTTGGGATCGGTGGGCGAGCCCTTGATCATCACGTAGTTGCCCTCGGGCGCGGCCTCGAGCACGGCGCGGGCCTGCATCCGGCCGACCTCGACGTTGTCGAAGGTCAGGTAAAAGGCGCGGTCGTCCTCGATCAGGCGGTCATAGGCGATGACCGGGATGCCTTCGTTGAAGGCCGCCTCGACGGCGGGGCCGATCGCCTGGGTGTCCTGCGCAAGGATGATCAGCGCGTCGACGCCTTGGGCGATCAGGCTCTCGACGTCGGAGAGCTGCTTGGAGGACGAGGACTGCGCGTCGGCCGAGACATATTCGGCGCCGGCGGCCTCGAGCGCGGCCTTGATCGCGGCCTCGTCGGTCTTCCAGCGCTCTTCCTGGAAGTTGGACCAGCTCACGCCCACGGTCATGCCGTGCTGTTCGGCGATCGCGGTCGTGCTGAAGCCGGCCGTCAGGGCGACGGCGGCCAGAATTGCGTTGCGCATGGGTATCCTCCCTAGAAAATGTCCCGTCCCACCGGGATGCCGGTCCCTCCTGGAAACCGGTTGAGCGTCACACTCGCACATTTAATTCGATTGTCAAAATATATTTTGCCAAAGCTTGCCCAATAAGGGTAACAATCTATGGCAGGCCGGACCCATCTTGGGCGATCCGAAAATTTCGGCCGGGAGAAGCCCGCAGATAATTCGGGGAGAGAACAATGAGCGACGCGAACGCGGCGGAGGAGGCCGCATCCGTTGCAGAACCGCAACAGGGAGTCGGCCCGATGCTGCCGGGCAGCCAGCGCGAAGCGCGGCCGCTGCGTCAGCAGATCCTCGAGCATGTCCGCGCCAACGGGCGCGCCGCCCGTGCCGAGATCAGCCGCGCGCTGGGGGTCAGCGCCGGCTCGGTGACGACGATCACCTCCGAGCTGATCACCATGGGACTGCTGCGCGAGGTCGAGGGCGCCGCGCCCGCCGCCGCGACCCGTGGCCGCCCGCCCGTCGCGCTCGAACTGGTCCCCGAGGGTCGGCTCGTCATCGGCATCAAGATCTCGGACGAGCGCAACACCGCCGTGCTGGCCGATTTCGCCGGCACCATCCTGGCCGACGCGGCCCGCCCCGCCCCGCCCACGCGCCGTTCTCTCGACCAGACCTGCGACGAGATCGAAGCCTTGATCGAGGCGGTGCTGACACAGGCCGAGCAGCCGCGCGAAGCGCTGCTCGCGGTCGGGGTCGGCCTGTCGGGCATGGTCGATCACACCTCAGGCACGGTGCTCTGGTCGCCGCATCTCGGGCCGGACATGCCGCTGGGCGCCGAGGCCAGCCGCCGCTTCGGCCTGCCGGTGCTGGTCGACAACGACGCCAACATGCTGACGCTGGCCGAGCTGTGGTTCGGCGTCGGGCGGCAGCGCTCGGATTTCGCCGTCGTCACCATCGAGCATGGCGTCGGGATGGGGCTGGTGATCGACAACCGGCTCTATCGCGGCGAGCGCAGCATGGGGATGGAACTGGGCCACACCAAGGTGCAGCTCGACGGCGCGCTGTGCCGCTGCGGCCGGCGCGGCTGCCTCGAGGCCTATATCGCCGACTACGCCCTTGCGCGCGAGGCGGCCACCGCGCTGGGCCGATCGCCATCGAGCCCGCAAGTGATGCTCGACGCGCTCTATGCCGAGGCCAAGGCGGGCAACCGGGCCGCCCGCACCATCTTCAACCGCGCCGGACGCTACATGGCGCTCGGCCTGTCCAACGTGATCCAGCTCTTCGACCCCAATCTGGTGATCCTCTCGGGCGAGCGGATGCGCTACGACTATCTCTATGCCGAGGAGGTGCTGGCCGAGATGCAGGCGATGACTTTGGTCGAGGGCCGCACGCCCGCGCGGGTCGAGATCCATGCCTGGGGCGATCTGGTCTGGGCGCGCGGCGCCAGCGCGCTGGCGCTGGCCGCGGTCACCGAGACGGTTCTGGCAGAGGCGCGGTCGGCATGACGAAGCACGAAGGACGGCCCGCGCGCGGCGGTCGGCGCGGGTCAGTGACAGCGCTCGCAACCCTCTCCTGCGCGCTCGGAACCAGCGCGGCGCTGGCGCAACCGCTGTTCGAGGACCGCTCGGCCGCGCTCGGCCCACATGCCTACGAGGGCGGCTGGGAGCATTTCGTCGGCGGCGGCGTGGCCATCATGGATTGCGACGGCGACGCCCGGCCCGACATCTTCGCCGCGGGCGGCGAGTCGCCCGCCCGCCTATGGCGCAACCGTGGCGGTTTCGCCTTCGACACCGTGCCCCTCCCCAATCTGACCGGCGTCACGGGCGCCTACCCGCTCGACGCCGATGCCGACGGCCTGCCCGATCTTTTCGCGATGCGGGCCGGGCCGAACCTCCTTTTGCGCGGCTTGGGTGATTGTCGCTTCGAGGATGCCACGGAGACGCTCGGCCTGCCGGCGGGCGACGTCTGGACCACCGCCTTCACCGCGTGGTGGGAGGAGGACGCCCGCCCCGTCATGGCGGTCGGAAACTATGTCGACCGCGACGACCCCGAAGGGCCGTTCGGCACCTGCGACGCCAACGCGATCCTGCGCCCCGAGGGCACGGGGTGGCGGTCGGAGCCGCTCGAGCCGGGTTTTTGCGCGCTGTCGATGCTGGCCGCCCGCGACGCGCGCGGGCAACGCTCGCTGCGGATCTCAAACGACCGCCATTACTATGTCCGCGATGGCTACGAGCAGATGTGGGACATCGATGAAGGCCGCTTCCTGACCGAGGCGGATGGCTGGCCCCGGGTCTCGCTCTGGGGGATGGGGATCGCGGGCCGCGATCTCGATGGCGATGGCCGCGACGAGGTGATGCTGACCTCGATGGGCGATCAGCTCCTGCAACTGGCGCAGGCGGATGGCAGCTATGCCGCGGCCCCCTTCTCGATCGGCTCCTACGCGCAGCGGCCGCATATCGGCGACGACGGCCGCCCCTCGACCGGCTGGCATGCAGAGTTCGGCGATGTCGACAATGACGGGCGGGCCGACCTGTTCATCGCCAAGGGCAATGTCGACCAGATGCCCACCAATGCCATGCGCGACCCCAACAACCTTCTCATGCAGCGCGCCGATGGCCGCTTCGAGGAGGCCTCGGTCACGGCCGGGATCGCCACGACCGAACGGGCGCGCGGCGCGGCGCTTGCCGATTTCGACGGTGACGGACGGCTCGACCTCGTGGTGGTCAACCGCCGCGCGCCGATCGAGCTGTGGCGCAACGTGACCGAGGGCACGGGTCACTGGCTCGGGATCGAACTGCGGCAGCCCAGCGGCAACCGCTTTGCCATCGGCGCCGTGGTGACGGTCGAGACCGGGACCGGACGCCAGGTGCTGCAGAACACGATCGGCGGCGGTCACGCCGGCGGGCGGCTCGGGCCGCTGCATGTCGGGCTGGGCGCGGAGACCGGGGCCCGGGTCACGGTGGAATGGCCCGACGGTACCGTCACCGGCCCGCATGAAGTCGGCACTGACCGCGTCGTCACGCTCGACCGCGCCGCCCTGCCCGGTTGAGCTTGCCGCCGTGGCGCCGCGCGTTAGGCTCGGCCGCATGAACACGCGCAGCTACGCCATCGGCGACATCCACGGCCATCCGGAAAAGCTCCGGATGGCGCATGACCTCATCGCGGCCGACCGCGAGCGGACCGGTGACGACGACGCCCCGGTGATCCATCTGGGCGATCTGACCGATCGCGGACCTGGCAGCCGGGCGGTGATCGATATGCTGATCGAGGGCCGTCAAGCTGGCCAGCCATGGATCGTGCTGCTCGGCAATCACGACCGGCTGTTCCGCAAGTTCCTGGAGGATCCGGACTGGCAGGATCCGGGGCTCCGACCGGATCTGGACTGGCTCGACCCGAGGCTCGGCGGCGACACCACGCTGCAAAGCTATGGCGTGGCGCCGGTGAAGGGACGCGACCCCTACGAGGTGCATCGCGAGGCGGTGGCGAAGGTGCCCGCAGCGCATCGCGATTTTCTCGCGGCGCTGCCGCTCTACCACGCGCGGGGCGAGGCGCTCTTCGTCCATGCCGGCATTCGCCCGGGCGTGCCGCTGGCCGAGCAGACCGAGGACGACCTCGTCTGGATCCGCAAGGGATGGCTCGAGGATGCCCGGGATCACGGCCCCCTCGTGGTGCATGGCCACACGGCGCTCGAACGGCCCCGGCACTTCGGCAACCGCGTCGATCTCGACGGCGGCGCGGCCTATGGCCGGCCGCTCGCCGCGGCGGTGATCGAGGGGCGCGAGATCTGGTTGTTGACGCCCGACGGCCGTGTGCCGCTGCGCCCCGAGCCGGAGGCCTAGCGCGGGATCACCGCCGTCGCTTCGATCTCGACCAGCGCCTCGTCTTCGACCAGGCCGGCCACCACAACCATGGTCATCGCCGGGAAATGCCGCCCCAGCACCCGGCGATAGGCCTCGCCGACCTCGCGCTGGCGGGCCAGGTATTCGCGCTTGTCGGTGACGTACCAGGTCAGCCGGGTGATGTGCTCGGCACCGCCGCCCGCTGCCTCGACCACCGCGAGGATGTTGCGCAGCGCCTGTTCCATCTGGCCGACGAAATCCTTGGCCTCGAACACCTGCGCGGCGGTCCAACCGATCTGGCCGCCGACGAACAGCTGCCCGTCCTGCGTCAGGACGCCGTTGGCATAGCCCTTGGCGGGCGCCCAGCCCTCGGGGTGGATGATCTCATGTGCCATGCGGCGCCTCTTCTTCAAGTTCTCGGGTGATGGCCGCGCGCAGCGGCTCGGGCCAGGCCACGGCGCGGCCCGATGACTGCGACACGTGGACCAGGGTGAAATCGGCGTGCAGCCGCGGCTCCGCGCCGCTCGCCACGTCGATCGAAAGGTCGAGGCTGCTGCGCCCCAGCCGCCGCGCCTGCAGCGTGAGCGCCAGCGGATCGCCGATCCGGCTCGGCGCGGTGAAGCGCACCTCGCAGCGCGCGGTCGGCACGGCATGGCCGCCCTCGACATGAATGGCGCCGAAGCTGTGGCCAAGCCGGTCCTCGAACCAGTCCTCGATGCAGGCGTTCAGCATCTCGAAATAGCGGGGGTAGAAGACGATCCCGGCGGGGTCGCAATGCTCGAACCGCACCTTGCGGGTGGTGACGAAGCCCATCTCAGACCCCCAGAAAGCGCTGCGCCACGTCGCCGGTGAGCGCCGCCGGCGTCCCGTGCCAGACGTCGCGGCCGCGCTCCAGCACGACGCAGTCATCGGCCACCTCGGCCAGTTCGCGCAGCGACTTGTCGACCACGAGGATCGACTGGCCCTGGGCCTTGAGCGCGCGGATCGCGGCCCAGATCTCGGCCCGCACCACCGGCGCCAGCCCCTCGGTCGCCTCGTCGAGGATGAGAAGCTTGGGGTTGGTCATCAGCGCGCGGCCGATCACCAGCATCTGCTGCTCGCCCCCCGACAGCGTCTCGGAGCGCTGCTGCGCTCGTTCCTCGAGCCGAGGGAACAGCGCGTAGACCCGCTCCAACGTCCATTCGCCCCGGCGCGCGGCGGCGATCAGGTTCTCGCGCACGGTGAGGCCGCGAAACGCCCGTCGCCCCTCCGGCACCAGCCCCAGCCCGAGCCGCGCCGCGCGATGCGCCGGCAGCCGGGCGAGGTCGTGACCGGCAAAGGCGATCCGTCCCGAGCGCGCGGCCATCATCCGCATGATGCAGGCGATGGTCGTGGTCTTGCCCATGCCGTTGCGGCCCATCAGCGCCAGCGCCCGGCCCTCGCCCAACGACAGCGACACGCCGAACAGCGCCTGGCTGGCGCCATAGGCGGCGGTCAGGTCCTCGACCTCCAGAAGCGCGCTCATGCCTCCTCCCCCAGATAGACCCGCTGCACCTCGGCATCGGCGCGGATCTCCTCCGGCGTGCCGGTGGCGATGATGCGGCCATAGACCAGCACCGAAACCCGGTCCGACAGCCGGAACACCGCGTCCATGTCGTGCTCCACCAGCAGGATCGGCGCCCGGTGGCGCAGCCCGTCGAGCAGATCACCCAGGGCCCGCGCCCCTTCGGTGCCCATCCCGGCCATCGGCTCGTCGAGCAGGAACAGCGCCGGTTTCAGCGCCAGCGCCATCGCGATCTCGAGCTTGCGCCGCTCGCCATGGGCCAGCTCTGCTGCGGGCACCGTCTCGCGCCCCGACAGCCCGGCCCGCGCGATGCAATCATGCGCCGTGGCCAGCAGGCCCGCGTCGCGCATCACCGGCCTGAAGAAACGGAAGGTGGCCCCCGAGGCGCCCTGCGCCGACAGAACGACGTTCTGCAGCACCGTGAACTCCGGCGCCACGGAGGACACCTGAAAGCTGCGCGCCATGCCCAGCCGCGCCCGCCCGGCCGCATCGATACCGGAGAGCGACCGGCCTCTGAGCCGCACCTCGCCCGCATCGGGCGTGATCTCGCCCGCGATCTGCTTGATCAGGGTCGACTTGCCCGCGCCGTTCGGCCCGATCAGCCCGTGGATCTCCCCCGGCCGCAGATCGAGCGACACGTCGTCGGTCGCCTTCAGCGCGCCGAAGGATTTCCGTAGTCCGGTGATCTCTAGGATTGGCTCAGCCATGACGCCCTCCCGTCAGGAAGCCGATCACCCCGCCGCGTGCGAAGAGCACGACGCCCAGCAGCAGCAGGCCGAAGTAGAACTGCCAGTAGTCGCTCACCCCGCCCAGCACGTGCTCGAGCGTGATGTAGAGCCCAGCCCCGGCCAGCGGCGCGAAGAGCCGCCCGGTGCCGCCGAGGATCAGGAACACCAGCAACTCGCCCGACAGGTGCCACGACAACATCGAGGGGCTGACGAAGCGGTTGAGATCGGCGTAGAGCGCGCCTGCCAGCGCGGTGATCGCGCCGGAAATGACGAAGGCCACCAGCAGCACGCCGCCAGGCCGGATGCCGACCGCCATCAGCCGCTGCCGGTTCTGCCGTGCCGCCTGAAGCGCGAGGCCGAAGCGCGAATGCGCCAGCATGGAGATCAGCCCCAGAACCGCGAACAGCACTGCCACGGCCAGGGCGAAGAACTGGATCGGGTCGAGGGTGTTCAGCCCCGGAAAGCCGTTGCGCACGTAGATCGGCAGCCCGTCCTCGCCGCCATAGGCCGGCCAGGAGATCGCGAAGTAGAAGATCATCTGCCCGAAGGCGAGCGTTATCATGATGAAATAGACGCCGGTGGTTCGGAGCGACAGCGCGCCGATCGCCAGCGCGGCCAGCCCGCCGAGGACCATCGCGAACAGCCAGATCAGCGGCATCGAGGTGGAGCCCTCGAACAGGAAGGGCCATTCGAACATCGGCGTGTAGTTCAGCGCGTGATGCGCGAGGATGCCCGAGGTGTAGCCGCCGATCCCGAAATAGGCGGCGTGGCCGAAGGAGACGAGCCCGCCATAGCCCAGCACGAGGTTCAGCCCGGCCCCGGCGATGGCGAGGATCGCCACCTTGGTGGCGAGCGTGATCAGGAAGGGCTCGTCGAGCAGCCAGGCGCCAATCCCGAAGACCAGCAGCGCCAGCCCGAGCCCCGCATTGACCAACGTCTCGCGCGAAGGCGCCGCGCGCCGCGCCCGCGGCGCCGGGATCTCGGCCGCGCTCATGCCCGCGCTCCGAACAGGCCGCCGGGCCGGACGATCAGCACCAGCGCCATCAGGATGTAGATCGCCATCGAGGCCAGCGCCGCGCCGATCGAGGTGGCGGCGGAGGTCTCCATGAAAAGGCTGAAGAGCGGCGGCAGCAGCACCCGCCCCATCGTGTCGGTGAGGCCGACCAGCAGCGCGCCGATCAGCGCGCCCTTGATCGAACCGATGCCGCCGATGACGATCACAACGAAGGCGAGGATCAGCACCGGCTCGCCCATGCCGACCTGCACCGACTGGATCGTGCCGACCAGCGCCCCGGCCAGCCCGGCCAGCGCCGCGCCCAGCGCGAAGACGAGGGTGTAGAGACGACCGATATCGACGCCGAGCCCGGCGATCATCTCGCGATCCGCCTCGCCGGCGCGGACCTGCACGCCGATCCGGGTCTTGCCGATCAACAGGAACAGCCCCACTGCGACCGCGAGCCCAGCGCCGATGATGGCGAGGCGGAACAGCGAATACTGGATGCCGCCCGGCAGGGTCACGCTGCCCGAGAGCGCGGCCGGCACGTTGAGATAGAGCGGGAAGGAGCCGTAGAGCCAGCGCGTGCCTTCCGAGAAGATCAGGATCAGCGCGAAGGTCGCGAGCACCTGGTCGAGATGATCGCGCGCATAGAGCCTGCGGATCACCGCCACCTCGACGATCGCGCCCGCCGCCGCCGCCGCCGCGATCGAGGCGGCAAGGCCGAGCCAGAACGATCCGGTGGCCGCGGCCACGCCCGCGCAGGCAAAGGCGCCGACCATGTAGAGCGAGCCATGCGCGAGGTTGATCAGCCCCATCACGCCGAAGACCAGCGTCAGCCCGGCGGCCATCAGGAACAGCATCAGACCGGACTGGATGCCGTTCAGCAGCTGTTCGATCAGCAGGATCATCGACATGGGACGGGCCTCTCAACAGGGGTGCGGCGGGCGCGAACGCCCGCCGCCGCGGATCACATCTTGCACTCTTCGGCGTAGGCGTCGCCGCGGTCTTCCATCGCCGTCGCGACGATCTTGTTGGTGAGCGTGCCGTCCTCGGAGACCACCTCGCGGACATAGATGTCCTGCACCGGGTGCTGGTTCGGCCCGAAGGAGAACTTGCCGCGCACGCTGTCGAACTCGGCGGCGCGCAGCGCCTCGCGGAAGGCGTCGGCATCCGAGATGTCGGCCTTGTCCATCGCCGCGAGCAGCAGCCGCGCCGTGTCGTAGCCCTGCGCCGCGTAGAGCGACGGCAGACGGTCGTACTTCGCCTCGAAAGCCTCGACGAAATGCGCGTTGGCCTCGTTGTCGATGTCCTTCGACCACTGGGCGGTGTTCTTCACCCCGATCGCCGCGTCGCCGATGGCGGGCAGGATGTCCTGGCTGAAGGAGAAGGCCGGACCCACGACCGGCATGTCGATGCCCGCCTCGGCCCATTGCTTCATGAAGGAGATGCCCATGCCGCCCGGCAGGAAGAAGAACAGCCCGTCGGCGCCGCTGTCGCGGATCTGCGCGATCTCGGCGGCGTAGTCGGTCTGGCCGAGCTGGGTGTAGACCTCGCTCGCGACTTCGCCCTCGTAGAAACGCTTGAAGCCCGCCAGGCTGTCCTGACCGGCCGGATAGTTCGGCGCCATGATGAACATGGTCCCGAAGCCTTCGTTGGTGGCGTAGGCGCCGGCCGCTTCGTGCAGGTTGTCGTTCTGATAGCTCACCGAGAAGTAGTTCTCGTGGCAGCCCTTGCCGGCGAGCTGCGACGGCGCGGCGTTGGTCGACAGGTAGAACTTGCCCTGCCGCGTGGCGCCGGGCACCACCGCCATGGCGAGGTTCGACCAGACGATGCCGGTCAGCACGTCGACATCCTCGGACTGGATCATCTTGTCGGAAAGTTGCACCGCGATCTCGGGCTTTTGCTGGTCGTCCTCGATGACGACCTCCAGCTCCGGGTTGCCCGCCTCCTCGACCGCGAGCATGAAGCCGTCGCGGGTGTCGATGCCGAGGCTGGCGCCACCGCCCGAGAGCGTGGTGATCATGCCGACCTTGACCGGTTCGGCCATCGCCGCACCGCCGATCATCGACAGCGCCAAAGCGGTCGTCGTCAGGTATCTGGTCATTCTCGTCTCCCTGTGAATGCCGGTCTTGCTGCCGGTCATAGATTGGTACGCAAGTGCCAAAGCTCTGGAAAGAGTTCGATTTCGAGCATCCGCTTGAGGTAGCTCACGCCGCCCGTGCCCCCGGTGCCGCGCTTGAAGCCGATCACCCGCTCCACGGTGGTGACGTGGTTGAAGCGCCAGCGGCGGAAGTAGTCCTCGAAATCCACCAGCTTCTCGGCCAGCTCGTAGAGCGGCCAATGCGTCTCGGGATCGCGGTAGACCTCGGTCCAGGCCGCCATCACCCGCTCGTCGGGATGCGCGGCCGCCTCCGGCACGTCGAAGCCGGCGCGGGCCAGGCAGCCGATGGCGGTGTCGTAGAGGCTCGGCCGCGCCAGCTCGGCGCGCAGCCGCTCGACGATGTCGGGGCGATGCTCGTGCGGGCCGATCATATTCTCGTTGCGGTTGCCCACCGTGAACTCGATCAGCCGGTACTGCCAGGACTGGAAGCCCGAGGACTGCCCCAGCGCGTCGCGGTAGCGAGTGTATTCGCTGGGCGTCATGGTGCGCAGCACGTCCCACGCCGCGTTCATCTGCTCGAAGATCCGCGCCACGCGGGTCAGCATCTTGAAGGCCGGGCGCAGCCGATCCTCCGCGATGGCGGTGCGGGCCGCGTCCAGCTCGTGCAACGCCAGCCGCATCCACAGCTCGGTCACCTGATGCTGCACGATGAACAGCATCTCGTCATGCTCCCGGGTTCGCGGGTGCTGCGCGGTCAGAACCGCGTCGAGACCGAGATAGTCCGTGTAGGACATCTTGCCCTCAAACCGCATGACGGGATCGTCGGTCACTTCGATCCCTCGCGCAGCCGGAACCTCTGGATCTTGCCGCTCTCCGTCTTGGGCAATGCGCCGCGGAAGACGATGGAGCGCGGATACTTGTAGGGCGCGATCTGCGCCTTCACGTGATCCTGCAGCAGCTTGACCATCGCCTCGCAGGGCTCCTGCCCTTCGGCCAGCACGACATGCGCCTGCACCACCTGCCCGCGCTCCGGATCGGGATGAGCCACCACCGCGCATTCGACGACCGCGTCATGCGACAGCAGCGCCGCTTCGACCTCGGGCGCCGCGATGTTGTAACCCGCCGAGAGGATGATGTCGTCGGAACGCGCGGCGAAGTGAAAGCGCCCCTCCTCGTCCTGGGTGAAGGCGTCGCCGGTGAGGTTCCAGCCGTCGCGGACATATTCGCGCTGGCGTTCGTCGGCGAGGTAGCGGCAGCCCGTGGGCCCCTTGACCGCGAGCTGCCCGACCGTGCCGCGCGGCACCTCGTTCATCTCGTCATCGACCACCTTGGCAACATAGCCGGTGACGGGGCGCCCGGTGCAGCCCGGATGGCTGTCGTCGAGCCGGTTGGTGATGAAGATGTGCAGAAGCTCGGTCGCGCCGATCCCGTCGAGCATCGGCTTGCCGGTCTTCTCCATCCACTCGTGATAGACCGGCGCGGGCAGCGTCTCGCCGGCCGAGACGGCGCAGCGCAGCGACGACAGGTCCGCGCCTTCATCCATCGCGCGCAGCATGGCGCGGTAGGCGGTGGGCGCGGTGAAGCAGATCGTGGCGCGGTACTTCTCGATGATCTCGATCATGTTGGCCGGCGAGGCCGTCTCGAGGAGCGTCGCGGCGGCGCCGAAGCGCAGCGGAAACACCGCGAGCCCGCCCAGACCGAAGGTGAAGGCCAAGGGCGGCGAGCCGACGAAAACGTCATCCGGCGTCACGCCGAGAACCTCCTTGGCATAGCCATCCGCGATGATCAGCAGGTCACGGTGGAAATGCATCGTCGCCTTGGGCACGCCGGTCGAACCAGAGGTGAAACCCATGAGCGCCACGTCATCGCGGCCCGTCTCCACCGCCTGAAACGTCACCGGCTTGTCGAGCGCGGCGCGGTCGAGCTCGGCGTCGTGATTGGCGGTGCCGTCGAAGCCCACCACCTTCTGGAGATGCGGGCTCTGCTTGGCGCAGGCCACCATCTCGTCCATCAGCCGGGTGTCGCAGAGCGCCAAGCTGACCTCGGCCTTGTCGACGATCTTGCACAGCTCACCCGCTCGCAGCATCGGCATGGTGTTGACCACCACCGCCCCCGCCTTGGTCGCGGCCAGCCAGCAGGCGACCATCGCCGGGTTGTTGGCCGAGCGGATCAGCACCCGGTTGCCGGGCTTCACGCCGTAATCCTCGACCAGCACCCGCGCGATGCGGTTGGTCCAGTCCATCAGCTCCTTGTAGCTGCGGCGCCGACCATTGCCGATCAACGCGGTGTGGTCCCCGAAGCCCTTTTCGACCAGCCGGTCGCACAGCTCGACCCCGGCGTTGAGCCGCTCGGGGTATTCGAAGCCGTCGAGCAGAAGCTCCGGCCACTGATCCATCGGCGGCAGGTTGTCGCGCGAGAAGCTGTCCTCATGCGCGGTCGGTCCCAGCATCTTCCTCTCCTCCCTGATCCGCGCCGCCGGGGCTCTCCCCTTCCCCGGGCGGCGCGGCCCTGCCCTAACTTGCGTGCGCCGCCGTGGCGGCGGCTTCCTTGTCATGCGCCGCCATGGCGGCGCGGGCGATGATGATCTTCTGCACGTCGCTCGCGCCCTCATAGATCCTGAGCGCGCGGATCTCGCGGTAGAGCGTCTCGGGCACCGAGCCCGACCGCACCCCGTCGCCGCCGTGGATCTGCACCGCCGCGTCGATGATCTTCTGCGCCTGATCGGTGGAGAACAGCTTGGCCATCGCCGCCTCGCGGCTGACGCGCGGCGCGCCGCTGTCCTTCATCCATGCCGCGCGGTAGGTCAGCAGCGCCGCCGCGTCGATGTCGAGCGCCATCTCGGCGATGTGGCCCTGCACCATCTGCATCTCGAACAGCGGCGCGCCGAATAACTCGCGCGACGCGGCCCGGTCGAGGCTCGCATCCAGCGCCCGCCGGGCAAAGCCCAACGCCGCCGCCGCCACGGTGGAGCGGAACACGTCGAGCACCGACATCGCGATCCGAAAGCCCTGCCCCGGCTCGCCGATGATCGCGCTCTCGGGCAGCCTCACGCCTTCGAAGGACAGCCGTGCAAGCGGGTGCGGCGCGATGGTCTCCAGACGCTCGGCCACACGCAGACCCGGCGTGTCGGCGGGCACGATGAAGGCCGACAGCCCCTTGGCACCCGGCCCTTCGCCGGTGCGCGCGAAGACCACGTAGAGGTCGGCGATGCCGCCATTCGAGATCCAGGTCTTCTCGCCGTCGAGCACCCAGTCGCTGCCATCACGCCGCGCCGTCATGGCGAGGTTGGCGACGTCGGAGCCCGATTGCGGCTCGGTCAACGCAAAGGCCGAGATCGCCGCGCCCGACCGCACCTTGGGCAGCCATTCGGACTTCTGCTCCGACGTGCCGAAGAGTGAGATCGCGCCCGAACCCAGCCCCTGCATCGCGAAGGCGAAATCGGCGAGCCCGTCATGCCGCGCCAGCGTCTCGCGGATCAGGCACAGGCTGCGCACGTCGAGCTTGCCGTCCTCGGAGGCCGCGTGTTCCAGCCAGCCGCCCTGCCCCAGCCGTGTCACAAGCTCCCGGCAGGTAGCGTCGGTGTCGTCATGGTCGATATCCCCCAACCGCCGCCCGGCCCAGCGCTCCAGCGCCTCGGACAGTTCGCGGTGCTTCTCCTCGAAGAAAGGCCAGTCGAGGAAGCTCTTGTCCGACATGTCAGTCCCCCTCGAAGACGGGTTTTTCGCGCGCCATGAAGGCGTGGTAGGCGCGGCGGAAATCCTCGGTCTGCATGCAGATCGCCTGTGCCTGCGCCTCGGCCTCGATCGCACGCTCCAGCCCCATGTCCCATTCCTGCAGGAGCATGGTCTTGGTCATCATGTTGGCGAAGCGCGGGCCCGCCGCGATGCGGCTCGCCAGCTTCAGCGCCTCGGCCTCGAGCTCGTGCCCGCCGACGAGGCGGTTGTAGAAGCCCCAAGCGGCGCCCTCATCCGCGGTCATCACCCGGCCGGTATAGAGCAGCTCGGCCGCGCGCCCCTGCCCGATGATGCGGGGCAGCATGGCGCAGGCGCCCATGTCGCAGCCCGCCAGACCGACGCGGTTGAACAGGAACGCGGTCTTGGCCTCTGGCGTGGCGAGGCGGATGTCCGAGGCCATGGCGAGGATCGCGCCGGCGCCGACCGCCACCCCGTCCACCGCGGCAACAATCGGCTTGCCGCAGTTCAGCATCGCCTTGACCAGATCGCCGGTCATCCGGGTGAAGCCCAACAAGCCCTTCATGTCCATTTCGGTGAGCGGGCCGATGATATCCTCGACATCGCCGCCAGAGTTGAAGTTGCCCCCATTCGGGGCGATGACGACCGCGTGGATCTCGTCATCCCCGGCCAGGTCGCGGAACCAGTCGCGCAGCTCGGCGTAGCTCTGGAAGGTGAAGGGGTTCTTGCGTTCGGGGCGGTCGAGCCGGACCACGGCGACCGCGCCTTCGCGCTCCAGCCTGAAATGCGCGCTCATCGTTTCTCCTCCAGATCGCGGGCCACGGTGTCGAGATCCTCCATGATCCGCACCGCCTCTGCCTCGGTGATCGCGCCCATCAGCTCGTTGACCCACGCTTCATGGGCGGCCGCGAGCGTGGCGAAGTGCCCGCGCCCCTTGCCGGTGAGCCGCACCTCCATGGCGCGCCGGTCGCCGGCCACGGCGTGGCGCTCGGCATGGCCCTCCGCTTCGAGCCGGTCGACGATGCCGGTGACGTTGCCGTTTGACACCCGCAGCCGCCGCGACAGCTCGGACATCTTGAGCCCCTCGGGGCTGCGATCCAGCGCCGCCATCACGTCGAAACGCGGCAGGGTGGTGCCGAACTCGGTGCGCAGCCTGTCGCGCAGCGCCGTCTCGACCGCGTTCGAGGTCTTCAGGAGCTTCAGCCACAGCCTGAGCCGCGTCTTGCCCGCCTTGGCCTGAACCTCGACGCTCATATCTCGCCCCCGGATACCGAGATCGCCTGCCCGGTCACCGCGCTGGCCCCTTCGCCCGCGAGCCAAAGCACCGCATCGGCGACCTCTTCGGGCTGCACGAAGCGTCCCTGCGGGTTGCCCGAAGCCAGCGCCTTGGCTGCCTCCTCGCGCGAGCGGCCTGTCTTGGCGACGATGTTGTCGATGCTTTCTTCGAGCATCGGCGTCTCTGCAAATCCGGGGCAGACCGCGTTGACGGTGATCGGTGTACGCGCCAGTTCGAGCGCAAGCGCCCGCGTCAGCCCGACCACCGCGTGCTTGGCCGCGACATAGCCCGAGACATAGGGATAGCCCTTGAGACCGGCGGTCGAGGCGATGGCGATGAGCCGTCCCCGGCCCGCCTCGCGCATCCCCGGCAGCACCGCCTGCCACAGGTTGAACACGCCGTGCAGGTTGACGCCGAGCATCGCTTCGAAATCCTCGGGCGTGGTCTTGGCAAACGGCTTGCTCTCGGCCGCACCGGCATTGGCGATGGCGATGGTCACGGGGCCGCGCTCTCGCGTCGCTTGCTCCACGACGCGCACCACCTCCTCGGCGCGCGTCACGTCCCCCGTGATCCATCCCATCTCCGCCTGCCCCCCGGCGGTCTCTTCGAGCGGCGCTTCGCGCCGCCCGGTGATCGTGACGCGGGCCCCTTCGGCGGCCAGGGCGCGGGCGATGGCCCGTCCCACCCCGGTGCCGCCGCCGGTGACCAGCGCATGGTGTCCCGCGAGCCGCATCAGACCCGCTCCTGCATCTGCTCGGCCCGGTCGGCCAGACGCCAGGCCTGGTCGCGGCCGGGCAGGTAGGGAACGGGCCAGTCCGCGTGGCGATCGCCGATCGCGGTGGCGGCGTGCAGCGTCCAGTAGGGATCGGCGAGGTGCGGCCGGGCGATCGCGACGAGATCCGCGCGCCCCGCCATCAGGATCGAGTTCACGTGGTCGGCCTCGTAGATGTTGCCCACCGCCATGGTCGCGAGCCCCGCCTCGTTGCGGATGCGGTCGGAGAACGGCGTCTGGAACATGCGGCCATAGACCGGCTTGGCCTCGATGCTGGTCTGGCCCGCCGAGACGTCGATCAGGTCGGCCCCGGCCTGCGAGAAGGCGCGCGCGATCTCGACCGCCTCGTCGGGCGTCACGCCGTGCTCGCCGACCCAGTCATTGGCCGAGATCCGCACCGACATCGGCTTGTCGTCGGGCCACGCGGCACGCATCGCCCGGAACACTTCGAGCGGCCAGCGCAGGCGGTTCTCGAGGCTGCCACCATATTCGTCGCTGCGCCGGTTCGACATGGGCGAAATGAAGGAGGAGACGAGATAGCCATGCGCGGCGTGCAGCTCGATCATGTCGAAGCCCGCGCGTGCCGCCATCTCGGTCGCGGCGACGAACTGCGCTGCCACCTCCTCCATGTCGGCGCGGGTCATCTCGCGCGGCGCGGGATTGTTGTCGGACCACGGGATCGGGCTGGCCGAGATGGTCTCCCAGTTGCCCTGCTTCAGCGGCGCATCCATCTCCTCCCAGCCGAGCTGGGTCGAACCCTTGCGCCCCGAATGGCCGATCTGGCAGCAGATCTTCGCATCGGTCTCGGCATGCACGAAATCGACGATCCGGGACCACGCCGCCTCGTGCTCGGGCGCATAGAGCCCCGGACAGCCCGGCGTGATCCGACCCGCAGCGCTCACGCAGGTCATCTCGGTATAGACGAGCCCCGCGCCGCCCTTGGCCCGCTCGCCCAGATGCACGAGGTGCCAGTCGGTCGGGGAGCCATCCACGGCCTTGTACTGCGCCATCGGCGAGACCACGACGCGGTTCCTAAGCTCCATGCCGCGCATCCTGTAGGGCGCGAACATCGGCGCGCGCACCGGCGCGTTATCGGGCAGGCCGGCCTGGGTCTGGAACCAGCGCTCGGCGCCCTTGAGCCATTCGGCGTCGCGCAGGCGCAGGTTCTCGTGGCTGATGCGCTGGCTGCGGGTCAGCAGAGAGTAGTTGAACTGCACGGGATCGAGATCGAGGTAACGCTCGACCTCCTCGAACCACTCCATCGAATTGCGCGCCGCCGATTGCAAGCGCAGCACCTCGATGCGGCGCGCCTCTTCATAGGCCGCGAAGGCGGTCGACAGGTCGGGCGCGCGGGCGATCTCGTCGGCCAGCGCGATCGCGGATTCGAGCGCCAGCTTGGTGCCGCTGCCGATCGAGAAATGGGCAGTGGCGGCGGCGTCGCCCAGAAGCACGATGTTGTCGGTGTACCAGCGCTCGCACAGCACGCGGGGAAAGTTGATCCAGGCCGAGCCGCGGATATGGCGCGCGTTCGACATCAGGGGATGGCCGCCCAGATGGTCTCGGAAGATCTCTTCGCAGGTGGCGACCGACTCTTCCTGGCTCATCTTGTCGAAGCCCCAGGCGGCAAAGGTCTCTGGCGCGCATTCGACGATGAACGTCGCAGTGCCGGGCTCGAACTGGTAGGCATGCGCCCAGACCCAGCCATGCCGGGTCTTCTCGAAGATGAAGGTGAAGGCGTCGGCGAAGCTCTGGGTCGTGCCGAGCCAAGTGAAATGACAGCGGCGGCGGTCGATTTCCGGGCGGAACTCCTGTTCGAACGTTGTTCGGGTCTTTGAATTCAGCCCGTCGGCCGCGACCACGAGGTCGTAATCCGCAGCATAGTCGGCGGCGCTGCTGGCCTCGGTTTCAAAGCGCAGCTCGACGCCCAACTCGCGCGCGCGGTCCTGCAGCAGCAGCAGCAGACGCTTGCGACCAATGCCGCAGAAGCCGTGGCCCGAGGAGACGATCCGCTCGCCCCCCTTCACCACCGCGACGTCGTCCCAATAGGCGAAATGCTCGCGGATCGAGGCGGCCGATACAGGGTCATTTGCTGCGAGGTTGTCGAGCGTCTCGTCCGACAGCACCACACCCCAGCCGAAGGTATCGTCGGCGCGGTTGCGCTCGATCACCACCACCTCATGCGACGGGTCCCGCAGCTTGGCCGAAATGGCAAAGTAGAGCCCCGCCGGTCCGCCTCCGATGCATGCGATCTTCATGGCCCCTCCCCGGTGCTACGGAGAAAGGCTAGGCCCGGCGTCGATTCATTTCAAGCTTAAAATATATTTGTTTGAAGCATCCAATCGGTCAGCTTTGCAGCTCCTCGATCTCGACCTCGTAGCCCCACAGCTCCCGCAGGCAGGCCTGCGTCGCCTCGCTCTCGCGCGGATCGAGAGGGACGTCGTTGCGCAGGGTGTGGCGCAGCCGCAGGATGCGGTCGCCCGCGAGATCCGCGTCGAGAACCTCGATGTCGGGGCTGCGGCTCGACAGGTCGTAGCTGCGCGCCAGCGTGTCGCGCACCGCATGATAGCCGCCTTCGTCGTGGATGGCGGTGACGCGCAGCGTCTCCTCGCTTTCGGCGTCGCGAAGCGCGAAGAGCCGCAGGTCGCGCATCACCTTGGGGCTGAGGAACTGCTGGATGAAGCTCTCGTCCCGGTAATTGGCCCAGGCGTCCTTGAGCACGCCGCGCCAGTCGCCGCAGCCGGCTATGGCCGGGAACCAGGCGCGGTCCTCCTCCTCCGGCGCCTCGCAGATCCGCTGGATGTCGCGCATCATGGCAAAGCCCAGCGCGTAGGGGTTCAGCCCGCTATAGCCCGGGTGATTGTAGCCGGGCTGGAACAGCACGCTCGAATGGCTGTGCAGGATCTCGAGCATCGCGCCGTCGCCGATCCGGCCCTGTTCGTGCAGCCGGTTGAGGATGTGGAAATGCACGAAGCAGGCGCAGCCCTCGTTCATCACCTGCGTCTGGCGCTGCGGGTAGAAATACTGCGCCATGTTGCGCACGATCCGAAGCGTCTGGCGCTGCCACGGCTCGAGCACCGGGCTGTGACGCTCGAGGAAGTAGAGGATGTTCTCCTCGGGCAGGCCGAGCGCGCGGCGCCGCTGCACGATCTCGTCCTCGCCGGGATCGGAACGCCTCTCCGCCTCCAGCCTGCTCCATAAATAGTGGGCGGCGCGCTCGTCCTCCTCGATCCGCTTCTCGGCGCGTTCGGCCTCGGCTCGCAGCGAAGGCTGCGCCGGACGGCGGTGGCGAAAGACCGAGGCGTTCATCAGCGCATGCGCCGCATCCAGCGTCCGCTCCACCCGCCCCGGTCCGTAGCGTTCCTCGCAGCGGCTGAGGAAATTGCGGGCATAGTCGAGATAGTCGAGGATGCCGCGCGGGTCGGTCCATTGCCGGAACAGGTGGTTCGATTTGAAGAAGTGGTTATGGCCGAAGGCGGCATGGGCGATCACCAGCGCCTGCATCGGCATGGTGTTCTCTTCGAGGCAGTAGCAGATGCAGGGATCGGAGTTGATGACGATCTCGTAGGCCAGCCCCTGGGCGCCCTTGGAATAGAGCCGTTCGTGATGGATGAACTGCTTGCCGAAGGACCAGTGCCGATACATCAGCGGCATGCCAGTCGAGGAATAGGCGTCGAGCATCTGCTCGGTCGAGATGATCTCGATCTGGTTGGGATAGACGTCGAGCCCGAGATCGTCGCGCGCGACCTCCTCGATCGCCTCGGTGGTACGCCGGAGCGTGTCGAAGTTCCAGTCCGGGCCATCGAAGAGCAGCTCAGCCATGCGCCGCCTCCGTCTTGCGGGCGAAGAGGTCGCGGAAGACCGGGTAGATGTCGCCCGACCCGGCCACGCGGCGCATCGCGAAGTTGGGCCAGCGCGATGCGACCTCGCGATAGGCCATCCACAGCTCGGTGCCGCGCGCCGCGTCGCGCAGGATCCGCGCCTCGGCTTCGCCGATGATCTCGACATAGGCGAAGTGCTGGCAGACCTTGAGAAGCTCACCCTCGAGCCAGCTTTGGCAGTCGCGGCTGTCGCCTTGGTAGTTGTCGCCATCCGAGGCCTGGGCCGCGTAGATGTTCCACTCCGAGGCGGGGTAGCGCTCGGACTGCACGCGGTGCATCTCGGCCAGCGCGGTCGAGACCATCGTGCCGCCGCTTTCGCGCGAATAGAAGAAGGTCTGCTCGTCGACTTCCGAAGCCAGATGGGTGTGCCTGATGAAGACCAGCTCGACTGTCTCGTAGCGGCGCCGCAGGAACAGGTGCAGCAGCACGAAGAACCGCTTGGCGAGGTCCTTCTCGCGCGCCCCCATCGAAGCCGACACGTCCATCAGACAGAACATGACGGCGCGGGCGCGGGGCTCGGGCTGCGGTTCGAAATGGCTGTAGCGCAGATCGAGCGGATCGAGATAGGGCACCCGCTTGCGATGCGTGGTCGCGGCTTCGAGTTCCTCGCGCAGCCGGGCCATCTCGGCGCGCTGCTCGGCATCCGGCTCGAACACCGCTTCGAGCGCGAAGAGCCTGTCGCGCAGTTCCTCGAGCGCGGCGTCCGACGGACGCCGCAGCGCGATCCGTCGCCCCATGGCGCGGCGCATGGTGCGGCCGACATTGAGGTTGGCGGGCGCGCCGGTGACCGAAAGCCCGGCGCGGCGCGGCCGGTGCACGGCGCTGCCGGCGAGGCTGCGCTTGATCAGGTCGGGCAGTTCGAGATCCTCGAAGAAGATGTCCAGAAACTCGTCGCGCGACAGCGCGAAGACGAAGTCGTCCTCGCCCTCGCCGTCTGGCGCGCCCTGCCGCCCGGCCCCGCCGCCGCCCTGCTGGGGGCGCGGGATCTCGTCGCCGGCGCGGTATTCGCGGTTGCCGGGCAGCACCCCCTCGCGGGTGCCCCCCTTGGAGGCGTGGCGAAAGCTCGGCTCGCCGAGGCTGTCGCGCGGCACCGAAACCTCGGTGCCCGCCTCCATGTCGGTGATGCCGCGCTTGCGCACGCTCGCGTCGACCGCTTCGCGCACATGCGCCTTGATGCGGCCGATGAAGCGTCGTCGATTGCCGAGGTTGCGGCCTTTGGGGTTGAGACGGCGGTCGATGAAATGCGTCATGCCCGCCCCTTTCTCATCCGGCCTTGTTCACCCGCATGTACCATTCGACGAGCCTCCTCACCTGGCGCGGCGTGTAGCCCCGCTCGCCCATCCGCTCCACGAACTCGGCATGCTTGGCATCCGTGTCCTTGTCGCGCTTGGCGCCGAAGCTCACCACCGGCAACAGGTCCTCGACCCGGCTGAACATCCGCTTCTCGATCACCCGCCGCAGCTTTTCGTAGCCGCGCCAGTCGGGGTTGCGGCCCTCGTTCTCGGCCCGTGCCCTGAGCACGAACTTGACCACCTCGTTGCGGAAGTCCTTGGGGTTCGACACGCCCGCCGGCTTCTCGATCTTGGCCAGCTCCGCCTCCAGCACGTCGCGGTCGAACATCTGGCCGGTATCGGGATCCTTGTAGTCTTGGTCCTCGATCCAAGCGTCGGCATAGGCGATGTAGCGGTCGAACAGGTTCTGGCCGTAATCGGCGTAGCTCTCGAGATAGGCCTTCTGGATCTCCTCGCCGATGAACTCGGCATAGCGCGGCGCGAGATCGGACTTCAGATGATCGAGATAGCGCGCCTCGATTTCCTCGGGGAACTGCTCGCGCCGGACCGCCTGTTCGAGCACATACATCAGGTGCACCGGATCGGCGCCGACCTCGTCGACGTCGTGGTTGATCGTCTCGGCCAGCACCTTGAAGGCGAAGCGGGTCGAGATGCCGGTCATCCCCTCATCGGCTCCGGCGGCGTCGCGATACTCCTGCATGCTGCGCGCCTTGGGGTCGGTATGCTTGAGCGTCTCGCCATCATAGGTGCGCATCTTGGCGTAGAGGGTCGAGTTCTCGTGCTCCTGCAACCGGGTGAGCACCGAGAAGCGCGCGAGGATTGGCAGCGTTTCCGGGGCGCAGGGCGCGCTGCCGAGAGAGCTTTCGCGCAGGAGCTTGTCGTAGATCCGCGCTTCCTCGGTGGCGCGCAGACAGTAGGGAATCTTGACCACCGAGATCCTGTCGAGGAAGGCCTCGTTGTTGCGGTTGCCCTTGAACTGGCGCCATTCGGCCTCGTTGGAGTGGGCAATGATCAGGCCCTGATAGGGCATCGCGCCGATGTTCTCGGTGCCGGTATAGCTGCCCTCCTGCGTGGCGGTCAGCAGCGGGTGCAGCACCTTGATCGGCGCCTTGAACATCTCGACGAACTCGAGCAGGCCCTGGGTGGTGCGGTTGAGGCCGCCCGAGTAGCTGTAGGCGTCCGGGTCGTCCTGGCCCATGTGTTCGAGCTTGCGGATGTCGAGCTTGCCGACCAGCGCCGAGACGTCCTGGTTGTTCTCGTCGCCTGGCTCGGTCTTGGTGACGCCGATCTGCCTGAGCCGCGAGGGCTGCATCTTCACCACCGAGAAGCGCGAGATGTCGCCGCCGAACTCCTCGAGCCGCTTGACCGCCCAAGGGCTGATCAACCCGGTGAGCAGGCGGCGCGGAATGTCGTACTTGTCCTCCAGCAGATCGCCGAAACGCTCGCGATCGAACAGTCCGAGCGGGCTTTCGAAGACCGGGCTGATCTGGTCACCGGCCTTGAGAACGTAGATCGGCTCCTTCTCCATCAACGCCTTGAGGATCTCGGCGATGGTCGACTTGCCGCCGCCGACGGGGCCGAGCAGGTAGAGGATCTGCTTGCGCTCCTCGAGGCCCTGGCTGGCGTGGCGGAAGAAGCCGACGATCCGCTCGACCACCTCCTCGTTGCCATAGAGGCTTTCGAAGGCGCGGTAGATCTTGACGGTGCGGTTGAGAAAGATCCGGCCGAGCCGCTGGTCGTGGCTGGTATCCACCAATTCCGGCTCGCCTATCGCGCGCATCATCCGCTCGGCGGCGGTGGCACGCACGGATGGGTCCTCCCGACATCGCAGGAGGTATTCCTGCAGGCTCAGCTCCTCGGTACGCGAGCTGGCGTAGTTTTCGGCGTAGCGGGTAAAGACATCCATCGGCCCATTCTCTCGTCGGTTGGCGTGCTCGGCACGCGGTCCGTCCCCCCGGAAGGCGAATCTTTTTCTTTCCATCATATTATGTGGGCGCGACACATTGGCAAATCACGGAGATTTACCAAGCGTCACAGATCATGTTTTAGCGAACGCTGTGTGATCGGGCGACAGGTGGCCTGCGGCGACCCGTTCCCGTGACGCGCGAGACGGCGCAGATCCTCGAGATGGCCTCGAATGCGACAAGGCCCGCACCATGGAAGCGCGGGCCTTCGGAGTTTCAAAGCGGTCGATACAACCGTGTCGCGTCAGCCGCGGCCCTTCTGGCCCTTGGCATTGCTGTCGGATTTGGCCGCCTTTTCGGTCTTGCCGGACGCGTCGGCCTTGGCCTTGCCGCCGAGGCCACCCTGCCCCGGACCCTTGCCATTGCCGGAGCCGGCCTTGTCGGCGGGACCGCCACCATTCGCGAGACCGGGATTGTCCTCGTCGATCCCGTCGGCATTGTTGCCATGTCCGCAATTGTCTTTCCCGTCCGAGCGGTTTTCGTCGTCATCGACGTCGCCGCAGCCGCCACGCCGCCCGCGCTCCTTGCCATCGCGGTCACGATCGGCATGGTCGCGATCTTCGTCTTCATCGTCATCGTCGCGATGGTCATCCCGCGCCTCGCGATCGTCGCGGCGATCCTTGTTGAACATGCCGAACAGGCCCCCCGAACGCGATCCGCGCGCTTCGGTGCTGGTTTCGGACGTCGCCGAACCGTCGGCGCTGGCCGTCGCCACTGCGGTCGAGGTCGAGGTCGAGGTCGCCGTCCCGGTCGCCCGGGCGTCCGTCACGGTTGTACCACCGACGGAAGCCGAGCCGGTGGCGTCGACCACTGCTGTGGTTCCGCCCGTGCCGCCGACCGAACCCGATCCGGTCGCCTGCGTCCCTGCCGCACCCTCGGTCGTGCCACCGGCCTGCGGAAGATCTGCGCTTCCCGCCACCGTCGCCCCGCCTTGCAGCGTGGCATCGGTCGACGCGCCGCCGGCATTTAGAGCATTCGCCGCGAGTGCGGCCGTCGCGGCGGTGCCGACAGCACCACCGAGATCGACGAAGTCGCGGCTCTCGGCCCGTGCCGCGTAGGTGATGCCCGGTGCGCGGCTACCGGAGACGCGTGCGCCGCGCTGCGACAGCGGCTGACCGGTCCGGCAGTCATAGACGAACTCGTTCATGACGTCGCCGCGGATGGCGGCGATCCGCGCCTGGCTGGGACCGACTGCCACGTCGAAGGCGGAGAAGCCTTGCGCCTGAAGCGCCCGGATCACCGGCGCCACGGCGGCGCAGGACGCTGCATAGCGCGGCGCCTCGGCAACGCTGCGGCGGGTGGCCGGGTTGTTATAGGCAATCTCGCCCGCCACGCCGCGTTCCGCTCCGGCCACGGGGGGCAGCCCCGGCTGGAGGATGGGCGCCGCAAGGCCCCCCGCTTGCGCGCTCGAGGCGAAGGCCAAAACTAGCGCGGCAGCGTTCAAACGAAATAACTTACCCAATTTGGAAACTCCTGAACGGATGCGATGAATTGCTGCCAAACATTCAAAGAGCCCAGTTAGTTGCACCCGCCCGCTCGCATTCAACCCGCCTCGCATCGGCTTCTCAGCGGAACTCTCGGGAACCCAATCGAACATGCCGGTCCGGGGGGCGACCGGCGAGCATCAGGGCGATCCTATGGGTCATGCAGAAGAGCGACCCCTCGACCCTTGGCAAGGGGCAGCGAGCGCCATGTCAGGGCGAGACGTCATCCCACCGACGCGATCCATGCGCGACGCCACCTCGCCTCCCGCGCCGACGCCCGGACAGGCAAATGACCCGTAAAGACGGGATGGATCAGCGCATGAATGGACGGTCGGTGTTCGCCATAGAGACCGCGTTCGCCTTAGACGAAGTGGGACCACCGGGTCAGTGCGACGGCGCCGAAAATCACCAGCGACGTCGCGATAAGGCCCAGCCCGGACGCGCGCATCCTGCCATTCCGATCCATGAGACCGGCCAGAAGCAGCACGACGATCGGCAACAGGATCCACGCCCACGACGGGAGATCAAACAACTCTGGGGATACACTCTTCATGTCCCTCTACTACTCAGGGCCTGCGCGTTCTGCATCAGGGCAATGGGAGAGGGCGGCCTCAGCGAAAGGATAGCGGCCGCATCGTTGGACGGAGACTGCCACCGCATCGCAGCACCCCCTCCCACGCGGATCAGGAAAGAACTGATCGAGTCACCGCAACGGTCGGCCGTCTTGGCATCATGGGAAGTCCGAGCCCTGCAGGACGGCGGATCGCCCCTCACTTCCGCACAGCAAATGCAGCTCGGAGTATTTTCGACCGGTCCCATTCACTGGAAACCAGAATGCGAGGCCGCATAGCCCGTCTCACGACCGGCTAGGCAAATTTGGTACTTACTGAAAATAATCGAGAATGGCGGAGCGAGAGGGATTGTCGCCCTCAAGCAAACTCACCTAAGTATCTGATATTGCAAATATCCACCGCCACCTGTGAACCCATATGTGCACCAGAATGTGCATCAATAGTGAAAGCGGATAGCTGCGTGCATCATCATGACGAGCACCAACAACGGAGCCATCAAACACACCGCACAATATCCGCCAAACTGGGCGGACTGAAGTAGACCATACAGAGGTAGTGAGGGGGTGCGCGTCTACCTAGAACTGCGGCAGATCATCCAAGCTACCCAGTACACCCCCGACATAGTGCTGCATCTCTTCGGGCAGCGAACTAAGTACAGGGGAGGAGTAACCGCTCCAGGGGCGAAAGAACTCGGCAATCCATGGCAAAATGACCATCTGTCGACCAGAATGTATGACAAATCTCGTCGTTCTCTTGAGCCCAAGTTGATCAAGCATGGACATGTTTCCGATCACCAGATCGTCTTCATGGGCCTTCTCAATCTGCTTGGTAGTGCCGTACGCCACTCGGCAGAAAAACATCTTTGTCTCAGGATCCTGCGCCCGGCCGCATACAAGAAGCGGTCGCGGATTCGTCGCCCAAGTCATCTTGGGCGACGTCTCAGGGAAAAATCCGGTAACCACGTCGTAGGTGTATGGGGGGCGCAGTACCCAATCCGGGGATGTCATAGCCTTACCCGGCGGTTACGACATCCAGCGACTTCAGCTTACCTTGGCCAATGCCAAAGCGCTCGTTCAGTTTTTCCCGCCACGCAGCGATTTCTTCAAGTTCAACAATGTCAAACTCACCATCGGCCTCTGGCGGAAACTGCACGCCGCGACCGTTCGTCACGGGCTGCTTCGCTCGTTGTGCCATCATATTCTCCACTCAGGTTCTTCAAACGATATGCGCATCTGTCCGCCATACACAATGATTCTGGCGTATTCGTGTTCGACGTCGCAAACCGTCCTTGACTACCAGTGAACGGGCGGTTGCCCTCCAAGGTTCCGGCCGGGCTCTACAGGCGACCAAGCTTAGATGCAAATAACATTTTTCACGCCTTGGGGCCAGAAGCCTCTCCGATGAGACCCGAAGGCTCCAAGCATTCCATTACAAATCAATACCTTCCCTAGCCCGCGAACAAGGCCCCTGATGCTCTACCGCGCCATCCTCGCTGCCAACACCATCCAAGCGCTGGCTCCAATGGATCGCCCAGACCTACTCGAGGAGCGCATCGAGCGTTACCTCGCTCCGATCGACCCGACCATGCAGCTCCTCATCCGCAAGGACTTTTCGATCATCGAGAACCTCGCCCCCTTCGCCCATGAGAAGGACGCCTTCGTTCAGGGTGCTTGGACAAGCTACTTCGCGCGCAACCAGTTGGTCTTCGAGGATCACCTCGCTGACGAGGGCAAGAAGCCCCGCATGGCCGGGCAGCTTCCCGTCCGGGTGCCATAAGGACAGAAGCACAAGTTCCGCGTCCGCTTGGCGCCAGCGCGGCGAGGAAGCTGCAAAGCGCTTCGTGACATTCGGTGAGGAAGAGGATTCAAGCAAGATCTTGTATTAGAAGGATTAAATCTCACACGCCAGCCCCCGGAGACCGCTTAGGAGAACACGTCATGAGAGATAAAAATTTTATGAAAGGGCTTTCCTTCCTCATGCCTGAGACCATACTACCTATCACGGTGATAGGCAGAGATTCGGCATGAAGGTTACCCCTGACGACGAGCAGAAGCCCGTTGTACCGCCTCGCCCAGAGGTACTGTTGAAGATGATACACTTTCTTGCAGGTTTCTCTGATCGCGTGATCATCACTGATCACGCGCAAGATCGAATGGAAGAGCGTAGCATCACATCCAGGATGATGTTCGACACCTTAGCAAAAGGAAGGATCAAAGGCTCGATCACTCCAGCACGTAAGGCCGGCGATTGGCACACAAAGGTAGCGTGCAAAATGAGCGGAGGACGAGACGTTGGAGTTGTTACGGTGGTGAAGGAGAAGAACCGCCTCATCATCCTGACAGTTGAGTGGGAAGACTAAGATATGACCACAGAGTTTCTTATTGATGGGCAAGAGCCCGCGGAAGCCCCCTTCATCTACAAGATGTCGGGCCTTGATGACGTGGTTCTCCTCAACGGCTTTACAATTGAAGAGACAGAGTATGGCCGCGGTGTCTCGATCGACAACATCGAGCAGCTGCACCAAGCCATTGCTTTACACATCATCACGACGAAGAAGGTACTGTCCGCCAAAGAGTTCCTCTTCCTCCGTCGAGAGATGGGCATGACGCAAGAGCAGCTGGCTACCGCCCTCGGGATAGATGGGCAGACGGTGGCCCGCTATGAGAAGGGCGCTACTCCTCCTTCTGGACCAGCTGATAGGCTTGTTCGGCATTTTTACGTTCTTCAGCTCCTTCCTGAACAGGAGCTTAGGCAGCTTCTAGATGAAGTTAAGGATGCTGTATCGGGAGATGAGATTGCACCCTCAGCCCCTGCCCGCTTCCAAGAAGTTTCCGGAACTTGGGAAGAGGTCTTCTGCTGATTTGGTGATGATGTAGCCGCCCGCCGGATCGCTCCAGCGGGCGGCTTTGCGTTAGGTCGGCGTAGGGCAAGGGCCCGGACAGCGATCGAGCGCGAGAACGCGCGCGGCCATCAGGTGACACCTCTCCGCACGGCGGCCGCCATCTTCGAGACGATCAGCGACGTCAGCACGTCGGGCGACGGCGCCAGCTTGCGCAGGGCATCCGGCACCGACTTGGCGACGTAGTCCTTCACCGCCTCGATCCGCTGGTCGGATGTCATGCCCTTGTCGATCACTAGGTCCACACCGGTCGCAATGGCGCTGTGCAACGCGTCGCGGTCAATGGCCTCGATCTGGATGCCCCACTTGCGCTTTGCGTAGACGGCGGCCCGTCCCCAAAGGAGCATGACGATCGAGACGATGGCCCCGACGATGTAGGGCAACAGCGCCTCGATAAGTTCTTCCAACATGGTAATGCTCCTTTCTGAGCGTGGGAAATGTCAGCGCCCGATCCGGTCGGTGATCCGGGCACGGATCTCGGCGAGGAAGGCCGTCATGGCTGCCGCGTCGCCGTTTGTGGCCAGCGCCGCCATGGCGCGATCGCGCACCTCGGCCAGCCGCCAGCGCAGCAGCTTCACGTCGAGGGGCGTGTCTGCTTGCCCGGCCGGCGCATCGTTGCGCATCACCTCGTCCCACCAAGTGGAGGCGGTGAAGCCGGGGCATTGGGTCGCTGCACCTCGCATCTCGCGGTGGCCGCGCACGATGGCGCCGGGGAAGCGCTGCAGCAGCTCGCGGATCAGGCGGATCATCGCGGCCGTCTGCTCAGGCGTGCGGCTGTCGAAGCCGGTGTTCAGCGCGGCTGCGCGCACCCCGCCCTCGTAGCAGATGCCGATCGAGGAGCCGTTCTCGCCCTGGCTGTGGGCGCCGACCTCGAAGCGTCCCGGCTGGGACAGGTCCCTGCCCGTCTCGACCGTGCCGTCGCGGCGGATGAAGTAGTGGTAGCCGATCTCGTTGAAGCCACGGGCCCGGTGCATCGCGTCGATGTCGGCGGCAGTGTAGCTGCGCTCGATTGGCGTGGCCGAGTAGTGGATGACGATGGCCGTCACCCGGCTGTCGGGCAGGTAGCTCATGGCGTTCTTCCATGCGAAGAGACCCCGCTGGCGGGGCTGGTGGTCAATGATGTTAGGGACTTAGCTGCCAACGCGCAGCGGGAACCACGGCGTCCAGCGCGGGATCGGCTCGTTACGGCCCGGGCAGGTCGGATAGGTGACGCGCACTCGGAACTGGTGGTCGCCCCCCGGCACAAATACCGGCAAGTCGAGCGGGATGGTGAAGGCAGTCTCGGCGCGGGTGAGCTCGACCACCTCCCATGTCGCGGCGAAGCTGATCTGGTGCAGCCGCCCGTCCTCGAGGCGCAGGTAAGGCGTGACCGACGACGGCCTGCCGCACTCCTCGCCATAAGGGGTCCGCGCACCGGCCAGCACATACCGGCAGGTGCCAGGCTTGCAGGCGCCAATCTGGTAGCTGCCGCCTTCGTTCCACTCCACGACGCTTGGCGCCGGCATGAATTCCTCGACCCAAGAAAGCCGGTTTGAGATCTCGGTCACGCCTAGAAAGCCTTGCGCGGCAGGCCGGATACCGGGTCCGAGGAACTGCGTCCATAGCACTCCAATAGCGGCCGCCACTGCAATCAGTGTCTGGATCACCTTCCAGACCCACAGCCAGTGATCGGTGCGTTCACGGAGGCGGCTGCGCTGCTGATCCGTCACGTCCGGTACACCTCCACGGCCCCGGTGGTGGAGGTGTCGCTGACATTTAGCACCAGTCTCATGACCTCCATGGCGCACTTGGAGTGCGCCGAGAACACGATGCGCAGCGACTTGGCGAGGCGCAGTATCGTTTCACCCTTGTAGCATTTCAGCACCTGAACGGCGGCGCACCGCGGCGCGTCTGGATCGACCATGTCAAGGCCAGGCAAATTGCCTGCGGTTCGGACCCGCAGAGCGCGAGCGATAGTGATCGGCATGGCCTGTCTTTCATGAAAAGCGGTAGAGGCTGACGGCGATCCACATGATCAACCGGCGCCAAATGGGAGTTTCACTCGCGCGCAGAGCCTCGGCGAACACGGCTCCGGCGGTCAGCCGATCCCAGTTGGCGATGAGTAGAGTATCGTGCAGCGCGGCAGCGGTACGGTATCGCGGGTCGTGCGGATCGAACGCCCAACGCAACCAGCGTGGCACCGACACATCGAACCACGTGCCAGCCGGAATAGTAATGGTCAGGCCTGAATCAAGGCAGCCGAGATCCCACGAGTAAGGCTCGATTACAACATAGCCGTCACCATGTCGTGCCGCGACGATCAGCGGCCGCACGGTCACGAGGCCGGGTCGACAGCCCCGGTGCTCGTGGGGGCCGGAGCTGGCGGCGAGACGTATGCCATCCAACGCTGCTCGGCCTCCTCAACCGCTGCCTGCACCTCATCGATCGTAGTCGCCGCCTCGATTGCCTCCTCGGTCCAACGCCGCAGCCCAGCCAGAGCTGCGACCGCGACGCGGGTCCGCTCGGCCTTGGCGAGGATCTTCGCGGCGAGTTCGTCCACGTTCTCGCCGGTCCAATGCACCTCGCCCAGTAGCATGGCGGTATCCTCAGCGCTGGCGGTACCGGCGACGTGGCGCTGCGCGGCAGCCTCTTTCGTCGGCCAACTTAGCTGCTCATCGAGGGGGACGTGCTGGCGATGCGCAGCGAGCGCATCCTGCAGCATCAGTCCGAAGTAGGCTCGGGCTTCCTTCTTGGTGTTTGAAAGGCTCTGTCCGAAGGTGAGCATCACTTGATCTCCAATTGGGTCTTGAAAGGCATCCACGGAAAGGGGGGCGTCATCTCAAGGCCATACGTGCCCCGGTCCAGTAGTTTCACGTTTTCGGACACCCCTACGGTCATGGCATCGCCAGCCTCATTGGTGAGCTTGACTGAGGTGCCAGAAGGCAGGCCGATCAGCACCAGCACGAAAGGCGCCGAGCCCTCGGTGGCTTGGGGGAGTGTCGGCCTCAGCCGCGTCATCCCCGTAGTCTCATCGTAGCAGGCCGCCTCCCACTCATCGGTAGAGCTTGGGCACCCATCGGGCACTGATGCTTCGACCGTGGCGTGGCCCGCCTCCTCTGGGAATGGTGGTGCGCTGCCCCAACCTTGCATGGTGATCGGACGCGCCTCCGGGCTGCCAAGGTCGGTCCTGATCTGGAGGTAGCTGATCACTTCTTGAACTCCTGCACCTTGATGAAGCGAGCCACGGCAGAGGCACCCTGCGAGCCACTGCCCGAAGTGACGAACATCTCCAGCTTGTACTGGTACGTCACACCGTTCGTGCGCCCGTTATCCACGTAATTGATGATCGCGGACCCTTTCGCGTGCTGCGTGACCCGGGTGAGCTCAACGCCGTCACGCAGCAGTCGGAAGATCACCTCATAGCCACTGCTGAAGCGGAGGTCGGCCTGACCCGTGACATGGAAAGACCCGCTCGGCCCCATCTGCACCGACACCTGAGCGACGTACTCCCAAACCTGGTACGTGGCGTTGACCTGCGCGTTCGAGTAGCCGACCCCAACGTTGGTCACCGCGAGGTTGTCAATCTTGGCCGTTTGCACCGAAAGATTGGCGATGTTGGCGGTGTCGACCTGGATCGTCCCCATATTCGCCGAGATCGCCGAGAGGCTCGAGACGTTGATCTTGTCGGCCGTCACCGCGTTCGCCGCGATCTTCACCGCCGTCACCGCGTTGGAGGCGAGCTCGTTGGCGGTGATCGCGTTGGCGGCGATCCGGTCGGCGGTGATCGAGTTGGACAGGATCTTGTCGGCCGTGATCGTGCCGGCGAGAATCTTCGCGCCCGTGATGGCGTTCGCCGCGATCTTGTCGGTGGTGATCGCCCCGGTCAGGATCTCGCCCCCGGTGATCTGGGTGGCACCCGAGGGGCTGTACGGGGTCACTTCCGTAGCTCCAGCGATCGTTTCCGCGACCATCGGCTTGTGCGCGAAGACATAGCTGGTGGTGCCCGAAAGCGTGCCCAGCTTGTAGATCGTCATCTGCACATAGGCGGTGTTGGCCGGGGCCACCCGGATGATGCTGGTCGTCGGCCATTCGTCGGGGTTGGTCGAGCTGCTCTGCACGTCCGTGATGAACGGGCTGCGGTGCCATCCAAGGCCAGTGCCCGCCGAGTTGCGGAACACCAGCTCGATGCAGCCCTGGCAGCGGTGACAGGACAGCTGCACGCTGGCCGAGTAGGTCTTGCCGGGCGCAGCCGGGCCACCAGTGGAAGTGGACCATCCCGGAGCCTCCAGGCGCGCCGCATAAGCGCCGTCGGTCGCTGTGCCCCCTTGGTAGATCATCAGGGTCGGGTAGGCGCTGCCTGCCCAGCTGGCCCCCGGCGAACGGATGCTTGTCGTGGTCTGCCCGAAAGATCCCCCAGACCCCCCGAAACCGACGCAGTCCATCCCCTTGGCGAAGGTGCTGTCGGGCACCAGGTTGCCGCCGCCGCCCACGGTCAGCTTCGCGGCACTCACCGAGTTGGCCGCGATCTTGTTGGCGGTCACGGCATTGGCCGCGAGCTTGTCGGCGGTCACCGCGTTGGCGGTGAGCTTGTCGGTGGTGATCGCGCCGTCCACGATCAGCTCGCCCGCCGCCGCGCGCCGGACGCCGATGTCCCACAGGTACGAGGTGCCAGACACCTCGCCGGCTATGTTGCCGCCAATGCGCCAGCGGATACCGACGAAAGCCGCGTTGGCCGGGGCCTTGACGATCATAGAAAGCACCTGAGTGGCGTCAGGCAGATCGACTACCTTGGCTACCTCGTACTCGCCCGCCAAAGCACTGCCGTCCCACGCCAGAAAGCGCGCATAGAAAGCGAAGGTGCCCTTGGCGGCTCCATTGATACCGCGGGCCTTCGCCTCGAAAAGATACTCCTTATCGGGCAGGCAGGGTACGAACCTGCCTGCGTCATTGTAGAACGCCGCATGGAAGCCGTTGTTGCCCAGACCAGTGATCGGGCCGGTGGTGTTCTGCACAACCCGATCGGTATTGAGTGAGCCGTAGGGGTTGTCGATCAGAGAAAACGTGGGCGAATACGCCCACACACCAAGCTCCTGCAGCGACGGATCAGGAAGCATGTTCGAGGTGTCCGCCACCACCAGTTTCGAGGCCGATATGGCTTTCGCCGCGATCTCGTTGGCGGTGACCGCACCGGCTGCCAGTTTGGCCGTGGTGACCGCGCCCGCCGCGAGCTCGTTGGCCGTCACGGCATTGGCCGCGATCTTCCCGGCGGTGACCGCACCCGCCGAGATCTTGGCGGAGGTGACAGCGTTGGCGGCAATCTCATTGGCTGTAACGGCGCTGGCTGCAATCTTGCCGGCGGTGACCGCGCCAGCGGAAACAGCGGCGGCCGTCACCGAGTTGGCTGCCAACTCGTTGGCGGTCACGGCGCCCGCGACGATCTTTCCGGTCGTGATGGCACCGGCCGCGATCTTGCCGGAGGTGATCGCATCGGCGGCGACCTTGTCGGCGGTCACCGCCCCGTCGACGATCAGGTTACCGTCGACCGCCGTCTCAATTAGGAACAGCCCTAGATCGGTGCGCGTGGCCGCCGTCTGCGCGTAGCCGAAATACCCCCCGATCCGACAGGTGGCGGTGTTTGGCGGGAAGTTGTGGGTTTGGCCTGGGCCGATCAAGCGCTCATACACCGCCCAGCCGGCGCCGGGGTTTTGAAACGACGGCCAGTAGTAGTTGGTGCCATACCCATCAGGCCAGTAGGCGTTATTGTGGCCTATCCCAGCCCCGGCAGAGTCATAGAACCGGAACATGCCGTAGAACTTGCCGTCGCCGTAGGGCCGGCGAATGACGATTTTGACCCGATAGACTTTGGCGGGGTCGATCGTGAAGGCGGTGACGGCCGTGAACCCGTTATAGGTCGAGTCGAACCGCAGGTAGCGGCCCCCAGCATAGGCGTCGTTCCCTGACACGACGACGGGGGTTCCCCCGGATTTCCATTCGATCAGGTCTTCGAAATACGGGTCTGGATTCATCGCCTGGCCCTTGCCGGTCACCCGCAGATGGCTGGTCTCGATCTGCTGCGCGCCGATCCGGTCGGCGGTTACCGCGCCCGCTGCGAGCTTCACCGTGGTAATGGCCCCAGCGGCGATTTCGTTGGCGGTTACCGCGTTGGCGGCGATCTTGCCTGCGACAACGGCGTTGGCCCCGATCTTGTCAGATGTGATCGCCCCGGCGGCGAGCTTAGCCGTCGTAACAGCCCCGCCCGAGATCTCGTTTGCCGTCACAGCGTTAGCCGCGATCTTGCCCGCCGTGATCGCGTTGGCCGCGACCTTGTCGGCCGTCACCGCTCCTGCCGCCAGCTCGGGCGTCGAGATCGAGCCATCGGAGATCTGTGTGCCGGTGATTTGCCCCGTGAGCTTCGCCGCCGCCAGATCCGCGATCTGCGCATTGGTCAGTGTGCCGGTGATCTTGGGTGCCGCAATGCTGGCAATCTGGGCGTCGCTCAGCGTGCCGGTAACCTTCGAGGCCGCCATGCTGCCGATCTGGTTGTCAACGATCTGCCCGGTGATCTTGGACGCCGCCAGGTCGGCGATTTGGCTGTTGACGATCTGGCCGGTCACCTTGGCCGCGGCGATGTCGGCCAGCTGGACGTTGGTCAGCTGCCCGCTCACCTTGGCCGCCGCCAGGCTGGCGATCTGCGCATCGGTGATCTGGCCGGTGAGATCGGCGGTCGGCACCGCGGCGGTCCAGCCGGAGCCGGTGTTGCGGTACAGCTTGTTGTCGGTGGTCAGCAGCACCGTGCGGCCCTGCGTGTGCGGCGCGGCGGGCAGGCTCGGGACGATCTCGATCGGCTTCACCGTGTTCGAGAACTTCGGCGCGGACAGCACCCCGTCCGCGATCTGGTTGGCCACCACCTGGCCGGTGATCTTGGCCGCCGCGAGATCGGCGATCTGCGAGCTGGTCAGCAGGCCCTGCACATCGACCGCGTTAACCTTGTTGAACCACGCGCCGGCGACGTTGTCCCAGACCTTAAGCACGCCTTCATGCACGACGACACGGCCCGGCCAATTGCCGGCCACCGGCAGCGTGTCCACGATCTTCGGAGGAGTCAGATCGGTCTTGAACTGCTGCTCGAGGATGGTGCCGATCAACTCGGACGTATCGACGGCATCAACCCATGAGGCGCCATTCCAGCGATGCAGGCGCCCCTGGTAGACCAGGTACTCGTCGCCGGTGTCGCCGGTGGGCAGCGCGTCCACCTTGCGCGGGACGCCAAGCGACGGATCAAGATCCTTGAACCCGATCCGGTGGTTCGGCGCCCGGGCCGTCATCCACAGCGACCAGTCCGTCTTTTGCCGCAGGCCGCGGGCGCGCCCCTCGTAGATCTCGTCAGGCAGGATGCCCTCGAGCACGAGCGCGACGCCGCCGGAAACGTCCGAGGTAGTGCCGCGCGCCACGACCACGCCGCTCGACTGCAGCCTTACCTGCCAGCTGATCGTGCGGATCCCGTCCGCGAGCGCCGAGGGCCAGGTAAAGCGGAAGCCCGGCCCCCGAGCGTCGCCATCGGAATCGACCACGATCACCGGCTCGAATGCGAGACCCGGCAACGGCTCATTGGCGATCGGCACCACGACCTGCGAGGGCGCGCTCTTCGGGATCCGGTAGCCGACCGGCACCGCATGATCGTTTGGGTCGCGCTCGCGCAGGGACAGTTTCACGCACAGCGACTCCGGATCGATGGCGCGGTCGGAGATCTCAAACAGCTTCGACCCATAGCCGTGCTCGTCGGAGGACCATTGCAGGGAGTCGAGAGACTCGAGGTAGGAGAAGCGCGGCGGCAGCGTCACCACATGCCGCACCATACGCTGCGCATCCGCCACCCACGCGATCCCCTGCCGCTGCGCCTGAGCGTCGCGCCAGACCGCGCGCAGATCGAGCGCACCCACCAACCGCTGGCCGTCGCGCGCCTCGGCCGCCGCATCCGTCCGCAGCGGCGCCTCGGTCGCCTCCCAACCCGCGTCCGGATCCGGATGCGTAATCCGCACCGCGTTGTAGGTCTCATCGACGGTGCCGAAGGGCGAGAGCTCGACCGGCTCGTCGGCGATCAGGTCGGAATCGGTGATGAAGGCCACAGCGAGGCTCGGCGCGCCGACCCGGATCCGCCACTGCCCGCCGGCATCCACGAGTTCGCCGTCGCACGCCACGAGCAGATCATCGATCGCATCGAGCGGCAGGTCGCCGCCCTGCTCGGCCGTCGCCATGGAGATCTCGATGCCGGAGCGATACTGCGCCTGCCCGTCGACCGTGGCGTCGCACTTGTCCATCGCCGCCGCCCAGACCGAATAGGGCAGATCCGACGCGCTTGCGCCGAGGCCATAGCGACCGCCGCCCGGCAGCTTGAGGCCGCGCATGATGTTGTAGATCTGCACGGCCGGGTTGGCGGAATACGACCAGGTCGACGGGTTCGACCAGCGCTGCGTGCCCGTGCCCCCAGCCGTGCCGTCCTTGCGCGGATCGTAGAGCGGGATGCCTTCGACCTCGAAACGGAAGGTCGGATCGCCCTGCCAGATATCCGGATCGGCACGCATGGTCAGGATCACATACGGAATCCCGGTGCCCACCATGTCGGCCTGCCACGGCCGCTGCGGATGGTTGCCATACTGCGCGCGCAGATAGGGGTCCGGAACGGTCTGGGTCCCATCATAGAACTTGACCCACAGCCGCCCACCGAAGTCGGGATGGCTGATCTGCTTGCCATAGTCCGCATGGTCGCCGCCGGCGAAATCTTCCGGATAACGGCACTTCCGACCATTGACCCATACCGCATTGAGCGCGGTCACCGGCATGTCGCCGAGGTCGATGATGGTGGTCCGATAGGCGTTGGCGAAGTCGCCGGCCTTTCCATGGGCATAGTGCGGGCAGACGATGTTGCCGGCCGTCGCGGTGAAGCCGAGCATCGTTGTCTGCGGGGTCACGCCGCCTTGCGTCGTAACCTGCGTGCGGATCCCCGCCGACTGCCCCGAAGCCCGCCGCTGCCGCTGCCGCACCACGGCCGATACCAGCGCGTTCACGCCGACTGACACCGCAGCGCGCACCGCAAAAGCGGCAACGGCCGACTTGATCGCGAAATGCGAGATGATCGCCGACGAAACGGGGTCGGCCGAGGCCGGCGACGCGACGACGACGAAAGCGATGAGCGCCAGCAGGAAGGTCATATGCGGAAGGCCCGTAGCGTGAGGGAAAGAGGAACGACGCGCAGGCCCTGAGAGCCTACGGCATAGGCGACGGCGCCCTGGCATATGCCCATCGAGAGGCCATCGAGCTCGAGCACGTCGCCGGCGCGCGCCTCGGCCGGGTCGATCTCCGGCCACCAGGACGCCGCGAGCTCGACGTGGCTCGAGAACCCCAGCGGGGCGATCTTGCGCAGCCCCTCGGCGCGCGTCCGATAGCCGCGCAGACCCCGGCCATTGTCGTGGCCCGTCATCGCCTGCACCGCGCCGACCACGAACAGCATGCAGTCGAGCCGCCCGTAGCGGAAAGGCCGGCCTTGGACCTCGCCGAGGTAGACCCCGAGGCGCGACTGCCAATCCGGCAGACGAGGATGGTCAGTCATCGCGAGGTCCCCCACGGGTCGGCCGCGTTGGTACCGGAGTCGCCATAGCGCCGGAAATAGTCGCCCGGCGCCCGCTCCAGCTGCGACTGGTTCGACTTCATTGCATTGGAGGTGATCATCCCGGCGAAAGCCGATGACATGACCGACAGGGACAGCGTCGCCGTGCCGTTGATCGGGGGCGAGAACTGCGGCGCGCCGGTGACAACGCCGACGAACTCGCGCCGGATGTCGATAAGGTCCCCATTTGCAGGATCGAACAGCGCGATGTGCACATCGATCGGCCGGTACCGGACGTGATAGTTGCGGGTGAGCACCTCGGCCTCCGGGGTGACCGCGAACACGATCTCCTCCTCGAGCGCGGCCGTGCCCGGCGTATGCCGGAAGCTCGGGATCTCGATGCCGCCCTGCCCCCCGTGATAGAGCCGCGACTGGCCCTCGACAGTCAGGGTCCGAGACATGCCGCCGGTCCACAGCCCCATGGGCTCGGCCGCGCCGGTGTCGCGCCGCTCGGCCTCGACCCAGATCAGCCAACGCTGGTCGATGTCCTTGCCCGCGTCGAGATGCGCCTGCGCAAGAGAATTCCACGTCATAGCTTCTGCACCCAGCGAAAGGAGAGGCCGTCCGAGATCGCCCCGGCCGCCTTGATCGGCGAATAGTCATCGGTCGCCACGACCGCCTCGATCACCGGCCCCGCCAGCCAGACGGTGTCGCCCGCGACCTCGTGCAGCTCGAGCGGCGCCAGGATCGAGACGGTCGGGGTGATGCCCGAGGCGTTGGCGACGGCACCCTCGAGCACCCGGTGCATGTGCCGCACGGTGCGACCGCTCACCGGCTTGGAAGTCCCGAAGAAGGACCCGGCCGGGATCACATACCCAGCCGGCAGGCCGGCGAAGGACATCTGCGTGCGGCCGTTGGTCGAGTTGATCGTCCCGGTGGGCGCGCCGGTCGCCGGCAGATGCTTTGGGGTGACCAGGAACGATCCGTTCGCCTCGAGCAGCCAATCCGCCTTGGCCTCGATCGCGGCCACGGCCGCATGGTTGCGCGCGGAGATCGCGACCGTGCCCTGCCAGAGCCGGGTCGCATAGCCGGTGCGGATGATGTTTCCGCCCCGGGTTCGGTTCTGCTTGACCGCCGGCGCGAGGTGGAAGGTCGCCTCGGTGACCGCGGCCGGGCCGAAGAACTGCGCCAGCAGCAGAGGGAAAGTCAGTGCCATGGGATTCTCATCAGCCAGCGTTTACGCGCGGGCGGCGCGAGACGCGATCGACGCTCTGCGGCAGCTGCTGCCGGTCGTAGGTCCGCAAACCCTCCTGCACGCCGGCAGTGATCATCGAGCGGATCTCGGAGTTACCCGCCGCCCCGTTCAGGGAGATGTTGATGATCGGCGCGGCGCGGACGCCACGGCGGCCGCGCGTGCGGTCGACCACGTCCTCGTCCGGGTGCAGCATCGCCAGAAATCCGCCGCGCCCGTCGAGGCCGCCGGCTCGCGGGCCGTTGCCGGTGTAGCCGCCGCCGTCGAAGCTCGGCAGGCCGAGCGTACCGGTGCCGGTCGAGTTGAGCGGAAACAGGATGTTGAGGCCGCCGCCGATCAGCGTGTCGAGGCCGCCAGAAAGGCTCTTTGCCAAGGGCCCAAGGATGTTCTGCCGGAAGGACAGCTTCGCGATGTCGATCAGGAACGAGTCGATCAGGTCGCGGAAGCCGAATTTGCCGGTCTTCAGGAAATCGCCAAGCGCATCCTCTGCACTCTTAAAGGTCGAGACGAGCACGTCGCCGACCGCCGGGCCGATGTCCTGCGCTTCCTTCCAGTACTCGTCCAGCTTGCCGAGAACGGCCGCCCAGCCGGTCTCGAGCTCTTCCACCTCCTCGAGCTCCTTCTCGGCCGGGCTCTTGCGGGAACGACCACCCCGCCCCTTGCCGCCTTTGCCCTTTTCCTCCTCCTCGCGGCGACGCCGGGCATTGTCCCCGGCGCGCGCCGAGACGGCATCGAAGAAGCCGCCCAAGGGATCCTCGTCCAGCTGCGCCTGCGCACGGGCGAAGAAGTCGCCGATAGCGTCTTGACCGGCCGTCTGGGCATCATGCCCCGCCCTGGACAACACGCCCGACTTGTCCGACAGCCAGCTCAGCTGCGTCTCGAAATTGGCGGTGTTGAGGTTGGCGCCGAAAGTGTCGTTCACCATTCGGGCGAACTTGTTAAGCGCCTCGCCAGCGTACCACAGCATGTCATGCAGCTTGCTCAGAGCCGCCGCGCCGGCCAAGGCGAACACGGACTCGAACACGCCCGGGAGAACGCCGATGGTCGTGGCGATGCCATCGGCCGTGACGAGGGTGGCGTTGATCAGCGCATTACCCGCGAGCACGGTGATATCGACAACCGCGTTCCACGCCGCCTCAAACCACGGGGCGATCGCGTCCACGGCCGGCTTCAGGATATCCCACAGCCCCTCGCTGATGACCTGCCACACCGCCAAGGCGGTGTCGCCCATGGTCACGGTCATGTCGGAGGTCTCGTTGATGGCGTCGCGCATCCCGAAGATCGCGAGCGTGCCAACGGCGATCGCGGCCGTCAGCAGCGGAAAACGCCCCACCACGCCGGCAATCATAGATCCGGTGTCCCGAAACGCTTGGCGAACGCCGCCCTGCCCGTCCCCGTAAATCTGTGCGATCTGGGTACCTTGCTGGGCCAGGACAACGAATGGATTCATCCCCCCGGCGATCGACACGCCGACGTCGTTGAACTGGTAACCGAGCTGGGTCAGGCGTAACGCGGCGCGGCGCGAGGCGCGAGACACCTGGTCGATCGCCCCGGTGCGCCCTTTCAGCGCGGCGATCGAGGCCAAACTCGCCTGCCGTTCACGCGAGATTGCCTGGGCCATCTCGTCGGCGGAAATCGCGCCCGTAGCGTGCGCCTGTCGTATCTCGCCCAAAACATCGCGGTAGCGCTGAATCTCAGCATAGAGCGGGTTGTACTTCGCCCTGACGTCATCGAGAGCCTGACCATAGGCATCAATGTCCGTCTGTGAACGTGCCACGGCGGAATTGACTCCCGTTGCCGCGTTCACGCGATCCATGATCGAACCGTCGTGCATGCCGGTCGCCCGCATGATTGATGCGATCCGGGTCGCCCGTGCCGCCAACGCATCCATCTGCTGCAGAGCGGCCCTGCTCGACTGCCCAACGCCGTCGAGGCCATGCGACGCGGCATTCGCCGCCGGCCCGATGGTGTCGAGGGCCCGGCTTCCCGCTTGCCCGATTTCGACGAGCTCGGCCTTCAGCTGCTGTCCCCCGGTCGCGGCCAAGCGAACAGATACGCGGCGCTCGGTCATTAATCGCTCCCTCCCTCGTCGCCCGTCCCGGACTGTTCATTCATCTTGAGAACTACGACCCGCTCGATGGCCGGCAGCAGCTCCGCCGTCGCCACCCGACAGACGCCGAGTGCGGACCCCAGCGCCAGCGCGGCGCCGAGATCGTAGCCCAGCACCCGTCCGTCAGAGACCCGCAGCTGACCACCGATGCGCAGCACCAGCTGCCAGACCCCCTCGCCTTCGATGGTCAGTGGGCGGCTTTCGACTTGCGGGCAGCCTTCGCACGGCGCGGTGCAGGCGTCGCAGTACGCCGCGCCCCCGCCGAACCACCATTCGGCGAGGGCGCAGAGCCTTTTTTTTCGAGATGCAGCTGCATCGCCGCAGCGACATAGCCGACTTGGAAGGCCTCAAAGGCAGGATAGAAATCCATGAGCGCATCGACCGCCTCGGGCGAGACCGGCATCGCCGAGTCGTCTTCGTCGACCACACCCTCCCAATCGAGAATCGCCCGAACGCCGATGGCCTTGGCCATAGCCACCGAGCGCTCCTCGGCCGAGGCGTCGGGCGAAAGCGACGTGACGCGCGGATCCGAGCTGGCCGCACCCACGAGCACCGAGGTCAGGGGCTGGACCTGGACCCGTACGCCAAGGCCGAGTTCGAGCCAGCTGGGGCCCTTTGAGGAAAGGTTCAGACGGATCATGGGCGCGGGCTTCTCAGAGGCTGTAGCTGGAGATGTCATTGACGAGGGTGAAGGTTGCGGAGACGCCCTCGGTGGCGTCGCGCGATGCCTGCCACTGGTACTCGGCCTGGATGCCGCCCGGGCCGTCGATCGAGACCTTCGGTTTAGGCAGGAACACCCGGTGCGCGATCAGCGTGAAGGCCTCGGACGCACTGACGCGATAGCCAAGCTCAAGCTCGATCGGCGTGGCGGCCTCGGCGAGATCCATCAGGTCGCGCGAGGCGTAGCGAACCGTAATCGAGCCGCGCAGCTGGGACATTCCAGGATCGATGTCCTCGATCTCGCCATCGTCTCGGATGGTCTCGACGCTTTCGAGATTGTTCGAGTAGTTGAAGGACGCGCCGACCACGTTCGCGAGCACTCCGCCGTCGCGCTTGACCGAGCCGGAGAAGGACGAGAACCGTTCTACTTCGAAATCGACGGGGGTGCCGATCGCCGTTGCCGGCGCCTTGACCTCGCCCTTGGCCAGCACCGCCACGGTCGCGTCGATGAGGCCACGCGGACGCATCTCGATCCCAAGCGTATTGACACGCGCGCCCTTGTTCATGGCGAAGGAGGGCACCTCCGGCATACCGATCTCGATCGACATTGAGGGGAGCATTTGCGCACCCGACTTGTAGACATGCGTGTAGGGTCCGGTGCCGGTGGTGGTAGGCGCACCGAGGAGGCCCTTAAGCCAGACACCGAACGCGCGCTTGTCAACCGGGATGGTTGCTCCGCCATCGACCACCTGGCCGTCGAGAACCGGGTCCTGCTCATCGCGGCCAAAGCCGAGCAGATTGGAGGCCAGCAGGCCCCGCGTGCCGCCAACGTCCTCGCGCGAAAACGGCATACGCCAGAACTTGCCGGCCGCAGGCGGCGTGCCATAGATCGTCTCGAAGCCGACCGCGACCTGCGCGCGGCTTCCCTTTGCTCGTGCCATGTTGGGATCCTTTTGGAAGACGCCGGGCCGGATCAGCCCAGCGGATCGGTGGCGGCGTAATGCAGCCGGATCGGGAACGAGGCGGCCGTGATCGCCAGGCCGCCCTCGACTGGCAGATCCTCGGTCGAGGCTGCCTCCGCCTCGACCCACTCGCAGAGCCCGCCCAGCGTACGGTCAGCCGCGATGGCGCTGCCGAGTGCTCCACGCAGCGCGTCGAACCGCAGGGTCCGCGTCTGCGGGTCGCCTGACAGATAGATCTCGGCCTCCACGCGGTGCTCGTAGTGCCAGGTAAGCGGACCCATGGTCATCTCCGGCTCGCCCGGCTCGCCGTCCCGTAGGATGAGCAGGCCCGATGGCGGCACGCGGGTCGGCAGCGCACCCCCGCGCCCAGTCTCGCAAGGCATCGTGCTCGCGAGCGTCGCCTCGAGAGCCTGTAGGATCGTCTCGATCGTGGTGGGCATTAGTCCCTCCAGTTGGCCGCGATACGGTCCACAAGCCGTGCGGAAACGACATCTACGTCGCGCTTGAAGTCGAGCCGCTTGCGCAGTTTTACCTGCGGGACGAGTACGAAGATCGGCACGGTCTGGGCACCGGTGAGAGTGCCATCTTTCCGCCGCCGCCCCTTCTTCTGCCGGGCTTGGCCGGTACGCTTGGTCAAGCGGGCGTCGTCGGCCACCAAGAGTGCCGGCTTGCCGCGGCGATAGACGAAGCGCAGCGGCATGCCGTGCCGGCGTTCCCATTCGAGCGGGGTCATCTTGCGACCGAAGCGCCCGAGCCCAGCCGCTGGCAGTGGTATCGCCAGCCAGAACCCGTCCTTCGAGCGGATCACCGGGCCGGTCTCGAATGCACCGACCAGCTTCGGTGCATTCGTCCAGACCAGCGCCGCCGCATCCAGACTGTCCGTGCCCTTCGGATAGCTCTCGCCTCGAATTGAGTTCGCCAGGCGGCGTCCGAGGCCCGCCCCTGTGACCTGCTTGCGCCATCGGGTTTTCAGGTCCTGCTGCGCCCCACGCATCGCCAGCGTCACGGCCCGTTCGCCTGCACGGTACTCACGGTCGAGCTGCGCCGCGAGCGACCTCAGGTCACTGTCGACCATCAGCTTCATTCCGGGCGGGCTTCCATTGACCAGACAAGCTGGCGCGCGTCGCGGGTCGGCGCGCCTTGCACCACGAAGCGCCGACCCTCGATCTCGAACACGTCCCCTTCCGCCGGCGTCTCGATGTCGGCGATCCGCGCATCGATAAGGCAGCTGTCGGCGACAAGACGCATGTCGTTGAAGGACAACTCGCGATCGTCTGCCTTGCGTATGACGCGCAAAGGCAGGCCGGTGCCCGCACCGCCACGGAACCACAGCGCGCTAGAGGCGACATGCGGGTCCCGGAAGACCGCGTCCACGGCGGCACGGGTAGCGTTCACAGCGTAAAGGCCCCGGTCAGCAGCACCCGGCCGCTGCCCGAAGGGTTGGCGACCGCCGCGGCGGCGACGCCGATCAGCTTGTTGGCGCCTGTACCGTCGGCGGTGGTTACCACCTTGTTGGCGTTGTCCCAGTAAAGGCGCACGCCGATGGTCCAAGCCTGTGCCGAGGTCTTGGGCAGGTCGAACACACCGCGGGTGAGGAGCACGACCGATTCCCCCAGGGCGGCGCTGTTCTGGGCCACGCCGAACAGCGAGCCGACGAGCAGCGGATCGCCCGAGGTGACGGCAGCGGGGGCGTCGAGATCAATCTTCTCGCCGCTGTAGACATAGTTCTTCATGGGTCCGTCTCCGGATCAGAGGGTTGGAATGCCGACGGCCCCGCGCGTGGCGGAGCCGTCCGGCCGGTCAGTGATGGGAGGAGCCCAGTCTACGCGCCGGAGTTCTTGTAGAAGGTACGGAAATCATGCGGCGACGCGCCGGCATCGATGCGCACCTTCATTTCCACGCCATCGCTCGACCAGGCCTCTTGCTCGTCGAGGTAGGGCTCTTCGACGCCGTCGAGGTAGGCGATCTCGACCGTGTCGGCGACGTTCGGATCCGCCACGAGATACCACTCGCCACCAGAGATCCGCGCATCGACGATCAGCTCGGCCGCACCGGCGACCGGGTTGGACGCCATGCCCTTGCTGGCCGTGGGATCGACCGCCGAGGTCAGGAGCTGCCGGGCGGAAAGCTCGAGGTCCGGCCCGACGATCAGGAAGCGGGGGCGGATATTGAGCACCTCGCCGCCGTAGCTCTGCTTCTTCATCGCCGCGATGGCCGCAGAGAGCGTCGCCACCGACGGGGCCGCACCGGTGGCCGCGAGGTTGCCGTGATCGGCGTGGAACAGCGCTTTGCCGTCCGACATCTCCGGGTTGCCCGACAGGATGCCGTAGGCTAGCCCACCCACCGTCCGGCGCGCCGCACGGCCCATCTTGCGGGGCACGTCGGTCAGCATCGACAGATCATCGTTAATGATCGCCTCGCGCGTGATGCGGAACAGCCGGCCATAGGTTGCCAGAGCGATGGTCTCGCCGCGATCGCCGACGGTGCCGTACTTGTAGTCCGCCCCCTCGGGCTTGATCGGCAGCGTCTCGAAGAAGCCGAGGCCGACGCGTTTGGATTCCTTGAAGTCCGGCAGCGTGCCGATCGAGGTCCATTGCCCGAAGCTTTCCTCGGCCTGCTCCCAGCCCTTGAGAACCGATTTCGACGCCACGTCCGCGAGCAGCTGCGCAAAGTCGGAGGTGGTGTGGGCTCCCGCCATGGTCAGCGCGTGGCCGACCATCTGCCGCCGATCGCGGAACTCGCGGCGCTCGCCCGCCATCGCCAGCGTCTCGCGCGCGAGCTCCGACATTGTCAGGGACGAAAACTCGTTGCGCTCGCCGCCCTCGAGGCGACCCTTCAGCATCAGCGCGCGCCGGGCGCCTTCGCGGAACTTGTCGCGGGCATCGGCGGTGATGCGGGCCGGCTCCTGGCCGTGCATGGGAGTGTCCACGTCGCCCTGCTCCTTCCATTTAGCGGTGATGTCATCCAGCGCCGCTTCTAGCGAGGTGCCGCGGTCGATGTGGTGCTGCGCCACGCTCATCTCGAGCCCGGCGGCCCGCGCCGCATCCATGATGCGCCGGATCCGGCCGCGCTCAGCCATGGTCGCGCCTGCGGGATCGGGTGCGGCGGCCTGTGCAGGGGCCGGATCAGCGGCAGCGGGCGCCGGCGGCGCGCCGGTGTCCTTGGCGGGCGGCTCATTCGCCACGCAACCTGAGGGCGTGTTCATGGTCGTGTCCTTTCGGGAAGAGCGGGGGAGTCCCGCGATCATGGCCATCACGGCCTCTTTCGGCCGGGGCTGACCCGGCGCCTGCACGGCCCGCAGCCCTTCGGGCGCGTGCGCGTAAATGCTGTAGTCGAAGGCGGCAGCCACGGCGGCCTCGCGCGTCTCGTCGTGATCGTCCGCGAAGCCCGCAGCGATGGCGCCAGGGCCATCATAGACGGTCTCGACCTGCATGATCGCGCGAGCCGCAGCGCGGGTCATGCCTGCACGGTGCGCATAGATGTCGGCCAGCGCGTCGCTCATCACTCGCAGTTGCTCCACCGCCTGGGCGTGATCGGCCTCGGTACCGCGCCCATCGGTGAACATCTGCGCCGGGTCGTGGATCAGCATGGTCGCGCCGCGTCGCATGGTGATCCGGTCGCCCGCCATGGCGATGAGCGAGGCGCTCGACATGGCGACGCCGTCGATCACCACGTGCACCTCGCCCGCGTAATCGATCAACATGGTGTAGATCGACTGCGCCTGGTCGACGTAACCGCCCCCGGAGTTGATCCGCACGGTGAGCGGACCGGTGCGGCCGGCGAGCATCTCGCGGACGCTGCGGGCGTCGAAGAACTCCTCCTCGCCCCAGAAGAAATCGCCCACTGTGCCGTAGAGGTGGATCTCGTTTGCGTCAGCCATCGCTGCCTCCGTTCTCGGTGTCCTTGTCCGGCCCGGTGCCGGAATGCATCACGCCGCTCAGCGCCACCCGCCGCGGGTCGCTGTCGAAGACGAGACCCCTGGCATCCGCCTCCGCCGCGTCCTCGGCCTGCTCCTGGATCACCCGTTCGGGGTCGAAACCCAGCTCACGGATCGACGCCTGGCGGCTGGCGAAGCCTGCCCGCACCTTGTCGCGCTGTGCCGCGATCTCCCGCGCCGGATCGATCAGGACCCGCGCCGGCGGCGTCCACTCGAGCCGCACCTGCCCCGCGCGTGCGCTCGACATCATCCAGGCTTCGGAAAACCAGGCGCCAAGCGGCTGGCAGAACTGCGGGATCAGCAGGTGCCACTGCCAACCGCTGACATTGCGATCCATTTCCAGGCGGCCCATGCGGGCGGAGCTGAAGTTGACCCGGCTCAGATCGCCGCTCAGAGCCTCGTAGGTGATCCCCATGCCGGCCGCGGCGGAGCGCAGGACGGTGCGGGTGAATTCGTCGTAGGCCTCCACACCCGGTGGATCCGAGAAGCGGATATCCTCCCCCGGACCCATCGTTTGGATCCGGCCCGGCGCGATGGAGCCCAGCCCCGCCGGATCGACCCCGTCCTTTGTCGGCTCATCGTCGGGGCGCACCCGAAAGGCGGCGAAGCAGGCCGCGATCTTCTGCCGCATCAGCTGCGCGTCCTGATGATCGTCGAGATCCTGCAGCGTCAGGGCCACCGGGGCAAACCAGCTCACGCCGCGCATTTGCCCGGGACGGTCCTGCCGGTACAGGTGCAGGATCTCGGATGCCGGAACCCGCCGGGTCTCCCCGCGCAGCCGTGCCCAGCCCCGCGCCCCGGGATGTTCCGACAGCAGGTGGTAGGCCACCCGGCGGCCGATCGCGTCGTACTCGATCCCCTCGCGGATCAGATGCCCGTTCGGCAGGGGACCCGAGGCCATGCGGTCTAGAAAGTCGGGCTCGAGCACTTGCAGCTGGAACGGCAGCGGGTAGCCATCGCTGCGCTGGCGACGCCTGCGGCGGATCAGCACCTCGCCGGCATCGATGACGGTATTCATTGCGAGCCGCTGCAGGCCGTAGAGCGTGTTGCGCCCATCGGCATCGATGGCCGTCGTATCGAAATGGGCCTCGATCAGACGCAGCGCCTCGGCCCGGGCCGCCTTCGTGCCGCCCGTGGGCTTTGGAATGATCCCGTCGCCCACGACATTGCCGCTGATCACCTGCTGCGCACGCACCGCGAAGGGCGTATTGCGCACCATGTCGCGCGCGATCGCCGCCAGTCGATCGCGACGCGCTGACGAAGCATCGGCATCACCCCGCGAGGGGCGCCAGGACGATCCCCGGTCGCCAGCCTGCGCGGCGCGGTAGTGCATCAGGGTCTCGTAGGCGAGACGGCTGCGCGCCCGCGACAGCGCGAGGCCAGGTGCCACGCGCATCAGCGCCTTGTCGATCAGGCCCACGGTTCAGCCCATCCGCCGGAAGACAGGGTTCACATGGCTGGAGCCGCGTGGGGCCAGCGCGTTTTCGACGATGCGGATCATGCGCAGGATCTCCGACAGCGTGCGGTACTCGACCGTGGTGCCGTCATAGGTGACGCGTGTCGTGCCGCTCGCGGCCGCTTCACGGAGCGCATCGAGCTGGGCCTGGCTGTAGCTCATATCCACGTGCTCCTCTGCGGGATCCAGTCTTCGGACCGGCTGCGGCCGGCTTCGTCGTTGCGGGGTGCCGGACCGGACGGTGCCTCGTGCGGCGGCGGCGCGGCGGCGGCCGGCACCAGCGGCACGGTGGCGTCGAACAGGTCGGCCTGCGGTGTCTGGGGGGCGCCGCCACGCTCGCCGTCGAGCACCGCCCATTGCTCATCGGTCATCGAGGCCCAGCCTTTCCGGCGCGCGGCCGCCTCCGCGTAGAGCATCGTGTCGAGACCCTCGTTGCGCCGCCCGGGCTCCGCCAGCTCCCAGGCGCTAGTCACCACGCCGGCACGCGAGCGCTTCAGCACCCGGACCTCGGAGGTGATCTGGCGAAACCAGTCGTCACCGAGGCCTCGCGCGATGTGCACGTAGCCGCGCTCGAGCGGGTCCTCCTTGTCGAGCCAGGCGTAGAAGTCCGCCTTGAGCTGGCTGACGTTGAGCAGGAAAGCGCGCTTTTGCGCCTTCTTGGCCCGGCCGTCGCGGCGACGCTCGAACTGCATCGGCGCCATCACGGGGCCGGTCTGGCTCGAGGAGCCCTTCACGAGGATGACCCGATTCCAGGGATGCCGCCTGGCGTAAGCCCAGACCGCCTCGGTGTAGGTGCCCGCGTCGATCGCCATCATGTCGATCTGCAGGGCCAGCCCGCGTTCGGTGCGCCAGCTCGCTTTGAGCAGCGCATCGAGATCGCGCCGTCCCTCCTCGCTGTCGATGTGATGCGGAATCACCCGGTAGTCGACGACCCACCGCTGATAGCCTTGGCCGTAGGCCACGATGTGCACCTCGGTCCGATCAAGCTGGCAGTCGACACCGGCCGCCAGGATGACACCGCGGGACGGCACGATGCCCTTGGGCAAGATGTCGCCCTCCGCCGCGTTCTCGACCCGGTCGCGCAGCTTCTCCCAATCCGGCCCCTTCGAGGCCTGCTCATAGGGTAGGCCGATTACATCGTTCCAGAACGTCTGCTCGGTCTCGGCGGCGGTCCCGGCCCGCACCGTCTCCTCGCTCTCCGCCGTGAGACTGACACCGCGCCAGCCCATGACCTGGGCGTACTCCACCGCCATCGAGGCCCAGTCCCGCTGCGGGGCATAGGCGCGCCACAGGTGGAAGCCGGGATGGTCGCCACCGGGATGGGTGGCGATCCACGCCCCCTGCCCCACGATCTTCTCCTTCCACTCGTGCCCGATCACCGCGCCGCAGGCGTCGCAGGTGAAGTGCGCCACCTGGAGCCGCTCGGGATCGAGGTTGCGCAGGAAGTTCTCCCAGGTCAGGGGCGCCCTGTGACCGCAATGCGGACAGGGCACATGGAAGAGCCTTCGGTCCGAGCGCGCATAGGCCCGGCTGACCCGGCAGGTGCCTTTGATCTGCGGGGTCGACACCCGCAGGATCTTCGCATCCTCGAAACCCGAGGCTCGCGACAGTGCCAGCGCCTCCGGATCCCCCTTTGCCGTCATCTCGAACTTCGACAGGTCGTCGAGAATGACCAGCCGGCGCGAGGTGCCGGCGAGGTCGTCCGGAGAGCCCGCCGAGGTGATCTTCAGCGAGCCGTTCCGCGCTAGGGTCTCTTGGTTGAACTTCGCATCCTTATTGTCGCCGCCACGACCATCCCCGAAGATCTCCCGCAGGCTCGGAGCCTGACGGCGCATCGGCAACCACTTATTGTCGACCCATTCCGTTGCCGCCGACATCGTCGGGTGAACGACGAGGCTGTCGAGGGGCCCGTACTCATGCCAGGCGGCCACGGTCGGGTTCACCACCGACACCGTCTTGCCCCACTGGGCGCTGCCCCGGACCGTCACCTCCCGGGCCGCATGCTCGGGGCTCAGTACCTCATGGATCTCCCGTAGGAACGGGAACCGGTCGATGCGGAACGGCCCCGGCATGGGCGAGCGCTCGTCGAAGACGATGTTGTCTTCGCACCAGCGCGTGATGTCGGGCGGCGGCGGCGGCGCCAGGACTTCGGCCAGGGCCGCCGCGATCTCGGCCTCCGCCGAGGCAAGGAAGCCCATCAGACGTCCGCCTCGGCCTCGGGGGCGGACAAGGGGGCCACACGCGCCTGCTGTGACAGTGCCTCGGACCGGACCCCGCGATGCGCTCGCCAGGTCTCCATGAGGATCTGTCGCACCTGACGGTAATCCGTACCGGTCACGTCGGCGACGCGGCGCGCCCCGTCGCGCAGCATGGTTTCGATCTCGGCGATCTCCTGGCCGATCTGCCGAGCCGCCTGGCGCCGTGCCTCGGCGGCTAGGATGAAGGTGCCTTCGGCTTCTAGGTTCTGGCGGCGAAGACGGCGGGCCTCTTCCTCGGCCTTGAGCGTGCGCGCCAGCTCGTATCGATCGGGATCGTTGTCCCTGAGCTGGCGCGCTTCGCTCGGGCCTGCTTCCTGCCCCGTCCCCTCGACCCCGGCCGCGATGTCGCCGATGGCCCGGCGTGTCCCGGCCCCGTTCCCCATCAACTGGCCCTGATCGAGCCGCCGCCCCAGCGCTTCGATGCATTTGCCGAGGTCGAACCGCCGGGCCCGGCCTTCGCCGTGGTAGCAGCCATCGAGCTTGCCCTCGGCGACGTACTGGCTGACCCGTCCCTTGGAGACACTCAGCTTCGAGGCCAACTCGGTCGCCCGCAGCATGGTCATCGGCGTCTCCCGTTAAGCTCGCGGCCCCTTGTTAAGCCCTGCCTGTTTAGGCTTTGCCCATCGTTTACCCCCGCAAAACCTATGCGCTCAGCGCCCCCGTATACGGTTGAGGGCCGGGAAGGACCCGAAGGGCGGCGTCATTGGGAGAGCCGACCCGAACGCCGGATACGAAAAGGCCCGGTCGGGTCTCGGGTCCCGCCGGGCGCACTTCGTGATGATGCCCCAAGGGCTACATCCGGTTTGCTTAATCGAAAAGCCCCTTTCTGCGATCAGAGCTCATAGAGCCGATCGAGCGCCGCGCTCAGCCCGTCGGTCAGTGCCGCGTTCGCAGTGCGCGCATTCCCCCACCCATCGGTACGGCGCACCTCCCGCAGCGTCTTGCCCTCGATGCACACAGCATCGACCAGCTGACGCACGCGGATCGTCCGGCGGGGATCTTCGACGCGGCGACGCTGGGGCGCGAGCACCACCTCGTCGCCGATCGCGCGCAGCATCCGGCGGTAACGCTGGATGTCGTGGATCACCGCATCGATCCAGGACGCCGAACCATCCCCGGCTTTCGTCTGGCCCTCGATCGACGAGCACTTGACGCCCGCCGCGTCGACCCGCTCGGCCAGCGCGGCATAGACACGGCCGGCCTCGACCTGGGCGACGGTGAACAACGCGGGACCCTCGGGATCGCGGCGGCGCGCCTGCAGTTCCATCCGGTCGAAAGCATCGACGGTCGCGGCCGGGTGGAAGCCGGCAGTCGTGGCCCGCCGTGTGCGCAGCCCCGAGGGCGTCATCACCGTCTCGTACTGGCGCAGCACCCGCATCGGCCCCCGGCCCGGCGCAACCGGGATCTCCGGGCTGCAATCGGCGGGCGGCTGTGCCTGAGCGAGCAGCGCCTGCACCCGGTCCACCTCCTCCGAAAGGCGATCCCTGCCGGTGACGGGGCGCGCGGTGAGACCGAGGAGGCTGAAGTGTTGGGACATGGGCAGGACTTTCTCAATATCTGGTGGTGCTGTTAGGCCGGGGTCTAGGTCTTGTGGTGGGCCGCTTGGGATCAGGGAGGAACGGGAGGATAAATCAGGTTGAACAAGCTATCCTCCCTGATCTCCTTTCCTCTCAGATCGCTGTATTCGTTGGATAAAAATGGAGGAAGTAGAGGATAGGGAGGATAGGGAGGATAATTCCGGTATACGCATGAGGGCCTTTTGTTTGGCTTGGTAGAAGTCAGAGATACGCGCGTACGCGTATGCCGAAATCATCCTCCCTATCCTCCCTTGGCTCCCCCGATGGGGCGCAAGCTACTGATCTAAATGCCTTTCCCCCGCACCCCCTTTGCCGCGCCATCCTCCCACCGGGGTCTCCATCCTCCCCATCCTCCCGGCTGCATTCATCAATAGGGGTCCGGGGCCCAATCGGTCGGAGACCCCGCCGACGACGAGGATGAGGGCTGGGCGGCATAACCGCCGCCGCTCCCGGCCGCGTCTGCCATTCGGCCTTTGAACTCCTCGGACAACAGCAGGCCGCGATAGCCGGCAATGCTGCGCTTGCCATCCGTGAAGGTGAGCCCCGAGCGGCGGTCGCGGTAATGGTCCGCCTTGGACTTGAGCCGCAGCTGCACCGTGCGCGGCGTCCATTGGCTGTCGCCGCGCTCATCCATCCAGTAGTTGAAGGCGGTGACGAGATCCTTGGTCCGGGTGAAGGCCTCCGGGTTGCCCGTGACCTCGCAGCACTGGTCGAGGAAGCTGCCGACGGGATCGCTCTCCTCGCGATAGGCGCGCGTCGCCTCTGCTACGCTGTCGGGCACCTGTAGCCCGAGCTCGAGGTAATCCTCGAGACCCTCGATCAGCCAGTTGAGGATCCCGGCTCGCTCCTCCCAGAGTTTCTTGCCGAGATGCGGGTCGCGCTCCTCCTCCGGGATCTGTACCCCGAACAGCACCAGCAGCACGCGTCGCCAGATGCCGTCATCGGTGCCGCGAATCTCCGGCTTGTGGTTGCCCGAGATCACCAGCTTGAACTTAGGGTTCACCTCGACGAAGTCCTCGCGCAGCGCGCGTACCAGGATCGGCTCGCCGCCGGTCAGCTCCTTGATGGTGCCCTCTTTCAGGCGCTCACCCTGTTCCGGCTCGGAAGCGCGCACCATACGCGCACCCATCAGCGGGATCAGGTCGGGCGTGGCATCCGCCCCACCGCGCTTCGACTGGCCCGTTAGAGACTCGATCTTCGCCGTGGCGGAGTAGTCGCCCATCATCCGGGCCATAAGGTCGACCAGGACCGACTTGCCGTTCGCGCCGTGGCCATAGAAGAAGACGAGGTTCTGCACCACGACGCCGGTCATCGAGAGCGCGAACCAGCGCTGCAGGAAGCCGCGGATCTGCGGGTCGGGCTGCACTCGGCGCAGGAAGGCCTCGAAGAGCGGCGCCTTCGCCTTTGGCTCGTGCTCGACCGGCATGCACTTGGTTAGGTAGTTCTCCCGATCATGCTTCCGCATCTGCCAACTGGCGCGCTTCGGCTTGCCCTGTTCCTCGTGCACGGCGAAATGCAGCGTGCCAGACGCGGTATTGATCGCCAGCGGGTCTGCATCGAGCTCGTCGAGTGTCTTGGACAGGGTCACGCCCGCCTCGGTCAGCATGGCGTCGATCTTGCCGGTGTTGCCGGTCGATTTGGCGAAGGTGCGGTGCTCTGTCTTTCGCTTCCCAAGCGCCTTCTTCACCGCCACCGCGGCGTTGACCTTCTGGTGCGCCGAAGCGAGCGCCGCCTCGTCCTCATCGGTCCGCTCTTCGATCGCCCGCAGGCGACGCACTTCGGCCTCCGCCGCAGGCAGCGCGTCGAGCCGCTGGCGTTCCCAATCGTCGAGCGCAAGGAACCGGACTTCTTCGAGCATCCGGTCACTAACCGACTGCGCCAGGCGCCGCACGGCGAGGCCGTTGCTGTCCTGTGCCCAGCGGGTGCCGTCCCAACCGAACCAGCCGACCCGCGGCACCTGGACCACGTCGCGGCCGTGATAGAGCACGAAGCGCCGCCCGTTGCCGACATCGTTGAGCGGAAAGCCCGATCCCTCGATCTCCGGGGCCGGCGGGGCATTCGGATCGCCTGGCTCACTCGGTGCGCCCGGCTCTTGGTCACGAGGATCGGTCGCATCCTCCTCGGGGTCCAGAGTCTCGGCCGCGATCGGCACATCACCCATGTCGACCTCCTCGGCCGAGGCGAAGCGGTCGCGTACCTCGCGCAGCGGATTGAGATCATCCGTCATTGTGGTCCCTCGTCAGAATGTCGTTCAGATCCTGTCCCTCGCCCGCGTGGACGATGGAGATGCTGTCGAGCCCACGGATGCGCGCACGGGCGCGGCGCAGGCCGGAAAGAAGCTGGGCGCGGGTCACGCGCGGGTCGCTGTCGCCGTCCTGGATGAAGACCAGGCGCCGGATCCACGGCGGTGGCAGGAAGGCGGTGTCGTCCTCGAGATCGGGAATCCCGGCATACTTCATACCCTTGCCGCGCAGCACGCGGCGGCCCGCCATATTGCCGAGATCGATCCCGGCCCAGTAGGCCGCGCCGGGCAGCGCATCGGCCGCAAGGGCGGTTAGCGTCGTCTCGATCCCCTCGCCCATCACTAGCGTGTCGAAGTCCCCCGACCGAGGCCGGTGGTGGGTCAGCCGGATCGCGCAGCCCTTCTTTGAGCCGAGGCTCTTCTTGCGATCGTGGATCTCGCCCCTGTGCTCGATCCGCGCCTTGCCCTGCGGCCGATCGAGATCGAACCAGGTGCGATGCACGGCCGAGAAGCCGCCACCGGGCAGTTGGATCGCTGCGAGCATGGCAGGGCCGCGATGGACCTCCTGCCAGCCGCGCCCCTCGGCCGGAACCATGTAGGGCAGCGCCGGCGCATAGCGCAGGCAGGGCGGCGGGTTTGATGCCAATGCATCGGGCAGACCACGCAGGCGCAGGTAATCGACCACGGGCGAACCGGCGGAAGGCACGGCCGCATCCCAGATGGCGCGGGCGGCCGAAACGGCTTCCGCGCGCTTGCGCTCCGCCATCCGTTCGGCCTCGGCCTTGTCGCGCTCCCGCGCCTTTTCGCGCTGCCGGCGAACCTCGGGATCGACCTCCCGCTCCGCCTCACCCACGAGCCAGGCGAGCGCCGCCTTGAAGTCGCAGGCCAGCACCAGCTCGACCAGGCGCACGCCGTCGCCTCCGCCGCAGTGCCGGCAGTTGAACACGCCGAGGTCCGGGTTGATCGAGAACCGATCCTTGCCCCCGCAGGCCGGGCACGGCCCCACCTGCTCACGTCCGGCAGGTTTCAGCCCTCGGATGTCGAGGCGATGCGCGACCTCCGCAACCGGGATCGCGCGGGCCTCCTCGAGCCGGGTATCGTCCATCATCGACATGCCCGCCTCACAGCCCACCGGTCAGGCGCTGCTGCGCCGCTTCGGACCGGCCCGCATAGAGCATTAGCAGTGCCCGGCGAAGCAGCTCGTCCGCCTGTTCCGGCCGGATCCCGGTGGCGCCATGCGCCACGCGGCCCGCCTGCACCCGCACGAGCTCAATCGGCTCGGCCAACGGCTCATCGTCCGGCTTGCCGAGGCGCACCAGCACCTCCCGCAGTCGGGCGCGCAGGCTATCGCGCACATCGGCCGAACGGGACGGCGTCAGTGCATAGGTGACCGAGGTCTCGACCATCGCTGCCACCGCCGCGAGATCCACCGGATGACGTGGCCGCTCAGCCATGGCCGGCCTCTCGCTGCCAGGCATCGAAGCCGCTAGGAAGATCTTCGCGCAAAAGCTGCGCCGTGCGCTCTGCGTCGCTGCGCACGGCGCCATCCTTCCAGTCGCAGACGAAATGGAAGAGCGCGAGCCCGGCGCCTTCGGGGTCTTCGGGTGCATCAGCAGCGAAGGCTCTGACAGCAGCCATGGCCAGCGCATCATCGGGCACGACATCCCGGGCAAAGATCTCGAAGGCCTCGACTTCTCCGGCCGTGACGGGCCGCTGGCGCGCCTCGAGAGCGATCGTCAGCGCGCGGTAACCGAAGGCGATGCAGGGATTGAAGCCGGTCATTCCTGATCCCCCGTACTGCGCGGAGCGACGACGAGCTCGCGACGCAGGGCGATCGCGCCGTTGGGCTCACGCAGCCGCGCGAGAAGGCGTTCGGCCACGGCGGATGGCTCGAAGCCGGCAAGGTCGCACACGATCGCGAAGTCACGGGATCCGATCCACGCCGGAGTGGCGTCGTTTGCCCTGATCGGCGCGCCCAGATGGACATCGATCGCGGAGATCAGGCACTGGCGAAGCACCTCCTGCCATAGCGTCCGGCAGCGCACGACGTCGGCGCTGTCCGTGCCGGCCCACCAGTGCTCGGGCCAAGGCATGCGCCGCTCCGCTTCGCTGGTGGCCGCGCGGTTCGCGATCCCCACCTCTGCTTCGATCTGGGCCCTTAGGGACGGCCGCACATTGCCTTCCGCCTCCTCTGCGACCTGCAGGCCGGATCGAGCCTTCGAGCCGTCCAGCGCTGCAAAATCGGCCAGGATGTCTGAGGCGCCTGTAGGCGTGGGAACCGGCGCCGCAGCAGCAGCGCGCAAGGCGGCGAGGATGTCGATGGTCATGTCGGAATGCCCCCTTCGCGGTGCCAGCGTTGCAGCATGGCCGTTAGAATTTCGGTGAGCAGCGCCATCTGGCTGCGCTGCGAGTATCCGGGCTGCATCCGCAGCCTGACCACATCGCCGTTGATCCGCGCGAGATCGAGGTGGTCGATGAAAGGGACCAGCGTGCCGAGCCGGACCTTCGGCGTCGCAATCACGGCCGCGAGGATCGGTTTCAGCGTTTCGTTGGTCCATGCCTCGACGAACTTGCTGCCGAAGGTGCTGCGCGAGAGAGCTGTCAGGGCCCGGGTCACCAGCTCGCCATGCCCGGCCTCGACCATCTGCCGGATGGCCGACACCGCGTAGACCTGGCGCACCTGCCGCTTCTCGCTGCTGGCTTGTACCGTCATCAGCTGGCACCCACCTGCGGCCACCACCCGCTGGCATTCGACGGCCCAGGCCTCGCCCGCGGCCAGTGCAGCCTTAAACACCTGAATCGGATGGACGCGCGTCATCTCCCCGTTGATCCCAGCGAAAGCGGCGGCCTGCGCTGCCGGGTCGAGATGGTTGATCGCGCCAGGCACTGCCGTGTGCCCCACGAGCGCGGCGGCGTGGGTGCGGTGCTGCCCGTCGATGAGGGCGAGCAGGCCACCCTCGATCGGCGCGGCCATGACCGGCGAGAAGCGCTTCCAAGTGAAGCTGCGGGCGATCCGGTGGATGATCTCCCAGTTCGCCTCGAGGAGCGGGCGCTGGTAGCGGTCGTCGATCACCAGCCTTTCGATCGGGATCCAGGTCACCTCGGGGCGATCCTCGATCGGAATCTCATCGGGCATCGGCTGACCGGCGATGTCGATCGGGCGATATATGCTCATCACCAATAGCCCTCGAGAACGCGTACCGGGCCCTCACCCGATTCCGCCAAGTCTGCCGCGCGAACGCGGTTCGTGGTGACCAGCACGGCGCGCTTGTCGACACCGTCGGCACGAGCAATGGCGAGACAGGTCTGACCAGTGCGGCGGCGCTCGAGCCAGCTCAGCACGAGATCATCGGCGTAGATCTTCCTCATGGGCTGATCCCCTCGAGGTGATCGGCAAGAGCATGCAGCTGGACGGGCATGTCGGAAGTCACGGGACCGAAGAAGAGCGGCCTGCGATCGGCGGGCCGGACGGCCTCGATCGCGATCAGCGCGAAGAAGGGTGGATTGTCCTGCTCTCGCACAACCTCAACTGCGAGGTGGGCGAGCGGAAACCGGGCCCGGGGGGCCGTAGGTGCTGTCATGGTCTGCTCTCCTCGTCGTTTCTTGTTCGACGCAGCCTCAGCGGCCGCGCTGTTTGCTAGTTGGTCAGGTTGATGCCCGGCCCTTCACATGAAGTCGCGAGTGGCTAAGGTGGCACGACAACCAGCGCACGAAGCGCAAAACCGCGAGGACCATCATGGCTGAGGAAAAGTTCGTTCCGGCATTCGCGATAGACGATGTCAGGCGGTGGGAGGCCGAGCTAAGAGGCGCCGAAGTTCCCAGCCTTTCGAACACTGACCTGACCCTGCTGCCGAACGTCACTGGAATGCTGTTTGGGCGTTCCCCATATGGCCTGGCATTCCGGTTTGTTACGGATGCGGGAACGACAGCCGACATCATGCTGAATCCCGTTGCCGCACATGCCTTGGTGCAATCGATCATGGGGCACGGACACGATGCAGGATGGGTAGCGCCGGATGGAAACCTCAGCATTCCCCAGATCCCTCCGGAGATGAAGCGACGGACATAGATCCACTTTGGAAGGACAGGTCGATCTGGAGCGGCAGATCGACCACGACCGGCTCCGCTTCCGTGACCCGGAACAGGTGCTTCTCAGTCACCCTGATTTGAAAGATCGACGGCTGGTCGATCGATATGTTCGTCATGTCTCTGCTCTCCGTTTGACTAGTAGTTGGCCTCAGCGGCGGCGCTGTCTCACCGCTTCGGCGCGTAGGCGCACCAGCACCTCCATCACCTCGTCGATCTGCAGAATGGTGTCGTCGCAGTCGGCCGCGCTCTTGCTCAGAGTGGCCTTGAGGGCGGCAGCCACGACATCGCCGAATTCCTTCGCTGCATCGCCGCTGAGCGTGGTCAGGCAGCCCTTGCCGCTCGCGTTGATCGGCTGGAACACGCCGCCGCCGAGCGCTGAGAAATGCCGCGCGATCGGCTCGGCGGCGGCCGGGCTCATCCGGCCAAGGCGGTCAAGGTAGTTCACCCCGAGCCCGCCAGGACGATCCTCGTTAACGGCGGTGCCTAAGCTCAGCAGCGCGATCGACACGCCGATGTCCGAGGCCGTGTTCTCGAGCCCGCCATTCGCGCGATAGGCGGCGGTCACGGCGGACTGGATGCTGTCGGGACGGTTGTTTCTCACCGTGAAAACCTCGTGGGGGTGTTTACTCGACGGCCGGCGCCCGGGACCGCAGATTGGCAGCATGAATAGCGGGCAGCGGGGCGACATGCGTGGAGACAGCACATCAGGCGGCGGTATGGGATGGGGGGGCTGGCGGATGAGTCGCCATGTACGACCGAAGCCTATCGACGTTTCTCATGGTCGGGCTCGATCTACCTACGATCCATGCGTCCCACTGCCCCCAACTAGCTCCGAGTGCTTCCCGAAGAACCAAAGCTGGCGATTTGCCCACAGCAGAGGCATAGGCCTCAATTTCGATGATTAACTGCTCCATGGCGCCAAGATGGGGAAGTTTCCCCAGTTCGTCAACGGGAAACTTCCCCGTAACCGGCGCTGACGCAATGGGGCAATATCCCCATATGGATGAATCTGACGAGTTTCTGCAGGGCCTCAGGAAGGTGATGGAGGCAAAGAACCTCAAGCCCTCCCCTTTGTCTGAGAAGGCAGGCTTAGGCATCACAGCGATCCGGGATCTTTACCGGAAAAAGGCAGCGTCCCCTAAGCTATCGACGGCTCTCAAGATCGCGGACGCGGTCGAGATGTCGGTGGATCAGATCATCGCCGCTGCACACGCGCCTGTAGACCAAGCTCGTACGATAACAGTCGCCGGAAAGGTTGGCGCCGGCGCACATGTTCCGGTGTTCGATGTATACGGTAAGGAGGGCGACGGCCCGCAGGTCGAGGCGCCGCCGGGCCTTCCGTGTTCCGGCATCGTCGCCGTCGAGGTCGAGGGTGACTCGATGGAGCCCATCTACAGCGCAGGCGATTTGCTCTTCTACACGCGCCCGACCGCCGACGGCGTTCCCTCCGAAGCGATCGGGCGACGCTGCGTGTGCGAATGCGAGCGCGGCTTAGGCTGGGTGAAGCAGGTCAAGCTGGGCAGCGAGCCAGGCCTGTTCAATCTGATCTCGCTGAACCCCGGCGCCGAGAATCAGCATGACGTAAAGCTCAAGTGGGCAGCTCCCGTACGCCTCCACTGGCCCGCCGATCTGGCGAGGCGCGCATGACACGGCGCCACATCCGTATGACTTAGACTATCAGCAGGGAGAATGCCCTCATGGCAAGACTGATCGACTGCTCCATTCCAAAGGTTATCGGCTGCGAAATCTCCCTGAGCTGGGGTGGAAAGCTGCGCATCAAGCTGCCGTACGGGTGGAAATCCCATGCCTACGAGCACGCCGACATCGCCGAAATTCTGCCCATTGACGAGGAGAAGTACCGGTCGGCCGGCGGAGCGGCCATAGGCGCGATCGTGGGAGGCGTGCTGACCGGCGGCATCGGCTTTCTCGCCGGGGCTGCCATTGGGGGAAGGCGCCGCCGCAATAGCAGCTACCTGATCCGCTTCACAGATGGCCAGTTCGTGGCATTTGAGGAAAAGAAGAAACCTAACCTTGTCGCTCTCGACCATATGCTCGAAACCGAAAAAGTTCGGGCGATGGCTTCACCCCCGAGCCAACAGCTCGAGCCTTGACTATCCTCACTCGCCCAGCCCCTCCGCCGTCGGCGTCCGACGTGGCGTCACTTAAACCGGCGGGCGAGTTGATCCGCTCAGCCTCGCATTTCCAGCCTCAACGCGCATAGAGTATGACCGCCCCACCCTTGTCCCTAGCAGTTCTCGCCGGCGCGTCAGCCCTTGTTGGCGGGTCCATATGGCTTATGGGCGGCTTGGGCATACAATGCGGCCGGGCTCTGATCGAGATCGGACCCGTCTTGGTGATTGGCTTCTACCTCTCGCTACAGCCCCTCCTGCCTAGAAGGTTGTCCCAGCCAGCTCTCGGGCCACGCGCCGGGATGGCTGTAGGCGTCGGGTTGTCGGCTCTAGGCGCCGCCATGCTAAGATGGGATCTCTGCGACCCCGTCATGGCTGTCACTCTGCTCGTTTTTGGTCCGACGGCTATCATCGGCCAAAGCTTTGCTGAGCCTGCCGATGGATACGATCCTGGAGGCCGCGCATGACCCTGCCAAACGACGGGAGAGGGCTGCCACCCCCCGAGCAGCGCGTGAGCGCGCTCGAGGCTGAGCTGGCCGAAACCCGCGCCACAATCGTCGAGATAGTGCTGTGTCTCGCCGACGCGCTTGCTCTTTGCGAGAATCGTCGCTGGGATCTCGCCTTGGCTCTGGAGGTGGAGGCCGGAGCGCCCGGTACGCCTGATGAGTTCACGCGACTTGCCGAGATGGCGGCTATCGCGCTGAGGGCCTGATGGACGATAAAGTGCGGGGGGAACAAGAGGAGGATGACGCGCTCGAGACGGGGCGGATCAGGCAGTGGATCATCACCGCCGGCGTGATCCTGCTCGTAGCCGCCCCGATCCTGATAGGCCTCTGGTTACTTCAGAGAGACGACGACTACGCCAAATTGCCGATGATACTGATCGGCTTCGGCCCGATGGCGATGATAGCCCTGGTTTCAGCTCTTTCAGGCCGCCTCGATAGCAGGATGCAAAGGTGGCGACGCGGGGGCCCCTGGAACGATGACTGAGGGGCGAACGGAAGGGAAGATGAGAAAGCCCGAGGAGCACAACGAGGGGGATATCTCGCTCCGGCGATGGAGCATGCTTACGGCCGCACTCCTGCTTTCCCTCGTGCCAATGACGGTCGGCGTCTGGCTTTTAGTGGCTGCGCAGAGCCGCGGCATTCTCATGATAGCGCTGATCTTCTTCGGCCCAATGGTCGTGGTGAGCGCGCTACTTGCGCTGTCGCTGCTCTCGGAAAGGTGGCCGCTGATGTGGAGACCTGATGACCCTGACGAATGATGACCGAACTAGCCAGGCACCTAAAGCCTGGCGCTCTTCGCGACCTTGGCGGTGGGCCATCACCGCCGGCGCCCTCGTGCTTGCCGCCGCGCCCGCGCTGCTCGGCCTCTCGCTTATCGAGGGGCGGCGCGAGGTGCCCGTTTTCCCGCTGCTCCTGATCGTGTTCGGGCCGATGACGATGATCGGCCTGTCCGTGGCGGTGGCGCCGGTGCTGGAGGGGTGGTGGTTGAGGAAGCGGCAGGTGGATCAGCCTGTCAGAAAAGGCAACGGGAAAGGCTGAAATTGGGTCTACACACGAAAAAGGCGCGGCAGCGCCTCCAACGAGCCAAGCGCGCGGCAATTGAGCTCCGATTTGCCAATGACTTCGACGAGTTCGAAGACGCGTGGCTCGACTTTCTCCTACACGCCAAGGGCGTATATGAGCAGTTAAAAATCGCCTGCAAGAGCAACCCGCGAGCGAGACAGTGGTTTGGTGGAAAGTCGGCCGAGCGCAAATCCGACCCACTGCTCCAATACATATATCAAGCAAGGAATTTTGCTGAGCACGAGCCCGAACCGGGAGCGATGCTTGAGCCGGGGCACCTTATGATCGGCAAGGCTGCCCCCGGCATGAGCAACTCCATTCGGATAGACGGCAATTTCGAGACCGGCCTGAGCATAAGATCACTGGACGGCAAACCCGTTCTCATCGAAAGCAAGCCCTCGACCGTCAAACTATTACCAGTCACTGGAAGGGGTGGAGAGGTCTATCAGCCACCAGAGATCCATCTCGGCCATTCACTGAGAGAAACGACGCCACCCGTTTTGGCGGACTTGAGCAACCTCTACTTAGATTCGCTCCTGCGCGAAGCAGAAAGCCTCAAGTTGTAGGTTGCGAGCATAATGTAGAATACGCTACCTACAGCCTCTCTCAGATCATCTCCAAGATGATATTCGCGCAACGCTTCCAGCCCTGCGTCAACCATTTCATCGGGCGCCAGAATTTCGACTTCCAGTTCTTGCAGCGGATCATTTCCGGCCACCTACCGCACCTCCTAGCCCGCCCTCGCGCGGCGCCTTTTCGTTGCCGCCGGAGATTGCCTCGACCCCCGGCAGCAGTTCACCATCAGAGCGTTCAACAACCGATGGAGAATCGATAAATGCCTTCGAAGATTACGAACCTGAACGTAGACCTCCTGCAAAACAGGGCGCAGATCTCCCTCAGTGGAGAAGGCAATAACCACGTGAGCATCAGCGTCCCGATTGAGACTCCTGGGAACCAGCCGGAGAACCGCCTGCAAGAGATTGCCAAGGCTGCGGCAGCACAAGCGCTTCGAGATGCTCTAGCCGCGCTCGAAGAAAGCTGACCTCCGCCTCCAGCGCAGCGATGCGGGCCGCTTGATCCGTGTCGCTCATCACCCCTCCTCGCCCGGCCCCGTGCCGGGCTTTTTCATGCGCCGCCGTCCGGCGCTGACTTTGTTCGACCAGCGAGCGCCCAGTTCATGGCGAGCGCTGTCGAATGATATGTAACCATCCAGCAGGTGCCAGCCAAACCGGAAATGGGGATACTTCCCTATTTTTGGTTGATATGGGGAAGTATCCCCAATATTGTATCCTCAGTTGCCGCTTTGTCCGGCTTGAGGAGATCCTATGCCACCCGAACTGCATGACCGCGTCGCCCAACTTGTCCAGGGGCTCGACCGTATGACAGCGGAGGAACGCACCGAAGCCATCGCCAACGAGGTGATCGAAACCGGCGGCAGCTGGCATACACCCCCGACGAGCGGCCGGTCGTGCTTCATCATCTCATTGCATGGAATCGAGGTCCCGGGCTCCGACGCCTACAGCGCGGCCATGCACTGGCACATCGATGCCCGCAGCGAGATCGGCGGCTGGCCTCACCCGGACCACGACCCCGACCTCCGCCACGCTCAAGTCGAATGGGCACAGATGACCCTCTTCATCGGCAAAGAAGATCTCCGCCGCCAGGCAGCCGTGATCGCGCTACTTTGGTCGGCGAGCCAGATGGTACGCGATACCGCGCGGCATTACCTCGAGCAGCCTGGGGCCGCCGCATGACCGCGCTTGCAGATATCCCCCGCGCCCGTCCTGCCAGTCCAGCGAATGATGCACGGCCACTGCTCCCAGCTGCCGACCGACGCACCCTGAACGAGACGGAAACTCTCGCGGGAGCTATCGAAGATCTCGACCGCGCGCGCCGTCGTGACCGAAACCTGATCGATGCGGGGACCCGTCTGACCGCGCAGCCTGCCCCTGTCGCAATTGAGACGCCCCAAGCGGAGAGCGGCAGCTTCGAGTATCGCCTGATGTCCGGGTTGACGGCTTTCATCAGCGCCGCGGCGGTCATCGTGGTGGTGGCCTTTGCGCTGTCGCTCGTGGCCGACCTGCCGGGGCTGCTGGCAAGGGGGATCGCACCATGACCGCCCCCTGCACCTGCCCCCCCTGCTTGTGCTTCGACGAAGTCGAACGTCTCGAGAGCGGCATCGTGCTGGCCCTGGACGCCCTGCAGTCCGGGCGTACGGCCGAGGCCGAAGCGTTGCTGGCAACTTTAGTCGACGGTGCGGATCCCGAGGTCGAGGCTGCGCGCGAGGCGCTCCGCAGAAAACTGATTGAGCAGTGGCAGGGCACCTACGGTCCGCGGCAGCCCTTCCTGGAATGGGCGCATGCGCTACGAGGAGCGGCCTAATGTCCGCCGCGCCTCGCTCTTCACCGCTCGAGGCATTCGCAGCGCGCATCGAGGCCGCGCTGCTGAAGGTGGAGCGCGTCGCGGCGGCGCCAGGCGGCGAAGCCTATATCCCCCTTATCAACCGGCTGCGCGACGAGCTCGACGCAGCGTTGCGCGCCATACCTTGAGCGTGCCCGTGCCGACGTCGCGGCAACCTTGTACAACTATACGAAATGACGTCTTGGCACGCTAATCAGCTCTCAATCATATCGCGATAATATGAAGCTACACTCTGCTTGCTCGGGAGATTGTTAATGCCCCACCCTATCGACAAACTTGTTGGCGCGCGCATCCGCCAAGGCCGCTGGCTCCGCAGCATTACGCAGCAGCAACTTGGCGATGCCGCGGGCTGCAAGTTCCAACAGATCCAAAAGTACGAAACCGGTACAAACCGGGTGGCTGCTTCAAGACTGTGGGACATCGCCCAAGCGCTGGAGTTGCCACTGACCTATTTTTTCGAGGATGGGGAACAGTCTCTGCATCCTGCCGAGCCATATATTGATCGCGAAACTGCGAAACTACTGAGCGCTATTTTAGCTGTACCGGCTGACAAACGGCGAGCCGTGCACGAGCTTTTGTGCAGCATGAACTCCGCTTAAAGCGCAATCCGCTGTAGGGCCTCAAGCTTCATCGGAAGTCCGCCCCCGTCGCCATAGCGCTGCCGGTTGAGACTGTGGCCCAGGATGTCCCGGCGCACCCTCTCATCCACCCCAGCGATCAGCAGCCGATCCTCGACCGAATGCCGCAGGCCGTAGAGCGTATGGCGCGGCGTTTCGGATAGGCCGTTCTCCCGCATGTACTTGTTCACGGTCGCTGACAGGCCCGCCTTGTCGAGATACCTGGGGAAGCCCTCCGGGCAACCGCGCATGGCCTCGAGCGAGACGCCGACCAGCGGCACATCGCGCTCGGAGACATCGTTCTTTAGCTGACGCCCTTCGGGTCGCACCTGGACATGCGGAATATTGCCCTCGAGCTGGATCCGATCGCCGCCAAGATTGGCGATCTCGCTCGGCCGCATGCCCGTGTTGACCATCACCAGGACGATCGCCCGCGCCTCGCTGTTCAGTCCGCCGAGGCCGGGGATGATCTTGTCGCGGATCCAATCCACCGAGAAGGGCAGCCGCGTGTTCTGACGCCCTGCTTTGATCGGCTCCGGGGTCGGCGGCACGAAGCCCAGGCGTTTGCGAGCGGCGACCAGACGCAGCACCGCGCCGACATAAGTGAAGTCCTTGTTCGCCGAGGCAGGGATCACGTCACCCTCCTCGACCTTGTCGATCCACCAGTCCCGGAAGTCCTGCATATCGTCCGGCGTCAGCCGCTCGAGCTCGACGTCGCCGACGACACCGATCAGGTTGCGGATCGCCTTGATGTGCGGATTGCGCCAGCGCCGCAACTGGTCGGCCGACTTGCCTAGGGTCTTATCGCGGGCGAGCGTCCAGTAGGCCTCGAGCGCTCGGCTGATGGTCAACGCCGGCGGGCGCGCCGTGCCAAGAAGCGCGGCAGCTTCCATCGCATCCGGCTCGCCCTTCACCTCGGAAATCGCTTCGACGCGATCAAGGATCTCGGCCGTCGGCATCCTGGCCACCTCCTCGATCCGCCGAAAACGGAAGCCGCGCTGCTGCGCCAGATCGCGGGCGGCTTGGTAGCGCGCTTCGGCGTCGCCGTCGCGGCCGGCGAGCTTCGCTTCCCAACCCTCGATCAGCTCGCTCCAAACGGCCGATTCCTTCTCGCGCGCTACGCTCTCGCTGTCGGTCGCCAAGCTGATGTTGAGGATCTCGCGAGGGTCGACCGCAGCATAGCGCTTGGGTCGCCGCCGCCTCATGAACCAAGTGGTACCGCGTAGATAGATCATGGGTACAGATGCGCGGATTTCATGAGGTAGCACAAGGGGCATGTGCACCAAAAAGTGCACCAATTTGTGCATCAAATCAGAAACTCACGAAAATGCCATCAAGACGGCTCGGGGATTTTCCAAGCCAATCCAGTGACATACAAGATTCTCGCTGAATGAAAAGTGGCGGAGCGAGAGGGATTCGAACCCTCGAGACGGTTTCCCGCCTACACACTTTCCAGGCGTGCGCCTTCGACCACTCGGCCACCGCTCCGTTGCGGGCTCAGTAGCCAAGCGCGCAGGGCAATGCAAGGGGGCGAAGGACGGGGTTTTGCCTTCGATTGCCCCCGGGCCGCGGCTCGCCCATACTGTGTCGGCAAGCACGACGACGAGAACGCCGCTCAGATGACCCGACCCCCCCTGCCCGCGAGGCGCTCCGACCCGGATCGGCTGCGCGGCCCGCGTGATCCGCACCGCATCCAGGACGTGGCGCTGATCATCATCGCCTTCGCGGTGGTGCTGTTCCTGCTGGTGCAGGCGCGGTTCCTGCTGATCTCGCTGGTCACCGCCATCGTCATCTTCTCGCTGATGAGCGACGCGATCAATTTCATCGCCCGCGCCCGCATCGGACCGCTCGCGATTCCGAACTGGCTCGCCTCGATCGCCGCGGTCGTGGCCATCGCCGCGGCGCTGCTGCTCCTCACCTCCGTGGTGCTGGCGCAGGTCAACACCGTGCTGATCACCACGCTGAGCTATGTCGACCGGGCGCCAGAGGCGATCGCGGCGCTGTTCTCATGGGCGGGCGAGAGCACCGAGGCGGCGGTGCTGAACTCTGTCAGCACGATCGAGTTGGGCGGCTATATCCGCGCCTTCGCAAGCCAGGCCGGCAACCTGATGCAGGGCACCGTGCTGGTGATCCTCTTCGTCGGCTTCCTCTTCGCCGAACGGGTCTGGTTCTCGACCAAGCTGGTGAATTTCGTGGGCGATCCGGTGCAGGCTGACCGGGTCGGTCGGATCATCGGCTCGATCATCCGTCGGGTGAACCGCTACCTCGCGGTCAAGACGCTGGTGTCGCTGATGACCGGGGTGATGGTCTGGGCGCTGGCCGGGCTGTTCGGGCTAGAGCTCGCCGTGGCGCTGGGCATCCTCACCTTTCTGCTGAACTACATCCCCAATATCGGCTCGATCGTCGCCACCGCGCTGGTGGCGCTGGTAGCTTACGTGCAGCTCGGCGATCCACGCACCACGGCGGCGATCTTCGCGATCACCGGGGTCATCCAGTTCATCAACGGCAATGTGCTCGACCCGATGATGATGGGCCGGGCGCTCAGGTTGTCGAGCTTCGGGATCATCATCAGCCTTGCCTTCTGGGGCGCGGTCTGGGGCATCCCGGGCATGTTCCTGTCGGTGCCGATCACCGTGGCGGCGATGATCGTCTGTTCGGAGATCCCGGCGCTCCGGCCGATCGCGATCCTGCTGTCGCGCGAGGGGCTGCCCGAACCCGAGACCGAGCGCCGTGAAGGCGAACAGCGGCGCGAGGCGGCCGAGTAGCGGAGATGCCGCCAACCGGCCGCCCCGGCCTCAGCTTTCGTCGCCCGGCGCCACCGGGCGCAGCGTCTCGGGGTTCTTGATCCACAGATCCCGCTGCGGATACGGGATCTCGATCTCCTCCGCCTTGAAGCGGCGCGCGATCTCGTGGTTCATCTCGGACTGCACCGCGACCACGAAGTTGATGTCGCGCAGGATCGCCCGGATCTCGAAGTCGAGGCTGGAGGGCCCGAAGGCGCGGAACAGCACCGCCGGCGCCGGGTTGGCGAGCACCAGCGGGTGGTCCTCGGCGATGTCACGCAGGATCGACTGCACCTTCTCCAGATCGCTGCCATAGGCGACGCCGACCGGCACGATCACCCGACCGACGGAGTTGCCGCGGGTCCAGTTGGTCACCTGGTTCGACACCAGATCGGCGTTGGGCACGATCACGTCGGTCCGGTCGAAGGTCTCGATCCGGGTCGAGCGCACCGAGATGTCGCGCACATAGCCCGACTGACCGCCGACCTCGATCCAGTCGCCCTCACCGATCGGGCGCTCGATCAGCAGGATGATCCCCGAGACGAAGTTCGACACGATGTTCTGCAGGCCGAAACCGATGCCGACCGAGAGCGCACCGGCGACGATGGCGAGGTTCGACAGGTCGAGGCCGGCGGTGGTGATCGCCAGCAGCGCCGCCGTGGTGATGCCGACATAGCCGAAGCCGACCGCGACGGCGTTCTGGCCGCCGAGATCGAGCTTGGTGCGTGGCAGCACCACCGAGCGCAGCGCCCGCTGGACCAGGCGCGTCAGCGTGTAGCCGACCACGAACACGACCAGCAGCCACAGCAGGTCGGTCGGCTGTAGCCGCGTCTCGCCGAAGGAATAGCCCTCGCGGAAGCGGGTCCAGACCTCGGCCAGATCCTCGGGCCGGGCGCCCCAGATCAGCGCCAGCACCGGCGCGGCGGCAAGGATCAGGAACAGCCCGATCAGCACCGGCACCAGCGCGTCGCGGGCCAGATCCTCGGAGCCGGTCGCCACCGTCCAGACATCGAAGACCAGCCGCTGCAGCAGCACCAGCACCCCGATCAGCATCATGGTCTTGATCGCCGGCACCAGGATCGCCTCGGACAACGCCGCGAAGCCCAGCACCGACACCAATGGCGCCAGCACCGCCACCACCATCGCGACCTTGCCGAGCACCGACAGCAGCGTCTGCCGGAAACCGGTGGTGTCGCGCCGCGCGTTCTCGGGTTGCGGCGTGGGCGGGCTGGTTTCGGCGTCATGCGTCACCCCCGCCAGGGTCCGACCCAGCAGGAACAGCGGCACCGCGACCAAAAGCTGCAGCGGCAGGTAGAGCGCCGCCACCGCGCCCTCGGGGGCGTCGGCGCTGGTGATCGCGGCCTGCGACAGCTGCTCGAAGGCGATCGCCCAGCCGAGCCACATCACCCAGCGGCGGGCGCGGTTCTGACGATGGATGGCGATGCCCGCGATCGGCTGCGCCGCCTCCGGGCCGAAGAACTGCCCGGCCATCCAGCGGGCGAGCAGCACCGACAGGCCCGCGACTGGCAGCGCCACCAGCAGCGCGCCCGCGCGCGGCCCGTCGAGACCCAGCCGCTCAAGCGCCTGCGCGATCAACACGAGACCCGCGAAGGGCAGCCCGACCTGTCCCAGCGACACCGCGAAGCCCAAGGCCCGCGAGCCGCGCCGGTCGGCCTCGAGGATCCGGCGGCGCAGATGCCGCGCCCATTGCCCGGCACGCATCAGCAAGCCGCCCGCAAGCGCCAGCGGCAGTGCCTGCACCAGCGCCGCGATCGTGGCCTCGCGCAGCCCCGGCGCGGTCCATCGCGCCAGCAACTCGGTTCCCAACGCCTCGGCCCGCTCGAAGGCCACGACCAGCGCGCCCGGCCAGAGGGCGGGATTGAGCGGTGAAGGACCGCGATTGCCGAGCGCGGCGCCACGGCGTTCACGGATCAGCCGGTCGATCTCGCGGATCAGACCGTCGGCATGGGCATAGGCCTCGTCGGCGAGACGGATCGGCGCGCGCAGGCGCATCAGATCCTGGCTGAGGGCTGCGCGGCGCTCGGCCACGGCATCGTCCTCTGCGCCGGATTCGGGCGCGGCGCCCAGCGCGGTCAGCTGCGCCTCAACGGTCGCGATTCGCGCGGAATTGGCGCTGCGTGCCTGCTGGAACCGGTCGCGCCAGACCACGAGATCGGTCCGCAAGCGCTGCAGGGCGAAATCGGACCCCTGTCCGCGCTCGGACACCGCCGCGCTGCGCGCCGCGGTGCGCTCCCAGCTATCCCAGTCGACACCGCTCTCGGCCAGCACCTGCGCCAGCGGCCCGCTGCCCGGCAGGCTCGGCGTTTCCGGGCCATAGGCGGTCGCGGGGGTAAGAGGCTCGGCATCCGCCTCCCCCTCGGCCGGCGCGGCCTCGCCTTCGGCCGGCTCGCCCTCGGCCTCGGCGACCTCGGGGCTCAGCGCCTCCTCGACGGTTGCCGCCGGGGCGTCGGACGGCACCGGATCGGTCGTCTCCTGCGCCGCCTCGGGCGCATCGAAAAGCCCGCCCGGCGCCGGGTCGATCCCTTGCGCGACGACGGGTCCGGCCGCGATGACGAGCCAGATCGGCAGCATCAGCCGCCGAGCCAGGCGCGCACCCTCGCGGGCCGCGAAGGATGGGGCGCTCATGCGTCCTCGAAGACGCCCGGGATCGAAGACGGGCCCCGGTCGAGCCAGTCCGGCGCGGGCAGGCCTTTCGCCTTGAGGAAATCGGGGTTGAACAGCTTGGACTGGTAGCGTGTGCCGTAATCACACAGCACCGTCACGATGGTGTGGCCCGGCCCGAGCTCGCGGGCGAGACGAATCGCGCCGGCAATGTTGATGCCGGACGAACCGCCAAGGCAGAGCCCCTCATGCTTGAGCAGATCGAACACGATCGGCAGCGCTTCGCTGTCGGGGATCTTGTAGCTGAAATCGGGGGTGAAGCCCTCGAGATTGGCGGTGATCCGGCCCTGGCCGATGCCCTCGGTGATCGAATCGCCTTCGGCCTTCAGCTCGCCCGTGGTGTAGAAGCTGTGCAGCGCAGCGCCTTCGGGATCGGCCAGCGCGATCTTCACGCCCTTGGGCTGAAGCGCCATGCCGACGCCTGCCAGCGTGCCGCCGGTGCCCACCGCGGAGACGAAGCCGTCGACCTTGCCCTGCGTCTGCTCCCAGATCTCCGGGCCGGTGGCGTCGATATGCGCCTGCCGGTTGGCCACGTTGTCGAACTGGTTGGCCCAGAGGACGCCCTCGGGCGTGGTCTTGGCCAGCTCCTCGGCGAGGCGGCCGGAATAGCGGACATAGTTGTTCGGGTTGCGGTAGGGCGCGGCGGGGACCTGCACCAGCTCGGCCCCGGCGAGACGCAGCATGTCCTTCTTTTCCTGGCTCTGGGTCTCGGGAATGACGATGACCGTCTTGAAGCCCATCGATGCGCCGACCAATGCGAGACCGATACCGGTATTGCCGGCGGTGCCCTCGACGATGGTGCCGCCAGGCTTGAGCGTGCCCTTCGCGACAGCGTCGCGGATCATCCACAGCGCGGCGCGGTCCTTGACCGACTGGCCGGGGTTCAGGAACTCGGCCTTGCCCAGGATCTCGCAGCCCGTGGCCTCGGAGGCGGCACGCAGCCGGATCAGGGGTGTGTTGCCGACGGCGGCGGCGAGGTCGGATTTGATGTCCATTTGGCGGCCTTTCCTGTTCTGCCCGAGCAATAGGCAGGGAGCGCCGGGAACTCAAGCATCCCGCATTCCCGCCTCGGCGCGCAGTCGCGCACGATTCTGTGCAAGCCAGTGAAGCATGGCCAGCATCGGAAGCACGTCGATCTCTCCCGTGGCGGCGAGCGCCATGGCCCGATCGAAGCCCACGACATGCAACCGCAGATCCTCATGCTCCTCCTCCAGCCCGCCATGCCAGCCCTCGGCCTGCGGCAGATCGGCGAGGGCGAGGAAGCAGTGGAAGTAGTCGGTGCTCGATCCGGGGCTGGGATAGCCGGCGAAGATCGGGATCAGCCGGTCCGCCCCGAGCGTCAGCCCCGCCTCCTCGCGGGTCTCGCGCAGCGCCGCCTCGGCCGGGCTCTCGCCAGCGTCTACGATCCCCGCCACCGGCTCGAGGCACCACGGGTTGGCCGCGCCGCGCCGGGCCGGGCCGCTGCGGAACTGCTCGACCATCAGCAGCCGGTCGCGCCGCGGATCGTAGGGCAGCACCAGCGCCGCATCGACGCCGACCAGCACCTCGCGCGGCAGATCCTCGGCCCTGCCGCCGTCGAAGCGGCGATGCGACAGCCGCATCTGCGACAGGCGGAAGAACTGGCCTGCAGGCGGAGCAACCTCGCGCCACTCGCTGTCGTTTGGGCGCGCCTGATGGCGCAGTTCGGCGGGGGCCGGTTCGGCGGCGGCACGACGGCGCGCCTCGGCCCGGGCCGCGATCATGCCCCGTTGACGGCCAAAGCTCGCGGGATCGAGCGCGGGTTGATGATCGGCGATCTCGCCCGCCATCAGCGCCCAGCGCGCGGCCGCTCCGGCCCGCCATGTCGCCGCGTCCCATTCCGGTGCGTCCTGCTCCGGGGGTGTGGCATGCAGCATGACCTCGCAGGCCGGTCCCTGCGCAGGGGTGACACCGGCCATGCGGGGCGCGGCACCCAGCGCAGAGTGATAGGCCGCCAGCCGTTGGGCCGCCCTGCCCTCCGGCGACGCCACCACGACGCCCTCGACCACGCCGCCGGGCTGGGGCACGAGTCCCGGCACATCGTCCGGCGCGCCGCGCAGGGCATGGCCTTCGAGCCGGGCTGGCCGGCCTTCCAGAAGATTGCCGGTCACGGCCAGATAGGTCGCCGGATCGGCCAGCGGTCCGAAGACGAAGATCTCCATGCGTCAGGCCGCCTGCGAGCGCGTGAACTCGAGCAGCAGCCCGATGACGGCCCCGCCCGCCAGCAGCATGATGATCACCTCGGGCGTCGCCAGCCGCAGCGCGCCTTGCAGCATGAAATCGACCATCGCCTCGATCGTGTCGGAGGGATCGCTGTGCCGTCCGCGCATCGAGGCGCGCAGCGCGTAGAGCGAGCCATGCACCAGGAGCACGGCCAGCAGCCCGACCACCATCGTGGTGATGCCGTTGCTGAGCCCTTCGACGATGCCGCCGCCGGCGCGCGGACCGGCCATGAACCAGCCGATGCCAAGACCGATCACCGCGTTGATCTCAGGCGTGCGCGGGATCGTCTCGAGATCATCGAGCAGCGGCATGGCGATGAGCGAGACGACATATCCCAGCGCGGCGAAGAGCAGCGCGCCCACGAGCTTCGAGGCGGTCGGCATCTGTCTGTCTCCTCCTGCGGTACCGGGCGGTCCGGTCAGCCCGGTCGGCTCAGCGTGAACTGGCTGACATCGCAATTGCCAGAGCGAAAGGTGCTGGCGCAAGCGCAGAGGTAGAAATTCCACATCCTGCGGAAACGCGCGTCGAAGCCGAGCGCCCGTGCCTCTTCCCAGCGAGCGTTGAAATTTTCGTGCCAGATCCTGAGCGTGCGCGAATAGCTCTCGCCGAAGCTGGCCGCGCCCTCCATTCGCAGGCCTGCCTCTTCCGCCAGCCGCCGCAGGATGCCGGGGCTGGGAAGCATGCCGCCCGGGAAGATGTATTTCTGGATGAAGTCGACGCCCTGCCGATACTGCGCAAAACGGTGATCCGGCAAGGTGATGACCTGCAGCGCCGCGCGGCGGCCCGGATGTAGCCGATCGCGCAGCCCGTCGAAATAGACCGGCCAGTAGCGCTCCCCTACCGCTTCGAACATCTCGATGCTGGCGATGCCGTCATAGCTGCCCCGCACGTCGCGGTAATCCTCGAGCCTGAGCTCGACCCGGTCGGACAATCCAGCCCGCGCGATCCGGTCGCGGGCATAGTCGAGCTGCGCCGGGCTCAGCGTCAGCCCGGTCACCTTGAGCCCCCTCTCGCCCGCCGCGTATTCGGCGAAACCGCCCCAGCCGCAGCCGATCTCGAGCACATGATCACCCGGCGCCACGCCCAGCCGGTCGACGAGGCGTTCGTATTTGTGGCGCTGCGCCGCCTCGAGGCTTTGCTGGCTCCCTTCGAACAGTGCCGATGAATAGGTCATCGAAGGGTCGAGCCAGAGCGCGTAGAAATCGTTGCCGAGGTCGTAGTGGTGGCGGATGTTGCGCCGCGCCTGGCCCCGGCTGTTGGAGCGCAGCCAATGGCGCATCCGCTCCAACCGGCGCAGCCAGCCCTGCCCCGGAAAGCCGTAGAACAGCGTCTCGACCTCGTCATGCGCGAGATCGAGGAGCGTCATCAGGTCAGGCGTCGACCAGTCGCCGTCCATGTAGGCCTCGGAAAATCCCAGATCCCCCTCGCGGATCAGCCGGGCAAAGCAGTCGGGATCGTGGATCGCGATCTCGGCATGGCGGCCGGGTGCGGCGCCTTCGGCCCGGAACCGCCGCCCGTCCGGCAGCACGAAGTCGAGCCGCCCGCCGCGCATGCCCTGCATCATGGCAAAGACCTGCGCGAAGTAGCGCGGCAAATCGCTCTGGCCCTCGGTGCTGGTCAGGATCATCGCCACTCTCCGTGCTTTCCAACAGCTTACGGATCGCGGCGCAGTTGTCACCCGTTCGTGACATCGCCTTCTTCAGCGCGGCCACGCAGCGCCGCATAGGCCGCCAACGCCCGGTCGCGCCCTTGGGCCGCGCCGACGATCGGCTCGGGATAGGGCATCGTGGCCGAAAGCCCCCAGGCGCGTGGTGCGGCGGCGAGGAAATCGCGGGCGGTCTGCGGCGGGTCGGCCTGGCCTTCGGCGATCCAGGCGCGGCGATAGGCAACGTCGGGGTCGAACTTCTCGGCTTGGCTCACAGGGTTGTAGACCCGGAAATACGGCGCGGCGTCCGGGCCGGAGCCCGCGATCCACTGCCAGCCCAGCGCGTTGTTGGCCGGGTCCCAGTCGACGAGGCAATCGGCGAACCAGTCATGGCCGATCTTCCAATGGGTTTGCAGGTGCTTGGTCAGGTAGGAGCCGGTGATCATCCGGGCGCGGTTGTGCATCCGCCCCGTGGCATAGAGTTCGCGCATCGCGGCATCGACCAGCGCCATGCCCGTCCGGCCCTGCTTCCACGCGATGGCCATGGCGCTGTCGCCGTCCTCCGACCACGGAAACCGGTCCCATTCGGCGCGCCAGTTGCGCGAGATCAGGCGGGGCGTGTGATGCAGCAGGTGATAGGCGAAGTCGCGCCAGACCAGTTCCTTGCGGAAATGCTCTGCCCCCACGGCGCCGGCTTCGCGCGCCGCCAGCGCGGCCCGGTAGCAGGCATGGATCGAGATCTCGCCATAGGTGAGGTTCTCGGACAGACCCGAGGTGCCCTCGATGTCGGGCCGGTCGCGGGCGAGAGCGTAATCGGCGATCCGCTCCGCGACGAAGCGATCCAGCCGGTCTCGCGCCGCCCTCTCGCCCACCACCAGGTATTTCGCCACCACCGCGCCGCCCCGGTTCATGCCACGCGCCATGTGCCAGTCATCGAGACGGTCGCTCTGCGGCCAGCTTTCGGGCGCGGGCAGCCGCGCGGGCTGGGCCAGCGGCGCATCCGGCAGGCGGTCGTGCACCGCCTTCATGTAGGGGGTATAGACCTTGTAATAGCCGCCCGTCCTGGTCTCCACGCTGTCAGGTTCGAACAGCAGGTGGCCGGGGAAGTCGCGGGTCTCGATCCCTTCGGCGTCGAGCCCGGCCATCACCTCCGCGTCGCGCGCCCGGGCGTCGGGATCGTATGCGCGGCTCCACCAGACGGCGCGCGCGCCGGTCTCGGCGCAAAGCGCGCGCAGGCTGTCCAGCGCCCGGCCACGCCGCAGGATCAGCCTCCCGCCGATGGCGTCGAGATCGCGCGCGAAGCTTTCGACCGAGAGGCCGAGGCGAAACCGCGGCGCCGCCCCCTGCCCTTCGACCACCTCGTCGTGGAGAAAGACCGGGATCAGCGGCGCACCGGTCTCCTGCGCCTCGGCCAGCATCGGGTGATCGTCAAGCCGCAGGTCGCGACGGAACCAGAGCAGGATCGGATCGGGCATCGGCAACTCCTCGGCGCTTTGGTCCGGAGCTAGCGCCCCGCCCGCCCGATCAAGCCACGCCGTCGCGTCGCACCTCCGTCGCGGGATGGCCGGTCTGCACGGTCAGCTCCTCGCGGGTGCGCGGCAGCGCCTGCGGGATCTCGGCCTGGATCCAGGCGACCAGCTTCTCGCGGATCTCGCAGCGCAGGTCGAAGGCGCGCCCGGCATTGCGGGCCGAGGCCAGCACCCGGACCTCCATCACCCTTTCGCGGAAATCGGTGACGGCGAGGTTGAACACGTCGCCATCCCACAGCTTACTCGCCTCGGTGATCTCGCGCGCCTTGTCGCGGATCCGGTCGATCGGGGCGGAGTGGTCGAGATAGATCAGCACCGAGCCGATCAGGGTTGAGTTCTCGCGCGTCCAGTTCTGGAAGGGTTGCTCGATGAAGTAACTCAGCGGCACGATCATCCGGCGCCAGTCCCAGATCCGGATCACCACATAGGTGGAGGTGATCTCCTCGACATTGCCCCACTCACCCTCGACGATCAGCGCGTCGTCGATGCGGATCGGCTGGGTCATGGCGAGCTGGATACCCGCGAAGAGGTTCTTGAGTACCGGCTGCAGCGCAATGCCCGCCACAAGGCCCGCCGCCCCTGCCGAGGCCAGAAGCGACACACCGTATTGGCGGACCTCCTCGAAGGTCATCAGCGCGGCGGCAATGGCCACGATCGAGATCAAAACAGAGGCGACGCGCAGGAATATCTTGGTCTGGGTGACATGCTTGCGCGCAAGGAGGTTGTCTTCGGCGTCGAGTGTAAAGCGGCGCAGATGCAGCTTGGCCCAGACGTCGAGCACCACGCGGGCGACCCAGCCCACAAGGAGGATCGTCCCCACCAGCACGAGGTGCTGCAGCCCCCGCTCGTCCGAAGGCGAAAGCGGCGCCACGGCGGCGGCGGGGGCCATGAAGAAGAAGATCAGCCCGAGCCGGGCGGGTCCACGCGTCTGGCGCACCAGTTCGCGGCGGAACAGCGCGCTGCTCTGCGCCCAGCGCCCGAGCGCGCGGTAGATAAGCGCGTGGACGAGGCAGGCCAGCGCGATGGCGAGCCCGAAATCGATCAGGATCACGGCCCAGGCCGGCAGCCAGCCGAGGCCGAGATCGGAGAATGTCTGAAACAGCATCATGGGGCGGGATGATAGGAGCGCGATCCGCGGCGGAAACCCCCTCCGGCCGGCGCTTTTGCCGCGTTGCGGCAAAAGCCCGCGCAGGTGGCGGCCCCGAAACCGGGGCCGCCACTTTTGACATCAGGGAAGCGGATTCTTCCGTTCGTTCCGCAGCGCGATGAAGATCGCCACGCACATCAGCAGCAGCAGGAAGGCGAAGGGGAAGCCGGTGGCCACCGCCATCGCCTGCAGCGCGGCGAGGCCGCCGCCCAGCAGAAGGGCGATCGCGACGAGGCCCTCGAACACGCACCAGAAGATCCGCTGCGGCAGCGGGCCGTCGACCTTGCCGCCCGAAGTGATGGTGTCGATCACGAGGCTGCCCGAGTCGGACGAGGTGACGAAGAACACGATCACCAGCACCACGCCGATCAGCGAGGTGATCTGGGTCAGCGGCAGCTGGCTCAGCATTTCGTAGAGCTGCACCGGCAGTGCCGCCTCGGCCGCACCCTGGAAGTTGTCCTGCACCACCTGGGTGATCGCGGTGCCGCCGAAGACGGTCATCCACAACACGCAGACCAGCGACGGCACCAGCAGCACCGCGATCATGAATTCGCGCACCGTGCGGCCGCGGCTGACGCGGGCGATGAACATGCCGACGAAGGGCGACCAGGAGATCCACCAGGCCCAGTAGAAGGCGGTCCAGCCTTGGCTGAAGTTGGCGTCCTCGCGCCCGAAGGGCTGGCTCAGCGCCGGGAAGTTCACGATATAGGCCCACAGCGCCGCGAAGAAGCCGGTGATGATCTCGGCGGTCGGGCCGACGAACAGCACGAAGAGCAGCAGCAGGAAGGCCAGAACCATGTTGATCTCGGAGGCGCGCTTCACCCCGCCGTCGAGACCGGCCATGACCGAGATCGTGGCGATGCCGGTGATCGCGAGGATCAGCAGGATCTTGAGGCCCGCACCGGTGCGCCCGACTTCCTCGCCATCGGCGCCGATGACCGGGTTGTCGTAGCTCAATCCGAAGAGGTAACGCCCGCCCTCGGTCGCATCGCCACTGCCGAACAGGAAGTTCATGCCCGCCAGAGCCTGCTCGGCGCCGAAGCCCAGCGAGGTGGCGAGGCCGAACAGCGTCGCGAAGACCGCGACCACGTCGATGATATGCCCGGTCCAGCCCCAGACCCGCTCACCGAAGATCGGGTAGAAGGCCGAACGGATCGTCAGCGGCAGGCCCTGGTTGTAGCTGAACAGCCCCAGTGCCAGCGCCACCACGGCGTACATCGCCCAAGGGTGCAGGCCCCAGTGGTAGATCGTGGCGGCCATGCCGAGCCGGCGCGCGGCCTCCGGATCGCCCGGCGCCCCCGACAGCGGCGCCCAGCTTTCGGGCGAACCGGCGCCCTCAGCCACCGAGGTGGAGAAATGCGACAGCGGCTCCGAGACGCCGTAGAACATCAGGCCGATGCCCATGCCGGCGGCGAACAGCATCGCGAACCAGCCGGCATAACCGTAATCGGGCCGCGCGCTCGCGCCGCCCAGCCGGACGGAACCCAGCGGCGTCACGATCAGCAGCAGGCCGAACAGCACGAAGATGTTGCCGCCGAGAATGAAGAACCACGAGAAGTTGGCGGTGAGCCAGTCGCGCAGGCTGCTGAAGGCCGAGGTGGCGGCCTCCGGCACCATCAGTGTGCCCAGAACGAAGGCCACGATCCCCAGCCCCGCGATCAGGAAGACCGGGTTGTGGATGTCGAGGCCGAATGGCCCGATCTGCGTCTGGATGTTGTCCTGACCAACCTCGTAGTCGGTCTCGTCGATGAGCCGCGTCGTCTCCGCAGCCTCTGGATCGGTGTCCGGCGTCGTCATCGTCACCCCCAATGCTTGATATCACGCGAAAACCTAGGCCCGGAGGCCCGAGGTCAAGAAATCGTGCGTCTGTCATATCATAGCATGGAACGCGACCCCGCGGCGCGGCGCGGCGCGGGGTCAACCGGGGCGTGTCGAAACCGACCTTAGCCTGCGACCTCGACGACGACGCGGCCGCGCACCTGGCCCTTGAGGATCTCGGCCCCGAGTTCGGGCAGATCCTCGAGCCGCGCGGGCCGGATCATCGCGCGCAGCTTCTCCATCGGCAACTCGCGCGCGATCCGCCCCCAGGCCTCGACCCGGCGATCATAGGGCTGCAACACGCTGTCGATGCCCAGAAGATTCACGCCGCGCAGCAGGAAGGGGATCACCTTGGCCGGCAGGTCGGCGCCTCCGGCGAGACCCACCGCCGCGACCGAGGCGCCGTAATTCATCTGTCCCAGCACCCGCGCCAGCATCGCCCCGCCCACCGCGTCGACGCAGCCGGCCCAGCGCTCGCTCTCCAGCGGCTTCTTGGTGACCTCGTTCAGCTCGGAGCGCGGCACGATCGACGCGGCGCCGAGATCGCGCAGGTAATCCTCGGTCTCGGGCCGCCCGGTGAGGGCGGCGACCTCATGGCCCTGCGAGGCGAGGATCGCCGTGGCGACCGAACCGACGCCGCCTGCCGCGCCGGTGACCAGCACCGGCCCCTGCCCGGTCTTCAGCCCGTGCTGCTCGAGCGCCATCACCGCGAGCATCGCAGTGAGGCCGGCGGTGCCGACGGCCATGGTGTCGCGCGTGGACAGCCCCTCGGGCAACGGCACCAACCAGTCTGCCTTGACCCGGGCGCGGGTGGCATAGCCGCCCCAATAGGCCTCGCCGACCCGCCAGCCGGTGAGGATCACCTTGTCGCCGGGCTTGTAACGCGCGTCGTCGGAGGCCTCGACCGTGCCGGCGAAATCGATGCCCGGCACATGCGGGTAATTCCGCACGAGGCCACCGCCCGGCCCGATGCACAGCCCGTCCTTGTAGTTCAGCGTGGAATACTCCACCGCCACCGTGACCTCGCCCTCGGGCAGCCGGTCATCCTCGAGCTCGCGCACCGCAGCATGGGTGGCCCCCGCCTCGTCCTTCTCGACCAAAAGCGCCTTGAACATCTGCATCCCTCCCCGGGTCTCGTCTGTCGGCGGCCATGAATGCACGTCGCGCGGCATGGTGCAATCGGCGGTGACGCACGGCACTTGAAGCGGCGCGGAGCCGCTTCTAGGCTCCACCTGCCGCGCAGTCAGCGCGGCGCCAACGGGAGCCAATGAATGAACAAGTTCCGCCTCTTGGGTGCCGCGTCGCTCGCTGCCCTCGCCACCGCCGCCGTTTCGCAGGAGGGCGGGCTGACCGTGCTCGATTATCCCGGCTTCGAGGATCCGGCCTTCCACCCGGCCTTCTCGGAAACCCATGGCGAACCGAGCTTCTCCTTCTTCGGGGACGAGGAAGAGGCGTTCCAGAAACTGCGCTCGGGCTTCCGTGCCGACATCACCCATATCTGCGCGGGCTCGGTCACCAAATGGGCCGAGAGCGGGCTGATCGAGCCTTGGGACACGAGCCGGATCGACGCCTGGGACACGATCGACCGCAACCTCACCGGTCAGCAGGTGAGCGCCGGTGGCGACGATGTCTTCTTCATCCCCACCGATTTCGGCTCCACCGCGATCGCCTACAATCCCGACGAGGTCCCGGCCGAGGACGTCGCCACGCTCGAGGTGTTCAAGAACCCCGCCTATGCGGGCCGCATGGCGCTGCCCGACAATGTCGACGACGCCTTCGCCCTGGCCTATCTCGCCACCGGCACCACCGACTGGACCCAGGCCACCGACGAGCAATTCGAGGCGGCGGCGAACTGGCTGCGCGAGGTTCATCCCAACCTGCGCACCTATTGGACCGACCCGGCCGAGCTGAGCCAGCTGATGGCGACCGGCGAGGTGCTGGTGAGCTGGGCATGGAACGAGACCTACCCGACCATGGTCGAGGAAGGCCGCCCGATCGGCTTCGAGCGCGAGGCCGAGGAAGGCTCCTCGCTGTGGCTGTGCGGCTACGTCAACATGAAAGACGCGCCGGGCTCCGAAGACCAGGCCTACGACTACATCAACGCGATGCTGGCGCCCGAGGCGGCGATGCCGCTGCTCGAGGCGGGCTTCGGTTCGGCCAACGCCGCCGCACTGGGCGAGATCGACGAAGCGACGCTCGAGGCGTCGGGCATCGCCCCGATCGACGCGCCGGTGCTGGCGCAGCTGTCGATCCCCAACGAGCGGCGCGAGCAGCACGCCGAGACCTTCGAGATGATCAAGTCGGGCTTCTGAGCCCTTCTGAGCGAAACATGTTCGGGGCCGCGATCGCGGCCCCGGTCACCGAACCTCTGACGCGTGGGCCCCTGCCAGACGCGGTGCCTCGCGCAATCGGCCCATAATGTGGCAGTCGATCAGCTCGCCCGCCCGCAGCGTGTCGCCCCGCTTGGTGCCCTCGATCTCGAATCCGTGCCGCTCGTAGAGCCGGATCGCGGCCGCGTTGTCGGGGTTCACCTCGAGTTCGAGGCGGCGCAGCCCGAGCCAGTGATCGGCAAGGTCGAGAAGCGCCCGCAGCATCGCGGTGCCGTGACCCCGGCCGACATGATCGTCATGCACGATCAGGAGGATCTCGCCGACATGCGCCCTACGCCTCTGGCGGGGCAACAGCCCGCCATGGGCCACGATCTCTTCGGCGCCGGTCGCGTCGCGGATCACCCCGACCAGCAAATGATCTTCGCGGCCGGCCGCCAGCCTCTGTTCGAGCCGCGCATGGGGGCCGAATGGCAGTTGCAGCGTGCCGTGCCGCACGCCGGGCAGGTTCGTCATCGCGGTCAGCGCCGCCGCGTCGCCCGGCTCGGCCGCGCGGATGGTGAGGGAGTTTGTCTCGTTCATCCGGTCAAGCTACCGGCGCATGCGGATCGCGGCCACC
>Ga0208794_1000084_pt1 | contig 106875 bp, 93 predicted proteins | sample 32_taG_FD_184106 | JGI IMG/M metagenome (GOLD analysis project Ga0208794, IMG submission 184106) | Marine viral communities from the Gulf of Mexico - 32_GoM_OMZ_CsCl metaG (SPAdes) (version 2) | ecosystem: Environmental > Aquatic > Marine > Oceanic | place: Atlantic Ocean: Gulf of Mexico... | reverse complement strand
GGCTGTGCTCGATGATCTTGACCTGATGGCTGTGCTCTAAGTGCTCCGCCAGCCGCTCGCCGATATTGCCGCCCCCGGCAATCACCACGCGGCGGAAGTCCCGCTCCACCTTACGCAGCTCGCTCATCACCGCGCGAATATCCCGGCGGGCCGCCAGGAAGAACACCTCGTCGTCGGCTTCGATGACGGTATCGCCCCGGGGAATGATCGGCCGGTTGCGGCGATAAATGGCCGCCACGCGGGTTTCCACGTTGGGCATATGCTTGCCCAAAAACGCCAGATCCTGGCCCACCAGCGGGCCGCCGTAGAAGGCCTTCACCGCCACCAGCTGCACTAAGCCACCGGCAAACTCCAGCACCTGCAGCGCGCCGGGGTGTTCGATCAAGCGGCGCACGTGGTCGGTGACCACCTGCTCGGGGCTGATCAGCACGTCGATGGGAATCGCTTCATGGGCGAATAGCCCTTTACGAGTGAGGTAGGCGGTGGAGCGCACTCGGGCAATTTTGGTGGGCGTGCGAAACAGCGTGTGGGCCACCTGACAGGCGATCATGTTGATTTCGTCGGTGTTGGTCACCGCAATCAGCATGTCGGCGTCTTCGCAGCCCGCTTGGCGCAGCACGATGGGGTAGGAGCCCGCGCCGGTCACCGTGCGGATATCCAGCTTGGTGTGCAGTTCGCGCAGTTTTGCGCCGTCGGTATCGACGACGGTGATGTCGTTCTCCTCGCGGGCGAGGTGCTCCGCAAGGGTGCCGCCGACCTGGCCGGCGCCAAGAATGATGATTTTCATCGCTGAGCATCGGTTCCGTTATAAGCGCCAGCGCATGGCCGCTTGGCGGTGTGCGCTGCAATAAAGACGGCGGCCAGTGTAAACCAGCCGCCGTCGAAAAGCAGGTAGGGATTATTCCAGCGTGAAGCCCACCTTCACGGTGACCTGCCAGTGGGCCACGCGGCCATCTTCGATGTGGCCGCGGGTGTCGGTGACTTCGAGCCAGCGCATGTTGTGAACGCTCTCGGAGGCTTTCGCCAGAGCGTTCTGCACGGCGTCCTCGATCCCTTTTTCGGATGAACCGGTGAGCTCGATATGCTTATAAGTGTGATGACTCATGCTATCTCCTTGCGTGTCATGAACAGGTGGCACAGGGCGAAACGCCTAGGCCGGTCGCTTCTCTAGTCTGGCATAAAAAAAGCCATCGTGACTGTTCTGAGCGGGAAACAGCTGGCGCCCCTGGCCACTCTGTTCGCCCCAGGCCACGTCATGGGGTGTGGTGGCGTGGGCATCCGGGGTGCGGGCCAAAAACGCATCGATTTGTGCCGCGTTCTCTTCGGGCAGCACCGAGCACGTGGCGTAGAGCAGCGTACCGCCGGGCCGTAGCAGCGGCCAGAGATTATCCAACAGCTGTTGCTGCAGCTTGGCGAGCTGGCGGATGTCCTCTTTGCGGCGTAGCGCTTTGATGTCCGGGTGGCGACGAATCACGCCGGTGCCGGAGCAGGGGGCATCCAGCAAGATGGCGTCAAACGGCGTGCCGCTCCACCAGTCGCGGGTGGTGGCATCGGCATGTTTCAGCTCGGCACTGAGCCCTAAGCGACTGAGCGTGTCGTCGACGCGGGCCAGCCGCTGGTTATCGCTATCCAGCGCGGTCAGCGCAATATCGAACTGCTCCAATAAGTGGGCGGTTTTGCCGCCGGGCGCGCAGCAGGCATCCAAGACGTGGGCACCCGGCCGTGGGGCGAGCGCTGGGCCAAGCAGCGCGGCGCAGAGCTGTGCGGCTTCGTCCTGCACGCTGACATGGCCCTGGTCGAAGCCAGGCAGCACCGAGACATCGCAGGGATGAGTCAGCGTAATGCCATCGGGGGCGTGCAAGCAGAGCTGGCCGTTCAAGCCCTGTTCAGTGAGCTGCTGCAGGTACGCTTCACGATCATTGTGACGCTGGTTGACACGCAGCGTCATCGGTCCCGGCTCATTGTTGGCCCGGGCAATGGCGCGCCACTGATCTGGCCAAGCGTTACGCAGCTTGCCTAGCAGCCACTGTGGGTGCTCCAGGGCTACGCTTTCATCTCGGTCGACTTCGGCCTGCAGAGCGTCGGCTTCGCGCTGTAGGCGGCGCAGGCAGCCGTTGAGCACGCGGGTGGCCCACTCTTTCTCCAGCAGACGCGCAGCGCCAGCGGTTTCCCCCACGGCGGCGTGGGCAGGCGTACGCATGTAGAGCAGCTGATAGATACCGATCAGCAGCAGCGCCTGGACATCTGCATCGCGCTTTTTGAAGGGTTGCTTCAACAGACGGCTGGCCAGCGCTTGAAGACGCGGCAAGCGTCGGCAGGTGCCGTAGCAAAGCTCTTTGAGCAGTGCGCGGTCTCTAGCGATGACGCTGTGCTCATCGAGCCCGGCCAGGGAGCCTTTATCGGTGAGAACCGGCACCAGACTTCTGGCCGCCGCCGCGCGGACGTCCAAGCCGCTGCCGCTTTTGGCGGGTCGCTCGCTCATGGGCGCGCTCCTTGCGAGGATGGCTGTGAGGGCTGTCCAAGACGAACACCTTCGCTCAAGGGCGTTTGGCGGGCATTCAAAAGATCACGCACTGCCATGGCTTTGCCGCCGGGTAGCTGGGCACGGCTGACGCACAGCACTTCCTGGCCCTGGGCACCGCAGGCAATGCGCAGGTGTTCGTCGCCATGTGCCAACAGCGTGCCAGGCGCGGCTGGCGGCTGCTCGCCAGGTTCGACGCTGGCCATCAACAGCCGCAGACGATCGTTCCCCAGGGGGCACCAAGCCACCGGCCACGGGTTGAAGGCACGAATTTTACGTGCCAGCTGCTCGGCGGGCTGGCTAAAGTCGAGCTCGGCCTCGGCTTTGCTGAGCTTGGCGGCGTAGGTCACGCCCTCATCAGGCTGCGGCGTGGCGTCGAGGCTTCCGCTGTCCAGTTGGTCGAGCACGGTCACCAGCGCATTAGCGCCTTGAATGGCTAGCCGGTCGTGGAGGTCGCCGCCCGTGGTGCGGGAGGTGATCGGGGTGCGTACTTCGTACAGCATGGCGCCGGTATCCAGCCCCGCATCCATTTGCATGATGGTGACGCCGGAGGCGCTATCACCGGCTTCGATGGCGCGCTGAATCGGCGCCGCGCCGCGCCAGCGGGGCAGCAGCGAGGCGTGCACGTTAATGCAGCCTAGGCGGGGCGTATCCAGCACCGCTTGGGGCAGCAGCAGCCCATAGGCGACCACCACCATCACATCGGCATTCAGCGCCGCCAGTTCGGCTTGCGCATCGGCGTCTTTCAAGCTGACGGGTTGATACACCGGCAGACCGTGCGCTTGTGCCAGCTGTTTGACCGGGCTGGGCGTGAGCTTGCGGCCTCGACCAGCAGGGCGGTCGGGCTGGGTGTAAACCGCCACCACTTCGTGTTCGCTGTCGATAACGGCGGCAAGGCTGGAGGCGGCGAAGTCTGGCGTGCCAGCAAAAACAACGCGTAACGGTGACATGGTGGAGAACCCCTAAGAGAAGAGAGAAAGTGCCATCTATGAAACGCACAAAGGCCGAGAGGCAGCGCTATCGTGCAGGCAGAAGCCTGCGGGGCAGCGTGTCAGCTCGGCCAGTGGCCAGGTGATGAGGTGCCGGTTAGGCGTCGTTCATCAGCTTGTGGCGCTTCTGCATTTTTTTCATCACCCGATCGCGCTTGAGCGGCGAGAGGTAATCCACAAACAGCACACCTTCCAGATGGTCGTACTCATGTTGAATGCAGTGGGCCAGTAGGCCATCTGCTTCCAGCTCGTAGGGCTCCCCGTGACGGTCCAGCGCATTGAGCTTCACTTTCAGGTAGCGCGGCACTTCGGCGTAGTACTCAGGGATCGACAAACAGCCCTCAGAGAGCGGCTCTTTGGCATCGCCAATGGGCTCGTAGCGCGGGTTGATCAGCACCAGCGGTTGGGAGTTATCGTCGCTGACATCCATCACCACCACGCGGCGATGGACATCGATTTGCGTGGCGGCAAGGCCGATGCCGCGCGCGTCGTACATGGTCTCCAACATATCGTCGACGAGCTGGCGGACCTCGTCGTCAACGGTTTCCACCGGTACCGCCTTGGTGCGCAGGCGCTCGTCGGGGAATTCGAGAATAGGAAGTTTGGCCATGGCGTTACAATCACCGTTATGCTGAGTCTTTAAGATGAGTTAGCGGCGAACCTGTGTCAGCGCGCCTAACTGCTTTACTATGGGCCACTATAACATGCTGATAGCGTGACAGGGCACGCGCGACACCGTGTGGCCCTCTTCCACTGCTTCACCAACGACTGCCTGGAGAGAACCGGATGGTGGCCCGAAAGCCTCTTTATTATAGCGTCTTTGGCGTGCTCTTAACGTGGGGGCTGCTGACCAGCCAACTTGTCTGGGCCCTGGAAGGCTTACGCCGCGATGCTCCGCAGCGCTACGAAGTGGTTCCTGGCGACACCCTATGGGACATCTCGGCCCGCTACCTTCACTCTCCTTGGCAGTGGCCGTCGCTGTGGCGGGCAAACCCTCAGGTGCGCAATCCTCACCTCATTTATCCTGGGGACGTGCTGCTACTGGGCACCTGCGAAGGCCAGCCCTGCGTCACGTTGGAGCGTGGCCAGGGCGTCGTCAAACTCTCGCCGCAAATGCGCACCGTGCCGGAGCGCGAAGCCATTACGCCGATTCCGATGGACCTAGTGCGCGCCTTTTTGCGTGAGCATCGCGTGGTCGAGCCAGATGAGAACCTACAGGCGCTGGCCTACGTGGTGGGCGGCGACAACCAGCGCCTGATTAGCGGGGCAGGCGATACGCTGTACGTGCGTGGAGAGCTGCCGGAGCGCACGCGCTTGGGGATCTATCGTCCGGGCGAGCCCTATGTCGCGGCCGATGGCACGCGATTGGGCGATGAGTTGATCAATATTGGCGAAGCGCGCTACGTCAGCAGCGAGGGCGATATCGCCCGGGTCGAGGTGCTCAGCGCCTATCAGGAAGTGCGTAACGACGACATTCTGCTGCCGCTTGAGGATCGTGAGCTGAGCGACGCGTTCGTTCCCCGCGCACCGTTGAATGACGTATCGGGCCAGATCGTTGCGGTACCGGGTGGGGTACGTTTTATTGGACGCCTACAGATCGTTGCGCTGGACTTAGGCACCCAGGATGGCTTGCAGCCTGGGCACGTACTGCGTGTCGATCAGCAGGGCGAGCTCGTCACCGATCCTCGCACCCAAGAGCTGCTGCGCCTACCCGATACCGAAGCGGGGCTGGTGATGGTTTTCCGGCCTTACAATCAGATGAGTTATGCCCTCGTCATGCAGGCGTCACGGGTATTGGCCATCGGGGACAGCGTGCGCTCGCCCGCGCGCTAACGAACGAATCATCCGTTACAAGAGGGAACAGCGATGGATGCCAAGGAGTGGCTGGCAGTGCATGCACTGCCTGGAATGGGGGCAACGCGCATTGCACAACTGGTGGCGCGTCAGCCGTCGTGGCCGCAAGGCTGGTTAGCGGCATTGCCCAGCAGTGCCGCCAATGCGTTACGCCTGTGGCTCGCTCACCCAACGCGCAGCCCTCTGCAACACGCGGTGGACGACACCTTGACCTGGCTGCAAGGCGCGCCCGATCGTCATCTGCTGCACCGCGATCACCCCGATTGGCCTGAGTTACTCAATCAGCTTCCTGACCCACCGGTGGTGCTGTGGGCGCAGGGGGATTTACGCGCCCTGAGCGCTCCGGGCATCGCTATGGTCGGTACGCGGCGGCCCACGTCGGAGGGTAGCCGTAACGCTCAAGCGTTTGCCCGTGAATTGGCTGGGCGTGGCTGGTGTGTGGTGAGCGGTATGGCCTTGGGTGTCGACGGGGTTGCCCAGCGTGCAGCGCTGGAGGCGGGTGGAACCTCCATTGCCGTGCTGGGAAGCGGCATCGATGTCATTTATCCCGCGCGCCATCGCGATCTCTACGAACAGCTCAGTACCCAGCCCGGCGGTTTGGTGCTGTCCGAGCACCCGCCGGGCACGGCTGCCCGTCCCGCCTTTTTTCCTCGCCGTAACCGTATCGTCACCGGGCTATCACTCGGCACGCTGGTGGTCGAAGCCACCGAGAAAAGCGGCTCACTGGTGAGCGCTCGCCTAGCGGTAGAGCAAGGGCGTGAGCTATTCGCGCTGCCAGGCTCGCTGCACAATGTACAAGCCCGTGGCTGCCTACAGCTCCTGCGTAGCGGGGCCACGCTGGTGCGCCATGTGGACGATATGCTCGAAGAGTTGCAGCAATGGGCGCCCCACTACCTGCCCGTAGAGACGACGACGCACGGTGAGACGACGTCTCACGGACCCGACAGCCCTTCGACGGCCAGCGGTGATCCGTTGCTCGATGCGCTGGGAGCCTCGCCAACGCCGATCGATCTGCTGGTGCAGACCACCGGTCTCTCGGTGAGCGCCTGCCAACAGCGGCTGTTAATGCTGGAGCTGGAAGGGCAGGCGACGCAGCAGGCGGGCGGCTGGGTGAGAATGACGGCCCCGTGGTAAGATGCAGCCTCCTTTGTTGGATTGGCTGAGAGCTTATCAGGAGCGTCTATGAAACCGGCGGTTGACGTGAAAGCGGCGGTAGATGCGCTGCGCGCAGGTGGTGTGATCGCATGCCCTACCGAGGCGGTATGGGGGCTGAGCTGTGATCCCGATAACGACGAAGCGCTGGCGCATTTGATGCGCATGAAAGAGCGCGACCCGGCCAAGGGCGTGATCTTGGTGGCGGCGAGCATTCAGCAATTTCAGCCTTGGCTGACCCAGCTACCCCTTGCGCTGCATGCCCCGCTGGCCGCCAGTTGGCCTGGCCCTAACACTTGGCTAGTGCCCGATAACGGCAGAAGCCACGGCTTAGTGCGTGGTGCTCACCAAAGTGTCGCGTTACGCGTGACCGACCACCCGCTGATGAAAGCGCTGTGCGAAGCGTTTGGTGGCCCACTCGTCTCTACCTCCGCCAACCGAGCCGGCGACCCTCCTGCCATGAGCGCAGGCGAGGTCGCTACCATTTTTGGGGAGGAGGTCGCCGCCATCGTGGCTGGCGAACTGGGCGGCAATGCCAAACCCAGCACCATCCGCGATTTGGTGACCGGCAAAGTGATGCGTGACTAGCCGTCCGACTTCGTCACACTGCCATCGATTCACGATTCACGATTCACGATTCACGATTCACGATTCACGATTCACGATTCACGATTCACGATTCACGATTCACCTCACCAGGAGTTACCGTGGCCCACGAGCACCTAGACGACGTTAAAGCGTACCTTCTCGATCTTCAGGAGCGCCTCTGTGAAGGGCTTGCCGCCGCCGATGGGCGGGCCGCGTTCAAAGAGGATAGCTGGCAGCGCGAAGAGGGCGGCGGAGGCCGCTCGCGGGTGATGGAGTCAGGCGCTATTTTTGAAAAAGGCGGCGTCAATTTTTCCCATGTCCACGGTGCGCAGCTGCCGCCGTCTGCGACCGCAGCCCGTCCCGAGCTGGCCGGGCGCAGCTTTCATGCGGTGGGCGTCTCTTGGGTCATGCACCCAGAAAATCCCAACGTACCCACCAGCCACGGCAACGTGCGCTTTTTCATTGCCGAAAAAGAGGGCGAGCCGCCGGTGTGGTGGTTTGGCGGCGGCTTCGACCTAACCCCTTACTATCCGGTGTTCGAGGACGTGGTGCACTGGCATCGGGTCGCGCGTGACGCCTGCGCGCCCTTTGGTGAGGGCGTTTACGAGCGCTACAAAGCGTGGTGCGACGACTACTTCTATCTGAAGCACCGCGAGGAGACCCGCGGCGTCGGCGGACTCTTTTTTGATGACTTGAACGAAGGCAGCTTTGAAGAGTGTTTTGCGTTTCAGCGCGCGGTAGGCGATAGCTTTCTGGACGCTTACCTGCCCATCGTCGAGCGCCGTAAGCAGGACGCCTGGGGCGAGCGCGAGCGCGACTTCCAGCTCTACCGCCGCGGTCGCTATGTCGAGTTCAATCTGGTGTGGGACCGTGGCACGCTGTTTGGCCTGCAGAGCGGCGGGCGTACGGAGTCCATTCTGATGTCCATGCCGCCGCTGGCCCGCTGGGAGTACGCCTTTACCCCTGACGCGGGCAGTCGTGAGGCCGCGCTGCACGACTACTTGGTGCCCCGCGATTGGCTGGCCGAAGCCGCCCAGCAGAGCAACGCCTAAGGAGCGTCGATGACTGATCGTTACTGCGTGTTTGGCAACCCTATTAAGCACTCGAAATCCCCGCTGATCCATGGGGAATTTGCCAGTCAAACCCAGCAAGCCATGCGTTATACCGCTGAGCTCGCCCCTGTGGAGGGGTTTGCTGATGCTTGGCGAGCATTCGTCGCCGACGGCGGCCGTGGTGCGAACGTCACCGTGCCCTTCAAAGGCGATGCCTTTGCACTCTGCGATACGCTGAGTCACCGCGCCAAGCGCGCCCAGGCGGTGAATACGCTGATTGTGGGCGGTAATGGGCGTACCTATGGCGATACCACCGACGGTATTGGGTTAGTGCGGGATTTGGCCTATCACCGCGTCCCTCTGGCGGGTAAGCGTGTGCTGGTCATCGGCGCAGGCGGCGCGGTGCGCGGCGTATTGGAACCGCTGCTGGCGGAGAAGCCCAGTGAGGTCGTCATCGTCAACCGCACGGCGGAGAAAGCCGAGCAGCTGGCCCACGCGTTTGCCGACCTGGGCACTCTCCAGGGCGGCGGTTTTGCATCCATCGACGGGCAATTCGACTTGGTGATCAACGGCACCAGTGCCAGCCTTTCAGGCGAGCTGCCGCCGCTGCCGGAGACGCTGTTTGCCGAAGGCGCCTGGGCCTATGACATGATGTACGGCGCTGAGCCGACGGTGTTTCTTCAGTGGGCGGAACCGCGCGGGGCGAAACGGCTGGATGGCTTGGGCATGCTGGTCGAGCAGGCGGCCGAATCGTTCTTTCTATGGCGCAACGTTCGACCGGAAACGGCCAGCGTGCGCTCGCTGCTCCGCCAGTCTCTCAATGAGTGAGCAGGACGATGGGGGCGAGTGCCCCCATCCTGTCGTCGTGAGCTCACGAGAGCGAGAGAAAAAGTCGGTCTAACGCGGTTTGGTATAAAAGCCCACCATGCACATCACCAACCCCACCACGGATAGCAGCATGCCGCCGTTCACCAGCAGCGGTGAACGCTCGAGCCACGACACGAAGGGCTGTGGCGTGTCGTAGCAAGCCCCCTCCAGGTAGTTCCAGTAGCCGCCGTTGAGCTGGCAGGCGCGAACGTCCCCCAACTCCCAAAAGTAAACGCCTAGCAGCACCAGAATCGGCAGCACTAACAGCAGTAAACCCAATCGGATCATGAAAGCCTCGAATGGCCGCTACGGTCGCGGACAGTTAGGAGTACGGCCGCTGTTGCGAGCCTGCTCGTAGGTGGCCAGCGCTTGCTCCATATTGGCTTGCAGGCCTTGAATCCGCTGGCCTTGGCTGGGGTGCGTCGACATCCAGGCAGGAGGCGCACCGCCGCCCGACGCGGCCTGCATGTTTTCCCATAGCGTGACGCTTTCACGCGGGTCGAAGCCCGCTTGCGCCATGAGCTGTAGGCCTATCACATCGGCCTCGCTTTCATGACGGCGGGAGAAAGGTAGCGCAATGCCGTATTCGGCCCCCAAGCCGAGCACACCCATCAACTGCTGGCCTGCCGGTGTCTGCATGCCCGACGTGCTGGAGATGACCGAAAGGCCCAGCGACGTGGCGCTTTGTGTCGAAGCACGCTCGTTGGCGTGGCGCGCCAGCACGTGGCCGATTTCATGGCCGACCACCGAGGCGAGCTGGTCCTGACTGGTGGCGATGTCCAGCATGCCGGTGTTTACACCCATGTAGCCGCCAGGCAGGGCAAAAGCGTTCGGCTGTTCGGACTCAAACACACGAATTTGCCAATCCAGGTCGCGCTGCTCGTTGGGAAGCACGTCGACAATGGCATTGGTGATGCACTGCACGTAACGGTGGCTCGCCTGACCCGCAGTCGGAATGTTTTGCTGATATTCGGCGAAGGCCTGTTGGCCCATCTGATTGAGCTGATCATCGGAGAGCAGCAGCAGCTGTGAACGACCGGTGGGTGACGTCGAGCAAGCGGCGATCGAGGCGCAGAGCGCCGTAACCGCTAATGGGCGAAGCCAACGCATAGACAGTTTCCTTATAGACGAGTGGGGATCCTTGCACACAAGATAACCACTGGCAGTGGTAAATCAACCCTATCATAACGCACTCTGAGGATGACGATGGATGCCGAATTAAGCCAGCGCCTAGCGCGGTTACTCGATCATGTCGACCACTGGCTGCCGCCAGCGCCCACGCCGGTTGCGTGGGAGCAACACGTGGCCGCCATCTGGCAACGCCACCCACTGGGCGGGCGGCTAGTGCCGGTACCCCCAAGAGACACCATGACGCTGGATGATCTGCTGGGCATCGAGCGTCAGAAGCAGGCACTGGTCGATAACACCCGCGCCTTTTTGCAAGGCCTGCCCGCCAACCACGCGCTGCTATGGGGCTCCCGGGGGAGCGGTAAGTCGTCGGTGATACGGGCGTTGCTCAATTCACTCGCCAATGAAGGCTTGAGACTGATCCAGGTCGACCGTCACGACCTGGCAAGCCTGCCGCTGTTGGTAGAACAGTTGCGTCATCAGCCGCACCGCTTCGTGGTGTATTGCGATGACCTGTCGTTCGAAGGCAACGACGATGCCTACAAAGCGCTCAAGAGCGTGCTGGATGGTGCGCTGACCGGGCCGCCGGATAACGTGTTGCTCTATGCCACTTCGAACCGTCGCCATCTGCTGCCGGAGTCGATGGAGGACAACAGCGGCTCACGGCTGGTGGGTGACGAATTACATCACGGCGATGCGGTGGAAGAGAAAATCTCCCTCTCGGATCGTTTCGGCCTGTGGTTAGGCTTTCATCCGTTTAGCCAAGCGGCGTACCTGGAAGTATGTGAACACTGGGTAGGGCGTATCGGCGGAAAACAGGACTGGAATGAGGCTGCGCGGGCGGAAGCGATTCGCTTTGCCACACTGCGCGGCGGGCGAAGCGGCCGGACGGCGTGGCAGTTTGCGGCCCAGTACGTGGGCCGCAAACGGCTGCATGAGCGGGGTGAGTGACGCGCTGGGCAAGCTTTAGCGTTGGGGGATGAGCTGCCCGTCGTCGCCCACGTTCAAGCGAATGGTTGGGGTGAGCAAACCAGCGGGTAGCGTCATGCCCAGGCCGCGCAAATCCCCTGGGGTGATGGCCAGCTCACTGCCCGCAGGCAGTTCCCCTTGGCTGGCGAGTTGGCTCGCCAGCTCCACCATCGGCGTCATGTGCTGCTGGTCGGCAGCCAGCACATCGAAAGCCACCGGCAGACGGAGATTGGCATCTTCCCCTGAGGTGAGCGTCACGTTCTGGGCATAGTTGCCCTGTACGGGGTCGACGCCGGGCATGTCCAGCGTCCAGCGAAAGCCCGACATCTCCACCGGAGGCATGCCAGCGGGCAGGCCAAGCCCCATCGCCAGGGTCGCTTGCACCGGCAAGCTTCCAGCACCCAGGCTAGAGGCCAGCAAACTCGATAGATCGCTGGTGTCCAATCCAGCATTGACGCTATAAGGGCCAATGCGTACGTCCTCGATGCCGAGTGAGGTGACAGCTAAGCGAAAAGCAAACAGTCCCGTTTGGGGCAGTGCCAAGCAGCCGGTCAAGAGAGTCGCCAGCAGCAGTAAAACCAAGCCGCGTCCGCGACGAACAGCGTCGTGCATGTCAGTCCCTCCTAAGAAGGGCAAGAGTGATAGAGCAAGTATCTACAGGGCAGGTGCCGAAAAGCGCCGCTATTTGAGAGCGGGCAGTGGTGTCTGTCAAGCAGATTTGCGGGAGGAAGAGCATTAAAAACGCCCACTGAATCGTCAGTGGGCGTTGAGGTGAGAGATAACGCTTAACGGCGGCTCTTGCGCGCCTCTTTGGTGCGGTTGAGCTCGCGTTTTTTGGCTTTCTCTTTATCGCTGGCGCCCGCCATGTGATCGAACGGGTTATCGCCCGAGCGGAACTCGAAGCGCATCGGCGTGCCGCGCACCTTCAACACTTTGCGGAACGTGTTGGTCAGGTAGCGGCGGTATGCCTCGGGCAGCGAGGCCGTCTGGTTGCCGTGTACCACGATAATCGGCGGATTGCTGCCACCCTGGTGAGCCATACGCAGCTTGATGCGGCGTCCATTCACCATGGGAGGTGGATGCTGGCTGACCGCATCCTGCAGCAGCGTGGTGAGACGGTTGGTCGACCAGTGCGCGTTGGCGGCGTTGAACGCCCGCTCGATGGAGGGGTAAAGATCGCCCACCGCCGTACCGTGCAGGGCGGAAATGAAGTGCAGCTCGGCGTAGTCGGCAAAGCCCAGACGGCGCTTGATATCGGCGCGCATCTTCTCTTTGGCTTCGCTCTCCAGCCCGTCCCACTTGTTCACGGCCAGCACCAGCGCACGGCCGGTGGTGAGCACATAATCCAGCAGGTGCAGATCCTGCTCGACCAAGCCGCTGCGGGCATCCAGTACCATGACCGCCACGTGGCTCTCTTTGATCGCATCCAGCGTCTTGATGATCGAGAACTTTTCGGCGATTTCGCGCACGTTCTTGCGCCGCCGAATGCCGGCGGTGTCGATCAGCACGTACGGCTTGCCGTTGCGCTCGAAGGGAATTTCGATGGCATCACGGGTAGTGCCCGCTTCATCGAACACGACCACGCGCTCTTCACCGAGCAGGCGGTTGACCAGCGTGGACTTACCTACGTTGGGGCGGCCGATGACGCCAATGCGAATGCCTTTGGTGCCCGTGTCGGCGGGGATGCTGGCATCCCGCTCAGGGAAAGGTTCGAGGACCGTATCGATCAACAGCGATACGTTGCGGCCATGAGCGGCCGCAATCGGCCAGGGGTCGCCCAAGCCTAGCTTCCAGAAGTCGGCCATGGCCGAGTGCTCTTCCAAGCCGTCGGTCTTGTTGACCACCAGCCAGGTTTTCTTCTGATTGACGCGCAGGTGGTTGGCAATCGCTTCATCGGCAACGTTCAGCCCGGCGCGGGCATCGACCAAGAACAGCACGATATCGGCTTCGTCGATGGCCGCGAGGGACTGTTCGGCCATCGCGGCATCGATGCCTTCTTCGTCACCGCTGATACCGCCGGTATCGATGACGGTGTACGCCTTTCCACCCAGCATGCCGTTACCGTATTTACGGTCACGGGTCAGGCCAGGAAAGTCTGCCACCAGCGCATCGCGCGAGCGGGTCAGACGGTTAAACAGCGTCGATTTGCCCACATTGGGGCGACCGACTAATGCAATGACGGGTGTCATGGAGTGACTTCCAGGGTTTCCAGGCGACCATTGTTGGCCTGGACATGAATGGTGCTGCCTTCCGTGACCGGGCGCACGCTAATACCTGAATCATCGATTCGGGTGCGGCCGACCAGGTTGCCATCGCGGGCGTCGATCAGATGGACATAGCCTTCGAAATCGCCCACGACGATACGGCCATCGGCAAAGGCGGGAGCGGTGAGCCAGCGATCTTCGAGATCGTCGTTACGCCAAACTTCCTGACCGCTGTTGGCATCGAGGGCCACGACGTGGCTGTCGTCGCTGACCACGAACAAGAAGTTGCCCACCAGAATTGGCGTGTGGCGGCTAGAAAGGTTGGTTTCCCACAAGACACCGCCACGGGTGGCTTCCAGGGCGACCACACGGCCATTGTAGCTAGTCACGAACAGGCGTCCATCGGGGCTGAGAACCGGCTGACCGGACAGGTCCACCAGCCGCTCGACGTCGCTGCGTCCGCGTGGGGTAGCAATCTGCATATCCCACAGAGCTTGGCCGCTGCGGTTATCCAGCGTGGCCAAGCGTCCGTTAGCCAAGCCCACGAAGGTGACCGGATCGATGACCATCGGCGTTCCGGTGCCGCGTAGCGTCAAGGCAGGCTGCGAGCTGGTGTAGACCCAGCGCTCTTCACCGCTGGCGCGATCCAGGGCCGTGATTTGGCCGTCCACGCTCTGAACCAGCAACAATTGCTGGTTGGCCTGCGGGGCCGCCAACACTTCGCTGGAGACCCGCGAGCGCCAAGCAACGCTACCGTCTCGCTGGTCGAGGGCAATCACTTCACCGTTGCGGGTGCCGAGATACACTTGACCGGCAATGGCATTCAGCGCGCTGGAAACCGGGCTATCCAGCTCGATTTCCCACTCACGCTCGCCGCTATTGGCATCGAACGCGGCGACCAGGCCGTTGGCGTCGGCGGCGAAGACCGTATCGCCCTCACGCGATGGGGCGATGGGGTAGCGGGCGCGGCCAAAGCCATCGCCAACGTGACGATCCCAAACGCTGTCCAGCGATGACGTTGCATCGAAGTTGCGCAGCTCTTTGGGCGTGAAGGCAGGCTCACCTTTGCTGGCACAGCCAGCCAACAGTGCCAACGCCACGGCACCCAGGGTGGTGCGCATTAGATGTTTGGAAAAGAGCGGTTTTGACAGGCTAATCGTCATCACTGTGTCGCCTCCTCGGCGCCGAGATCGTCAAGCTTGAACTGCACGCCGTACAGCGGCTGGTTCTTCGTTTGGGCGAGTGACTGGGCGGTTTGCCATGCCTCGCGCGCCTGCTCGGGCTGATTTTGCGCGAGGAAGGCATCGCCGCGTACGTTGGCTTGTTGGGCCGCCAGCGCGTCAGAGATGGGCTGATCGAGCAGCGCCAGCGCAGCATCGGGGTTGCCCTGTGCCACTTCGATGCGTGCCAAACGCAGCCAAGCTACGCTTTGTACATAGCGGCGCGAGGAGTTGCTGGCGACGTCCTGCAGCGCCTGCTTGGCGGTGGACAGGTCGTCTTGCTCAACGGCAAGACGAGCCTCCAAGAGCTGTGCCAGTTCGGCATACAGCGTGTTGCCGTAGTCGTCGGTGAGCTCATCGATCAGCGTCTGTGCTGCGCTTAGCTGATCGCCTTCCAAGGTCGTGCCAGCCGTCATATTGATGAGCTGTTGGTAACGGGCAGAGGCGGCTTCCGCCTTGCCTTCTTGATAGTTCTGCCACGCATTCCAACCAAAGACGCCCGCCGCAGCGAGAACGGCACCGGCAATCAGCGAGGTTCCGTTCTCTTTCCACCAGCGTTTGACGACTTCTAGCTGCTCTTCTTCGCTTCTCAGCTCCGCCACGGGCGGCCTCCTGTTCCATAGGTCAGCCGCCAATGCGGCTAACGAGTGTTCATCTGCCCAGTCGGTGCTGGGCAGCGATGTTAGTGAGACGGTACGTTCGACAGTAACTCGCGAAGCGCGTCGGCCAGCTCGGTCTGGGACACTTGCTGCTGCTCGCGATCATCACGCAAAAACTTCAACGTGGCGGTTTGGTGGGCTAGCTCGTCCTCGCCTAGCAAAATCGCCACCGGCGCGGCGCTTTTATCGGCTTTCTTCATCCGGCTTTTGAAGCTGCCGCCGCCGCAGTGCAGCTGCAGGCGTAACGAAGGCAGCGCACTGCGCAGCTGTTCGGCGAGCGTCAGCGCGGCCACGGTGGCGCTGTCATCCATCGGCATCAAGTAAACGTCGCAGCCGCCCAGCGCTTCGTTGGGCACTAGGTCGAGGGTGTCCAGCAGCAGGATCAGGCGTTCGATGCCCATGGCAAAACCCACTGCAGGCGTGGGTTTGCCGCCCAGCTGCTCGACCAGACCGTCGTAGCGGCCGCCAGCGCACACGGTGCCTTGGCTGCCCAGTGCAGTGGTGGTCCACTCGAACACCGTGCGGCAGTAGTAGTCCAGGCCGCGCACCAAACGTGGGTTGACCACGTACGGAATCCCGGCGGCATCCAGCATCGCTTTGAGCTGCTCGAAATGCGCGCGGGACTCGTCGTCCAGGTGGTCCATCAGCTGCGGAGCCGCGTCGAGCATCTCGGCCATCTCTGGGTTTTTCGAGTCCAGAATGCGCAGCGGGTTGCTGGTCAGGCGCCGCTTGGAATCGTCATCGAGAATATCGTGGTGCTGCTCGAAGTAAGCCACTAGCTTATCGCGGTAGGCCGCACGGGCGTCAGCCGAGCCTAGCGAGTTCAACTCCAGGGTGACGTGCTCCATCAAGCCCAGCTCTTGCCACAGACGTGCCGAAAGCAAAATGACTTCGGCGTCGATATCCGGGCCTTCGAAGCCGTACGTCTCGACACCCACTTGGTGGAACTGGCGATAGCGTCCTTTCTGGGGGCGCTCGTGACGGAACATCGGCCCCTGGTACCAAAGCCGCTGGGTTTGGTTATGCAGCAAACCGTGTTCCATGGCCGCCCGCACGCAGCTGGCGGTGCCTTCGGGGCGCAGCGTCAGGCTGTCACCGTTGCGGTCGTCGAAGGTGTACATCTCTTTTTCGACGATGTCGGTGACTTCACCAATCGAACGGGCAAACAGCGCCGTCTGCTCCACAATCGGCGTACGAATTTCATCGAAGCCGTAACGGTGCATGAGTTGGCGTACTTTGCCCTCAAAAAATTGCCAGCGAGGGCTGTCGCTGGGCAATAGGTCGTTCATACCACGGATGGCTTGAATCTTTTTAGCGGCGGACTTGCTCAATGAAAACTCCTTATGGGGCGGCAGCACACGAGGCGGGACGCTCACACCGCCTCTTTCAGCCACTGGGACGTTAAACGCTGCGCGCAATCATGTTCTCTTGCTGCTGCTCTTTTTGACGCACTTTGTCGCGAATCAGCTTTTCCAGATCGTCGACGAGGTGGTCATTGCGCAGCTTGCTCGCCGGTTTGCCATCGATATAGACCAGGTTGGCAGGCGAGCCGCCGGTGAGGCCGATATCGGTCTCTTTGGCTTCGCCGGGGCCGTTGACCACACAGCCAATCACCGAAACGTCCAGCGGTGTCATCACGTCTTCCAGGCGCTCTTCGAGCTGGTTCATGGTGCTGATGACGTCAAAGTTCTGCCGCGAGCAGCTGGGGCAGGCGATAAAGTTAATGCCCTTGGCGCGCAGCTTCAGGCTCTTGAGCATATCGAACCCGACCTTGATCTCTTCCACCGGGTCGGCAGCCAGCGAGACGCGGATGGTGTCGCCGATACCGTCCATCAACAGCATGCCTAGGCCAATGGAGGACTTCACTGTGCCCGAACGCAGGCCGCCTGCTTCGGTGATACCCAGGTGCAGCGGCTGCTCGATGCGGGTGGCAAGGTCGCGATAAGCGGCCACCGCCATAAACACATCAGACGCTTTCACGCTGACTTTAAACTCCTGGAAATCGAGGCGGTCCAGGTGGTCAATATGGCGCATGGCGGACTCGACCAGTGCCGCAGGCGTGGGCTCGCCGTACTTCTTCTGCAGATCTTTTTCCAGCGATCCGGCGTTCACCCCGATACGGATTGGAATGCCGTGGTCGCGGGCGGCGCTTACCACAGCGCGTACGCGATCTTCCCGGCCAATATTGCCGGGATTGATGCGCAGACAGTCAACGCCTAGCTCAGCGACGCGCAGGGCGATTTTGTAATCGAAGTGGATATCGGCAACGAGGGGCACCGCTACGCGCTGTTTGATTTTGCCGAAGGCTTCAGCGGCGTCCATATCCGGCACGGAGACGCGGACGATATCCGCGCCCGCTTTTTCCAACTGTTGGATCTGGCCGACGGTGGCGTCCACATCCAGCGTGTTGGTGTTGGTCATGCTCTGTACGGAAATCGGCGCATCGCCGCCCACGGCCACATTGCCAACATGAATTTGGCGTGACAGACGGCGTTTAATCGGAGAAGGGGCGTGCATAAGACGGGTCACTCTCCCAGGGTAAAGCGGGCAACGTTATTGGCACCGGCGCGCTCGGCAAGGTTGACGAGCTCACCTTGGTAGCGCAGTTCTACACCGGTGGCGTTGCCGACGGTTAAACGAAAAGGCGGCTCGCCCTCAACGCTCGCGGTGGTGCCGGGGGTTTGCAGACCGACAAACACGCGCTGGTTGTTGGCATCGAAAATTTCGGTCCAGGACTGCTCGTTGAACGTCAGCTCGAGCAGGTTGGGGTTGGTCGCCGGGGCGGCCTCGGCGACGGTGTCTTCGGGCGCGTCTGCGTCGGCGGTCGGAGCGTCGGTTTCGGCTTCTGTCACCTGGGCGTCAGGCATTTCTTCGGTGGCCTGTACGCGCTCGTCAGTGTCAGCCACGGGCGCGGTGCTGTCGTCGCTGGAGGCGCTGTCGGTAGACGCGTCGCTGGCTGCATCGCTCGTCAGCTCTTCGGTGACGGCAGGTTCAGGCGTGACCACCGGGGTAGGCTCGGGCGCTGGCTCAGGGGACGGTTCGCTCATGGGGGCATCGTTCTCTTCCATGGCGGGGGAGGCGCCGATGCTCGGCGGCTCGCTGCCGCCGCGGCTCTGCCACCAGGCCACCGTCACGGCAATCAACCCGACGATCACCAGCAGCGTGACCAGTTTGAACAGCCACGCGCCGACCTTGGAGGGGGGCTTGGTGACGGCGACCGGCGTGACTTTGCGTTCCGCGTCGCTGGTGCCGTGGCGGGCTTGATAAGCGTCGAGCACCACGCGGTCATCCATGCCCAGGTATTTGGCATAGGCACGCAAATAGCCGCGACGATACGCGGCAACGGGAATCTCTTCGTAATTATCACGCTCCAGGCCATCCACCACGGCCGGGCGCAGATTGAGGGCGCGGGCGGCATCCGCCAGCGGGACGCCGAGCGATTCGCGTTGACGAGAGAGCAACTCACCAGGGGTTGCCGTGCTGTGGGCCGTAGTAACGCTATCGTGTAACTGTGTGTCGCTCATAGCTGAGCATCCTTCAATAATGTGGTGATCAGGGCGGCAATCAGTTGTTTAGCAAGCGCTGGTAGTCGGCAGCCGCGGCGTCGTCACCGCGGGCGAGGGCGACATCGATCGCCATTTCCAGTGCCGCTGGGTCTGGGCCCGCTAGCTGCAAATAGTTCTGCAGCGGTGCCCAGGCCTGATCATAATTGCCCTGCGAAACTTCCAGTTCGGCTAACATTAAATACCCGCGTGGGTTGCGCGGGTCGATGCTTTGCGCGCGTTGCAAACGTTCGCGCGCTTTATCCAATTCGTCGATGGCCAAATAACACTGGCCCAGGTTGGTAAAGAGCTGGGCGCGATTGGCATATTGGGCATCCTGGGATGCCATTTCTAACTGTTCGCAGGCTTTGGAAAACTCGGCCTGCTGATACAAAAACGCCGCGTAGTTGTTACGCGCGCGGGTGAACGATGGCTCGGCATCCAGCGCCTGCTGGAAGTAACGATTGGCCAGCTCGCTCTCCCCCTGCTGTTGGTAGACCAGCGCAAGCGCTTGAAGTGCCTCCGCATGACGCGGGTTCAACTCCAGGGCACGGTCGAGGGCGTTCAGTGCGCGTGGCAGGTTATCACGCTCTAGGTAGGCGACGCCAAGCTGGGTATAGGCATCTACCGCATCGGGATTGGCATCAGTATGGACCCCCTGGCCAGAGGTGGCGCAGCCCGCCAGCAGCAGGCTGCCAGCAAGCACGGACAGCATGGGCATCCTGATGGAGGTAATGCGCCTGCGGTGACCGATCATCTACGCCCTCTTGAGTCGAAACGGTTGAGCCAGTGCCGTACTGCGGACGCTTGGCGAGCGCCCGGCAAAAACGTGTCCATCAAAGCGCTGTGTCGGTTGGAAGTCAAGACAGCAGCGGTTAGTCAGCGTCGAGCTGCACGGACTGAATGTAGCGTGCGCTGCGCTTGGTACGGTCTTTCACACGGCCTACCAGCTGACCACAGGCGGCATCGATGTCGTCACCGCGGGTGGTCCGCACGGTGGCGTTGTACTCTAAATCGTACAGCCACTGTTGAAAGCGCATCACTTGGTTACGTGAAGGCTTCTCATAACCTGAATTCGGGAACGGGTTAAACGGAATCAGGTTGATTTTGCACGGCAGTTCTTTAAGCAGCGCGGCGAGCTGCTCAGCGTGCTCTTGCTGATCGTTGACGTCTTTGATCAGCGTGTACTCGATGGTGACCTGACGGTTATCGGGACACTTGGCCAGATAGCGGTGGCAGGCATCCAGCAGCGCACGGATGTTGTACTTACGGTTGATCGGCACCAGTTCGTTGCGCAGCTCGTCGGTGGAGGCGTGCAGCGAAATGGCAAGGCTCACATCCAGTTCGTCGCCTAGTTTGTCCATCATCGGCACGACGCCAGAGGTGGAGAGCGTGACGCGACGTTTGGAGAGCCCGTAGCCGTTATCGTCGAGCATCAGCTTCATGGCAGGCACGACGTTATCGAAATTGAGCAGCGGTTCGCCCATCCCCATCATGACCACGTTGGTCACCGGGCGGTTGGCGGTATCACGGCGCGGGCCCACGCTGCGTTGGGCGACCCACACCTGGCCGATGATCTCGGCGGCGGTCAAGTTACGCTGGAACCCCTGCTTGCCAGTCGAACAGAAGCTGCAATCCAGCGAGCAGCCCACCTGGGAAGAGACGCATAGCGTGCGCCGCTTTCCGTTCTCGGCCGGAATCAGGACCGTCTCGACGTAGCTGCCATCTTCCACCTCTAACACCCATTTACGGGTACCGTCGCTGGACGTGCCTTCGTAGACAACCCCTGGGCCGCGAATTTCAGCGACTTGGGCGAGCTTGTCGCGCAGCGGCTTCGACAGGTTGGTCATCGCCGTAAAGTCGTCGATACCCTCCTGGTGAATCCACTTCATGACCTGCGTGGCGCGAAACTTCTTTTCGCCGATCGACAAAAAGAACGCTTCCATCTGCTCGCGGGAGAGACCCAGCAGGTTCTGTCGAGCGGGAGACGCGTGTTCGGTCGTCTCGCTATCGGGCGTTGTGTGAGTGGCAGGCGTATGTTGAGCTACGGTGGTGGTCATGGCGGTCAGCGTTCAGAAAGAGGCGGGGGCAGAGCCCCCGCGAAAATGGCCGGCAACGAAGGTTGAAACGGCGGCGCTTGGTTTAGCGCGGGCAGATTTCGTCGTTACCGAAGAAGTAGCTAATTTCGCGCTCGGCGCTTTCCGGAGAATCAGAGCCATGGACAGCGTTGGCGTCGATTGTTTCCGCAAAGTCGGCGCGGATGGTGCCCGGAGCGGCTTCTTTCGGGTTGGTGGCACCCATCAGCTCACGGTTTTTCGCGATGGCGCCTTCGCCTTCCAGTACCTGTACGACGACCGGACCAGAGGTCATGAAGCCAACCAGGTCTTTGAAGAAGGGACGCTCTTTGTGCTCGGCGTAGAAACCGCCTGCCTTCTCTTCAGAGAGGTGCAGCATTTTGGCGGCTACGACTTGCAGGCCGGCTTTTTCAAAGCGAGCGATGATGTCGCCAATGGCATTTTTTGCAACGGCATCGGGCTTGATGATGGAAAGAGTACGTTCAGTCGCCATGCAGAAATCTCCTTAAAAGGGATAAAGCAGAAATTGCCGCCCCGGAAAGCCGGGGCGGCGCAGGAAAAAAGTGGTCGGCTAGGGCCGTCGGTGGCTGCGGCTGCCGAGTGGCCGCGATTATAGCGCCTCCCGGTGGGGATGAATACCGGTGATGTGCGCAACCGTCCTGGCGGGTGGTTTAGACCGTGAAGCTTTCACCGCAGCCGCACTGATCTTTGACATTGGGGTTGTTGAAGCGGAAAAAGCGGTTCAAGCCTTCGTTGACGTAATCCACTTCGCTGCCGTCCAGCATCTCTACCGCGTCTGGCGCGACGTACACGCTGGCACCGTGGGCTTCGAAGCGCACGTCGTCCGCTTGGGCTTCGTCGGCGAAGTCCAGTACGTAGCTGTAACCCGAGCAGCCGCTGGGTTTGACCGATACCCGAAGGCCCAGGCCTTGGCCGCGCTCGTCGAGTACGCGATGGATCTGTTCAGCCGCAGCGGGGGTAATGTTCAGTGTTGCCATGGAGCGTTCTCCTTTGAGAAGTCGTTAGCCGTGCGTCAGGAGAGCGTCAGCCGCCTAACGTGCGTTGGCACGTAAGCCGCTCACCGCGTGGCGCAGTAAGGTTAGTGCGTGGTCGATCTCGGCCGCTTGGGTAAAGCGCCCAACGCTGATACGTAGCGATGAGAGCGCCAGCCGACGGGGCGTGCCAATGCCCAATAGAACATAAGAGGGGTCGACGCTGGCCGAGTTGCAGGCCGAGCCGGTGGATACCGCGACGTCCCGCAGTGCCATCAACAGCGCCTCGCCATCGACACCTTCGAAGGCCAGATTGACGATGTTGGGAACGACGTTCTCGGATGGCGAGTTGGGAACGACGCCCTCCAGATCGGCCAAGCCACTTAACAAGCGCTCGCGTAGCGCGGTGATGCGCGCTTGGTCATCGTCCTGCTGCTGCTGCATGACGGAAAAGGCTTCCCCCATCCCGGCGATCTGATGGGTGGGCAGCGTGCCGGAACGCATGCCGCGCTCATGCCCGCCGCCATGAATCAGCGCTTCGATGCGAATGTCTGGGTGGCGCTTCACGTACAGCGCGCCAACACCCTTGGGGCCGTAGGCTTTATGGCCCGAGAGCGACATCAAATCGATGTGCTGGGCGATGACGTCGAGCGGCACTCGTCCTACCGCTTGCGCGGCATCGGTATGAAAGGCCGCGCCAAAGTCATGGGCGACGTCTGCCAAAGCGGCAATGTCATTGATGCTGCCCAGTTCGTTATTCACCGTCATGAGCGATACCAGCGCCGTATCGTCGCGCATGGCGGCGCGCAGCTGTTCGGGCGTCACGCGCCCGTCGCGGCCGGGGGGCAGCCAAGTGACCTCGAAGCCTTCACTCTCCAGCGCCTTGGCGGTATCCACCACAGCTTTATGCTCGATGGTGGAGGTGACAAGGTGCATGCCACGTTCGCGGTTGGCGCGCATGAAGCCAATCAGCGCGAGGTTGTTGGCTTCGGTGGCACCGCTGGTCCACACGATTTCACGCGGGTCGGCGCCGATCATGTCGGCCACTTGGCGGCGCGCCTGCTCGACCACCTGTTCGGCTTGCCAGCCCAGCATATGGCTACGGGAGGCGGGATTGGCGAAGAGTTGGTCGACCGTGAGGTAACGCTGCATGACCTCGGCCACGCGATCATCGACCGGCGTCGTGGCGGCATAATCGAGATAAATGGGCAGCGAGGGAGTAGCAGTCATCGTCATGGGTTCCAGCGTGCAGTAAAGGCCGTCAAGGAGAGGAGGCGAGGATGCCCGCCTCGACCCGCTGTTTTTGACGGGTAGCGATGCGGATGACATCCGGGCGCTGTATCAGTTGCGCCAGCGTAATATCGTCGAGAAAACTGCGGATTTGCCCGGATAGCTCGCACCATAAATGGTGTGTCAAACAGGTATCGCCCTGCTGGCAATCGGATAGCCCCTGGCAGCGAGTCGCGTCGACGGTTTCATTGACCGCATCGATCACTTGGGACACGCTGATCGCCTCGGGCGCTTTGGCCAACAGGTAGCCGCCACCTGGCCCGCGCACGCTGCTGACCAATCCCGCCCGGCGCAGTCTGGCAAACAGTTGCTCCAGGTAGGAGAGTGAAATCTCCTGGCGCTGGGAGATGTCCCCCAGACTGGTGGGGCCGCTGGGGGCGTTGATCGCCAAATCCAGCATGGCGGTAACGGCGTAACGGCCTTTTGTGGTCAAGCGCATGACAGGTACCTCGTCGCTGAGCGTTCAGCGCACTGGCAGCAAATGTTGCGCCATTATGGAAATCCTGAGTGCTTTGGTCAACTATTGCGGGAAGCGCTGTCCTCCGCCGCTGTATCGCTACGCTCCTGGGCGGCGCGGCCAAGCCCGGGGCAACCGGTGTCGTTTTCCTCCAGAATATCGGCAAAGTCTTCATCCCGCAGGGCGGGGAGCTGGCCGTCGCGGTAGTTGGCGTCCAGTTTGCGCAGCGTCGAGCACATGCGTTCGATACGCTCGTCCACGGCGTGCATGTGATCGAGCATGGCCTGCATCGAGCGCGCCACGGGGTCGGGCATGTCTTGGCTAACGCCATAAGCATCGAAGCCAAATTTCTGGCAGATGGCTTCACGGCGGGCCGGGTCGACGTCCAGCGCTTCTTCCACATCCGGGTCGGCGCGTTTGACGATTTTGCCGGGAATGCCCACAACGGTGGCGCCCGCTGGCACTTCTTTGGTGACCACCGCGTTAGAACCGATTTTGGCCCCGGCACCCACGGTAAATGGCCCCAATATTTTGGCCCCAGCACCGACGATGACGCCATCTTCCAGCGTAGGATGGCGCTTGCCTTTGTTCCAGCTAGTGCCGCCTAGCGTCACGCCTTGATAGAGAGTGACGTTATCGCCCACTCGGGCGGTTTCGCCAATCACCACGCCCATGCCGTGGTCGATGAAAAAGCGTCGCCCGATGGTCGCGCCCGGGTGAATTTCGATGCCGGTCAGCCAGCGGGAGAAGGTCGATAGCGTCCGTGCCAACCATTTGAAGTTCTTGTTCCATAGCCAATGGCTGCAACGGTGCAGCAGTAAGGCGTGCAGGCCAGGATAGTTGGTCAGCACCTCAAGAAAGTTACGTGCCGCAGGGTCGCGGTCAAAAACGCTATTGATGTCTTCACGCAGGCGTTGAAACATGGGTGATCCTTGGGCGATAGGGGGGGGGCGGCAGCAATACGGTATTGGAATTGGTTGAGTGCAAAGCGGCAATCGATAAGGCGATGTTGGGGCGCGTCGATGTAACTTCAAGTTTAGGCCATGGCCGCTTTGCTGGCGCCTTTTGCGACGAGGGCGCCGTGACGGGTTAGTCGAGTTTGTCGCGACTCTCTTTATTCATACGCTGCGTCTCGCTCTGTTGGGCGGCTTTTTCAGTCGCCGAAAGAATGCCGCGTAGAATGTTCATTTCCATCTTTTCGGGCCGTGACCGCAGGTAGAGGCGGCGCAAGCGTGCCATGAGCTGGCGCGGCTGGGCAGGATCGTGAAACTCGATGGCGATCAGCGTGCGCTCTAGGTGCTCGAAGTAGCGCTCGAGTTCTTCGTGGGTCGCCCGCTCGTCGTTGTCATCCGCCACCTGGGGGGCATCGGCCTGGCTAAGCCATGCCATACGGCACTCATACGCCACCACTTGCACCGCGGCGGCAAGGTTCAGCGAGCTAAATTCCGCGTTGGTAGGAATATGCACGTGGGCGTGGCAGCGCTGCAGTTCGGCGTTGGTCAGTCCACTATCTTCACGGCCAAATACCAGCGCCACGCGGGCGTTGTCGGCTTGGCACTCGCCCGGCAGGCGCTCGGCCAGCTCCCGAGGCGAGATCATCGGCCAGGGCAGCGTGCGCGAGCGAGCGCTGGCGCCCACTGCCAGGGTGCAGTCGGCCACGGCATCTTCCAGTGTGGCGTGCACCGTGGCTTGGTGCAGTAGGTGGTCGGCACCGGAGGCGCGGGAAATGCTGTCTTGGGTGATCACGTCGCAGCGAGGCGCGACCAAGGCGAGATCCGCCAAGCCCATGTTGTGCATGGCGCGTGCCACGCCGCCAATGTTGCCAGGGTGGCTGGTGCCAATTAGAACGATTCGGATGCGCTCAAGCATAGTAAGCCCGCTTCAAATGCGTAAAACGCGCAGTTTAGCATGAGTCGATGGCATGCCCGAGGGGGCTCTGTTAGAATTGCCCGCCAAAAGGCGTATGGCGCCTGACCTGTTCTTTAACATCACTGTGACAAGGCCCGATCATGAATCCGATGGTCCAATTTACGCTGCGCGCTGCGCGCGGCGCCGTTGAGCACTTTTTACGCGTTCGCGAACGCATCGAAAACGCCCATGAAGAATTCAACCTCGACCGCTTGCTAGAAGACACGGCACGCAAAGCCGAGGCGACCATCGTTCAGCAGCTGCAGCGCGGCTATCCGCAGCACGGCTTCACCGGCCGCTACACGCCCCATAAAGCGGGCGAAGGCGAAGGGGAAGAGATCGTGTGGAAAATCGAACCGCTGCACGGCTACTCCAACCTGGCGGTAGCCGGTAAGGGCTTTGCACTCTCAGTGGTGTGTCTCGTTAAAGGTCGCCCCGAGCATGCGGTGGTGATCTCTCCCTTTGGTGATGACGAATATATCGCCAGCCGTGGCCGCGGTGCTCAGCACAACGACAAGCGCATGCGCGTGAGCAAACCCACCGCGATTCCTGCCACCCGCATGGCGATGAGCCTGCCGGAAACCTGGTTGCGTCCGAGCCATCTCCCCGCGTACCTGACCATTACCCAACAGCTCGCCCCGCAGGTAGAGTCGCTGCTGGCGACGGGCAGTGGTTTGCTGGATATGTGCGAACTGGCCGCTGGCCGTGTCGACAGCGTCTTCGTCCTGGGGCTCGAAGAGCAGGACATGCAGGTCGGAACGCTACTGTTGAAAGAAGCCGGCGCGCTGATGGGTACCCCAGACGGCAAGCCGAGCGTGAATGCCGAAGGCCAACTGATGGCCGCTGGCCCGCGTCTCTACAAAGCATTGATCAAGCAGCTGGCGCCGCACTTTTAATCACTGGCGGCGCGGTCGCGCTGCGTAGTGAGTGGTGAGTAGTCAATAAAATGGTAGTAAAAAGGCCCTGCCGGGGTTACCCGGCAGGGCCTTTTCGTTGGCTGCTTTTGCGTGCTTACGGCAGCTCTTCTTCCTCTTCATCCACCTCTTTCTTAGCGGGAATGAGATCTTCCCGAGAGAGCTTCAGCGGAATCAGCAGGGCACCGGAGATATAGATAGACGAGAACGTGCCCACCACGATGCCTACCAGCAGAGCGATGGCGAAGTTTTCGATCATGTCACCGCCCAGCAGCAGCAGCGCCAGCAGCACCAGTACGGTGGTGCCTGACGTGGCCAGCGTACGCGACAGCGTGGCGTTGATCGCTTCGTTGAAGATCTGTGACATATCGTCGATACGCGACGTGCGAATCGTCTCGCGGATGCGGTCATACACGACGATGGTGTCGTTCAGCGAGTAGCCGATGACTGCCAGGATCGCGGCCAGTACCGTAAGGTCGAAGTCGAGCTGGAACACGGCGAAGACGCCTACCACGATGATGACATCGTGCAGCAGAGCCAGCAGGGCGCCGAGGGCGAACTTGTACTGAAAGCGGAAGGCCACGTAGAGCATGACCACGCCCAGGGCCACGAGCAGCCCCAGGCCGCTCTGATCGCGTAGCTGGTCGCCTACCTGGGCGCCCACGAACTCGGCGCGAACCAGATTGACGCTATCGCCGTTGCCCCGCAGCAGATTGACGACTTCGTTACCCACATCGCCGTCGAAGGCTTGCTGTAGGCGAATCAAGACTTCGGTCGACGCGCCAAAGGTTTGCACCGACACATCTTGGAAGCCGCTGTCTTCCAGCAGCTGACGAATGGCGTCCAGAGACGGTGCGGCGCCGTAGCGGACTTCCACCAGGGTACCGCCGGTAAAGTCCAAGCCCAGGTTGAGCTGCTGGAACACGATGGCACCAATCGAGACGATCAACATCACGGCGGAGACGATGAACGCTAGGTTGCGCCGCCCCATGAAGTCGATGCGCAGTTGGGATAGGGGTTTCATGACCACCTCTTAAATTCTGTGCTGAGCGCGTGTTGTGATCTCATCGATATCAGATCCACAGCTTTTTGACGGGCTTGCCACCATAGGCCAGATTGACCATGGCACGCGTCACCATCAGCGCAGTGAACATCGACGTCAGGATGCCGATCGATAGCGTGACGGCAAAGCCTTTCACGGGCCCGGTGCCAATCGAGAATAGAATCACCGCCACCAGCAGGGTGGTGATGTTGGCATCCACGATCGATGTGAACGCCCGCTCGTAGCCCGCGTAAATGGCCTGCTGAATCGACATGCCGTTGCGCAGCTCTTCACGTATCCGCTCGAAGATCAGCACGTTGGCGTCCACAGCCATGCCTAGCGTCAGGACGATACCGGCAATGCCGGGCAGGGTGAGCGTCGCCCCCAGCATCGACATCACGGCCACCAGCAGTGTCAAGTTGAGCGCCAGCGCGATGTTGGCAAACACGCCGAACACCTTGTAACGCACCAGCATGAACAGCACGACCAGCAGCAAGCCGATCTGAACCGATAGCAGGCCGCGTTCGATGTTTTCAGCGCCCAGGCTGGGTCCAATGGTACGCTCCTGAACGAAGTAGATCGGCGCAGCAAGCGAGCCTGAACGCAGCAGCAGCGCCAGCTCGGCGGCTTCGGTAGGGGAGTCGAGGCCAGTAATCCGGAAGCTGTTACCCAGTGCGCTCTGAATGGTCGCTAGGCTAATCAAGCCGCGTTCGGTGTAGGGATCCCGAACGATGGTCTCTTCGCCGGTTTCAGGGTCGACCTCGATGCGATCTTCGCTCTTGTGCTCGATGAACAGCACCGCCATGTTGCGGCCAATGTTGGTGCGCGTAGCGCGGTTCATCAGCGTGCCACCGGTGCCATCCAGGTTGATGTTGACCTGGGGGCGACCGTTCTCGTCGAAGCTGTTGCTGGCGCTGGAGACGCTGTCACCAGTAATGATCACATCCCGCATCAGCTCCGCTGAGCGGGCCGGGTCGTTACGAAACTCGAAGCGTTCGGTTTCGGCATCCGGTGTATCGTTGCGCGCTTCTAGACGAAACTCGAGGTTGGCCGTCGCGCCCACGATCCGCTTGGCGGCCACGGTGTCCTGTACGCCGGGTAGCTCGACCACGATTTGGCTCGGCCCTTGGCGCTGTACCATGGGCTCGGCCACGCCCAGCTCGTTCACGCGGTTGCGCAGCGTGGTCAAGTTCTGGTTGATGGCGTAGTCCTGGATTTCGTTGACCGTGACATCGCTCAGCGTCATGACCAAGCTCGAAGCGCGGCCATCCCCTTCGTTGGTGTACTCGAAGTTGGGGAAGTCGCGGCTGATCAAACGACGGGCGTCGTCGCGGTCTTCGGCGCTGGCGAAGTCGATCGATAGCGAGCGTTCGTCGATGGTGGTGTTGCGGTAGCGAATACGCTCACTACGCAGCAGTTCGCGCATGGCGCTGGCGTTCACTTCGAGGCGCTGGGTCAGCGCGGCGTCCATATCCACTTCCAGCAGGAAGTGAACGCCGCCGCGTAAATCGAGGCCCAGCGTCATCGGAGAGGCCGAAAAGGCTTGCAGCCAGCCAGGGGTGGCATCGGCAAGGTTGAGTGCAACGGTCGCGTTGGGACCCAGCACGTCTGCAGCGATGTCCCGCGCGTCGAGCTGGTCATCGTCGCTTTGCAAGCGAATCAGCCACTGGCCATTGGTCTCTTCGACGGCCTTGACAGCGATGTCGCGCTCGCTGAGCGCTTCTTCAACGCGGGTGATTTGCCGTTCATCCAGCGCGTCGCCTTGGGCATCGCTCACCTGAATGGCGGGATCTGCGGGGAATAGATTGGGAAGCGAGTAGATAAGGCCAACCACCAGGACGACCAGTATCAGCAGATACTTCCACAGGGGGTAACGGTTGAGCATGCAAGCCCTGCCTTCAATTACAAACGGAATCGCTGTGCACAGACAGGCTGCGCACAGCAACGTTCACCATCGACGCTACCATGTCACCCCTGCCGGGGTGGCTGGCACTGGGTCGGCAGGGGGGAGTGCAAGCGTTAGATGGACTTAATGGTGCCTTTAGGCAGTACGGCGGCCACGGCGTTTTTCTGCACGTTGACTTCGGTACCTTCAGAGACTTCCAGGGTCAGGAACTCGTCGCTGACTTTGGTCACGCGGCCAACCAGACCGCCGCCGATGACGACTTCATCGCCCTTGGCAAGGCTAGAGACCAGCTGCTTGTGCTGCTTGGCGCGCTTGGCTTGCGGACGCCACAGCAGGAAGTAGAAGATCAGCACGAAACCGACCAGCATGACGATTTGCGCGATGCCACCGCCAGCAGCGGCTTCTTGGGCATGGGCTGGTGAGATGAAGAAATCCAGCATTGCAGGGAACTCCTGGGTTAGAACACTCAATGGGTGAGTGAGTTACGCCACCCGCAGCGACGGGCGGCCATAAAGGGATTAGGTAGTAGCGCCCGCAAGGGGGGGCACAGGGAGGCCGCGCCTTGCATAGAAGCTTTCCACAAAGGTCGTCAATGTACCCGCTTCGATTGCCGCGCGCAAATCAGCCATCACCCGCTGGTAGTAGCGTAAGTTATGGATCGTATTGAGCATGGAGCCCAGCATTTCGTTGCAACGATCCAAGTGATGCAAGTAGCCACGGGAGAAGTTCTGGCAGGTATGGCAATCGCACTCTTCATCCAGCGGGCGGGTGTCGAAGCGGTGCTTGGCGTTGCGAATCTTGACGGTGCCTTCGGAGGTGAACAGGTGGCCGTTACGCGCGTTACGCGTGGGCATCACGCAGTCGAACATATCCACACCGCGACGCACGCCTTCGACGAGATCTTCCGGCTTGCCCACGCCCATGAGATAGCGCGGGGTGTCGTCCGGCATCCAGGTGGGCAAGTAATCGAGTACCTTGATCATCTCTTCTTTGGGTTCGCCCACGGAGAGGCCTCCGATGGCCAAGCCATCGAAGCCGATCTCCAAAAGCCCCTTGAGCGAGCGCTCACGCAGCTCAGGGTGCATGCCCCCTTGAATGATACCGAACAGCGCCGAGGGCGAATCGCCATGGGCGTCGCGGGAGCGCTTGGCCCAGCGCAGCGACAGCTCCATGGATTTTTCGGCCTCTTCGAACGTGGCCGGGTAGGGCGTGCACTCGTCAAAGATCATCACCACATCAGAGCCCAGCGAGCGCTGCACCGCCATGGACTCTTCCGGTCCCATGAACACTTTGCTGCCATCCACCGGCGAGCGGAAATGCACACCCTGCTCGGTGATCTTGCGCATTTCACCCAGCGAGAACACCTGGAAGCCGCCGGAGTCGGTGAGGATTGGCTTATCCCACTGGGCAAAGTCGTGCAGGTCGCCGTGGGCTTCGATCACATCGGTGCCGGGGCGCAGCCAAAGGTGGAAGGTATTGCCCAGAATGATCTCTGCGCCGATCTCTTTGACCGACTCGGGCGTCATGCCCTTGACCGTACCGTAGGTGCCGACCGGCATGAACGCGGGGGTTTCCACCGTGCCGCGTGGGAAGTGCAGGCGGCCACGGCGCGCGCGGCCATCTTCGGCGAGGCGCTCGAAGCGCATAAAACATTCGTTTCGCATGACAGTCACTCGTTGATCGATCGGTAGGCGCGGCGGTTAGCGGGTCAGCAGCATGGCGTCGCCATAGCTAAAAAAGGCGTAACGCTCTTCGACCGCCGTACGGTAAGCCTGCATGATGTGCTCATAGCCCGCGAACGCCGACACCAGCATCAATAGGGTGGATTCGGGCAAGTGGAAGTTGGTGATCAGTGCATCCACGCAGCGCCACTCGTAACCGGGATAAATGAAGATATCGGTGTCGCCGCTGAAGGGCGCAATCTGGCCATCGCTGCTCTTCATACAGGCGCTCTCCAGACAGCGAACGCTCGTCGTCCCCACGGCAATCACGCGCTTGCCAGCGGCTTGCGTCTCGCGAATTTGCTGGCAGGTGGCCTCGGTGACCTCGATCCACTCGCTGTGCATGTGGTGTTCGAGGATGTTATCCACCCGCACCGGCTGGAAGGTGCCTGCGCCGACGTGCAGTGTCACGAAAGCACTGTTGATGCCTTTCTCGGCCAAAGCATCCAGCAGCGGCTGATCGAAGTGCAGCCCCGCGGTCGGTGCTGCGACGGCCCCGTCCCGGCGAGCGTAGACGGTTTGGTAGCGCTCGCGGTCACTTAGCTCGTCTTCCCGAGTGATATAAGGGGGCAGCGGCATGTGGCCGTGCTTTTCCAGCAGCGCGATCATCGGCGTCTCGCCTAAAAAGCGCAGTTCGAACAGTGCATCGCGGCGGCCTTCCACCACGGCATGAATGTCGCCTTCGAAAATCAGCTCGGTGCCCGGCTTGGGCGACTTGCTAGAACGAATGTGCGCCAGCCCTCGGTGGCTATCCAGCGGACGCTCCAGCAGCATTTCCACCTTGCCGCCGCTGGCCTTGTGGCCGTGCAGGCGAGCGGGAATCACTCGCGTGTCGTTGAACACCAACAGGTCGCCCGGTTCTAGCAGGTCTAACAGGTCGGGAAAGCGGCGATGGTCCAGGGCACCGCTTTGTCCATCCACACACAGTAAACGGCAATCGCTGCGCTGTTCGGACGGATAGCGGGCAATTAGCTCATCGGGTAGCTCGAAATGGAAATCCGCACGCTGCATGTGAAGAAGCTCTTTTCAGTGGTCAAACAAGCCGCCTAGGATAGCGCTTTAGGTGGATAAAGTCAGTCGATGTGATTGACCTAGTGGGTTATCTACGTATAATGCGCATCCATTGCCGGTGTGGCGGAATTGGTAGACGCAGCGGATTCAAAATCCGCCGCCTTTACGGGTGTGCCAGTTCGAGTCTGGCCACCGGCACCAAATTCAAGGGCCTAGCGTTTATCGCTAGGCCCTTTTTTTGTGCCTAACATTGACGTCGGTGGACGTTTTTGCCCGTGATGATGCCTTTAATCCTGCGAAGCCTTGCATTACCCCGCCTTTTTACGGGTTTATTTCCTGCCTCTTTGTGAAATACTTGAGCCTATTTATCTAATCGCCTCTTGTCATCCACGATTGATGAGGGCGCTAAGGCGGCCAACGCCTGTCTTTCATAAAAACGTTTGGCGCAACGCGCTTGCGAACCTTCAGTGGAGATGTGCTCAATGGCGAAGTCATCAGCCGATATGCTTAAGTCAACGCAACCCGGCGTTATGAGTGGCCACCTGCTCAACAGTGTCAGGGTCAGCGCCCAAGAGTCTCACCGTGATTGGGACTTCTTGGCCAACACGCGCGACGACGTAGTGCGTATCGACGTACCGGCTGATCCCCAAGAGCGCATGGCGTTTGTCCGCCGCTGGATGGCGAAACATCAAAAAGCCCTGAAACAGGGCGGTATGGCCGCCACCCTCGTGCTGCCACTGATGGCGCAACAGGCCCTGGCGGATCAAATGGTCGCCGTCAATGATCTGCAAGGCGTGGCAGAAGTGATTCGCCAGCCCAACGGCAGCCTGACCCTCATCATGAACAGCGGCCAGCGCATTGATATTGCAGCCGCCGATGTGGCCTTGGAAAACGGCCGTGTCGTCGTCGATGTCGACTCCCTCATGGAGCTATTGGGCAACGACAGTGGCCTGTTGGTACCGCTGAGCCAGCTTCCCGACGTGCAAACCTGGGAGCGACTGCCCGACGGCAACGTGATGGTCACCCGTGCCGACGGCACGCAAATGGTCATCGAGCGCGGCGCGCTGGTGCAGCAAGGCGATTTATTCCTGATCAGCCCTAGCAATGCTCTGCAGCAAGGCATCGCCAGTGGCGAGGATTTCGGCAGTTTGTTGTTTGTGCCCAGCGCCTCTTTCGCCACCGATACCTCAAGCACCAGCAGCTTCCCTAGCACCGCAAGCAGTAGTAGCAGCGAGCCGGTCAGCTCGTTTGGTGACATTCCGCCTTGGCTCTATATAGGGGGTGGTGCTATTGCCGTGGGGGCTGCCGCTGCAGGCGGTGGGGGCGGCGGTGGCGGTGGCGATGCTGGTCCGGCCACTCTTAGCGGCTATGTGGTCGATGGCTATATCTCTGGCGCGACCGTCACCCGGGCCGTAAATTCGAACCAAGTCACCACCAATGACGATGGCTTCTTTAGCGGTCTGCAGGGCAGCGGTATCTTGACCGCGACTGGCGGTGTCGATATTGCTACGGGTCTACCATTTACCGGCGTACTACGGGCCCCTGAAGACGCGACGGTCATCACACCGCTGACCACGCTGATGGTGCAGCTCTCCGAGCAATTTGGCCTGAACGACGCTGACGCCCAAACGGCCATCAAAACGTCGTTAGGGCTCGACCAGCGGATCGATCTAACGACGACCAATCCGCTGGCAGAGTCCTCGCCGAATGTCGATCTGCTGGTGGCGGGCGTAAAAGTGGCGAGCGTGTTAGCGATGGCGGCCACGGCAGGCATCAGCAGCGCCGATGCCTTATCGCGCCTGGCGAGCGCCTTTAACCAAGCCAGCGACGCCGACCGCGAGCTGACCAACCAAGAGATGGCCGATGCGCTGTCGCTTCCGTCCATTGCAGGTCAGGTCAAGCAGGCCCTGGACGCCATCGATAATGCCAGTGATGGCCTCAATGTCGACGCCTACCGTGACGGTAACAACAACCCACTGCGTGATGCGCAGCAGGATGCCCAAGACCCTAACAGCGAACTGTCCGAAACGATCGACTCCCGCGCCGAAGTGCCCTATTTCACGCTACAGCAGGCGGTAGCGCTGGCGGCCAACGATGAACTGCCCGCTCAGTACTTGATCAACCCCGACCAGCCCTTTGCCGCTGGCACGCTGGGGCTCACGGCGGCAGGCAACCAATTAGCGCTGGTCGAAACGGTGCTGGCGGGAGATTTTGATGTCGCCACTGCGCCTATTGCGCTAGCTGACCTCTACACATGGTCGGTGCGTGCGGATGCCGAGGACGTGTTGGTGAGCGGTGGTTTAGGTCGCCCGGAGGTGGTGGGTGCGCAGAGCGTGACGCTGACCAATGCCACCATCCGTCCGGATCAGTTCGCTGACCTTAATACCCTCGACAATTTTGATCTGGGCAACACGGTCGTGCCTTACACGTTGGAAGAAGCGTTAGCGACCGACGTGATGCCCGCCAACTACACGCTGAACCCGAGTACCCCTTTCTCCGCCGGTGATTTGACCGTGCGGGAAGCCGCCGAGCTGATCGACAGCACCCGCATACTGCTGGATCTTGCCCAAAACACCGACAGCGATAACCTCTCTCGTGACTTGCTCTTAGAGTGGAACATCGTCGATAGCCTCGACACGATTTTAGGAACGCCCGCCGCGCGCCCGCAAATCGCCGAAGCCAACAGTATCAGCGTGACGGAAGCGATCATTACGCCTGCTCAATTCGTACAGCTCAATGGCTTGGCGAATTTCGTGCTTGGCGAGACCGAGGTGGATTACACCCTGGCCGAAGCGCTGGATGCCGATCCGCTCGCCAGCAATTACATCATCGACCTTCAGGCAGTGCTGAACGCAGGCACGGTCACCGTGGCCGAGGCAGAAACCAAGTTTGCCGACGTTAGCCGGGTATTGGAAGGCGCTAGCAACCAGCCGCCGCTCACGCTATTTGAGTGGGTCATTCGCGATGACGTTGATGCGATTATTGCCGACCTGGATCAAGGGCATGTGATCGAGGCGAATCAAGTGTCGGCGAGCAATCGCGTGATCACGTCGGCTCAATTTGACCAGCTCAACACGTTGGACAACTTCGAGCTGGGCGCGACTATCGTTCGCTACACGCTGGAAGATGCCGTCAATGCCGATGAATTGGCTGCCAACTACGAAATCGACACCACCGTGCCCTACGAAGCAGGCGAAATTAGTGTTGATGAAGCTTCTGCAAGGCTGGCAGATGTCGAAAGTATTCTTGCTGGTGCAGACAATACCCAAACGCCCGACGCCGATGAGTTGTTCAACTGGACGGTCGTCGATAGCGCCGCGGCGATTTTAGAAGCGGGTAACGTACCTCACCTCGTCCGCGCGGATGCAGTGAACGTCAATGACGACATCATTACGATTGCGCAGTTCGAAGCGCTGAGTGCCGCTGAATTTAACTACGTTCGTCTTGGTGAGCTGGTGGAGTACACGCTGGCTAACGCCATCTCCGTCATCGATGCTGGCGATAGCCCACTCGTCGACAGCTACGTGATTGATCTGGATACATCGTTCGACGCCGTATGGACAGTCGACCAGGGAGAGAGCTACTTCGCGATCATTGCAGGCGCAGAGAACCAGACGGCCTTGCTGGCAAGCGATGCCGTGGTATGGCAGATCGAAGACAACATTAGCAACTTGCTCAACGGTATCAGTAACGTCAACGCCGATGATGATGCGTTTGGCGACGATGCCATTGTGAATGCTGAAACGGTGCGGGTGACAGGTACCACCATCACGCAAGCTCAGTACGAAGAGCTGTCGGAGTTGTTAGGTAATACGCTGCGCTTAGATGCAACTGACAGTGCCGCCAGAACCACTGTCACCTATGCGAACCTGGAAGCAGCCGTGGGTGCCGAGGCCGGTGGTGTGCTTGCCCCCAGTGAGTTTTACTCCATTACAGGCAACACGCCCTACGAAAATCCCAACGGGGCATTGAGTGTTGCCAATGCGCTGACAGAAATTGAGACCGTCAAGAGCATTCTTGAGGGCTCTACCAATCGCGACGCAGCCAATTTTGAAGCCTTTTACAATTGGAGCATCACCGACTCTGCCAGCAATATTCTTGATGTCATTGAGAGCAGTACAGGCGGTATTCCGGAAGTACTTGAAGGCGCAGACAGCATCCTTGCGGCCAATGGCGGTGCAGATGGCAACATTCTAGCCGCTGAGTACGACGCCTTAGTCGATGGCCTTGGCGACGGCGGCTTTGATTATAACGAGGTCGAATACACGCTGGCCTACGTGTTTGACGAAACTGACAACACCTTTGCCGCTCCAGACGATCTAGCCGACCGCTTCTTCTTTACTCGCGACGTGTTCGACATTGACGAAGCCGTTGGCGAAGGCAATATCAATGTGGCCGAGGCAGAAGGGTATTACAACGCCGTATTAGCACTGGTGAATGCAAGCACCGACAATTTGTCAGTGACGGACATCTACGAGTGGAGCGTTTTAGATAGCGCAGCCGCCATTGTCACGGCCTATACAAATAACGGTAATCAACATCCTCCTCACATCCGCGATGCAACGCTGGTCGAAATAAACGACACGGCGGTTATTTCGTTTGAGCAATACGCCATTCTGGATCAAATCGCTGGCTTTGAGATTCAGACGTATACGCTTGAAGAAGCGGTGGTGATTTATCTAGAAAATAATAGTGGGCTGGCGACGAATTATATCATCGATGATTCAACAGCATATTTGGCTGAGTCACTATCCGTTGAGGAGGCTTTAGAGTACAGGAATGCCGTTAGTATAATCGTGGATGAAAGCGAACAGTCTGCAAGGAATGCGCGATTAGATAGCGCAGCTTTAGATGAGCTTTATAGCTGGACCGTCCTCGACAGTGCAGTTGCAATACTAGGTGCTGCAGACACAAATGGGCGCCTTTCAGAAGCCGCTGAAGTGTCGGTCAATGATGATGTGATAACGTCATCAACTGCCCAGGAACTTAGAGACAATTTTGATAATTTTGTCTTAGGTGAAACGCCGGTCAGTTTCACGTTTACAGAAACTCGTACGCTGGTTCAGATCGAAGGGATTACTGAAAACTATCAGATTCTTCCTAATGAGGGAGATATTCCAAACTTTGACTTATCAGGCGTTTCAGAGGCCGAGGCACGCTACACAGAAACACAAGAAATTGTGGATGGCGCGCTTAACAGAAATGACGTGTCGGTTGAGCAGCTTCAAACGTGGACGATTGCTGATGCTGGCCCTGTGGAGTTATTCAATGCACGGGCAGAGGCCTGGGTGACTGGTGCTGATAGCATTACCCTCGACCTACCGGCTGGCGCAACGCTCACTCCTGAGCAGTATGAGGCATTCTTGGTCTTGGAGAATGTGACCCTTGATACTGCAAGTGTCGAGTATACGTTGCAGCAAGCGGTTGAGTTCGTAGATGGTGGCGGCGTGCTACCTGGGCAAGCAGTAGAACGTCCAGGTAGTTACCAAGTTGAATCTTCGACAGTATTTAGCCCAGCCAACGCTCAAACAGTTAGCCAAGTCACTGCCTTGTTAGGGACGGCGGATGCGGTGTTGGCGGATGCTGACAATACTGCTGATTTGGATCGCAGTGCGCTCTTTAGCTGGTCAGTACAAGATAGTGCCGAGAATCTTATTGCTTCTATCGGCGAAACTGCAGTGACAGATGCTGATAGTGTACGTGTCGATGTGCCAGAAATTGGTTATGAGGACTTTGAAGCACTAAGTGTTTTAGATAACTTCAACCAAGATGGCCTGACGGTCTCTTATCCGTTGGGTGAGCTGGTTGAGCGCTTTCTCAGCGGTGAAGATATCCCTGCTGCCTATGCAATTGATACTGAGGCGCCGCTCTTTGAGGCAGGCGCATTAGATGTTCATGCCGCAGAGCGCCTCTACGATACGGCGACAACGCTGATTGATGGTGCGGTCAATAGTGACGTGTCGCTACCTTCTCTAACCTCTTGGATTGTTCAAGATACGTTCGAGAACATCTATACGCAGAATATTGTTGGTAATGGTGGTGAGCCAGCCGAATTTTTGGTGAGTGATGCAGCGACTATTTATGTTGTTGACGATGCTCTCACCCCTGGTGATATCGAAGATCTAGAGCTGTCATTAGGTCTAGGTGGTTTTGAAGAACGTCCAGAACTTGCGCCAGGCAGTAGTATTTCTCAACTCTCCAAAACGTTTGCCATTAATGGACAGCCGGACGGTGAGGTTGATCTCATTACTGATTTCCGGGTGGGGGATGCTCCTGGCTTTGATCAGGTATTTATTGACCTGACAGCAGATGAATTCGCATCACTTCGTGGAACCTATCCAGGGTTTGTAAAAGACCCCATAAGCGGAGCTCTTGGCGCGGAGGAAGCCTTCGCCGTTTTCACAACCGAGAGCTTTGCGGATCTTACGTGGCTTGATCAACTTGGCTTAGAGGATGACGAGGTCGTTTATCTCTTGGCTAATGAAGACGCGAGCGGAGAAAATGCCCAGTTATTCCGCGTTGAGGACATAGGCACTGAGTTCGATACGCAGGCGCTAGCCAACTTCGAAAACCTAGATCTCAATAACTTCCTCGATGACAACTGGAACACCAACTACTCCATTGCCTAATGCATGACTAAACAAACCCCCAGCAGCCGCAAGGCTGCTGGGGGTTTTTGCTGTTCCCTCCACGTTAACAACAGCCAGCCGTACCATGTCTATTGTTGAATCCCGCCAAGCATCGTATAAATGCGGTGCTTAAGTGCACATCAACTCAATAACATACACATCTTCGCTGGAGATACCCCCCATGGGCGTGACCTATCACGAAAGCAATGCACGTATGAGCCAAGTGGCTGTTCATAATGGAACGGTTTACCTTGCGGGCCAAGTACCTGCGGACGCCACGGTGGGCATGCGTGGCCAAACCGAGCAGGTGTTGGCGCGCATTGATGAGCTGCTGGCGCAGGCGGGCACCTCTAAAGAGCACCTGATCTCTGCTCAGGTGTGGGTGACCGATATGGCGGAGTTTGCGGAAATGAACGACGTGTGGGAAGCCTGGGTGGTGCCGGGGCGTCCGCCGGTACGTGCGGCGCTGGAAGCCAAACTGGCCAAGCCCGAGTGGAAAGTAGAAATTATGGTGATCGCAGCACTGCCTGACGCTTGAGCCAGGCGTTACCGCCGCGTTCGCTAGATGATCACGCCCGCAGCGACTAATGCGTCGCTGCGGGCGGTTGTATCAACGCTAGCCTTGATTAACGCTCTCCCCGAATCAGCACACTCCCTCTGCCACTGCCTTCTCCAGCGCGGCCAACCTGCCGGGCTCCAGCGCTGCTTCCACCGCCGTAATACGAATCACGTTGGCCAGTTCAGGGTGGGCGAGGCGGGCCACCAATACACCTTCGGCTAGCAGTTCCTGGTGAACCGCCGCTGCCAACTCCGCGCTGGAGAGCCGAATGCCGATGAAATTCGTCGCGCTGGGCAGCACGTCGGCACCCAGACCGATAAAGTGCAGCGCCAGCTGTTCGCGGCGGGCTTTCACCGCTTCAATGTGCTGCTGTACTTCCTCCGGGTGATCGAGCACGACTTCGGCCGCTGCCTGGGCGAACGAGGACACCGCGTAGTGAATACGCACCTTCATCATCATCGCCAACACGTCAGGCTCGGCAATCGCGTAGCCAATCCGCATCCCGGCAAGGCCGTGGGCCTTGGAGAGCGTACGCAGGCGAATCACCCCCGGAAGCGCCTGGCCGAGGAACTCGCTGCCCGCGTCGTCACGAAAATCGCCGTAAGCCTCATCCAGCAGCAGCCAGCACGCCTCCGGCAGCGCCTCGCGTAGCTTGAGAATCGCGCTATCGCTGTGCAGGTGGCCGCTGGGGTTATCGGGGTTCGCCAAATACACCAGCCGCGCATCTTCTTGATGAGCCGCCGCCGCCAGCGCTTCTAAATCCGGGGCGAGTACGCCGGGCGCTTCATGGTAACTTGGCTCGATCAAGCGGCAGCCCTGGCCTTTGGCGAAGTAACCGAAGGTAGGGTAGGTGCCCGCCGTACTCACGACCGCATCGCCCGCCGTGCAGGTAGTGCGCAGCGCCAGAGCGATCAAGCTATCGGCACCGGCATCCACCAGCAGGTGCTCCAGGGGAATGTTCTGCTGTGCGCTCAAGCGTTGGCGCACTCCGAACGCCTCGGCATCGCCATAACAGTAAACGTGCTGCGCCACCGCATCTCCAAAGTGCTCCCGCAAGGCGCGATGGGGCATGTCTAACCCCTCGTTAGAGCCCAGCCGGTGCGGGATCTCTCGGCCAAGCCGACGCTCCAATACTTTAATGCCGGGGAACGGGTTGGCCGGGCCTTCGCCAGTAAGATGCTCGGGGTAGCGGGGCATAACGTCTCCAAATCAGATAGCGTAAACTGTCGCCTAGCACAGTAATGAAAGCATGAACGGCAATGACAATACCCGTCCAAGGATACGGCATGGCTCACTTATTGCGAATCGTGATGATTCACGGCCACTTAAACGGGGTGGTCGAACTCAGTGTGGATGGCCACACCAATATTTGCGGCACCAACGCCTCCGGTAAAACCACGCTGCAGCGGCTGGTGCCGGTGTTTTACGGCGAATTACCTAACAAGGTAGTGCCCAAAACGCGTATGAAGTTCGACGCGTTCTACTTGCCCCACCGGAACAGCTATCTGGTGTACGAATACCGCCGCGAAGCGGGCAATATCTGCCAGGCGGTGCTGACCCGCAAGGCCGAAGGTGGCGTGGAGTACCGCTTCGTGGGCGCACCTTATCGACCGGATGATTACCTAGTGGAAACGGAGCAGGGCCCGCTGGCGCTGGACTATACCCAGTGGGCCAGCGGGCTGCGCCGTAGCGGCACGCCGGTTTCTCCCAAGCTGGGCGCGACCTCTGAATTCCGCTCGGTGATTCAGAACGACTTTACCCAGCTCCACGGCAACAGCCGCGACGGCCTGAGGCTGCGCCAGATCGCCGCTCAGTTTAGCCTAGTGAACCCCGAGCGGCGCATTCGCCATATCGAAAAGCTGGTCTCGGCGGTGCATGCCAAAGAGGGTAAGATGGATACCCTCAAGACCATGCTGGCGGCGATTTTCGAAGAGGACGGCGTCGAGCTGCCCGTCACCCGCATCCGCAGCGCCAAAGCCCGTGAATGGATTGCCCAGATGCGCCAATCCATGCGTCTGGAGCCGCTGCAAGCCTCGCTGGCCAAGCTCTCTGGCATCGACCGCGAGCTGGCCGAACTCGACACCACCCTGTGGCAACTCAAACCCCAATTGGCCGACGACCGCGAACAGGCCCAGCGGCGGGTGGCCGATGTAGACAGCGAACTCAATCGCCACCAGCAGGCATTCCAGGCCGAAGAGCAGGCCTACACCGAACGGCGGGATGCACTCAACGACCAGCACAGCGAAGTGGCAAGCCAACTGCAGCACACCCAGCGTCGCCTCAACGACCTGCAAACCCAGTTCGAGCGCTATGCTGATGCCGATATGCCCGGCCTGGAGCGGGATATCAACGCGCTGCCCCAGTGGCGCGAACAGCGCGACCAGCTGCAGCAACACCTGCAAGTGATGCAGGACGCAGTGAAGGAAAGCCAGGCGCGCCTAGATGGCCGACTGCGTGAACTCTCCGATACCCTCGCCCGCCAGACCCAAGAGAGCCAGGCGCTGATTGACGCGCTGGTCGAAGAAAAGGCCGAGCGCCGCGAACAGCAGTGGCAAATCGAACAGCAGCATAACGAGCGCTACCAGCAGGCCCGCCAGCGGCTAGAGAGCGAGTACCAAGCCCAGCTAGAATTAGGCGTCGAGCAGTTGGCCGAGCTAAAAGCCCAGCTCGCCATGCCCACACAAACCCGCGAAGAAGCTCAGGAAGCCGAACTGGCCCAGGCGCGGCTGGACGACGCCCAGCAAGCCCGCAGCGCGGCGGGGGCGACTCTGGAAGCGCTGCGCCGCGAGCTGGATGCCCACAAACGCGAACGCGACATCGCCGAGCAGCATCTCGTGCAGTGCCGCCAACAACGCGAGCGCGCCGAGCAGCACTGCTACACGCTTTATCAGCAGCAAACCCCCGAGCAGGGCAGCCTGCGCTACTTCTTGCGCTACCACCGCCCCGGCTGGGAGCAGCAGCTCGGCAAGGTGATTGCCCCCGAGCTGCTGGAGCGCCGCGACCTCGCCCCGCAGCTAGCGGAAAACGCCAGCGACGACCTGTTCGGCCTGGCGCTGGACCTTTCCGCTATTGCGCTGCCGGAGTATGCCCAGGACGAAGCCAGCCTGCTGGCCGCCATCGAAGAAGCAGAAGGTGCCAAAGCCCGCGCCCAAAGCGCCTGCGTCGCCGCTGAAAAAGCGCTCAAGCAGCACAACGAGCGGGTGCAGCAGGCGGATGATGCCCAGGATACTGCTCGCCTCGCCCTCCAGCGCGCCGAACAAGAAGTCGGGTATGCCCTGGAAGCGCGCCGCCAGCAGCAGGCCCGCCACGCGGAGAGCCAGAAAGCTCGCCGCGCTCATATCGAAGCCGCCTTGGCCCGCCAGGAGCAAGCGCAAGCCGAGCTGCGCGAAGAAAAGCGCGAAGCCCTGGCCGAGCTGGCCGAGACCCATCAAGGCCAACTGCTGGAACTCAAGGCCGACGCCCAGAGCCAGCTCGACAGCCTGGAGGCCCAGCTACGCACCTATAAACAGCAGCTTAGCGATGCCAACGCCGAACACCAGCGCCAGCGCGAAGAGCTGGAAGCCGCCTTCAGCCAGGAACTGGCCGACCAAGGCGTCGACCCCGCCCAGCTCAAGGCCACCAAAACCCGCCTGGAAGCGCAGAACGAGCGCATTCGCAACACCGCCGCTCGCCAGGAGGAACTGGCCGAGTACCAGCGCTTCATGCGCATCGAATGGGGCCAGCACAAACCGCAGCTAGTGGCGGAAGAGGCCGAACTGGCCCAGCGCGACCAGCAGCTCAAGCGCGATAAAGCGCATCTGAAGAACGCCTTCAATGCCGCCCGAGAGGCCCACCAGCAGGCGGTGAACGACCTCAAAGCCCAGCGCGGCAGCGCCCGAGGTACCCTGGACACTCTCACGCCGCTGCTCAACCAGCTGGACAGCCTGGAGCTGGTGGCCGAAGGCGCGCCAGCGGAAGCCAGCGTCGGGGATGTGGACGAGCGTATCGAGCGAACCCGCCAAGCGCTGACCAGCCGCCACCAGCAGCTAGAACAGTTACGCCGAGGCTGTCTGGAGGTCGAAAGCCAACTGATCAAAGACGCCAGCAGCGGCTTTGCCGATGCCTTGCAAAGCGAGCGCGACAAGCTGCCCAGCGACAGCCCCCGGCTACTGCTGCCGCTGCTGCGCGGTATGCTCAAACTGCTGGAGGACCAACAGCAGCAGCTGATTCAAGAGGGGCGCAACCTCAGCGACGACCTGGACAAGTTCTTTATCGTTTTCCGTGACCTGAACCGGCGCATCAGCGCTCAAAGCCGCCGGCTTTCGGAAGAGGTCGCCGACGACCTGCGCTTGGAAGGCATCACCAAGGCGGAAGTGCGCATTCAATCCACCATCGACGAGCTGGGCTTCTGGGAGCCGCTCAAACTGTTCGCCCAGCGCTACAAGGCGTGGCGGGAGTCCGGCCAGACGCTGCCTAGCGACGACTACCTCAACGCCCTGGCGGACGTGGTCGACCTGCTGCGCAGCGACCAGCAGTACAGTTTCGAAAGCCTGCTGCGCCTGGAGCTGCATCTGAACGAAGGCGGCACCGATCTAGTCATCAAAAACGACCGCCAACTGCTCGAGTCCTCCAGCCACGGCATGGCGTATTTGATTCTATGTAAGTTCCTGCTTGCTTTTACCCGCCTGCTGCGCGGCGAGGCGCAAATCGCCATTCACTGGCCCATCGATGAGATCGGCACGCTGGCCTACCACAACGTCGAAAAACTGTTCGATGCCTGCGACAGCAACCGCATTCATATCGTCGGTGCGTTTCCCAACCCGGAATCCGACGTGCTGCTGCTGTTCGCCAACCGCTACCTCATCGAGCGGGATGCCACTCACCAGCAGCGCCAGCTCAAGCGTATCGAGCCGCGTCTCAGCGCGCTGGCGCAGAAGATCAAGCAGCGCCAACAGGAGGTCAGCGCATGATCGAACATGGTCCTTTACTGGAACGCCTGCTGGCCGGTGACTTCATCTGCGCCGTCAGCGACGACAACGCCTACCGCCACCTCTCCAACGAAGAGACCCGCGAGGCGATCGACGCCTACCTACGCCCGCTCAACCGGCGGCTGGCCAGCAACGAGGATGCCAGCGTCTACTTCCTGGCCTGGCGCCAGCTCAACGACGCGGCGCGGGAGCAGCTCTCCCGCCAGCTAGCTGACACGCTCAACAGCCTGCTGCCCATGCTGGAGTGGCTGCAATTGGTGCAAGAAGCGCTAGGCCACGACACCCTGGCGGCCCCCGGCGATGTGCTCAAACCCGCCGAATTCAGCGCCAAATGCGAAGACAACCAGAGCCTGCGCGAGCGCCTGGAGCGGCTAGCTACGGATAGCTTCTTTGGCTCCCAGAGCGACCAGTTGGATGCCCAGGTAAAGCAGATTTTCAAGCGGCTGAAGGAGCACGGCTACCTGATGCAGCCCCACAGCGAGCGCCAGGTGTTCGTGGTGACGGGCAAGATGGATTACTTGGTGGATGTGGTGCGCTTCATCCGCGACGAAGAGAACCTGCCGATCGATGCCGACGGAGACGAGGGCACGCAGGAGGCGCTGCTGTGAGTAAGCGTGTGGGCAATGGCGTGAGCGAACTGGAGAGCCGCCTGCTGAAAACCGGCGCGGAGCGCTTGGCGCTGCTGGGCAAACACGCCGAGCGCCTCATGCAGGGCTACACCCGCGACGACTTACCGCTGGAAGGCCTGAGCGACGGAGCGCTGCGCAAACTGCTGGCTGCCCGCGTGCTGTGGCGGCCCGACGAGCAAAGCGGCGTGAAGCTCTCGCCCAAGGTGCGCGACCTGATCGCCGAAATGCTCGCCGACGAAACCCGCCGCCACGTCAATGCCGACGTAGCGGAAACCCTGGAGCTGATTCGTAGCCAGATAGAGAGCTACCGGGAAGCGCGCAGCAAAGGCGAACACTGGCGGCAAGAGCAGCAGCTACTGCGCCTGCGCCAGGAAGTGGACGATCTCAACGGCCGCTTTGCCGACGCCATCGACAGCCTGTGGCAGCGGCTGAATAGCGATTTCGGCTTCGTCAGCCAGCTCAACGACAAGATCCGCGAGAACGACCGCGCCCAAAAGCAGATCGTGCGGCTACTCGATGGCCTTGCGCTGATCGACTTCGACGAGCTAATCGAACTGGTGGGTAGCGACGGCAGCCTGCGCAAGCTGCTCATCAGCCAGCTTCAGAACCGCCTGAGCCACCACTACACCAGCCTGAGGGAAGTGCAGCGTCGGCTGATCGACCTCATGGCGCGCTTTCGCAAGCAGCAGGCCCGCAGCCGTCTGATGACCGGCATGGCCGCCTTCATGCGCGAACACCCCGGCTTTGTGCCCGGCAACTACGCCCAGCGTAGCGAGGTGCCCGCGCTCTTCAACCGCGCCACCCCGCTCAACCCCGCCGCCGCCCCGGCGCTAGACCGTGCCCTGGATACCCGCGTACTGGCCGAGCTGCTGCATGACCTGCCCGCCCCACGCCACGCCGCACAAAACGTCGCGGTCGCCAACCCCGTACAACCCGCCGAAGAGAGCCTGGCCGCCGCCCGCCAGCAAGCGCTCAAGCAGGACGTGGAACGCTTCTACCTCGCAGTGCTCGATCAGCCGCCTACCGAACCGGTCAGCGCCCTGGCGTACCTGCAAGAGAGCGGCCTGGAGTGGGCGGACGAGATTTGGTTGTTCCAAGTCATTGCCGAGTACCAAGGGCTGCCGCGCAGCGAACAGCAGGCCTTCCGCCTGCAGCAAGAGGAGAGCAAGGCCAGCGCCTATAACGACCTGCGGCTGATTCACGATGTGGCCCTGGCGGTGGCGGTATGAACCTGACGGGGCGCGCCCGCTCTGGTCTCAATGACGTAGCGCTACAGCTTCGCCGTCAGCCGATAGTGGAAAAAACGCGCGGTCAATGGGTGGAAGACGTGGTGGCCTGGTGCCGCCAGCAGGATATCGATCTCGGCAGGCGGCTCTCCAGCCAAGCCCTACGCTTCGATGCCGAGCTATTGGCACAGATCGATGACGTACTAGAGAGTGCCCGCTTGGCACCGCTAGGCCGCTCACTCAGCGGCCTGCCCAGCAGCGCCCAAGCGAAAGAGGGCGTTGAAGAAGACAAAGCCACCCGCGAAGGCCCCCGTGCCTGGCGCGTACTGCTCAGCCTGCCGCCCCAGCCCACCTCGGGGCTTTCCAACGAGCCGCGCTGCATACGCGACGTGGACGTTCGCCACCTCACGCTGGGGGCCTTCGGCGCGCTGGTGCAGGTGGAAAACCTCGACAGCTTCTACGCTTTCAACCCGAACATCAGCGCCCTCAGCGGATACGCCAACCCGCTCATCGCCTACCGAGGCGATAGCCACTACGGCGGCGGTTTTGCCTACCTGGCCGAGGTATGGCGCAAAACTCGCAGGCCGCACCTTTACGCAGGCGACTTCGACGCCAAAGGCATTACCCTGGCGCTGGACAGCGGCGCCACGCACTTACTGCTCCCTGACATCGCGTGGCTCACCCAACACGCCACCCCCCTGCACCAGCCTGCGGGGCAACTGCCTTATCAGCGACGATTACGACAGCTTCATGTCGGCCTATCGCCTCAACATCCGCTAAGGCCTTACTTAGCACTGTTGGAGAAGCAGCGGGGGCTTAAGCAGCAGTGGTTTGAGGGGGAATTGGTGGCTGTGGGGGGTGGTTAGCGGCTTGCTTTCATCTTGGCTTTGTGTGTCGCATCCGCCGTGCAGTGCGTTTCTGGCGGTTTGATGGGGCAAAGCAAAGCGTGGAAGCGCGCTGCTTTTGGATAAGATGGCTATTTTTTCTTTGCTTTCAGACGAATCAGTGAGATAGAGTCGAGAAAACTGGCTACATAACCTTAATGAATAAGCGGGCGCGTTTATTGGGGTTATGCAGCCTTGCGTATAAGCACTGTTAACGAGGAGGGGAGTTCGTGCCAAGCATCTATCTTTTTCGGCTAAAAGCAATAAAAACCGCGCAAGGTGCCCTCTTTGAAAATGGAACTTCAAGAGAAGAGTTCTTGACCTCAGTTATCGAGAGCAAGCCTTCTGAAGAGCTTCGAGAAGGTTATGTTTGGCACGTCGGTAATGTATTGAACGTGGGGAAGGATGGACTTTTATTTGCGGCTGGTCGGACAACCAAGAAAAGCAAAGAACTCTATGATGAAGAAACCGGGGATTTTATTCAGGTGGATGATGAAGAATCTCCGTTTACTTATGTGTACTTTGATAGAAAATACAGCGTATTAGCTATAGAACCGAAATCAAAGCTTTCTCCCACAGTAAAGGGTATAGCGAATAGTCTGGAGAAGCTTTTTAACCAGCAAGCCTCAGTGTACGACTACGGAGCGAAGATAGAAATATCGGAAATATGGGACCCGGAGGATTTTCTTAAACAAATACGAAGCGCATATTCTGTAGTTGGTTTCACTGTCGAGTTTACCAAGCCAAATCCTTTCGATGTTGAGGCTGATTTTCACAAGCCAATGGAGCAGTACATCGAAGCTACAGGCGGGCAAAAAGGAAAAACTATCGTTCAAGGCGAGGATCTTGATCGAAATAGTATTGAAAAGGTGACTCGATCTGTTGCTTCAACGGGCAATGATGCGTCAGCGAGAATAAGGCATGAGAAAGGACAACGGCCGGTAACACGACATTTACGAGGCGATCCGGTCAGTGTTGCATTTGACGAGGAGGAGCGACAGGAACCAAAAGGTTTAATGGAGAGGATTCGTGAAGCTTATGCGCGGATTCGGAGGCAAGATAGAATATGACTACGTTTTGGTCATGGCTCTTTAAAGGTTCAGGAAATGGAGCTGGTCTTAAAAGGTTTCTGGATCGTTGGATTCTATTGCATATTGCTGTTGGTCTTGCATTGGCTTTTCTTACCCCCATACCGCTCAAAGACGCAGCGGTTACGTTATTATTACCAGTAGCTGGGATCTTTATTGGGCTGTCCTTTGCTTGGGGCGGAAATGCCCAAGCATTGCTCCAAAGCACAGAAATTGAAAATTTGTCGTCTTTTCGAGATGGTGGGTATGTTGAATATGTTTACACCTTTCAGGCGGCCATTCTTATGATATTAGTTACGCTGGTTCTTTGGGCGATAGCCGGACTTGGCGTTTTCGATATGGTGTGGCCAACCTGCTCGAACCATTACCTCTATCTTGTGATCTCATTTTTCTTGTTCTTCTTTTCTAGCCTGACAGTGAGAGAGTGTTGGCATGTTGTGCTGGGGGCGCAGAGTATGCTCTTGGCAAGGTTTCAGATCAGGAAAAGTTCAAATGAACGTTAACAAGTGCAGGTTGTCGGAAGGTTATTCCGTTATAGTTCACTACTGCCGAAACTGCAAGCGTTATACCTAGAAGGAGGTTATATGTCTTTTGATGAAGAAAAGGTTAAAAAGGCCTTTAAGAACAAAAAATTCATCTGGCGAACAGTACGAGGTGTATCAAAGGAAACAGGCATAAGCCCCAATGAAATCCAAACATACGTTCTGAGCCATGGTGATCAGTTTGTTAAATCATCATCAAGAAATACACGTGGTGAAGTTCTGTTTGCAGACAGAGAAGTTTATCGAAGTAAAGCAAGCCCTGTACGAAGAATTATGGCAGCGGTTAAAAACCGTGGAGGTTAAGTATGGGTGAGCTTATCAGTAATTTAAGCCCTGCTGTTTGGTTCGCGATATCAGGAGCCTTCGCAGTAAAATTATTAGAACTCGCAGAATTACACAAAGTGCCAAAGCTTGAGCGCCCAGACTTGAAGGATTGGCTTTATTGGGTTCCATTTTTGGTAATGCCTGTCTTGGGGGGATGGCTAGCCTATGCATATGTCTCATCAAACACGGTATTAAGTCCAATATTGGCTATTAATGTGGGGGTTTCAGCTCCACTTGTGTTAAGGGCAATGGCGCAGATTAATCCATTGGACTCAGGACCAGTTAATACACCGGATGATGCATAACACAGCGCTCAAAATGGACGTCAATTACGCTGCGTTCCATTGGCGCCCTTTAGCTCGGCGTTGAGGCTGTAGAAAACCCCCTTTGACAGCTAGGTTTTGGTAGGATCGGGAAAACAGACGAGGAGTGGTCGGCATGCCGTGCTTCAAGGTTTACAACTATGATCAGAACGCCATGGTGGTGTTGAATTACCAGCATCCGCTCCAGCTCGAGATGTAGATCTGTTGCAAGACCAGCATCATCGGCAGAGCTTTTCTTTGATACCGTACCGCATGACACCTCGCTGATAGGCCTTATCGGTCGATGTGCCCGATGTTCGAACAAGCGTTGCTGATGTCAATCTTGGTGATAAGCGCAAGACTATTGTTGCGCGATGCGCATCATGCTATGGTTTCTTGATGATTAAATCATTCCGGCACAAAGGGCTGAAACGGTTCTACTCGACTGGCAGCACCGCTGGCATACAGCCGGATCATGCCAAGAAGCTACGTATGCAGCTTCTTGCTCTGGATACCGCCACTTCAGTCGAAGATATGAACGTCCCTGGCTTTAGACTTCACCCATTGAAAGGGAAAGACAAAGGGCGATGGTCGATTTGGGTAAACGGAAATTGGCGTATGACGTTCGAATTTCAGGACGGCAACGCCTACATTCTTGACTATGAGGATTATCACTAATGACGATGCATAATCCGCCGCATCCTGGTGAATTTATTCGGGAAGTGTATCTGGAACCCTTTGGCATTAGCTCGCGTCAGCTTGCTTCGAGTCTGGGCGTTTCACCGTCCACGTTGTCCCGGCTGCTCAAAGGAGAAAGTGGCATTAGCCCGGAAATGTCGCTGCGCCTTTCCAAAGTGCTGGGGCGTAGCCCTGAGAGCTGGTTAGCGATGCAAGATATGCACGATCTTTGGGTGGCTCGGAGTACGGTCAATCTGGATGATCTCCATCCACTGGAATTTAACGCCGCTTGATGATCGCTTAACATGGTTGCTTCTCTTCCATTGCTGTTTCGCCTCCATGGTCAAGGCGCGCTTGGTGTAGGCGTTCTAGCGATTTTCCGAGAATAGCTATTCCTCTCCATGGCCCCACAAAACACCATGAACCTACTCTTCCTCGGCACCTCCGCGGGTGTGCCTACCAAGCAAAGAAATGTCTCCGGCATCGCTTTGCGAGAGAGCAAGGGAAAAGGCTGGTACCTGATCGATTGCGGTGAGGGCACGCAGCATCAGGTTTTGCATACGAAGCTGTCGTTCCATTCGCTGAAAGCCATCTTGATTACCCACGTACACGGCGACCACTGCTATGGGCTGCCGGGCATTCTGGCGAGTGCGGCCATGGGAGGGCGCACAGCACCTCTAACCATTGTGGCCCCGGCGGGTATTCAAACTTGGCTGGAAGCAACCTGTGAGGTAACGCAGCTCAGCTTGCCCTTTGCTCTGGAATTTATCTGCTCGGACGACCTGCCCAGCGTTGAGCTTGAGAACATGGCGGTAGAGACGTTTGCGCTTTCCCATCGTGTGCCGTGCTATGCCTATGCGTTCACCGAGCGCAACGTGGAGGCTGCCCTGGACGTGGATAAGCTGGATAAGCAAGGCATTCCCAGAGGGCCGTTGTGGGGGCAGTTGAAGCAGGGGATGGATGTGGAGTTTGAAGGCAAGCAGCTGCGCAGCCAGGATTATCTGCTGTTCAAACACGCCCCCAGAAAAGTGGTGATTGCGGGAGATAACGACCAGCCCGAGCTGTTGGCAGAGGCATGCGCCGGGGCACAGGTGCTGGTGCACGAAGCCACCTACACCGAAGAGATGGCCGAAAAGGCCGGTGAGGTAGGGCATAGCTACGGCAAGCAGGTGGCGGCGTTTGCTCAAGCCATCAAGCTGCCCAACTTGGTGCTAACCCACTTCAGCCCTCGTTATCCGCTTATCTCCCATACCTCGCCCTCCATTGAGGATATCCGCAAAGAGGCGCAAAGCGTTTATTCAGGCGCGCTCTATTTGGCGCGGGATTTTGGCGAATACAGCTTGGATAAGGTGGGCCAGTTGACTGAACTGCCGTACGAATAGCCGATGTCACTGTGCCACTTCTTGATAGCCCAACGGGTAGATCAGTCGCGGCAATAGCCTTCGCCTGTTGCGACTACCAGGCAGTCTTCCTTTTCCAATAGCCACTTCATACCGGTGGCTTCGCCGTCGCCCGCACTAAGCAGCTGTGGACCGTCCCCGCGGTTGAAGCGGATGCCCTCGGCGGTTGCTTGGCCTTCGAAGGTGCCGCGTTGATCAGCATCCAGGCCGTACTGCATTTCAAGTAGATAGTGGCCGGGGCCTGCAGGTTCGTCTTTGCTGATGTCCAGAAATAATCCTTCTACGCCTGTCCATCGGCCTATCCATTGATCGGTTAGCTGATGGTGGGGCGGGTGTTGCTCCGTTACCGTATCCGTAGCAGGCGCGCTAGGTGACGCGGCGTTGCTGCTGCACCCGCTTAGTAGCAACACGGCGATGAGTGCTATCGCGGCTTTTTCCATGGTGGCCTCCGTCATCGGTACTGCCGTTACTCACTATATACACGTACCATGCTGTTAGTTGGATCGAATGTTGGAATATGTCGAAGAGGAGTTCCATGATGCAAAAGGTAAGAATCGACCTGGTATCCGACGTGGCCTGCCCGTGGTGCGCCATTGGCTACCGGCGTTTGGAGCAAGCGCTAGAGACACTCAAGGGCGAGATCGACGTTGAGCTGGTCTGGCAGCCTTTTGAGCTGAACCGCGATATGCCGCCTGAAGGCGAGCCGATTCTGGAACACTTGTGCCGCAAGTACGGCAAAGACGCGGCCACCATGGAGCAGTCCCAGCGCGAGATCATGGCCGCTGCCGAAGAGCTTGGCCTGAATTTCCGGGGTGCCCTGGAGCGCCGGGCGAACAATACCTTCGCCGCCCACCGCGTGCTGGCGTGGGCCGGAACTCAACACCAAGAGACGGCGCTTCAGTTGGCTCTATTTGAGGCCTATTTTGGTGAAGCGAAAAACCCCGCCGACCCAGTGGTGCTTCGCGAGAAGGCCATTGAGGTTGGGCTGGACGGCGACACCGCTGAAGCCATTGCCCGCTCTGACCAATACACGGAGGAAGTACGCGAGGCAGAACAGCGCTTTATGGACGCGGGGGTGAGCGCGGTGCCGGGCTTCATTCTCGATGGCCGCTACCTGATCTCGGGTGCCCAGCCCGCCGATGTGTTGGTCGATGCGCTGCGTCAGGTGGCCGAAGAGAACGCTAACAGCTAATGTGTGAGAAGCCCCGCCTGAAGGCGGGGTAGCACTCTCAGCCTATCCTTTTCCAAGCACCAACTTGTGAACGCGACCCTATGAAAACCATCGGCTTAATCGGCGGTATGAGCTGGGAGTCCACGCAGACGTATTACCGCCTCATCAACCAGCATGTGCGCAAGGCGCTGGGCGGGCTGCATTCCGCCAAAGTGGTGCTGTACAGCGTCGATTTTGCCGAGATAGAGGCGCTACAGCATCAAGGCAACTGGCAGGCTACCGCTGAGATACTGGCGGCGGCGGGTAAAGCGGTCGAGGCGGCAGGGGCCGATTTTCTGGTGCTGTGTACCAACACCATGCACAAGGTGGCTGAGCCGCTGGAAACGGCGGTCTCCATTCCGCTGCTGCATATCGCCGATGCCACGGCCCAGGTGCTGCAACAGCAGGGCATTACCTGCGTGGGTTTGCTAGGTACGCGGTTTACTATGGAGCAGGCGTTTTATATCGAGCGCTTGCAGTGTCACGGCATCGAGGTGGTGGTGCCCAACGAGCCACAGCGCGAGCGCGTGCATTCGGTGATTTACCAAGAGCTGTGCCTGGGCGTAGTGAAGGCAGATGCCAAAGCTGACTACCTGGATATCGTCGCTTCGCTGGCTGAGCGCGGCGCGCAGGGCGTGATTTTAGGCTGTACAGAGATTGGTCTGTTGATTCAGCAAGCGGATACGAGCGTGCCGCTGTTCGATACCACTGAGATCCATGCGGAGCAGGCGGTTCAGCGGGCGTTGGGGCGTGGTTAGTCAGTCACTGACGTCCTCGCCCCTTTTGTGACAGTCGGCATTAGCCGATTTTAAACGGATTCAACCCATTGGCTTGCTGCATCATCATACGTTTAGCAAACGGCACTCGCTCGGCCAAATGCAGGCTGAGATCGCCCAGTTGGCGCAGCGGTTTTGCGCCGGTGAACAGGTGGTGGAAGCTGTCGGTGGCGGCAATCATCGCTTGGTTGGCCAGGCGGCGCTGGCATTCGAAGCGGTGCAGGCTGATGTGGTCGCCGGGGTCGCGGCCTTTGATGATCAGCTCGGCCAGGGTGTCGGCGTCGTGTAGGCCGATGTTCAACCCTTGCCCGGCCAGCGGGTGCACTACGTGGGCGGCATCGCCAATCAGCGCGAGGCGTTTGCCGATGTAGCGTTTGGCGTGCTGGCGCTTAATGGGAAAGCTGGCCCGCGCCACAATACGGGTGAGCTTGCCCAGGCGCTTGGGGAAGGTGGTTTCGATGGCGTGCTGGAGCGCGTTGTCGGAGAGCTGTTCGCGGGCTTTGGTGGCTTCATCGCTGTCGTACCACACCAGCGAGGCGCGCTGGCCGGGCAGCGGCAGCATGGCAATCGGCCCTTTGGGGGTAAAGCACTGCCAGCTAACGTCCTGCTGGGGCAGCTCTGTCTCGACGTTAATAATCATCGCCCGCTGGTGGTAGTCGTAGCTGGTCACGCCAATGCCCGCCAGCTCTCGCAGCGTAGAGCGCGCACCGTCGGCCCCTACAATCAGCCGGGCGCTTAGGGTTTTGCCGTTATCCAGCTCTAGCATGCGGGCGGTGGTGGCCGCCATGGTGCTGAGCGGGGCACACTGGGTGTAGCAGGTCACGCTGGGCAGTTCTTCCAGGCGTTGCCACAGGGCGTACTGCAAAGCGCGGTTTTCGATAAAGATACCGAAGTCGTTCATGCCGCTCTCTTCGGCGGAGAACACGGAGTGGCCGGTGCCATCCTGATTCGCCACATCGATATGTCGGAACGGACAGCAGCGCTCGCCAGGCAGTATCGCGCCGCTAGCTTTCACAAACGCGAGCGACCGGGCGTTGAGCGATGAAATACGCAGGTCGTAGTCGCCGCTGGCGGGTTTCGGGGCGCTGCCGCGCTCGACGAGCCCTACGGAAATGCCCGCCTGGCCGAGCCTTGCCGTCAGGGCCGCGCCCACCATGCCGCCACCGACAATAATAATCTCGTGATCCCACTGCATGAGAGGCTCCTTACTCCGCTATCGAGGGCACATTGCATGTGCTTATATTGTCATACAGTATCGTTGACTTGTCGCAGTATTGCCTAGGGTGATCCATTGACGCAGGCCGTGGAAAGTACAGAAAAACGCGAGAGCAGCCAGGTGGCCGGGGAAGCGCTGGCCGCGTTCATCAAACGCCACCCCAAACTCTGGGTGATTACCGGGGCGGGGGTGAGTACCGACAGCGGAATTCCCGATTACCGCGATGCCGATGGCCAGTGGAAGCGCCCGCCGCCGGTGCAGCACGGTGATTTTATGAGCTCCTTCGCCGTTCGTCAGCGCTACTGGGCGCGGGCGCTGGTGGGCTTCAAAGCCATGCGCGAAGCCCAAGTGAGCGGGGCACATCGGGCGTTGGCAGAGCTGGAGGCCATGGGGCATGTGGAGTTGCTGGTCACGCAAAACGTGGACCGCCTGCACCAGCGGGCGGGCTCGAAAAAGGTGATCGATCTTCACGGCAGGGCCGATGTGGTGGCCTGTATGGCCTGCGGCTATCAAATGATGCGCCACGCCATGCACAGTGAAATGGCGCGCATGAACCCAGCCTTTGCCGCGCTGGAGGCCCGCCACGCGCCGGATGGCGATGCGGATCTGGAAACCGATTTCTCCACCTTTAACGTATTGGACTGCCCCCGCTGCCAGGGCATCCTCAAACCGCAGGTGGTCTACTACGGCGATGTGGTGCCCCCGGCGCGGCGGTTGGCGGCCCAGGCGGCGCTGCAGCAAGCCGATGCGGTGCTAGCAGTGGGGACGTCGTTGATGGTCTATTCCGGCTACCGCTTCTGCCGCGATGCCCACGCCATGGGGCTGCCTGTAGCATCGCTCTCGCTGGGTGTGACTCGCGCCGATGCGTTTTTGACTCACCAGTGGCGTGCGCCGCTAACGCCGGTGTTGGAGCAGGCGGTGGCGTGCTTGAAGGGCGCTTAACGCGCTTTCGACACCCACGGGTTGCTCTCGCTCCATAACCGCCAGGGGGCGTCGCGGTCGGCGGGTTGGGCGTAATCGATGCCGACTCTGGGACCGCTGGCAATCGCGCTGGGCGGCTCGCCAGAGGTAATCCACAGCCCATTCGCCTGATCGCCGTTTTGCGTCATATCGTGGCCGTAGAGGGCGTTATCGATACGCAGTGCCCGAGTCAGTTTGCCGGGGCCGTTGCTTAGATTACGCCCCGCCACGTTGCGCCATGCGCGCATGGCAGGCTCGCCGATCACCGGCTCTACCGCTCGAATCAATACCGCGCAGGGGTTGCCTTCCGGCTGGGTCACCACGTTCAGCAGCCAGTGCATGCCGTACACCAAATAGACGTAGGCGTGACCGGGCGGGCCAAACATCGCCTCGGTGCGTGGCGTTCTGCGCCGGTGGGCATGGCAGGCGGAGTCTTCCGAGCCACGATAGGCCTCGGTTTCCACAATGCGCGCGGCCATTAGCTCGCCATCGAGCTGGCGCACTAGCCAGCAGCCCAGCAGGTCTCGGGCCACTTCCAGCGTATCGCGGTTGTAGAAGGCCTGGGGCAGGGGCGTGAGCGCCTCTTGCTCTATTGGTAACTTAACAGGGGTTAACGTGTCTCTCTGCGGCATGCTATCGCCAATTACTTGAGTAAGCTGCTAGGGTATTCTGTAGGCCATTAATTGAAAAGCGGAGTTGCCCGTGCTGACCTTTGAACACCAGTTTGCCACGCTGCCAGAGCCCCTATGGGTGGCCTGCCAGCCTACGCCCGTGGCACAGCCCAGCTTGATCGCGTTTAACGATGCCCTGGCCGCGCAGCTAGGTATGCAAACCCGGCCCGACGACGCCACGCTGGCCCAATGGTTCAGCGGTAACCAGCTGCCGCCGGGTGCCGATCCTAAAGCGCTGGGCTACGCCGGGCACCAGTTCGGCAACTTCGTGCCGCAGCTTGGCGATGGCCGCGCGCTGCTGTTAGGCGAAGTGGTGGATCAACAAGGAATACGCCGTGATGTGCAGCTAAAAGGCAGCGGGCGCACCCCGTTTTCTCGCGGTGGCGATGGCCGCTCGCCCCTTGGCCCGGTGCTGCGGGAATATCTGGTGAGTGAATTTATGGCCGCCGTGGGCGTGCCTACCACTCGCGCCCTGGCTGCCGTTGCCACCGGTGCGCGCGTGGTGCGCCAAATGGCCGAGCCGGGGGCCGTGCTGACCCGCGTGGCCAGTAGCCATATTCGCGTGGGCACGTTCCAGTTTGCCGCCGTTCGCCGCGATGAAGACGCGCTAAAAGCGCTGGCCGACCATGTGATTACCCGCCACTACCCAGAGGCGGCTAACGCTGACGATCCGTACCTGGCGCTGTTGGAGGCGGTGACCGCCCGCCAAGCGACGCTGGTGGCGCGTTGGATGAGCTTGGGCTTTATTCACGGGGTGATGAACACCGACAACTGCAGTATTGCCGGTGAGACCATCGATTACGGCCCGTGTGCGTTTATGGAACAGTTCGACCCACAGAAGGTATACAGCTCCATTGACCAGGGCAGGCGCTACGCCTTCAACAATCAGCCGGGCATTGCCCAGTGGAACCTAGCCCGCTTTGCCGAAACCTTGCTGCCGCTCATGCGTGAAGAGGGCGATGCCGTGGTAGAGCAAGCCACCGAGGTGCTTCGCGGCTTTACAATCCGCTTTAGCGCCGAGCAGCGCCGCCTGCACGCTAATAAGCTGGGCCTTGCCCCAGAAAGCGACCGCGCCGTGGCGCTGATGGAAGCGCTGGAAATCCAGATGCATCAAGGCCGCATGGATATGACCGCGACGTTCGACGCGCTAACGCACTATGCGCAAGCGCTGAGAAAGAACTCGTCAGCCCATTCCCAAAAAGAGGCGCTGCTAGCGCTAACCACTCAGCCCGACGGCCTGACCGCTTGGCTGGCCGACTGGGAAAACGCCCAGCAAGCGAGCCAGCAGAGTGAGCGTTTGGAGGCCATGCGCCACGCCAATCCAGTGGTGATTCCCCGCAACCACCGCATTCAAGAGGTCATCGATGCGGCGGTAGAGGGTGATTTCGCGCCTTTCCACACGCTGCTCGCGGCGGTCACGCGGCCCTTTGATGAATCCGAAGAAGCGCGCCGCTTGGCCGCTCCGGCCACGGAAAGCGAGCAGGTGTTGCGCACCTTTTGTGGTACGTAAATGCTGCACACCCTGTGATAAACTGTGCTTTTTTACAGGTAAAAGTGGAGGCAAGGTCGGCCTGTGCGCAAAATTATCCACTGCGACTGTGACTGCTTCTATGCGGCGGTAGAGATGCGCGATAACTCCGCGTTAACCGATATCCCCATTGCCATTGGCGGCAGTGTGGAGCAACGCGGGGTGGTCGCTACTTGCAACTATCCGGCGCGCAAGTTCGGCATCCACTCCGCCATGCCCATGGCTCAGGCGCTCAAACGCTGCCCCCACCTCACGGTGATTCGTGGCGATATGGCGAAGTACAAAGATGTTGCCCGCCAGGTGTTTGCTATCTACCGCGATGTCACCGAACTGATCGAGCCGCTCTCTCTGGATGAAGCCTTTCTGGATGTCTCGGAGGTCACGCTTCACCACGGCAGCGCCACCCGCATGGCTGAAGCCATTCGCCATCGGGTGAAGCAGGAAGTAGGCATTACCGTCTCGGCGGGCGTGGCACCCAACAAGTTTCTCGCCAAGATCGCCAGCGACTGGCGCAAGCCCGATGGGCTATTTGTCATCACGCCAGACGATATCGACGCCTTCGTGCAGCAGCTTCCGGTGAAAAAAATCCACGGGGTAGGGCCGCGCACCGCTGAAAAACTGGCGGAGTTGGGCATTCAGACCGGCGCGGATCTGCGCGCCCGGCCGCTTACCGAGCTGGTAGAGCGCTTTGGCCGCTTTGGCCATCGGCTGCATGAACTCAGCCATGGGCGCGATGAGCGCCCCGTTAAAACCCACCGCGAGCGCAAGTCGATCAGCACCGAGCTAACCTACTCCCAAGACCTACCCACCCTGGAAGCCTGCCGCCGCCAGCTCCCCGAGCTGATTAGCGATTTAGAGCGCCGCTACGCCCGCCTAGACCCGGCACCCGCCGTGCGAGGAGTAATGGTGAAGATCAAATTCAACGACTTCACTCAAACCACCGTCGAACACGCCGACCCCGCCCCCAACTTGGAACAGTTCGAAACCTTGCTGAACGTGGGATGGGCAAGGGGCGAGCGCCCCGTGCGCCTGCTGGGGGTGGGCTACCGCTTGGCGGAAGAGACCGCTGCCCAGCAGCTCTCGCTGTTTTAATTAGCCTGTTAATCCTTGGGTGGATTGACGGGTTTCAGTGCTCGCGTTAAAACAGACGTATGATAGATAGCGCTTCTTCCCGTTAGCCTAACCGCGAGCCTGCCATGCCTGCCGATGCCACCCAACGCCCCCGCTTAGTGTTTGCCCATGCCAACGGCTTTCCCGGTTTGAGCTACCGCAGCCTGTTAGACCCGCTGGCAGAGTCGTTCGATTTACACCCGCTAGATCGGCTAGGCCACCATCCGGATTACCCGGTGAACCACAACTGGGGCAACTTGGTGGAGGAGCTGATTAGCTACCTCCCCGATACCGACGCGCCGCTGCTGGGCGTCGGGCATTCGCTGGGCGGCACGCTGATGGCCATGGCCGCCGACAAGCAGCCGAAGCGCTTTTGTGGCGTGATTATGCTCGACCCGCCGCTGATGCTGGGGCCGGATGCCTGGGCGATGAAAGCGGCCAAGCGGTTTGGGCTGATGGATCGCATTACGCCGGCGGGTAAAACCAAAGGGCGGCGCAGCGTGTGGCCCAGCCGTGAGGCGATGGCGACCTCGTTACGGCGGCGAGGGCTGTTTCGTCGCTTTACCCCTGAGGCGCTCAACGACTACATTGAAGCAGGCACGCGGCTTTTAGATGACGGTAGCGCCGAGCTGACCTTTGACCCGCGCATCGAGCTGGAGATTTTCCGCCACCTGCCGGATCACCTCTCCAACCTGCCGCAGCGCGTAGGCGTACCCATCCAACTGGTGGCGGGGCAGCAGTCGCACTTGATGACGCCTTCACGGCTCAAGCGCATCGCTCGACGCGGGCTGCCGGTGAGTATGGTGCCCGGCACGCACATGTTCCCGATGGAACACCCGGAAGAGACGCGCACGGCGATACTGGCCGCGTGGCAGCAGTTTCAAACGGTACAGCCATAGAAGCAATGCAGCCATAGAGGCGATTAAGGAGACGATATGTACCTTTCCGTACAGCTGAGCTACTACCCGCTGGCCGATGATTTCAAGCCCGTGGTGAAAGAGGTGGTCAAACGTTTAGAGGCCACCGGGCTGGAGGTTCACCCCAACCGAATGAGCACCCAGGTGTTTGGAGAGTTCGATGAGGTAATGGCGGCACTGAGCGACGTGATGAAATGGTCGTTCGAGACCCACGGCAAAGCCGTGTTTACGGCTAACTTTTTAGAGGGTGACCGGCGGCCCCGGTAAATCCCTCCATGGCTGGCCTAACGTCATCCAACCCAGCCTAGCCGTTGCCACCTGCCTTGAAGGGCGTGTTGCTGATGAAGCGGTTGCGCCAATCAGCGCGCCACTGCGGCATACCGATGGAGAAATGCTGCGCCTGTTTATCGAAGCGCACCCAAACGATGGCGTCCAGGTAGCGGCTATCCTCCGATGTTTTCGAGAAGTCGATGTGCTGCGTGGCGAAAAGCGGCGTGCGGTAAACGGTCGAGGGCGTTTTCCGGTCGATGATGCGCAGGTAAGCGACGCCGCCCAGCGGAGCAAGCAGCCCGGTTACCCTCACGGATTCGATGACGTAACCGCCCATCGGGCTAACCACCGAGACGCTGGCAGGCGCCTGCAGGGTGCTGTAAAGGCTTGTACCGATGCCGAAGAGGGCGAGCAGCGCTATCCCAAACGCGACGAAAACCGCTTTTTTCATATGTACGCCTTTTCCTTGGTCAGCCATGCCAGCCCGACTTCTTTCCCCTACTGACTAACGTAACGCTGCGCGCAGCACGCCATTCGCAGCGCTACGTTTTGATCACTCGCACGAAAGACGAGTATTACGCACTTTCAGCACGCGTGCAGCGCGTTATCTCACCGGCTAGCTGTTCCAGTAACGCCGCATACAGTCCCGCATCCAGCGTCAAGCCCACGCCAAGAGGGTCCATCACACCCAAGTATGCTGACGTATCGCCAAACACGTTGTTGACCATCTGCGGGTTGAACTGCGGTTCGCTGAAGACACACTGAATATTCTCTTCATTGACCAGCGTTTGTAACGCCTCAATGCGTGCTGGGCTAGGTGCAGACGCGTCGCCGATGGAAATGGCGCCTGCGGCCTGAACGTTAAAGGCTTCCTCGAAATACTGGTACGCATCGTGGAACACGATGAAGCGGGTGTCGGCGCTGTGGGCGAGGCGCTCCTGAAGCTGTTGTTCCAGCGCGATCAGCGCGTCTTGTCCTTGTGCAGCATTGTCACGGTAGGCGGCAGCATTATCCGGATCGAGGTCGCTTAGCTGGTCGGCGATCGCCGTGAGCCACTGGCGCGCGTTCGAGGGTGACAGCCAAGCGTGCGGGTTCGTGCCGGTATGGCTGTGATGATGGCCGTGGTGATCTTGATGATCGTGGTGGTCATGAGACTTGGCATGCGCATGTGCGTGGTCATGTCCATGCTCGCGCTCGTGAGCTTGCCCCTCATCCAGCGTGAATGTCGCTTCTTCGCGGTATGCCAGTGTGGTGATGCCGGGCACGTCCATCAGCTCTAGGTGGTGTGCGTCTCCCGCTAAATGTTCTACCGGTCCTTCCAGCCAAGGGGTGAGCGAATCGCTGACCCATATCACCAGATCCGCACTGTCCAGCGCGCTGGCTTCCGAGGGGCGCAGCGAATAGCCGTGGGGAGAGGCGCCAGGCTGAATGAACAGCTCGGGCGTGCCCACGTCGCCCATGACGGTCGCCACCAACGAGTACACCGGGGGAATATCTACCGCAACGCGGGGCACTTCCGCCAAGGTTGCTAGGGGAAAGGCCGTCAGTAATGGCAGCGCGAAGTACGTTAAGCGGTATGGCATGGGAGCTCCTGATGAAACGGGGGTGAGTGAACGAGACAAGGAGGGACATTCGAGTATCGCTTGTCTTTATATTTATGTTATAACATAACAAATACGTCAAGAGCGGATGGCTATGATGTCACTTGCATCTTCCCCCCATCGTGAAGCGGTACTTAGCGTTCGTCAGTTGAACGTTCGCTTCGGTGGGCAGCAGATTCTCGAGAATATTCACTTCGATCTGTTTCGTGAGCAGGTGCTCACGCTAATCGGCCCTAACGGTTCGGGCAAATCGACGCTGGTAAAAACCTTGATCGGTGCGGTGAAGCCCACCTCGGGCAGTGTCACCCTCGCTCCACAACAGCGCATTGGGTACGTACCCCAGCGGCTCCATTTGGATGTGACGCTGCCGATGACGGTCCAGCGCTTCATCAACTTGCCGCGCCGCCATTCTCGTCAAGAGGTCGACGGCGCGCTAAAAGACGCCGGGGCCGAGACGCTTTTGCAGGCCAATATGAGCGATTTGTCTGGCGGGCAGTTGCAGCGCGTGCTGCTGGCGCGAGCGCTCCTGGTCAAGCCCGACATCTTGATTCTCGATGAGGCGACGCAAGGCCTCGACCACCGAGGAACGGCGGCGTTTTATCGCCATATCGAACGCGTTCGCCACACCTACGGCTGCGCCGTGCTAATGGTCAGTCACGACCTGCACGTGGTGATGCAGACCGCCGATCACGTGCTTTGTCTCAATCGCTGTGTCTGTTGCCAGGGTAAGCCTGAGCACGTGGCCTCGACGCAGGATTATCGCTCGCTGTTCGGTGATCAAGCCGCACAAACGCTGGCGCTCTATCATCAGCAGTCTCAGGAGGCCGCCCATGCTGGATGATTTTATGTGGCGTGCCCTGTTGGCGGGCATGCTCGTGGCCATGGCGGCCGCACCGCTGGGTTGCTTCGTGGTGTGGCGACGCATGGCGTATTTTGGCGACGCTACGGCCCATGCGGCCATTCTGGGCGTTGCGCTGTCGCTGTTGATGAATATCTCGATTTTCCTCGGTGTGCTGACGGTAGCACTGCTGATGGCGACCTGTGTCTCTTTGCTGAGCGGTCGTGGCTACGCCATGGATACGCTGCTCGGTGTGATGGCTCACTCGGCGCTGGCAGTGGGGCTGGTGGCCGTGTCGTTTCTCACCGGCGTGCGTATCGACCTTCACGCATATCTATTCGGCGATATTTTGGCTGTTGGCAAACAGGATCTTTGGGTCATTGGCGGTGGCGTGGCGCTGGTGTTGCTACTGCTGTACTGGCGCTGGTCGCCTTTGCTGGCGGCGACGCTCAGCGAGGAGCTGGCCTACGCCAGTGGCATTCAGCCGCGTCGTGAACAGTTAGTGCTCACCCTGGCACTGGCCGTGGTGGTGGCCGTCGCGCTGAAAGTCGTGGGCGTCTTGCTGATCGCCGCGCTATTGATCATCCCTGCCGCGACTGCACGCCCGTTTTGCCGGACGCCCGAAGCCATGGCGATGGTGGCCGTTGGGGTCGCCATGCTGGCGGTCGTGACAGGGCTCAAAAGCGCCTACCTGCTGGATACCCCCACCGGCCCGACCATCGTCTCCCTGGCTGCCCTGCTATTCACATTGGCAACGCTGATGTCTCACGTTTGGCGCGTTTTTCGTCAGCGCCTTGCATCAGAGACTCCCAAGGTTCCCATGCGCTAAATCAGTCGGGCGGACAGCGGGCCTTTGGGGCGGCTCGTCGCCACGCGCTAGCGCTTATATCGCCGACGCGGTGGCCTTTTTATTCGAGACGCGTACCGTCGGTCTTCGCTTGCGCCTGCTTAACAGTGCCATGTGCCCACGCTTTCACTGCGACAACCTGCCGGTGCGCCTCGTCACGACCTATGTTGGACCCGGTAGCGAATGGTTGCCGGAGTACGCTATCAACCGTACAGGACTGGGGGCGCCGCACCCTGATAAACCCGAGATTGCCACTGACACTGCTGCCATCCAACGCCTTGCGCCCGGCGATATTGGTTTGATCAAGGGCAGCGGTTGGGTTGGCAGCGAAGAGCGTGGGTTGGTGCATAGAAGCCCTGCACTCGACAATGGCCATAAACGCCTGCTAATGAGCATCGATCCCGCGTAAATCTCTTTGGCGACGGTGAGAGGACCGGTGAGCCCACGAGCTTGGCAGGCGGATATGAAAGCCCACTGCCAGGCTCTATAACGAAGCAAAGAGTGCCAGGAAAATACGAGCACCATGAGTGCCAAGCTAGATGGGGGCTGGATGTATATAGGATTCAACGTCCCTTTCTATTCGTCTACTCACGGGCTTTCTCGGCAGAGGCAAGATGAAAGTGGAGCACATTGAAAGCTTGCACGCTCATCATGCCGCGGCGCGTAGCGAACGGTGGGGATAAAATGAGAGCGCTGGCGGGGGCCGCCAGCGCTCAAGGAGGGGTATCTCATGGAAAAAATGAGTGAGATTAGTGAGACAGCATCTCATCGACAATCTCTTCACCACTGAGCGATGAAGCGTAGTAGGTTGGCCAATTGGTCACTTCCTACAACAGCGCCTCACGATCATCTCCCCAGTAAAGGTGGTAGTGGTGTGCATCCGTCGGATAGATGCTGTGGTCGCTGAACTGAAGGTAGCGAGGGAGTGCGTCATCGGCTTCTTCTGCGAGTTCGAAGATGAAGCGAACGCCTCGGTTGCCGGCTTCGTAATTTAGAATCTCGTAGCCATCGTAGTGGTAGTCGCCGGTCATCGGCTCGCCGTTGGTAAAGAAGGTGACGCTGCTTCCATCGATGACGATCCGCTCTACATCAGTCGCGTAACCGGTATCGTAGTACGCTTTGTACTCCTCGGCGCTTTTGTCTCCCTTCTCAGCTTTATGGGCGAAAACAGGGTCTAACGTGCCGTCCAACAAATAAGGATAAACGGACTGCCAGTCGCCTTCCCAATCGGTAAGCGGGCGATCGGCAATTTGGTCATCGTCAAAGTAGCCCGCATAGATATCGTTATCATGCGAATGGTCATGGTCATGGTCATGGTCATGGTCATGAGCGTTGCTGTGGCTATGGTCATGATCATGACTATGGTCGTGATTATGGTCATTGGCCTGGGTGACTTGAGCGCAGGTCAGTAGTGCAATACTGAAGGCCAGCGTGCTGATTTTCGGGTTAGCAAGTACAAACATCACTCATTCTCCATGTTGGCGGTATTTGATTATGTTATAACATATCTTTTAATGGTTTCAATAGAGCGGTATCAATGATCTAGGGCCATCGTTTGTTTACGTTGGGAATGTGTCCACTGGGTTTAGATCTGGCTCAACAACTTACCTAGCGTTTCCATCCCCCGTTCGCTGCGCTGGGTCCAGGGGTGGCCATAGCTCAAGCGAATGCAGTGGCGAAACTGTTGGGTCGCGGAGAAAATGGGGCCTGGCGCGAGGCTAACGCCATGGTCGAGCGCTGTGCGAAACAGCTGCAGCGAATCCACGTGATCGGGAAACTCCACCCAAAGGAAATAGCCGCCTGCAGGTCGGGTGATGCGCGTATGCGCTGGGAAGTAGCGATCTGCCGCCGCCAGCATACTGGTTTGTTGGGCTTCTAAGGCATGGCGAAGCTTGCGCAAATGGCGGTCGTAGCCACCGTGTTGTAAGTAGTCAGCAATGGCGGCCTGGGCGGGGATAGAGGGGGAAATGGTGGTCATTAGTTTTAGCCGCGAGATCTCCTGGGCATAACGGCCGCCCGCTACCCAGCCCACCCGATAGCCGGGTGCCAAGCACTTCGAGAAAGAGCTGCAGTGAATCACCAAGCCCTCATCATCAAAGGCCTTAACGGGAGCGGGCGGCGTGCTGCCAAAATAGAGCTCGGCATACACGTCATCCTCTAGCATGGGCACTTGGTGCTGCTTTAATAACTGGTAAAGCACCTGTTTGCGCTCGTTGCTTAGGCTGGCGCCGATGGGGTTCTGCAGGTGGCTCATAAACCAGCAGGCTTTGATGGGCAGCGTCGCTAGTCGCTCTGCCAGCACGTCTAGGTCAATCCCTTCCCGAGGGTGAACCGGAATTTCCACCGCGCGCAGTTTGAGCCGTTCCAACACCTGCAGGCTGGCATAAAAAGCAGGCGACTCAACCGCGACCAGGTCCCCCGGCTGGGTCACGCACTGTAGGGCTAGATTAAGCGCCTCCATTGCGCCATTGGTAATCACCAGTTCGTCCATCGGCAGCTGAATACCGCCCAGCATGTAGCGCAGAGCAATCTGCCGGCACAGGTCGGTATGCCCGGTGGTCATATCGGCTACCACCTGTTGGGGCGAAAGCGCCCGCAACCCTCGCGTCATACTGATACTCAAGCGAGAGAGTGGAAACAGCTCAGGGCTCGGGAAAGCCGAGCCAAAAGGCACCGTTTGATCATCCTGCAGTGAGTCCAGCACCGAAAACACCAGCTCGCTGACCTTCACTTCCGCTGGGTCGGTGGGTTGTAGCGTGACGCGGGGTTCGTTGGTCAATCGCCGCGCATGTTCACGAACAAAGTAGCCCGAGCGCGCTCGTGCACTGATAAGCCCCTGGTTTTCCAGTAAGTAGTACGCCTGAAACACCGTCGAGGGGCTAATGCCGTGATGGCGGCTCGCTTGGCGCACTGACGGAATGCGCTCGCCTGGGCCCAGTACGCCTTGGCGAATCAGCGTTGCTATCTCATCGGCAAACTGTTCATAGCGTTTCATGGCATAAACCTGCAGGTGCTTGGCGCGGGTGCTTAGTGGGATCAACAGAATCGATACTCTCAATCAAAAGCATATCAAAACTGATACGGCTTTTTTCTCTAAAACTGCATCTGTTTTAGTGGTTGGCTGGGAGAGCATAGTAGCGGCTCATTCGGTGACGCCCCTCGACCGTATAGATCGCCACTCCCTCTTTTCTGGATATCGGTATGACGCAACGCATTCCTCTGCAAGACCTAACCACCGATGCAGCCGTTGAACACCATTCGCCTCAGGCTCAATCTACTAATCGCTCGCCATCCACGTCTGGGCATATCTATGTGCGAGAAATACAGGGCTTTTTTCAGCGCATAAGGCGTTATTCCAACTGGCTGCTAATAGCGCTTTATGTGGGCTTGCCATGGCTTCAGTGGGGAGACCGCCCCATGGTGTGGTTTGACCTCTCTGCCCAGAAGTTTCATCTCTTCGCAGCGACGTTTTATCCCCAAGACTTTATTCTACTGACCTGGATTTTGGTGCTGTGCGCGTTTGGTCTGTTTTTGATCACGGTGGTGGCGGGGCGAGTGTGGTGTGGCTATAGCTGTCCGCAAAGTGTATGGACGTTTTTGTTTATTTGGTTCGAGCACCGCCTGGAGGGGCCAAGGCACCGTCGGATACGTCGCGACAACGCATCTAACACGCTGGGGTCGTTATGGCGAAAAGGCGCTAAACATACCGCTTGGCTACTGATTGCGTGGGTAACGGGCGTCACCTTCGTGGGCTATTTTACGCCGGTGGGTGGGCTCGTGAGGGATCTATTCAGCCTAGAGGCGCACCCTTGGGCGCTTTTTTGGATCGGTTTTTTTACTCTGTTTACCTACCTGAACGCTGGCTGGTTGCGCCATCAGGTGTGTCTGCACATGTGCCCCTATGCACGCTTTCAGTCGGCCATGTTTGATAGCCATACGCTGATGGTTTCTTACGATCCCGCCCGTGGTGAGCCCCGTCGTGGCCATCGCAAAGAGGTTGCGGAAGCGGCTGCTGGGGACTGTATTGATTGCGAACTGTGCGTTCAGGTGTGCCCCACGGGGATCGATATTCGTGATGGCCTGCAGTATGAGTGTATTGGCTGCGCGGCGTGTATCGATGCCTGCGATAGCGTGATGGCGCGTATCGATAAGCCGCTGGGCCTGATTCGCTACACTACCGAGCGCGCGCTAGAGGGCAAACCTACGCGGTTTTGGCGTCCTCAGCTGTTGGCCTATACGGTGGCGCTGCTTTCTATGGTGGTTTTGTTGATCAGTTTTTTGAATGCCCGAGTGCCTATTGATGTAGACATTGCCCGAGATCGTCAGGCGCTGTTTGAAAGCACGGCCGAGGGGCGCATTATCAACTACTACACCGTGACGCTGCGCAATCAAGATACGAAGGAACACCAATACGCGCTATCCGCCACCGGTTTGCCCGGCCTGCGTTTACAAGGGGCTGACACATTCGTCTTGGCCGCTAATGAAACGAGGCAGTTACGCGTGGCGCTCAATGTTGACGCGTCAGCGCTGACCCAGCCGAGCCACCCGGTGTTGCTGTACATTGTTGCGTTAGATGAGCCTTCAATCTCCTCTAACATTGAAACGCGGTTTTTGGGATCGACCCGTCAGTAAGAGTGAGAATAAGTAGATGTGAGGATAAGTAGGAATGAGGATAGATAAATGCTAACCGTGCTGATTTTTTTGATGATATTTGTGGGCGTAACAGCCGCTTGGTACCAGATTTACCAAATGCACTTCAATATCAATACGCCTAACGATGTGAAGCTTTCGGGTCATAAAAGTAGGCAGCTGGATACGCTCACGGCCGTTCAGCAAACGTCGTCGGATGAGGCCGATGCTTCACGCTTTGAAGAGGCAGTAACGCGCATCTTTGGGCGTGGATTTAACATAGAAGCCCTTCGCATTGCGTTCTCTCAGGAGGGGCGAGAGGCCTATGCGTTGCCGCTTCTGCGACGTAAGAGAAAACTCACTCGTCCCTCGTTGAATAAGGCAGGAGAGGGCGGTGTTCGCGTTCGCCATCTGCGGTTGTTCAAGACGCGCTTGCCGTCTATCAATGTCAGGAGTGCGTTCATCCTGGCGGTGATCGCGAACTGCGGGTTGGTTCAGCTATTGGCGGCGATGAGTGTTTATACCATTCATTACTCAGTAGACGTATCGGCGTTCGCGTGGGTCAATCAGCCGACGATGATATTGTTGGCCATCTGGGGAGTGGTGCTCCTGAATGCTCTGATATTTAGATGGGATGCCTACACCCATGATCTTTATCAGATCAGACAGTTGAACCAGCAGGCCCCCCTGTTCAACTAATAAAATATGATGCGTAAAAACCACAACGCCGCCCCATGGGGCGGCGTTGTGGTTGGTGCAGAGCGCTTAGATCAGCGATTCCAGGCAGGATTCGATGATATCTAGGCCTTCGTTCAGCACGTCGTCTTCGATGGTGACCGGCATCAGGAAGCGTATGGTGTTGCCGTACATACCGCACGAGAGCAGGATCAGGCCCTCTTCGCGGGCTTTTTTGCACAGCGCTGCCGCCAGTTCCGGGTTCGGCGTGCGGTCGGTTTTGTTGTTGACCAGCTCAAATGCCGCCATCGCGCCCATGTTGCGCACGTGGTCGATGCAATCAAACTTGCCTTGCCACCCGTTGAAGCGGGCTGCCAGTTTTTCGCCCAGCGCCTGACTCTTCTCGAGGATGTTCTCCTCTTCGAAGACGTCCATTACCGCCAGCGCCGCCGCGCAGGCGGTGGGGCTGCCGGTGTAGGTGCCGCCTAGGGAGTTCGGGCCAGAGGCGTCCATGATGGTGTCGGTGCCGACGACGGCAGAGATCGGCATGCCGTCGGCCATACTCTTGGCCATGGTCATCATGTCCGGTTCCACGCCGCTGTGCTCGATGGCGAACATCTTGCCGGTACGGCCAAAGCCCGACTGCACTTCGTCGATGATCATCAGCATGCCGTGTTCATCGCAAATCTCACGGATCTTTTCGAGGAAGCTCTTCGGCGCGGGATAAAAACCGCCTTCACCTAGCACCGGCTCAAGAATGATCGCAGCGGTGTCTTTCGGGTTCGCGTCGGTTTTCAGCGCCATTTTCAGGCCGCGAATCGCTTCGTCTTCGCTGACGCCGTGGTAAGGCACGGGGTAGGGCGCACGGAAGACGGTGCCCGGCATCGGGCCGAAATCGGTTTGGTAAGGGGCGACCTTGCCGTTCATCGCCATGGTGTAGAAAGTACGGCCATGGTAACCGCCATCGAAACAGATGACATTAGAGCGACCGGTAGCGGCGCGGGCGATCTTCACCGCATTTTCCAGCGCTTCAGCACCGGAGTTCGCCAGCATGACTTTGGCGTGACCACGTACAGGGACGATGTGGCTCAGCTTCTCGGCCACTTTGACGTAACCTTCATAGGGCATGACCGTTTGGCAGGTGTGCATCACCTTATCCAACTGGGCTTTCACGGCTGCCACGACTTTCGGGTGACGATGCCCTACGTTCAAGACGCCGATGCCGCCAGCGAAGTCGATAAAGCGGTTGCCGTCGGCGTCCCAGATCTCAGCGTTTTCGGCGCGATCCGCAAAGGCGGTAGCGGGGCTTGCAGCGCCCGCAGCGACGTATTTCTGCTTTAGTTCGTTTAGCTCGGCATTGCTCATGACTCAGCTCCTTTAAGGATAGGGTGTTGCTTTAGCATAGTGCGCAATAGCGTTGATCACACTGATGACGATGCGATGACAATCCGGTTGCGCCCTGCTTGTTTCGCCTGATACATCGCTTTATCCGCGCGATCAAGCATTCGAGTACTCGACGCTTCAATGTAACATGCGATGCCCGCCGATAGGGTCACGGTCAGCTCATGTTCGGTGTAAGGCGTTTGCTCGACCTTTTGGCGGATGCGCTCCATGGCAATATGCGCCGAATCCGCATCGACCTCCGGCATGATGATCAAAAACTCTTCGCCTCCCAGGCGGACCTGGAAGTCGGTTTCCCGCAGCTGTTGATTGACGACCCGGGTCAGCTCTTGGAGCACGCTGTCGCCGGTGCTGTGGCCGTAGGTATCGTTGATGTTCTTGAAGTCATCCAAATCGAACAGCACGATACTGAGCTGATTGCCGTAGCGGCGGCAGCGCTCTAGGGCTTCGTCCAGCTTGGCGAGCCCTTGGCGACGGTTGAGCAGCCCGGTGAGTTCGTCGTGGTGGGCCAAATATTCCAGGCGCTCGTTGGCTTGTTTCAAGCGCTCTTCGAGCTGCTTACGCTGGGTGATATCGACGATGAAGGTAACCTTGCGAGAAGCACCATCGTCGCCCTCGATGCGGGCAGCTTCGGCGATGATGGTGCGGGTTTCGCCGTTTTTACAGCGCACTTCCCACTCTTGGCGAAGCTCATGAGTTTCATCGCCTTGAATGAAGTCATCGTGTAGCTGGCGCATGTGTGAGCGGTACGCTTCGGGCACCACGAGCGTGAAGTGCTGGCCGATCAGCTCCTCTTCCCGATAGCCGTAGAACTGGCAGTAGGCCGGATTGACCATCTCGAAATTCCCGTGAGGGTCGGTAATGCAGATGCCCAGTGGTGCGGTCTTGATCACGTTCTCCGTATTGCGTTTGGAACGGTTGACCAACTGGTAGAGATGGTCCGTGCTCATGCTTGTCATTCAGCTCTCCGTGCTTAGCTGGGCCTCTGACCGCAACGCTTCAAGCAGTGGTGTCAATTCGGTGCCCAGTTTGCCAATGGCGGGTTTGGCGTAATAAAAGCCCTGCTGGCGAGTAATGCCCGCCCGGGCGAGCCATAGTGCTTCAGCGCGGGTCTCTACCCCTTCGGCAATCAGCGTCATGTCGAGTTCGGCGGCGAGCAAAATAATGGCATTGAGCAGTGCCTGGCGACGGGGGTCATGGTCGCACTGCATGACCAGCTCGCGGTCGATTTTCAGCTTGTCCGGGGCGAGGTCGGTGAGCAGGTCCAAGTTGGCATAGCCGTTACCGAAGTCGTCGAGAGCCGTTTTAAACCCCATGGTGCGGTAAGCGTCGATGATATTGCACAGGTGCTGCCGATCGCGCACTCGCTCGGTTTCGGTAATCTCGAAAATCAGCTTGTCCATCGGCCAGCCTACCCGCTGGGAGACTTCCAGCGTGGCCTGAATGCACGCTTCTGGCTCGTAAACCGCGTTGGGCAGAAAGTTGATGGAGAGATCCGTGGTCATACCCAGCTCACTGGCAAGCTCGATGGCTTTGACGCGGCAAGCTTGATCGAAGCGGTAGAGCAGCTCATCGGTGACTTGAGAAATGACGCTCCAGGCAGACTCGCCATTGATCCCCCGCACCAAGGCTTCATGGGTGACCACGCGGGCCAGCCGAACATCGACGATGGGTTGGAACGCCATCGTGAAATCAAAAGGCAGTTCCCCTTCACAGCGTTTACACGTGCCGTTCACCCGTGCGCAGTTGCCCATAACGTCTCCTGAAGTGTTCGCTCGCGCTCGCTTGCGTGGCAGAAATACCGCGCACTGATGTCGTCAAAAGCCTGAGTATGTGATTGTTTTCTAAACAAATAGTGAAATAAGCCGTAGTCGCAGTCTAGCCGCTCATGCTCTTTATGTATAGGTTTTGTATAGAGAACTATGGGCAGGGCTGGGGCGGATTCCCCAATGAAAAACGCCCCGCAGGGCGTTTGGAGAGCGGCGTGATGCCTCAAGCGGCCTAAATGATGCCTGCTTGACGCAGCGCCAGGCGCTGTTCATCGGTAATGCCGATGGCATCCAGTACGCTGTCCGTGTGTTCGCCCAGGGTTGGCGGTGCGGTACTGGCGCTGATCGATTCGCCGTTGATACGAATCGGGTTCGCCACCAAGTGCACTTCTCCCGCCTGACGATGGGGCAGCGTTTGCTTTATGCCTCGGGCTTTCACGTGGGGGTCGTCGAAGACGCGATCTAGGGTATTAATCGGCCCGCAGGGCACGCCCACCGCTTCAAATGCTGAGAGCCACGTATCCGTAGGCTGCGATGCTAAAGCGAGTTCTAACATTGGCACCAGCGTCTCGCGATGCTGCACACGGCTACCGTTGGTGGCAAAGCGTTCATCTTGCGCTAGCTGCGGTTGATCGATCACTAGGCAGAAGCGCTTGAACTGCTCGTCGTTGCCCACCGCCACGATCATATGACCATCCGCCGTGGCAAACGCCTGGTAGGGCACGATATTGGGATGCGCGTTGCCCAACCGCTGAGGCACCTGACCAGAGGTCAGGTAGTTCAGCGCCTGGTTCGCCAGCACGCCTACCTGAACATCCATCAGTGCCAAATCAATGTGGCAGCCTTCGCCCGTGTCGCGGCGCTGGTAGAGCGCGGCCAGCACTGCGTTGGCGGCATATAGGCCGGTAAAGATATCGGTAAAGGCCACGCCGCTTTTGACCGGGCCGCCACCGTGCTCACTGTCGGGCTTGCCAGTCAGGCTCATGATGCCGCCCATGGCTTGAATCATGAAGTCATATCCCGCCCGGTGGGCGTAGGGGCTTTCCTGGCCAAAGCCGGTGATCGAGCAGTAGATAATGCCGGGGTTAATCGCCTTTAAACTGGCGTAATCCAAACCGTACTTCTTTAGCCCGCCGACTTTGAAGTTCTCCAGCACCACATCCGACTGAGCGGCGAGCTGTTTGATCAGCGCCTGGCCTTCGGGCTTGGCCATATCCACCGTCACCGAGCGCTTACCGCGATTGGCGCACAGATAGTACGCGGATTCAGCGCTGCCGGAGAGCCACGGAGGCCCCCAGTGGCGCGTGTCATCGCCGCTTTGGGGGCGCTCGATTTTGATCACCTCGGCACCCATGTCGGCCAGCATCTGCCCACACCAGGGGCCTGCCAGCACCCGAGAGATATCGAGGACTTTGATGCCTGCCAGGGGCTTTGCGGCTGTGCTCATTGGGCGCCTCGTGAGTGGTGATCGATTCGTTAATATGCGTTAGTGGGTATGGATTAGAAGAAGGACTGAATGCCGGTTTGCGCGCGGCCCAGAATCAGGGCGTGCACATCGTGGGTACCTTCATAGGTATTCACGGACTCCAGGTTCACCATGTGACGAATGACGCCGTACTCGTCAGACACGCCGTTACCACCGTGCATGTCGCGGGAAACGCGGGCGATATCCAGCGCTTTACCGCAGTTGTTGCGCTTGATCAGCGAGATCATCTCCGGTGCCCAGTTGCCGCTGTCCATCAGGCGACCCACCTGCAGAGCGGCTTGAAGGCCCAGGGTGATCTCCGTCTGCATATCGGCCAGCTTCTTCTGGATGAGCTGGTTGGCGGCGAGCGGGCGGCCAAACTGCTTGCGGTCCAGGGTGTATTGGCGGGCGGCGTGCCAGCAGAATTCGGCGGTGCCCATCACGCCCCAGGCAATGCCGTAGCGCGCTTTGTTCAAACAGCCGAAGGGGCCTTTAAGGCCGCTTACGTTAGGCAGCAGGTTCTCTTCGGGAACGAAGGCGTTGTCCAGCACGATCTCGCCGGTAATCGAGGCACGCAGCGATACTTTGCCTTCGATTTTCGGGGTGGAGAAGCCTTCGGTGCCGCGCTCAACAATAAAGCCTTTGATCTGGTTGTCGTGGGCGGCAGATTTCGCCCATACCACAGCAATATCGGCAATCGGGCTGTTGGTGATCCACATTTTCGCGCCGGTCAGGCGATAGCCGCCATCGACCTTTTCCGCGCGGGTGATCATGGAGCCCGGGTCGGAGCCGTGGTCGGGTTCGGTCAGGCCAAAGCAGCCGACCATCTCGCCGCTGGCAAGCTTGGGCAGGTACTTATGCTTCTGCTCTTCAGAGCCGTAGGCTTCAATGGGGTACATCACCAGCGACGATTGCACGCTCATGGCAGAACGGTAGCCGGAATCGACACGCTCTACTTCGCGGGCAATCAGGCCGTAAGCCACGTGGTTCACGCCTGCACCGCCGTACTCCGGGGAAACTGTCGCGCCCAAGAGGCCCAGCTCGCCCATCTCGTTCATGATCTGACGATCAAAACGCTCTTCACGGAAGGCGCTGAGCACGCGTGGCTGTAGATTTTCCTGGCAATAGTCGTGAGCCGCATCGCGGATCTGGCGCTCTTCGTCGGTGAGCTGGCTTTCCAGCAGTAGCGGGTCGTCCCAGTTGAAGCGTGTCATGGCGTGAACTCCGAATAGTGATCTTGTTGCGTTCAATGTATCGCCGTTATTTAAAAATTTCTACATTTTTTTAAAACGCAGAATTTAATTAATGCCCCGCGCTTGGAGCACCCGGGTAATGATCGGCACCGGCGTCATGAGGTGGTCACGCATCAGGCTGGCGGCTTGCTCGGCGTTGCGCGCCAAAATCACGTCGACCAGAGCGGCATGCTCCTGGCGTTTGGTGTCAAGGGCTTGGGGCGACATCACGGTCTCTTGCAGCCATAAGTGGCGGTAACGCTCTACCTGATCGAAGAGGGTATCGCGCATTTGCAGCAGGTGCGGCGAGTTACAGCCGCTGGCGATGGCGGTGTGGAATGCTTTGTGGCGTAAATCCCAGCCGTCCAGTAGCTCATCGGGGGAACTGACCTCGGTCACCTTGGCCAACCGGTGGGCAGTAGCCAGCACGTTAGCTTCCCAGTCGTCATCGCCGCGCTCGATCGCCAAGCGCAAAATCAGCCCTTCTAACTGGGCGCGGGCATCGTAGATATCGTTCAGCTCGGCCAGCGACATCGCCGCCACTCGATAGCCGCGCTGGCTAATGGCGATCACTAAATGGTCGGCCACTAGTTGGGAAAGCGCTTCGCGCAGCGGCCCCGTGCTCACTCCGTAATACGCTTTTAAGCGGCTCATTAAGAGCTTCTCTTCAGGCGCGTAGCGGCCGCGAATAATGTCGTGCTTAAGCGCTTGGTAGGCGCTAATCGCGAGGTTTTGGCGCGGCGCATCGTGCTCCATAAGAACTCCTTAGACCAAGGTTCGTTAGACCAATGTAGGGGCGTGGCGATCAACGTGAATTAACGGCTATTATCAATAAATTTTGAAAATTTGGCACAGGTAACGACATTCATGTGGGATTTCATCATTGTCGGTGGCGGTATTTTAGGCTTCTCCACCGCCATGCAGCTGCAACAGGCCTACCCGGATAAGCGCCTGCTGGTGGTCGAGAAAGAGTCGGGGGCGGCCCAACACCAAACCGGCCACAATAGCGGGGTAATTCATGCGGGGGTGTACTACACGCCGGGCAGCCTGAAAGCGAAGTTTTGCCTGGAGGGCAACCGCGCCACGCGTGAGTTTTGCGACCAGCACGATGTGCGCTACGACATCTGCGGCAAACTGCTGGTAGCCACCAATGACCTTGAAAAGCAGCGCATGAAAGCATTGTGGGAGCGCACCGCCGCCAACGGGCTGGAGCGTGAGTGGCTGGAAGCCGATGCGCTCAAAGAGCGCGAGCCCAATATCACCGGCGTGGCGGGCATTTTCGTGCCCTCCAGCGGCATCGTGAACTACGCCGAGGTCGCCCGTGCCATGGCGGCGGAATTCGAACGCTTGGGTGGTGAGATCCGCTTTGATCACTGCGTGACTGGCCTTGAAGAGCGCACCGATGAGGTGGTGGTGACCACCCAACAAGACACCTTCACGGGGCGCTATCTCGTCACCTGTTCTGGCCTGATGGCGGATCGAGTCATTCGCATGCTGGGCAAAGACCCTGGCTTTACGATCTGCCCGTTTCGTGGGGAGTATTATCTGCTACCCGAGCACCACAACCAGATCGTGAACCACCTGATTTACCCGATTCCTGACCCCGCTATGCCGTTCTTGGGCGTTCACTTGACGCGGATGATCGATGGCACGGTGACCGTAGGCCCCAACGCGGTGCTAGCGCTGAAGCGCGAGGGTTACCGTAAGCAGGATATGTCGCTAAGCGATATGGGACAGATGTTCACCCATCCCGGTATTTTGAAGGTGCTGGGTAAGCACTTGAAACCAGGGCTGTTCGAAATGAAAAACTCGCTCTATAAGCGCGGCTATCTGGAACTGGTGCGCAAGTATTGCCCTAGCTTAACGCTTGACGACCTAACGCCTTACCCAGCTGGGGTGCGCGCTCAGGCGGTCTCCAACGACGGCAAGCTGGTGGACGATTTTCTGTTTGTGAATACAAAACGTACGGTGAACGTGGGCAACGCCCCGTCGCCGGCGGCGACCTCGGCACTGCCGATTGGTGCTCATATCGTGGAGCAGGTCAACACCCTGGTGAACTAAGCTGAGCGTGTGGCCTGTATTAGCATCCCACGCACTAGCCGTGCTAACTTCTTGGCACCGCCCCGGGCAGCCGTAACGGCGAGTCGGGGCTGGGGCTTCACACCTCCTTTACGTCAACCATACCTATAAGTCCAAGCAGGACGGAGGAAACGCTCATGCGAACTCTAAAATATACCGTAGCCGCATCCATGCTAGCCGTGGCGCTGCCCGCTAGCGCACAGCAACTCTCGATTGCCACCGGTGGTACCGGCGGCGTGTACTACCCCATCGGCGGCGGCTTTGCCGAAATGATCAACAACCACATCGACGGTGCCCAGGCCACGGCCGAAGTGACCGGTGCCTCCGTGGAAAACATGGGCCTGATCATGCGTGGCGATGCCGACATGGCGTTGGCGCTGGCCGATACGGTCTACCAAGCCTACACCGGTACCGGCGATTTCGAAGGCCGCCAGATCGAGAACACCCGTGCGCTGGCGTCGGTATACCCGAATGCCGTGCAGCTCGTCACCTTGGCAGAGTCTGACATCGAAAGCATCGCGGATCTGGCTGGAAAGCGCGTGTCGGTCGGCGCACCGGGTAGCGGTACCGAGCTGAACGCCCGTGCCCTGCTGGAAGCCAATGGCGTGAGCTACGAAGACTTTACCCCCCAGCGTTTGAACTTCAACGAAACCGCCGATGCGATCCGTGATGGCGACATCGACGCCGGTTTCTGGAGCGTTGGACCGCCCACCAGTTCTATCCTCAACCTTGCCGCGACACGCGATATACGCCTCATTGGCCTGTCGGATGAAGAGATCGCCAACGCACAAGAAGCCGAAGCCGTCTTCGCCCCTTACGAGCTGGCCGCCGGTATGTACGACGGCATGGACGAAGCGGTGCAGACCATCGGTATTCCCAACGTGCTGGTCGTCAACTCTGACATGGATGAAGAGTTGGCCTACCAACTGACCCAGCTTCTGTTTGAAAACACCGATGAGCTGATTGCCGTTCACCCGGCGGCTAACGACACCACCATCGAGTTCACCATGAACTCAACACCGGTGCCGCTGCACCCGGGTGCGATTCGCTACTTCGAAGAAGTCGGCGCCGAGATCCCGGACCGTCTGCGCCCTTAATCCATTAGGAGCCGTGCCATGCAGTGGCAACGACGACTGATGGCGCTCTTACTGGTGGGTGGTTTGTTCGCCGAAGCGGGGGCCTCCCTCGCTTCGGCGACTGCGTCTAAGCGCTTGACGGTGGTGACCGAGCAGGGCGACACGCTAGTGGATGCAGCCGCGCCAGAGGGCAGCCGCTGGTGCATCCAGTGGCAGCACTCTGTCGAACACTTCACGGTGTTGGACTGCTACCGCAACGCGGCCGGTACGCTGCTGCTCGAGCGCAGCCATCAACCGGATTTTGCCGCAGGGCTTGGACATATCTTTGGGCGTGGTGAGCAGGTATCCGACGGTGAGGGCGGTTACTGGATCAACGCGATCAACGAACCGGTGGCGAACAACCGCTACGTGCTGCGGGTAGGCTCCGAGGCCGTCAACCACCGTGTCATGTGGCCAGATGGCGAGCATCCCACCGTGAGCTTGAGCGAGCGGGCCGCCGGTCAGCGCGTCACGATTGCTTTGTCATCGCCCTAACTCCTGCGTCGCTTGCCAGCTATGTGCGCTTATCGATGTCACGTTTCATAAAAATTAAGTGGGTGTTAACCCCCTAAGTTAGCTAACGCATCCGAGGACTTCATGAACGAATCCACGCCACCGCCGACTGTGATGCCGGGCGGCAATGCGATTCAACCCCGCTTCGTTTTATGGTGTATCACCATCGTGGCGGTGGGACTCTCGCTCTTCCAACTCTACTCGGCGGGGATTCAGCCGCTGGGCCTGTTCTATCAGCGCAGTATTCACCTGGCGCTGATCATGCTGCTGGCATTTTTGATGTTTCCGGCCTTCGGGCCTAACCGAAAGCGCGGCATTCTGGGCTGGGGCATCGACCTCGTCTTCTTTGCCGGGGCGCTGATCACCGGCGGCTACCTGGTACTCAACCTCGATGCCATCTTCAGTCGCGCCGGGTTCTGGAACCAGACCGATATCTTGGTCGCGTGTATTGCCACGGTCACCGTGCTGGAAGCCAGCCGCCGCGCGGTGGGCTTTGGTATGACGGTGATTGGCCTGTTGGCCATTATCTACGCCTTTGCTGGCCCCCGGGGGGAGCTGCCTTGGCTGGGCGAGTGGATGCCCGGCATCATGGAACATCGTGGGTATAGCCTCGACCGCGTAGCGGGCCAGCTTTACCTTGGCCAAGAGGGCATTTTCGGCCTGCCGCTGGGAGTGGCGGCCACCTATATCTTTATTTTCGTGCTCTTCGGCGCCTTTCTGGAAAGCACCGGTGCCGGTAAATTCTTTATCGATATGGCCTATGCCGCCACCGGGCGTCAGCGCGGCGGCCCGGCGAAAGCCGCCGTGCTGGCCTCGGCGGGCATGGGCTCCATTTCGGGGAGCGCCATTGCCAACGTGGTGACCACCGGCGCGTTTACCATTCCCCTGATGAAGAAGCTGGGTTACCAGCCCAAACAGGCGGGGGGTATCGAAGCGGCGGCCTCTACCGGCGGGCAAATCATGCCGCCGCTGATGGGTGCTGGCGCGTTTTTAATCGCGGAATATACCAACACGCCGTACCTGGAAATTGTCAAAATCAGTATCCTCCCGGCGATCATGTACTTCGCGACGGTCTATCTCTTCGTGCATATCATCGCCTTGAAGCAGGGCATGCAGGGCATGGCCAAGAGCGAGTTGCCGCAAATGCGTCAGGTTATGAAGGATGGCTGGCACTTCCTGCTTCCGCTGGCGGTACTGGTGTGGCTGCTGGCCATGAGCATGTCACCCATGCGGGTGGGCTACTACGCAGTCGTCACCATGGTGGCGGTGGCCGTTTTGCGCTACGCGCTGTGGTACTTCTTCGTGGCACCCAAACAGGGCGAGCCGGTCACGGTCGAACGCACCAAAGCGGTCGTATGGGCAGGCCTGGTGAAGCTGGTACAGGGGTTGGAGCTGGGCGCGCGCAATGCCGTCGCGGTTTCCATGGCCTGTGCGGTGGCGGGTATCATCGTCGGCGTGGTCGGTTTGACCGGGCTGGGGCTGAAGTTCTCCTCCATGATGCTGGCGTTCTCCGGCGGTAATCTGGTACTCGCGCTGCTGCTAGTGCTGATTGCGAGTTTGATTCTAGGCATGGGCCTGCCGGTGACCGCGAGCTATATCGTGCTGATCGTTCTCGTCGGACCGGCGCTTACCTCGGAGTTCGGCGTGCCGCTGTTGATCGCGCACCTGGTGGTGTTCTGGTACTCCCAGGACTCCAACGTCACGCCGCCCATTGCGCTCGCGGGGTTTGCCGGGGCGGCCATTGCGGGCAGTAAACCCATGGAGACGGGCTTCCAGGCGTGGAAGTTTGCCAAAGGGCTCTATTTGATTCCGCTGTTCATGGTCTTCAATCCGGAAATCATCATCGGCGGGCCGGTGCTCGTGGTGGTCTGGAACGCGGTCATCGCGCTGCTGGCGCTCTGTGCGTTTGCGGCTTCGCTAGAGGGGTATTTGTTCACCCGCATGTCTTGGCTGCCGCGCCTGGCCATTGGCGGTGCGATCGTCGGTGTGTTCTACCCGAGTCTCTGGACCGAAATAGCAGGGGTCGCCGTGATGATCGTCGCCATCGCGGCCAACTGGCAGGCGAGCAAGCGGGAGACACCACCGGTTGCCGGTTGAGTGTGCCGAGTAGACAAGCAGCACCAAAAAAGCCCGGGAACGTCAGTTCCCGGGCTTTTCGTGTCAAAGGCTCACCCGTGGGGTAACCGATGGTTGGTGCTTTAGAAGATCGACTCTGCCGTGCCTGACCCCTGCGAGCCGCTGGCCTCTTCCAGCTCCTGGCTGATACGGCGCGGCTGGAAGTCGGGCAGATGATCCTGGTGGAACAGCTCCGAGATGCCGCCAGACTGGTCATCGTGCAGGCGACGGCCGGTATTCGGGTCCACCCGCGCGGTGACGATGGTATCGGGACGCTCTGGCAGCGCAGAGGGCGTCCCTTCCAGCGCATCGCCCATGAAGTCGATCCAGATCGGCAGTGCTGCATTCGCGCCGTACTCGGCAATGGTGTCGTTGCTGTCTTTACCGACCCACACCGTCGTTACGAGGTTGCTGTTGAAACCGGCAAACCAGGCATCCCGCTGGCTGTTAGTCGTCCCGGTTTTACCGACGATGTCGTCACGGTTCAGGCTTAGCGCTGCCCGGCCCGTGCCCGATGTGATGACGTCGCGCAGCATGTCACGCAGGATGTACACCGCTGCGGGGTCAGCGACGCGGGGCGCGATAGGGTAGCTCTTCCCATCGATTTCGACGGTTTCCTGGTCCTCGGCACAGTTCACGCAGGCCACCTGCGGCGTGGCTTCGTCGATGACTTCGTTATCGTCATCACGAGTGACGCGCTCAATAAACCAAGGCGCGACCTGGAAGCCACCGTTGGCGATCACCGCGTAGGCGTTGGTCATCTCCATGGGCGTGAGGCTGGCGCTCCCCAGAGCCAGTGACAGGCCGCGGGGGAGGCGCTCAGGCGCAAAGCCAAAGCCTTCGAGGTACTGAATGGTGTGGTCGAGCCCCATGGTTTGCAGAACGCGAATGGTGACGAGGTTACGTGAACGCGCAAGCGCCGGGCGCAGGCGCATCGGCCCTTGGAAGTCGCGGCTGGAGTTCACCGGACGCCACAGCGAATCGCTGCCGTCGTCCAGCACCACCGGCGCGTCATTGACCACACTGGCAGCGTTCATTTCGCCATCCTGTAGCGCGGCGAGGTAGATGAACGGCTTGAAGATCGAGCCGGACTGGCGCTGGGCCTGAACGGCACGGTTGAACTTACTGGCGTTGAAATCAAAACCGCCTTGAAGCGCCAGAATCGCGCCGGTGCGCGGGTCTTGCGCCACCAGCGAACCTTCGGCATCCGGGCGCTGAGAGAGACGCAGCGTGCCGTCGTCGGTTTCGATGACACGAACCATATCGCCACGTTCGGCAATCTGCGCTGCGCTGCTTGGCTCGGCCCCGCGGCTACGCGGGCTCAAATAGGGGCGCGCCCAGTTCAGGCCGCTCCACGGAATGGTTTGCAGCTCGCCGCCACGGGTCAGTACCTGCATCTCGCGGCCACTGCTCTCTACTACGATGGCGGGTTGCAGCAGGCCGTAGTTAGGCGTGCGCTCCAGTACCTGTAGCCAGTTGCTCACATCGCCATCCACACCTTCGACTTCGGTTTGGCTGCGTTGGGCAGCCTGACGTGCGGTTTGGCGAATTTCCGGCGACTCGGACAGCTCCTCTTCCAGGCCCTGGGTATTGGTCTGCTCTTGGGCTTCTACCAAGCTGGGCGCGATGTCTTCCTGCTCGGCACCGCGCCAACCGTGGCGCAGGTCGTACTCGATCAGACCGTTGGCCAGCGCTTGGCGGGCAAAGGGCTGAAGTTCGCTGTCGATGGTGGTGTAAATACGGTAGCCGCCGGTATAGGCGGTGTCGCCAAAGCGCTCGATGGCGTACTGGCGAGCCATCTCTGCCACGTAGGCGGCATCCACTTCGGTTTGCGTGTAGTGACGGCGCGCGGTGACCGGCGCCTGCACGGCATTCTGGTAGGTATCGTTATCGATATAGCCAAGCTCGCGCATACGGAACAGGATCCAGTTGCGACGGATCAGTGAGCGCTCGGAGTTGGCCAGCGGGTTGAACGCGGAGGGTGCTTTGGGCAGCCCGGCAATCATTGCCGTCTCTGCCAGACTCAGCTCGGCCAGCGGCTTGTCGTAATAGGTCTCGGCGGCGGCAGCAATCCCGTAGGCGCGGTTACCTAGGAAGATTTTGTTGACGTAAAGCTCGAAGATCTCCTCTTTATCGAGGATTTGTTCCATTTGCAGGGCCAGCAGAATCTCGCGAATCTTACGCGTGAAAGTCTGATCCAGGGTCAGCATGTAGTTACGCGCGACCTGCATGGTGATGGTAGAGCCACCCGATTGAATGGTGCCGCCGCTCTGTACCAGCTCGACCGCCGCCCGCGCTAGGCCGCGCGGGTCGACACCGGCGTGGTCGAAGTAGCTGGCATCTTCGGCGGCGATCAGCGCGTTGATCATGTCTTGGGGAATGTCGTCGAAGTCGATCGCCATGCGGCGCTCTTCACCGAATTCGCCGATCAGCTTGCCATCGTTGGTAAAGATTCGCAGCGGCGTGTGCAGTTCGAAATCCTGCAGCTGGCGCACGTCGGGCAGGCCCGGCGAGAAATAGATAGCGGCACCGATCACCGCCAGTATGACCGCACCCGAGAGCGCAACGACCAGCGAAAATAGTGACAGCACAAGAGTTCGTAAAAACGTCATGAACAGTGGGCACCCGTGAAAAGAAGAGTAGGTATGGTGGTGTAACCGCCATAGCGCGCAATTGGCTGCCATTATAGGAAGGGGAGGCAGCGGCCACCAGTGTTGATATGACGTAGAGGCATTGGCGTGTGCCTTAACTAAAAATCATGTAACCTCGAAACTCGCACGACAGGCAGGCGGAGCCGAACTCAACATGCGCTTACTAAAACCCAGTAAAGGGTTGATTGGTGTCGATATTACGTCGGCCACCGTCAAGCTACTCGAACTCAAACGGTGTAACGACAACTATCAGGTCGAGAGCTATGCCGTGCGTCCGCTGCGCGAGGGCGCGGTGGTCGAACGCCGCATTCGTGATATGAACGATGTTGCCAACGTGCTGAGTCGTGCCGTCGAGCATGCCAAACCGTCTACGCGTAAGGCGGCCGTGGCCGTTCCGGCCAGCGCCGCCATTACCAAGACGCTCCAGTTTCCCGTGTCGCTGAGCGAAGACGAAATCGAGGAGCGGATCATCGCCGAGTCTGACCGGCATATTCCGTTTCCGTTCAGCGAGGTGGCGTTCGACTTTCACTGCCTTGGGCCCGCGCCCTTCGATGACGAGCAGCAGCAAGTCATTCTGGTCGCCTGCCGCCAGCAGGACGTGTCGCAGCTCACTGAAACCTTGGAGCGGGCAGGGCTAGAGCCCGCGGCGGTAGACGTGGAAACCTTCGCCATGGAGCGTTCGCTGGCCGAGCTGCGCCGCCAGCTCAACGTAGACAGCGACCCCAACGCCTGCGTCGGGCTGGTGGATATCGGCGCGAACATGAACGCCTTTCACGTGGTGCGTGGTGGCCATATCGTCTACAGCCGCGATACCGTGTTTGGCGGCCGCCAGCTCACCGACGCTATTCGCGATCACTACTCCTTGAGCAACGAAGAGGCCGGCTTTGCGAAAAAGCGCGGTGGACTGCCAGAGGATTACCACGACAAAGTGCTCAATCCGTTTCTGGAGACCGTCGTGCAGCAGGTGGGACGCTCGCTGCAGCTTTACTATACCGCTGGCCGCCAACACGAAGTGCAACACATCGTGCTAGCGGGCGGCTCCAGCGTCATTCCCGGCTTGGCCGAACGCATTGCCGAAGATAGCGGCATGTCGGTGACCATTGCCAACCCGTTCCAGCGGATGCGGGTCAACAAGCGCCTCAACATGGAAGGTCTGACCAACGATGCCCCTGCCATGCTCACCGCTGGGGGTTTAGCGATGAGGGTCGGGCTATGAGCATCACGATTAACCTGCTTCCCTGGCGGGAAGCGCGCCGGGAAAAGCGGACCCGCCGTTTTTACGGAGTCGTGGTGCTGATGCTGGTGGCGGGCATTGCCCTGGGCCTGGGGGTCGCCCAGCTCTACCAGCAAAAGCTAGCCGCCCAGCAGCAGCGTAATGCCTACATCACCCAGCACATCGAGCGCCTGAACAACGAAATTGCCGACGTACAGCGCTACCAGCAAACCGCCGAGCGCTTGGGTGAACAGTTAACGCTGTTTCAAACCCTGCAAGCCGAGCGGATCAGCACCGTGCAGCTTTTCAATGCTATCGCCGCGAGTGCGGTGGATGGCGTGGTGTATCAGCGCCTGACGCGCACCGGCGAGCAGGTGAGCGTATCGGCCATGGCAGGCAGCGAGCGTCAGGTCTCCGATCAGCTTCGTCAGCTCGCCAGCGTGCCAGAGCTTGGCGTGCCGCTCCTGTCGGAAGTCACCAGCGGGCAGGATGGCAACAGTCGCATGTTCCAGTTCGAAGTGGTGCAATCCTCGCTGGAAGAGCTCGGTGATGAGGAGGAGTCGCCATGAAGTGGGGGCGCGAGCGGTGGCAGGATGAGTGGCAGCGGCTGAAAACCCTGGATTGGCAGGCGCTGGATGTCAAAGAGGCGGGTGAATGGCCTGTGCTGCTCAAAGCACTGTGTGGTGCACTGGCGTTTGGCGTCGCCCTTGGCGGGCTGAGTTGGTGGTTGGTGAGCGAAAAGCGCGTCGAGCTGGAAGCAGCGCAGCGCCAAGAGGCGCGGCTTCTGAACGAGTACCGCAGCAAAGTTTCCGAAGCGGCGTTTTTGCCCGAAGTGCGCGACCAGCTCACCGCTCTCGAAGAGCAGATGGCCACCATGCGTTCCATGCTGCCCACCAGTGCCGAAATTCCCTCGTTGCTGGACAGTATTAGCGATGCGGCGTTGGATAATGACCTCAGTATCGAGACGATTCGCCTGCGTCCCACCGTGAGCAACACGCACTATGTAGAACACCCGCTGGATATTCAGGTGCGTGGCGGCTATCACGAGCTGGCGCAATTCGTGGCCGATATTAGCCAGCTAGCACGTATCGTGACCCAGCACGATGTCGCGCTCTCGCCTGCCGAGCAGAGCGGGGAGTCGCTGCGAATGTCGCTGGTGGCCCGCACCTATAGCTATATAGAAGAAGCAGACGAAGGGGAGGTGCCAGCCCCATGAGGCGTTTATTCAGCATTGGCATGGTGGCGCTGCTGGCAGGCTGTGGCGATGCCAACCTCAGCCAGCTAGAGTCGGTCATGGAGGAGATTCGTCGTGCCCCCACGGGGCAGCCGCCGGTCATCATTCCGACGATTCCCGAATACCAGCCGGTGGATTACCGCTATAGTGACACCCGCAGCCCCTTTCTGGCACCTGAGAGCGTGCGGGCGACCGACGTGGTTGCGGTCTTCGACAGCGCCTTGGCTCCCGACCAGCAGCGAAAGGCCGAGCCGCTCGAGCAGTTTCCGCTCCAAAGCCTGCGTTTAGTGGGCACGCTGCGCATGGGGGGGCAGCAGGTGGCGCTGATCAGCGCGCCGGACGGCAGCGTGACCAGCGTGCGTGAAGGCAATTATCTCGGCACCGACTACGGGCAGGTCACCGACATTCGCCCGCAGGAAGTGCACATCACCGAACGTATTTTAAATCAGCAGGTGGGTTGGCAGGAGCGTCAGGCAACGCTCAGCTTGGATGAGTAGCCAGCGCGCTCACGCCACCAGGCAACCCACTTCATGACTTGTTACCGGATGACACCTATGGCCGCTACACTTCGTCGAATGACGCTATCACTGTTAGCTCTGATGCCAACGTTTGCTTTTGGGTCCGTGCTAACCGATTTGGATGTGCGCCAAACCGGCAGCGGTGAGGTCGAGCTGCTCCTGCAATTCAGCGGCGGTGTCGCCGAACTGCGCGGCTACCGATTGGACGCGCCGCCCCGCTTGGCGCTGGATCTGGCCGATACGCAGAGCGATCTGCCCCAGCGCCGGATCAGCGTGGAGAACGCAAGCGTCGAGCAGATTACAGCGCTGGAGGGAAATGGCCGAACGCGTCTGGTGGTCGATTTACGCCAGCCGCTCGACTACACCTCCCGAGTGGAAGGCGACCAGCTGCGCATTACGCTGGCGGCGGCTGCCAGTGCGCCGCCGTCTGCGCCAGCGGCCATGAACGCCGCGTCGTCCGAGCCGGTCAGTGGCGGCCTGGAAACCGACGAAGGGCCGCAAGTCACCGACATCGATTTTCGCCGGGGAGCGGATGGCGCCGGTCGTTTGTTGGTTACGTTCGACCGCGAAGGCGTGGTGACCCAGGTGCGCGAAGGCAGTGACGGAGTGGTCGTGGCCGAACTGCGCGATGTGGACATTCCCGATGCGCTCAACCAAATCTACGATGTGACCGATTTCGCGACGCCGATTACGCGCATCACGCCTCGCTCTGGGCAGCGCGATACGCTGCTGGAGCTGCAAACCAACGGTCCCTACGCGATGATCTCATCGCAAAGCGGTCGTACGCTCACCGTCGAAGTGCAGCCAGTGAGCCAAGCCAGTCAGCAAGAGCGCGAGCAGCAGGGCGAGAGTTTTACCGGCGATCGCCTGAGTCTCAATTTCCAAGATATCGAAGTGCGTGCGGTGCTGGCCACCCTGGCCGAATTTACCGGCCTGAACCTGGTGGCGAGCGACAGCGTGACGGGCCGTGTGACGCTCAATCTGAACGACGTGCCCTGGGACCAGGCGCTGGCGCTGATTCTGCAAAGTCAGGGACTCTCAAGCCGTGAGCAGGGCAATGTCATTGTCGTGGCACCGGCGGGGGAGCTGGCGGAGATCGAGCGTCAAGAGATCGAAGCGCGCAACCAGCAGCAGACGTTAGCGCCGCTGGTGACCGAGTTCATCGAGGTGAAATACGCCCGGGCCGAAGACTTGGCCCAACTGCTGCGTGGGGCGGAAGGCTTTGGTTTGCTGACCGAGCGTGGCCGGGTGAGTGTCGATCAGCGCACCAACACGCTGTTGATCCAAGATACCGCCGATCAGGTGCGCGACATCATTCGTACCCTTGACCGTCTTGATGTGGCGGTACGCCAAGTACAGATAGAGGCGCGCATCGTGATTGCCCGGGATACGGCGTCTCGCGAGCTGGGCGTGAACTGGGGCGTTTCCAGCACCCGCGGCTTTGTAGAAGGAGACGACGGCACGTTCTCACGTCGCGATATCAACCCTGACGGCATCAACCGCGCTCAGGGGGGGCTGGCGGTGGATTTGGGCTCCACGGCGGCAGCCAACACCGGCTTTAGCTTTGGCTACCTTTCTGGGGATATTCTGCTCGACCTGGAGCTGCGCGCGTTGGAAAGCGAAGGCAAGAGCCAGACGATCTCCCAGCCCCGCGTGATTACCGCCAACCAGCGCACCGCCACCATTCGCCAGGGCGAAGAGCGGGCGTTCCAGAGTGTCGATGCCCAGGGCAACCCGGATACCGAATTCAAAGAGGCGGAGCTGTCGCTGGAGGTGACCCCACAAATCACCCCGGACAATCGCATCATCATGGATTTGGTGATCAAGAACGATAGTTTCCGTGAAAGCGAGTTTGGCGGCGAGCCGCCCATCGATACCAACCAAATCGAAACCCAGGTGCTGGTGGATAATGGCCAGACGGTGGTGTTAGGCGGTATTTTGACCACAGAGCAGCTTAGCCAAATGGCCAAGACGCCGCTTCTCGGTGACCTTCCGGTGCTAGGACGCCTGTTCCGCTATACCGAAGAGAGCAATGAAAAGGTAGAGTTACTGGTCTTTATTACTCCACGACTACTTGATGATGGTTTGGCGGTTCGCTGATGCAGGATTTACCCAATCTTTTTTTAATAGGCCCCATGGGGGCTGGTAAGAGCACGATAGGCCGCCTGTTGGCGGGAGAGCTATCGCGCCCGTTTTACGATAGCGACCACGCCATACAGGACCGCTGCGGTGCCGATATTCCCTGGATCTTTGACGTAGAGGGCGAGCCCGGCTTTCGCCAGCGTGAAATCCAGATGATCGACGAGCTTACCCAATTAGCGGACGTGGTCGTTGCCACCGGCGGTGGCGCGGTGCTGCGGGAAGAGAACCGCCGTGCCCTGCGTGAGCGCGGCACGGTCATCTACTTGATGACCACCGTCGAACAGCAGCTAAAACGGACCGCCAAGGATCGCAACCGCCCGCTGTTGCAGTGTGCCAACCGCGAGCAGGTGCTCAACGACATGTTTGCCACCCGCGACCCGCTCTACCGCGCGACGTCTGACATTACCGTGCGCACGGATCGCCGAAGCCCGCGGGCGGTGGTCAACGAGATTTTACGCCGCGTACACCGCATGATCGATCCGTTGGACGCTGCCAGCGCCCCGCAGAAAAAGGTATCCCCATGACCGAACAAGCCCATCACCACACGTTAACCGTTGAACTGGGTGAGCGCAGTTATCCCATTCACATTGGCGTGGGGCTGCTCCAACGCTCGGATAGCTTCGTGCCTTATCTGGCAGGTCATCAGGTAATGATCGTCACCAACGAGACGGTGGCCCCGCACTATTTGAAGGCGCTACAGGACGTGTTGCCCGAGCAGCTCGACGTGCGTACCTTGGTGTTGCCTGACGGTGAGCAGTACAAAACCATCGAGCAGGTGGGGCGCATTTGGGATGCGCTGCTCGAAGCAGGCTTCAATCGGCGCTGTACACTGATTGCGCTAGGCGGCGGTGTGATGGGCGATATGGTGGGCTATGCAGCGGCGTCCTATCAGCGCGGCGTGGCGTTCATCCAAGTGCCCACCACGCTGCTGTCGCAGGTGGACTCCTCGGTGGGCGGCAAAACCGGCGTGAACCATCCGCTGGGTAAGAACATGATTGGCGCGTTTTGGCAGCCCAAGGCCGTGGTAGTAGATATCGCTACCCTCACCACCTTGCCCGCTCGGGAACTCTCAGCGGGGCTTGCCGAGGTAGTGAAGTACGGTTTTATTCGCGATGCGGCCTTCCTCGCTTGGCTTGAGCAAAACATGGCGGCGCTACGCCGTGTCGAACCCGAGGTGGTGGCTGAAGCCATCGCCAAGAGCTGCCAGATCAAAGCCGATATCGTGGCGGAAGACGAAACCGAGCAGGGCGTGCGTGCGCTCTTGAACCTTGGACACACCTTCGGCCACGCCATCGAGGCGCATCAAGGCTACGGCAACTGGCTGCACGGCGAAGCCGTGGGAGCGGGCATGGCGATGGCCGCCACGCTCTCTCATCAGCTTGGCTGGATTAGCGCGGATGCACTTGAGCGCACGAAAAGGGTGATTGAAAGCGCGGGTCTTCCGCTGGTCGCGCCCGCGGGCATGTCGACGGATGACTTCTTGGCGCGTATGCGGTTGGATAAAAAGAACGTCGATGCGCGTCTGCGTCTGGTGCTGCTGAAGGACTTGGGCGATGCTTGCGTCAGCGACGCCACTCCAGCCGACACCTTACGGCAGCTACTGGATGGCTATCCTCGCGGCCAGGGGATAGTTGGCTAGCCTCACCGCTCGGAACCCGCCTCTGATCAGGCGGGTTTTTTTCTGCCCGTGAAGAGCCGATACAAGCATTGCGTAATGATATCCGTATGCCTTATGCGCTATCGGCATGGGGTTTCTGGTGATAATTAGACTAAAGTCTAATGAGCTCTTTCGGTCGTTAAAATATCGTTTCTTTGCATTGCAAGCCGTTGAAGTATAACTGTTTTTTTATTGAACGGTAATGCAACTACGGGTTTTGGCGAGGGTTTTTAGCGATTGGCGCGCGCCGGGCGATTGCGCTACGCGGTGGCAAATCGCTATGCTGAGCGACCATTTTCTTGCAGCAGCGAATGCGGAAAACACCCTATTTCGGGCGGGTAACAAGAGCCATAAAAAAAGAAAAACCCGTAACAATACCATAAAAACGCTGCTTACAAAATACGCTGACTAGAGGCACGCCCATGAATAGAGGTCTTCACCAGCCAGGCGAGTTTCGCGATAACTGCGGCTTTGGCCTTATTGCCCACATGGAAGGGCAGGCCAGCCACGACTTGCTGAAAACGGCTATTGAATCACTGACTTGCATGACCCACCGTGGCGGTATCGCGGCAGATGGTAAAACTGGCGACGGTTGCGGCCTGCTGCTAAAGATGCCCGCACAATTCATGCGTGCTGCCGCCAAAGAAGCGCTCGACGTCGAGCTGGGCGAGCGCTTTGCGGTGGGCTCGGTGTTTTTGCCCAACGACGATGCGCGTGCCTCTAAAGCGAAAGAGACGCTGGTTGCTGAACTCAGCGCGCGTGGTTTGGACGTGCTGGGCTGGCGCGTGGTGCCCACGGACTCCAGCGTCTGTGGCCCCATGGCGCTGGACTGCCTGCCGCGCATCGAGCAAGTGTTCGTTGCCCCTGGCAGCAGCGAGCACTTCGATGTCGACCTCTTCATGGGTCGCCGCTACGCCGAGCAGGCGCTGCGCAGTGATGAAGATTTCTACGTGGCGTCGCTCTCCACTGAAGTCGTCTCCTATAAAGGCTTGGTGATGCCGGAAGATCTACCGGCGTTCTACAAAGACCTGAACGATCCGCGTCTGGAAACCGCCATCTGCGTGTTCCACCAGCGCTTCTCGACTAACACCGCACCGCGCTGGCCGTTGGCGCAGCCGTTCCGCCTGCTGGCGCACAACGGTGAAATTAACACCATCGAAGCCAACCGTGGTTGGGCGAACTCGCGTAAGGCGAACTTCGTTAACGAGCGTCTGCCGGATATCGCCAAGCTGGACGAAATCGTCAACACCACCGGCTCCGACTCCTCCAGCATGGATAACATGCTGGAAGTGCTGCTGACCGGCGGCATGGAGCTGCACCGCGCCGTGCGCATGATGGTGCCGCCCGCCTGGCAAAACGTCGAGACCATGGACGCTGAGCTGCGCGCGTTCTACGAGTACAACTCCATGCACATGGAGCCGTGGGACGGCCCTGCGGGCGTGGTGATGACCGACGGCCGCCAAGCAGTCTGTATGCTGGACCGTAACGGCCTGCGCCCCGCGCGCTGGGTGATTACCAAGAATGGCTACATTACCCTGGCCTCCGAAATCGGTACCTACGGCTACAAGCCGGAAGACGTCGTAGCAAAAGGCCGCGTCGGCCCTGGCCAGATGCTGGCCGTGGATACCCAAACGGGCGAAGTACTGCACACTCAGGATATCGATGATCGCCTGAAGTCCGCATACCCCTACAAGCGCTGGCTGAAGCAGGAAGCGAACTACCTGGAGTCGGCGCTGACCGAACTGGCGCGCTTCCAAACGATGGACACTGAGGCACTGAACGTGCAGCAGAAGATGTTCCAGGTGACGTTCGAAGAGCGCGACCAGGTGCTGCGCCCGCTGGCGGAAAGTGGCCAGGAAGCGGTGGGCTCCATGGGGGACGACACGCCCATGGCCGTACTGTCGAGCCGTCCGCGCCTGCTGACCGACTACTTCCGTCAGAAGTTTGCCCAGGTCACCAACCCGCCGATCGATCCGCTGCGCGAAGCGATCGTGATGTCGTTGGAAACCTGCTGTGGTGCGGAGCTGAACGTCTTCAAGGCCACGCCGGAACACGCTCACCGCTTGATTTTGACCACGCCGGTGCTCTCGCCGCGTAAATTCACTGCCCTGGTAAGCCAGGATGATCCGGCTTTTGCCAGCCACATGCTGACGCTGGGCTACGACCCTGAGCAGACCAGCTTGCAGCAGGCGATTACCGCGCTGTGCCAAGAAGCCGAAGCGCAGGTGAAAGCGGGTAAAGTGATTCTGGTGCTGAGCGATGCGGAGCTGCCCAAAGGCCAGTTGCCCATTCAGGCAGCCTTGGCGGTGGGTGCCGTTCACTCCCACCTTGGCCGCTTGGCGCTACGCCCCAACGCCAACATCGTGGTCGAGACTGGCTACGCTCGCGATGCGCACCAGATGGCGGTGCTGTTCGGTGTGGGCGCCACGGCGGTCTACCCGTGGCTGGCGTATCAGGTCATGGCGGATATGCACCGCACGGGCGAGCTGACCGGCAACCCAGCAGATGCTCGCGAGAACTACCGTAAGGGCCTGCAGAAAGGACTGTTCAAGATTCTTTCGAAGATGGGCATTTCGACGCTGGCTTCCTACCGCGGCTCCATGCTGTTTGAAGCCGTCGGCCTGGCGGATGAAGTCATGGATACCTGCTTTGTGGGCATGGCCTCTCGTATTCAGGGCACCGGCTTTGCTGAGCTTCAGCTTCAGCAAGAGCTGCTGGCCAAGGATGCATGGATTCCCCGCAAAGGGATCTCTCAAGGCGGTATGCTCAAGTACGTGCACGGCCACGAGTACCACGCTTATAACCCGGACGTAGTGAAATCGCTGCAAGCCGCTGTGCAAGAAGGCAGCTACGCCAAGTGGAAAAAGTTTGCCCAGCTGGTCAACGAGCGTCCGGTGGCCACCATTCGTGACCTGCTGACGCTTAAGCCTGCTGAGTCTCCGGTGCCGCTGGAAGAAGTCGAGCCCATTGAAGCGCTGATTCCGCGCTTTGATAGCGCCGGCATGTCGCTAGGCGCGCTGTCGCCTGAGGCGCATGAAGCGCTGGCACAGGCCATGAACGAGGCGGGTGGTCGCTCCAACTCCGGTGAGGGCGGCGAAGACCCGGCGCGTTATGGCACCATTCGCAGCTCGAAAATCAAACAAATCGCCTCTGGGCGCTTTGGCGTGACTCCGGCTTACTTGGTCAATGCCGAAGTGCTGCAGATCAAGGTAGCCCAGGGCGCCAAGCCCGGTGAGGGCGGCCAGCTACCGGGCGGTAAGGTCAATCAACTGATTGCCCGCTTGCGCTACTCGGTGCCCGGCGTCACGCTGATTTCGCCGCCGCCGCACCACGATATTTACTCCATCGAAGACTTGGCGCAGCTGATCTTTGACCTCAAGCAGGTCAACCCAGACGCGCAGGTCTCGGTGAAACTAGTCTCCGAGCCAGGGATCGGCACTATTGCCACCGGCGTCGCCAAAGCCTATGCGGATTTGATTACTGTGTCTGGCTACGACGGCGGCACCGCAGCCAGCCCGCTCACCTCCATCAAGCACGCCGGTTCCCCTTGGGAGCTGGGGCTGCCTGAGGTGCATCAAGCGCTGCGCATTAACGGCCTGCGGGACAAAATTCGTCTGCAAACCGATGGTGGTCTGAAGACCGGCCTCGACGTCGTCAAAGCGGCGATTCTGGGTGCTGAAAGCTTCGGTTTCGGCACCGCGCCGATGGTCGCGCTGGGCTGTAAATACCTGCGTATTTGCCACCTGAACAACTGCGCCACCGGTGTTGCAACCCAGGATGACTTCCTGCGTGGCGAGCACTTCCGCGGCACCGTGGATATGGTGAAAAACTACTTCCGCTTTATTGCCGAAGAAGTACGCGAGCTGATGGCCATGCTGGGCGTGCGTAAGCTCACCGACCTGATTGGCCGCACGGACCTGCTGGAAGTGTTGGAAGGCAACACGGCGTCGCAGCGTAAGCTGGACTTAATGCCGCTGCTGGCGAACGACTTCGTGCCTGCAGATGCGCCGCAGTTCTGTGAAGTGAGCCGCAACGTGCCCCACGACCCGGGTGCCAAAAACCAGGAAGTCTTGGCGGCGCTGAAAGAGGCCATTGAGTCTCAGTCTGGCGGCACGTTCGATTTCACCATCACTAACTGCGACCGCAGTGTAGGGGCGCTCACCTCCGGGGCGATTGCCAAGCGTTACGGTGAAGAGGGCCTTGAGGCCGCTCCGGTCACCGCGCGCTTTACCGGCGTGGCAGGCCAGAGCTTTGGGGTGTGGAACGCCCGCGGCCTGAACCTTTACCTGGAAGGCGATGCCAACGACTATGTCGGTAAAGGCATGAACGGCGGCAGCATTGTGATCGTGCCGCCGAAAGTCAGCCAGTTCGAGAGCCACAAAACGGCCATCATCGGCAACACCTGCCTCTATGGGGCGACAGGCGGCACACTGTTTGCCGCAGGTACCGCCGGCGAGCGCTTTGCGGTGCGTAACTCCGGCGCAACGGCTGTGATCGAAGGCGCGGGCGACCACTGCTGTGAGTACATGACCGGTGGTTTGGTCTGCGTGCTGGGTGAAACCGGCGTTAACTTTGGGGCGGGCATGACCGGTGGTTTTGCCTACGTGTTGGATGAAGATCGGACCTTCGTGGATAAGTACAACCATGAGTTGGTCGAGATTCACCGGGTCAACACCGAAGCGATGGAAGCCTACCGTCGACACCTGCGGGAAATGATCGAGGCCTACGTGGCCGCGACGGGTTCCGCACGCGGTGCGGCGATTCTGGAAGACTTCAGCGACTACGCGCGCCACTTCTGGCTGGTGAAGCCAAAAGCGGCCAGCCTGGGTAGTCTGCTGGATCAGTCTCGGCGTCAGCCGCAATAACCGTCAGCGCCTACGCTTCGAGGAGAGAGATCATGGCCAACCGTTTAAACAACGATTTTCAGTTTGTCGACGTGGGTCGTAAAGACCCACAGAAAAAACCGGCGCATACCCGGGCCAAAGAGTTCGCGGAAATTTACGAGCCGTTCAAGCCCACCGATGCGGCGAGCCAAGCGCACCGCTGCTTGCACTGCGGCAACCCTTACTGCGAGTGGAAGTGCCCGGTACACAACTACATCCCCAACTGGCTGCAGCTGGTGGTGGAAGGCAACATTATCGAAGCCGCCGAGCTGTCCCACAAAACTAACTCGCTGCCGGAAGTGTGTGGCCGCGTGTGCCCCCAGGACCGTCTGTGTGAGGGCGACTGTACCCTGAACGACGGCTTTGGCGCGGTCACCATTGGCTCGGTAGAGAAGTACATTACCGATACCGCCTTTGCCATGGGCTGGCGCCCGGATATGTCCAAGGTGGTGTGGACCGATAAAAAGGTTGCCATTGTCGGTGCTGGCCCTGCGGGCTTAGGCTGTGCCGATATTCTGGCGCGCAATGGCGTCAAGCCAGTGGTGTTCGATAAGTACCCCGAAATTGGCGGTCTGCTGACTTTCGGTATTCCTGAGTTCAAGCTGGAAAAGAACGTCATGGAGCGCCGTCGTGCGGTATTCGAGGAGATGGGCGTCGAGTTCCGTCTGAATACCGAAATCGGCACCGATGTCGAGTTCGAGACGCTGCTGCAGGAGTACGACGCGGTGTTCCTGGGCATGGGGACGTACAAGTACATGCAGGGCGGCTTCCCCGGTGAAGACCTGCCCGGCGTCTACAAAGCGCTGGATTTCCTGATTGCCAACGTCAACCGCCGCTTGGGCTTCGAGAAAGACCCGAACGACTTTATCTCGATGGAAGGCAAGCGCGTGGTGGTGCTGGGCGGTGGCGATACCGCGATGGACTGTAACCGCACCTCGATTCGTCAGCGCGCCGCCAGCGTGACCTGTGCCTACCGCCGCGATGAAGAGAACATGCCGGGCTCGCGCCGTGAAGTGGCCAATGCGCGGGAAGAGGGCGTCGAGTTCCTGTTCAACCGCCAGCCGGTAGCGGTAGTGGGTGAAGACAAGGTCGAAGGCGTAAAAGTGGTTCGTACGCGCCTGGGCGAGCCGGATGAGAATGGCCGTCGTCGTCCTGAAGTCGTGCCGGGGTCTGAAGAGATCATCGCCGCTGATGCCGTGGTGGTGGCTTTCGGTTTCCAGGCAAGCCCGGCGCCGTGGTTCGATAGCGCCAATATCGACGTTAACGAATGGGATCTTGTTAAAGCGCCTGAGCACGGTCAGTACGCCTTCCAAACCAGCAACGAGAAAATCTTTGCCGGTGGCGATATGGTGCGCGGCTCCGATCTCGTGGTCACCGCTATTTATGAAGGGCGTCAGGCCGCCGAGGGCATTCTGGATTACCTAGGCGTGTAAAGTGTGTATGTCATGCCGAACAGCACCAGGGGTAGGTCGTAGCGAGGGTCTTCTTGTCATGGATGACAAAAGTAGCGCCCAGGATTGGGTTTACAGTGCCTCGCGCAGATCTACCTCTGGGGCAACTGAGCATCGGCATCCTTTAGCCCGATCAATTGGCTTCCCACTGCTTATATATAGCCAGTGCTAGAGTGGGAGGCAGCTTTAGCTCGCGACCGAGGCTGGCGCTGTTTCAGTTCAAATTGAGCCTTAAGGCGTACTCTGCTATTCTGTCGTCCCATCCTGGTGTGGCTTTCTGTTACGCCTTTTGATCACGTTTCGACAGGTTTTCCATGACACGATATATCTTCGTGACCGGCGGCGTTGTGTCCTCTCTTGGCAAGGGCATCGCGTCGGCCTCGCTGGCGGCGATTCTAGAGGCCCGCGGCCTTAAGGTCACCATGCTCAAGCTCGACCCGTACATCAACGTGGACCCGGGCACCATGAGTCCTTTCCAGCACGGCGAGGTGTTCGTCACTGAGGATGGCGCCGAGACGGACTTGGACTTAGGTCACTACGAGCGCTTTATTCGCACCAAAATGACCCAGGGCAACAACTTCACCACAGGCCGTGTGTACGAACACGTGCTGCGCAAAGAGCGCCGTGGCGATTACCTGGGTGGCACTGTGCAGGTCATTCCGCACATTACCGATGAGATCAAGCAGCGCGTCTACGCCGGAGGCGAAGGCTTCGACGTGGCGCTGGTGGAGATCGGCGGTACGGTGGGCGATATCGAATCGCTGCCGTTCCTAGAATCTATTCGTCAGATCCGCAGCGAGCTGGGCGCTAGCCGCGCCATTTACATGCACCTGACTCTGGTGCCGTACATCAAGACTGCTGGCGAAACCAAAACCAAGCCGACGCAGCACAGTGTCAAAGAGCTGCGCTCTATCGGTATCCAGCCCGATATTTTGATTTGCCGCAGCGAAGTGGAGCTTGAGGAGAGCGAGCGTCGCAAGATTGCCTTGTTCACCAACGTGGAAGAGCGCGCGGTGGTGCCGCTGCAAGATGCCGACACCATCTACCGCATTCCGCTGATGCTGCACGAGCACGGCCTCGACGATATCGTCTGCGACAAGCTGCGCCTGGAAGCAGCACCTGCGGACCTGTCGGAGTGGGTCAAGGTACTCGATGCCAAGCTCAACCCGCTGAAGTCCGTCAGCATCGCCATGGTCGGCAAGTACATGGAGCTGCTGGATGCGTACAAGTCGCTGAACGAAGCGCTGATCCACGCAGGTATTCAGGGCCGCATCAAAGTCAACGTCGACTACATCGACTCTGAAGACATCGAGCGTCACGGCACCGAGCGTCTGGCAGGTAAAGACGCCATTCTGGTGCCCGGCGGTTTTGGCGAGCGCGGCGTGGAAGGCAAGATCCTGACCGCCCAGTTTGCCCGTGAAAACAACATCCCTTACCTGGGTATCTGTCTAGGCATGCAGGTAGCGGTGATCGAGTTCGCCCGCAACGTGGCTGGCTGGAAAGACGCCAACTCCACCGAGTTTACCCACGATACCAAGCACCCGGTGGTGGGGTTGATCACCGAGTGGATCAATGCCGAAGGCAAGATCGAGCTGCGCGACGCGGCCTCCGACCTGGGCGGCACCATGCGTTTGGGCGGCCAAGTGTGCCATCTGGCCGCTGGCAGCAAAGCCCGCGAAGCGTACGGTGCCGACGAAATCGTTGAGCGTCATCGCCACCGCTTCGAGGTCAACAACCAGTTCATCGATGATCTGGAAGCCGCAGGCCTGGTGATTTCGGGCAAGAGCGTCGACCAGTCGCTGGTCGAAGTCGTCGAGCTGGCGGACCACCCTTGGTACGTGGCGTGTCAGTTCCACCCGGAGTTCACGTCGACGCCTCGCGACGGTCATCCGCTCTTCTCTGGCTTCGTCAATGCCGCGCTAGAGCATAAAACGGCACGTACCCGTGCCCACGCCGCACCTCAGGAATAAAGGGGGAAGCATGTCTTCTCAATCCCAATTCCCAGAGCATCACATCAACGTTGCCGGCTTAACCGCCGGCAATTCTTTGCCGCTTATGCTGCTAGGCGGCATGAACGTGCTGGAGTCGGCGGAGCTGGCCGATGAAGTCGCGCAGGCCTACGTGAATGTGACGCAAAAGCTGGGTATGCCTTATGTGTTCAAGGCCAGTTTCGATAAAGCGAATCGCAGCTCGATCCACTCCTATCGTGGTCCTGGGCTGGAAAAAGGCCTGCAAATTCTGGCCGATATCAAAGCTCGCTATAACGTACCCATCATTACCGATGTGCACGAGCCGTGGCAGGCAGCGCCTGCGGCAGAAGTCGCCGATATTATCCAACTGCCGGCCTTCTTGGCTCGCCAAACCGATCTCGTGGTGGCGATGGCGAAAACCGGTGCGGCGATCAATATCAAGAAGCCGCAGTTTTTGGCCCCCCATGAAATGCGCCATATCCTCACCAAGTTTCAGGAAGCGGGCAACGACCGCCTGATGCTGTGCGAGCGGGGCACCAGTTTTGGCTACAACAACCTCGTCGTGGATATGCTGGGCTTTGGTGACATGAAGCAGACCGGCTACCCGGTGTTCTTCGATGTGACCCACGCCTTGCAGCGCCCCGGTGGCCGTGCGGACAGCGCCGATGGCCGCCGTGCTCAGGTTGCCGAGCTTGCTCGTGCGGGCGTTGCCGTGGGCTTGGCCGGACTGTTTTTGGAAGCTCATCCAGACCCCGATAACGCCAAGTGCGACGGCCCCTGCGCGCTGCCGCTGGACCAGCTTGAGCCGTTCTTGACGCAGCTGTCGCAATTAGACGCGCTGGTAAAAGGCTTTGAGCCCTTGACCATCCGTTAATCGCGGCGGCAATCCGTGGTATACATTGGACCTCTCATCGATTAGACCGACAACCAAAGGACACTGTAATGACCAAAATTGTTGAAATCAGTGCGCTGGAAGTGCTCGATTCGCGCGGCAATCCGACCGTTCAGGCCACCGTACGTTTGGAAAGCGGTGCCGTCGGCGTTGCCTGCGCACCCAGCGGTGCCTCCACGGGCTCCCGCGAAGCGCTCGAGCTGCGCGATGGCGACAAGGCACGCTACCTCGGCAAAGGTGTTTTGAAAGCCGTCGAGGCCGTGAATGGCAAGATCCGCGATGCGTTGTTGGGAATGGATGCGCGGGACCAGCGGGGCTTGGACGACGCCATGCTGGCGCTGGACGGCACGGATAACAAAGCCACCCTCGGTGCCAATGCGATTCTGGCGGTATCTCTGGCGGCGGCGAAAGCGGCGGCAAACGCCAAAGGCGTGCCGCTGTATGCGCATATCGCCGAGCTATACGGCCAGCCCGGCCAGTACAGCATGCCGGTGCCGATGATGAACATTCTGAACGGCGGCGAGCACGCGGATAACAACGTGGACATCCAGGAGTTCATGGTACAGCCAGTCGGCGCTGCGAACTTCCGTGAAGGTCTGCGTATGGGCGCGGAGATTTTCCACGCGCTGAAAAAAGTGCTCTCCGCCAAAGGCCTCTCGACGTCGGTGGGCGATGAGGGTGGCTTTGCGCCGAACTTGGCGTCCAACGCCGACGCGCTGGCGGTCATCAAGCAAGCCGTTGCCGATGCGGGTTACACCTTGGGCAGCGACGTCACGCTGGCGCTGGACTGTGCCTCATCCGAGTTCTACAAAGACGGCCAGTACAACCTCTCTGGCGAAGGCAAGAGCTACGACGCCGAAGGTTTTGCGGACTACCTGGCGGGCCTGTGTGCCGACTATCCGATCGTCTCGATCGAAGATGGCATGGACGAGTCCGACTGGGCCGGTTGGAAGGCGCTGACCGACAAGCTGGGCGACAAAGTGCAGCTGGTGGGGGACGACCTGTTCGTGACCAACACCAAGATCCTCAAGCGCGGCATCGATGAGCAGATCGGTAACTCCATCCTGATCAAGTTCAACCAAATCGGCTCGCTGTCTGAAACCTTGGATGCGATCAAAATGGCCCAGGATGCAGGCTTCACGGCGGTCATCTCCCACCGCAGTGGCGAAACCGAAGACACCACCATTGCCGATCTGGCCGTGGGCACCTGCGCGGGTCAAATCAAGACCGGCTCACTGTGCCGCTCTGACCGTGTCGCGAAGTACAACCGCCTGCTGGTGATCGAAGCCGAGCTTGGCGATGTGAGCTACCCCGGTTTGAAAGCGATTAAAGGTCAGTAAGCGGAAAAATAGCCTCCGCGTGTAAGAGATCTCTCAAAAATTTGTAAGAGATCTCTTACAAATGCCGACGACATTCGCTCGGAACCATGTAAGAAAAAGCGAATTTTTTCACTAATCTTAATTTAAGTCGTTGATATTTAAGATTTTAGTGAGAGAAGGGCGAGCCGGTAAGGCTCGCCTTTTGCGTTTTGGGCTTGGTTGAGAAGTTAGCCGCTTCTGCCACAATGATCTCAGGACAAGGGGAGGCAAGGATGCTTCAGGCAGGATGCAACGGGATGCAGGTAGGTGCGCCGGGTGACACAGTGATGTGAGCCCTGGCAAGGACGTCACCTGAGGAGGTTGACACAGGGAGTGGTCAGAGGAAGTGCTTGGAGCGGGCGGCCTACGGGCCGCCTTTTTTTATGCCCGCCATTTACGCAGCGCTGAAGCGCTGTTCATCGGCTCACAAAAAAACCAGCGCGTACGCTGGTTTTTTGCGGCGTGTCGACACGCAGCGCTTAGCGCTCGAGTTTTTCCAGCTTGCCGGTTTTGCCGTCCCACTCTTCGGCATCGGGGAGCGGGTCTTTCTTCTCGGCAATATTGGGCCACACCTCGGCCAGCTCCGCGTTGATCTCGATGAACTGCTCCTGACCATCGGGCAGCTCGTCCTCGGAGAATATCGCCTCAGCCGGACACTCTGGTTCACACAGCGCGCAGTCGATGCACTCGTCTGGGTGAATGACCAGGAAATTGGGGCCTTCGTAGAAACAGTCGACCGGGCACACTTCCACACAGTCGGTGTATTTGCATTGGATGCAGTTCTCGGTAACGACAAACGTCATCTTGCTATCCCTCTTGCGAGACCGAGAAGTCTCCCGGTCGTGGTCAATCGTGAATGGTTATAAATCAGCGGTTTTTTATAAGATAAAAAAGTATGGCCGACATTCTAGTGGTGCCCATACCCGGCGGCAAGCGCTCACGCTCATCTGTTGATGCGATTACTGCCGCTCATTATATCCATTGTCTATAGCAGCTCTCGCCACTGATACAACAGGGCCAGCGCTTCCCGAGGCGACAAGTCGTCGATATCCGCCTTGCCGAGCGCTTCCACCACCGGGTGTGGGGCGCTAGCGAACAGGTCGTTTTGCTGCGGTATCGACGGGCTCTCCGCCGGTCGCTGCTGTTCGTCGACATCCCGCTGTTCGAGCATCATCAGCTTTTCCCGAGCGCGGCGAATCACCGGATTAGGCACGCCGGCGAGCTGGGCGACCTGCAAGCCATAGCTCTGACTGGCAGGACCCGCCTCGATACGGTGCATGAACACGATACCATCGCCGTGCTCTGTCGCTGTCAGATGAATATTGGCGACGCCCTCCGCCTGCTCAGGCAGCGCCGTCATTTCAAAATAGTGCGTGGCAAACAGCGTGAGCGCCCGCGCGTTGGCGAGATGCTCAGCGCTTGCCCAGGCCAAGGAGAGCCCGTCGAAGGTACTGGTGCCGCGGCCAATCTCATCCATCAGCACCAGGCTATGCTCGGTGGCATTATGCAGGATATTGGCGGTTTCGGTCATTTCCACCATGAAAGTCGAGCGTCCGCCGGCGAGGTCATCCGACGAGCCAATTCGGGTAAAGATACGGTCGACCGGGCCGATCTCGGCGGCATCGGCGGGCACGAAGCTGCCGCTATGGGCGAGTAGCGCAATCAACGCCGTCTGGCGCATGTAGGTCGATTTACCGCCCATGTTGGGGCCGGTAATGATCAGCATGTGCTGCTGCGGGGTTAGCCGCACGTCGTTGGGCACGAACGGTTTGTCGCTGACCTGCTCCACGACCGGGTGGCGCCCGGCAGTAATGGTGATGCCGGTGGCCTCCACCAATCGAGGGCGCACCCAGTTGAGGGCGTCGGCGCGCTCGGCGAAGGCGCACAGCACGTCTAGCTCTGCGAGTGCACGAGAGGTGTTTTGTAGCTCGTGCAATTGGGCGTTGAGGTCAGCCAGGAGCTGATCGTAAAGCCATTTTTCCCGAGTGAGCGCCCGCGACTTGGCGGAAAGTGCCTTGTCCTCGAACTCTTTCAGCTCGGGAATGATGAAGCGTTCGGCGTTTTTCAGCGTTTGGCGACGGATGTAGTCGGCGGGCGCGTGCTGCGCCTGGGCGCGAGGGAGCTCGATGAAGTAGCCGTGTACGCGGTTATAGCCCACTTTGAGGTTGGCGAGTCCGGTGCGCTCGCGCTCTCTTCTTTCCAGTTGTACGAGGTAGTCGCCAGCGTTTTCGGCCATACCGCGGTGCTCGTCCAGCTCGGCATCGAAGCCGTCGGCAATCACGCCGCCATCCCGAATCACGACGGGTGGGTTGTCGACCAGCGCGCGCGCTAGCGTATCGGCCAGCTCGGGGTAGGGTCGAATGTGTGGCTTGAGGCTATCCAGGGCGCTGCCGCTGTCGATATCGGTCAGCAGCGCTTCCAGCGTGGGCAGCGTGGCGAGCGCATCTCTCAGACGCGCGAGATCGCGTGGGCGCGCGCTGTAAAGAGCCACGCGGGCGAGTATGCGTTCCACGTCCCCCACGTCGTTCAACGTCTCCCGCAGGCTCATGTAAGCGGCATCGATGGAGAGCAGGGCAACACCGGCTTGGCGGCCCTCGACGATCTCTCGCTGGCGCAGCGGGCGGTTCAGCCAGCGCTTTAAAAGCCGCGACCCCATGGCGGTGGTGCAGGTATCGAGCACGCTGGCCAGGGTGTTATCGCTGGTACCCCCTAGATTGATGTCGATCTCCAGGTTACGGCGGCTGGCGGCGTCGATCACCACGGCATCATCGCGGTTCTCTACGCTGATGGCGGTCACGTGGGGCAGGCGCGAGCGCTGGGTATCGCGGGCGTAGTCGATCAGGACACCGGCCGCGATCAGCGCCGTGGAGAGGTGCGCGCAGCCAAAGCCACGCAGGTCACTGACTTCAAACTGGTCGCATAGGCTGCGGGTGGCGCTCTCCAGATCGAATAGCCACTCCCCCTGGCGGCGTAGGCTGCGCTGTTGCGACCACGCATCAGGCAAGGTCAGACTCTCCGGCACCAGCAGCTCAGCGGGAGAGAGACGAGTAAGCTCGGCGAGCATTTCCGCTTCGCTCTCGACTTCCAGTACGTTGAAACGACCGCTGGAGAGCTCCAGCCACGCCAATCCCCAGCCTGCTTTGCCGGGGGCAACGGCCACCAGGACGTTATCTCGCCGAGCATCGAGCAGGGCTTCATCGTGCAGCGTACCGGGCGTCACGATACGCACTACCTTGCGCTCTACGGGCCCCTTGCTGGTGGCCGGGTCGCCGATTTGCTCGCAAATCGCCACCGACTCCCCGCCGGCCACCAAGCGTGCCAAATACCCCTCGGCGCTATGGTAGGGCACGCCAGCCATGGGGATGGGCTTGCCTCCAGATTGGCCGCGTTGCGTCAGCGTAATATCCAGCAGCGCGGCGGCGCGTTTTGCGTCGTCGAAAAATAGCTCGTAAAAATCCCCCATGCGGTAAAACAGCAGTACCTCGGGGTGCTCGCGCTTGATGTTAAGGTATTGCGCCATCATTGGCGTATGGGCGGGGCTGGCCTGTGACATGGGCGTCCTGATTGAGCGTGGCGCAAGCGTTGGGCCTGCGGCATGTTCGTTGGGCAATTTCGTTGAGAAAGCTAAACGCAGTATTCTACGCTACCCTAAGGTCTTACATGAAGGAGTCACCATGGCCCCCAGTGTTTCCAGCCTCAAGAATCTCGATTTATCGCTGCTTGCCCAGCGCCTGGGGCGTCAATGCCTTCAACTGGGCGTGGAGGTGACCACCGCAGAGTCATGTACCGGTGGCGGCATCGCTAGCGCCATCACCTCGGTGGCTGGCAGTTCGGCCTATTTTACGGCGGGCTACGTTACGTACTCCAACGCCGCGAAAACACGTCTGTTAGGCGTGGAGGCGGCCACTCTCGCTGACCACGGCGCGGTCAGCGAACCCGTGGTGAAGCGCATGGTCGCCGGTGCCTGCCGCGAGAGCGGTGCCGATGTGGCCGTCGCGGTGAGCGGGGTGGCAGGGCCCGATGGTGGCAGTGATGACAAGCCGGTAGGTACCGTGTGGATCGCTTGGGGCTGTGCCGAACAGCAAGAGGCCGAGCGCTTCCTTTTTCCTGGCGATCGCCAAGCGGTGCGTGAGCAGGCGGTGCGTGAAGCCCTGGCGGGGCTGGTCGCTCGGTTGAGCGCCCAGGCGCAGAAGAAATAATCGTTAAAGTTGCCGTCGAGGATTTGTTTAGTCGCTAATCTTTGGCATACTACTGGCTAATTATACAGCTTGTTATGAGGAATCTCTGCATGGCTCAGGAAGACAACCGCACAAAAGCGCTTAATGCCGCACTCAGCCAAATTGACCGTCAGTTTGGCAAAGGAACCGTTATGCGCCTCGGCGATGCGCCTCGCGTCGTTATGCCGTCTGTCTCCACTGGTTCTTTAGGGCTGGATATTGCCCTGGGCATTGGTGGTTTGCCGTTTGGTCGCGTCGTCGAAATCTTTTAATTGGTACTAGAAAAAATGGTACAAGCTAACCGAGTGAGTGAGTAACAGCTCCGCAATGCTTTAATAAATATTTTTTAATTTTGTACCAGTACAATTTAGAGCAAGCTCGCCTAATTATGTAGCATTTTTTGGAGAAAGATCATGAATGATGAGAACCGCAAAAAGGCCCTGTCTGCCGCGTTGAGTCAGATCGAACGTCAGTTCGGTAAAGGTGCTGTTATGAAAATGAATGAGTCAGCGGGCCCAATGCCTGCGATCTCTACGGGCTCTCTGGGTCTCGATATTGCACTTGGCATAGGCGGGCTACCATTGTCCAGAATTTGCGAGATATATGGCCCAGAAAGTGCAGGTAAGTCCACACTTTGTTTGCAGCTGGTGGCCGAAGCACAGAAGAAAGGTTTAAGCGCGGCGTTTATTGATGCAGAGCACGCACTAGATCCAGTTTACGCTGAAAAGCTAGGCGTTGACTTGGATGAATTGTTGGTTTCTCAGCCAGATACTGGTGAGCAGGCTCTTGAAATCACTGACATGCTTGTTCGCTCCAACTCTGTTGGCTTGATCATCATCGACTCTGTCGCAGCGCTTGTGCCGCGGGCGGAGATCGAAGGCGAAATGGGCGACTCCCATGTTGGCTTGCAAGCAAGATTAATGTCCCAGGCTCTGCGTAAGCTAACTGGTAACGTAAAAAACGCGAACTGTCTTGTCGTGTTTGTCAACCAGATTCGGATGAAGATCGGTGTGATGTTCGGTTCTCCTGAAACTACCACCGGTGGTAACGCGTTAAAATTTTACTCCAGCGTGCGCTTGGATATCCGTCGCACTGGTTCGGTAAAAGTGGGTGACGAAGTCACTGGTAACGAAACTCGTGTTAAAGTGGTGAAAAACAAGGTGGCGCCGCCCTTTAGACAGGCGGAATTCCAGATTATTTACGGTAAAGGGATTTATCATGCTGGTGAGGTCATCGATCTTGGCGTGCAGTGTAAATTGGTCGATAAAGCCGGTGCCTGGTACAGCTATAAAGGCAAAAAAATCGGTCAAGGTAAGGCCAATGCTGCGCAGTATTTAGAAGACAATCCGGAAATCTCAGACGAGATTGAAGCTGAAATACGTCGCCAACTGATGCCAGTCGCGCAGCGCAAGGGCGAAGACAAAGCTGTAGCTGTACAGGTACCAGAAGAGGACGCCTAACGCAGATTGTTAAAGGTTTTTACAAACCTTGTCCATGCGCAACACCTAAATTAAACTAATAAGTGCAGCACCCGCGGTTTGTTGTTCTCCAAGTATTCACTTAATAACACCTGGGCTGGGGGCGGTATCTCAGCCTCTTTCTTAGTCTATCGTTCAGCTTATCGACCACTCTTCTTAGCTCTGTGTCAGACAAGGTTCGAAAGTCAGTCCCTTTCAGGAAATATTGGCGAATCAGGCCATTCGTATTTTCATTGGTGCCACGCTGGCATGAGTGGTACGTGTCACAAAAACAGATCTTGGCTGAGACGGTCTTAGTAACTGTCGGTGCTCGGCGAATTCAGAACCGTTATCCAAGGTGATGGTCTGCACTGCGCCTCGGCGTGGTTCTAACAACCGGATCATCGTCTTGGCAGTTTCAGTGGCCGTTATCTTCGGTAGGCGCGCTGCTAAGAGGTAGCCGCTGTGTCGTTCGATCAGGGGAGAGTGCGTCCTGGTATTTGGCGGTCGCGATATAGAGGCGAGCAGCGTGGCGCTGGCATTGCTTTTAGGCAAAACAGCTTGGCCGGCGGCGCGGGGGCGGTCTTCATGCCTTCTTCGCACGTCGGGCAGGCATATTTGCGGCGCACATGACGGGTCACCTCGATCCGGGCAGGCAACCCGTGCAGTTTCTCAATGACCTCTTCACCGATTATCTTTAGCGCGGCACTGTCCTTGTGGCAGTGGTGATCGTTATCGGGCAGTTCATGCACCACCTCAACGCGCGGTAGTTCTGGCGGTAGCGCCACACGCCCGGCGCGCGTGCGACGATTAGCAGTTGAGGTCGTATCGCACGTTGCGTCATCAGCGACCTTCCCAGCAAACCACTGACACTTCTAGCCTGGATTTCTCACAGGGTATAAAAGAAAGCGGCTGAAAGTGCTATGATTTCAAGAACCTAACCAATCCATCAAGCACCAACAGCCGCTTCCAAAATGGTACCTGAAAAGCTGACCTTCTCGCCACT
>Ga0208794_1000083_pt1 | contig 109759 bp, 109 predicted proteins | sample 32_taG_FD_184106 | JGI IMG/M metagenome (GOLD analysis project Ga0208794, IMG submission 184106) | Marine viral communities from the Gulf of Mexico - 32_GoM_OMZ_CsCl metaG (SPAdes) (version 2) | ecosystem: Environmental > Aquatic > Marine > Oceanic | place: Atlantic Ocean: Gulf of Mexico... | reverse complement strand
TCATGATGCGGGGCATGTTCTGCCCGTCGCGGGCAAGGCTAGCGCGCGCGCCGGGGCCTGACCAGTTGCCGTGAGGGCGCGGTGCGGCGGCGAGGCGGGCGGTGTGGCCTGCGGGTCGCGCTCGCGCGCCGTCAGGGCAGCGCGCGCAATGGCTGGCGCGGGGCGGCGCGGCCCGCGCGCAGGGCGTCGTAGGGGTCCTCGGCCGCGAGCATCATGTCGGCCACCTGCCGCAGCAGCCGCCGCCGTCCCGCCGCCGAGTAGAACCCGCCCGAGACCTGGCTGGTCTCGAGAAGAAAGCGGCGGTAGTCGCGATAGGCGCGGCGGTCGGGTCGGACCGGCTGGGCGAAGAATTCGGGCAGGGCCTGGGTCGAGGCGAGGTCGGGCTTGGAATAGACCGCGCGGCCGAACGCCTTGAGTGGGATGCCACGCCACAGCACCTGCTGCGCCGCGGTGGAGTTCACGGTGACGGCGGTGCGCGCCGCGTCCAGAAGCCGTGCCAGCTTGCCGCCGCGCAGGTAATGCACCCGGGCCTCGACGCCATGCGCGCGCGCCAGGTCGCGGATCATCCGCTTGAGCGGCGCCTGCCCGTTCTCGAGCGGATGCGCCTTGAACACGAGGTGATGGTGGCGCGGCGCCCCCTTGGCGAAGCCCGCGATCACCAGCTCGAGGAACTCCGCCATGCGCGAGAAGGGCGAATGCGCGCGAAAGCTGGCGTCGTGTTCGAGCTGCAGCAGCGCGAGGTGATAGGGGTAGCCGCCATACCGGATCCGCGCCGTGGCCACGATCCGGTCGAGCGCGATGAAGGGCATCAGCAGCAGCCGCGTGGTGTAGAGGCGCGCCTCGGTCGCGAGGGGCAGTTCGCGATGCGCCCGAAAGCCGGGATAGGCGCGGTTCCGGAACAGCACGAACCAATGGTAGAGCGCGCCGTAGAAGACGTGCTGGCGCATGTCGCCCCAATGGGCGGGCGCTTCCGTGATCTCGGGGTCGGAGCGCTCCAGCGCCGTGCGCATCTCGTCGATGCCGATCTCCATCAGGCGCGAATGGCCATTGGTGCCGCCGCGCTCATAGGTGACCCACCAGGGCCGCAGATAGCCTTCTTCGAAGACATGTACGGTCAGGCCACGCGCCCGCGCCTCGGCCACGGCGGTGGCGTGGACGGGGCGCGTGTCGCCATAGAGCACGATGTCGGTGATGCCGTGCTCGGCGACGAGCGCGCCGAAGGTCCCGGCCCAGCCCGCCGCATCGCCGCGATAGGGGATGTAGCCTGCGCGGTCGCGCCAGAAGGCCGCGTCGCCCGCGTTGAATCCGACCCGCCAGGTCCGCGCCCCGGCGGCACGCAGCATGGCGGCGAGCCGGTCGAAGAAGGGCCCGTGCGGGCCTTGCAGGAACAGGAAACGCTTGGTCGCGGGATCGGTCATGATGCGGGCCATGGTGACGGTCGATCCCTTCGATTTCGCAAAAGCGCCGGGCCCTTTTATGGCACCGGCAGGGCAGGGAAAAGCGCCTGCCCTTGTGCGGGGCGAACCGCGCATCTAGGTCTTGGGGCGCAAGACAGGAGCGCACCCATGTTCACAGGCATCATCACCGACGTCGGAGAGGTTCTCGACGTGGTGCAGGAGGGCGACCTGCGCGCCCGCATCGCCACCGCCTATGATCCCGACGGCATCGACATCGGCGCCTCGATCGCCTGCGACGGCGTCTGCCTCACGGTGGTGGCGCTGGGCCGCGAGCCCCGCAACTGGTTCGAGGTTCAGATTTCGGCCGAGACGGTGAACCTCACCAATATCGGCCGCGATGGCTGGCAGGTGGGCAAGCGCCTCAACCTTGAACGCGCGCTCAAGGTCGGCGACGAGCTGGGCGGGCACATCGTCTCGGGCCATGTCGACGGCGTGGCCGAAGTGGTCTCGACCCGCGACGAGGGCGACAGCCTGCGGGTGCGTTTTCGCGCCCCCGACGCGCTGGCCAAGTTCATCGCGCCCAAGGGCTCGGTGGCGCTGAACGGCACCTCGCTCACCGTGAACGAGGTCGAGGACGCCGAGTTCGGCATCAACCTGATCCCGCATACCCGGGAGGTGACCAACTGGGGCGAGGTAGTCGTAGGCAAATCGATCAATCTCGAGATCGACACCATGGCGCGCTACGTGGCGCGGCTGCGTGAATGGGATCGGTGATCGGCCATAACGGCGGCCCGACGCTCGAGCCCGGCGCGAGCTGGCGCCGCCATGCCTGGGGCCGGGCGCGGCGCGAACTGCTGCCGGTGCTGCCGGTTGAGGTGGTGCGGCTGCGGGTAAAGCGCGCCGCCGAGCTCGGTCTCGACTATCGCAGCTACGCCTCGGTGCGGGCGGCAACCGGGCATGACCTGATCGGCTTTCTGTTTTCGTCGAACGCGCTGCGGCTCCTACGCGCGAGTGACCGGCTGCCCGAGGCGCGGCGCGCGAAGCTGGCGGCTCTCGACGCGCTGCGGATTGCCGCCGTGCAGCCGCCGCTCGACCCGAACCGGGTGCTCCGGGGCGCGCCGCTCGACGCCGCGCATGCCGCGCCGGGGCTCTCCGCGGGCTGGGGCGAGACCCGCGCCCGGCTGCGCGCCATGCTCGACGGCCCAGCTGACCGCTACCTCGTGGTGGGGAACACCGCGCTGGAGCGCGACTGGTGCGCGACGGTGCGTGCGGCGGGCTATCTCCCGGCGGATCGCTATTTCGCCGGCTGAGGCGTCGCGCCTCACTTCGTAATGGCCCCTTCGGGCCGACCGGATGAGGACCTCAGGTGGCGCTGCCTTCCGGTGGCTGCGGCAGGCGCGGTGCGGTGAAGGGGGCTTCCCCCAGGCCCTCGGCCGCGATCGCCGCCGCGACGCAGGCCCGCGTCTCGAACCGCGCGAGCAGCGCGCGCAACCCCGGGCGCGTGCCGAGGTCGAACCAGCCGGTGCCGCCTTCGGGGTAGAGCGCGCACCAGCGCAGCATCGGCGCAAGGTAGCAATCGAGCGCCGAGGGGCCGTGGCCGCCGAGCCAGTCCCCGAGTTCCGGCAACGCCGCTTCGAGCCGGTCGAGCATCGCGTCGATGCGGCGGGCGGTGGCCTCCTGCAGGGCCGCGACATGGGCCGGCGCGACATGGGCATCGCCGTAGAACATGATCCGCAACGCCGGATGCAGCGTGTTCGACATCCAGAACAGCCATGCCAGCCCCCGACCGCGGTCGGGGGCCTCCGGCGGAGGCAAGAGCGCGACGCGTTCGCGGTGCCGGTCGGCCAGCCATAGCAGGATCGCCGCCGTCTCGAAGATCGGCCCATCCTCGGTCTCGAGGACCGGGATCAGCCCGTGCGGGTTGAGCGCGAGAAAGGCCGGCGCGCGCTGCGCCCGGATCCTTCGGTCCACCAGCACAGTGCGATAGTCGAGGCCGAGCTCTTCGAGCGCCAGCCTGACGCAGAGCGAGGCGTTGTCGGGGGCATAGTGCAGTCGCAGGGTCATTCTGCCTCCAAAGCGCGCCGCGCGGACCGATCGCAGCATCGAAATTCGTCCCGTGCAACCGGAAAACCCCGCGGCGCCGGGGTCGATTGCCCCTCGCAGGTGCCGGGCATCTTTCCTATAACCGGGGCGGACCCGCGAGGAGGCGCCGGATGGCCAAGGATCTGACACCCGTAGAGAAAGCGAAATTCGTTGCTGCCAAGCAGGCGAGCCGCATGGTCGAGGACGGCATGCGCGTGGGGCTGGGCACCGGCTCGACCGCGGAATGGCTGGTCCGTTGCCTGGGCGAGCGGCTGCGCGAGGAGGGGCTCACCTTCCGCGCCGTGCCGACCTCGCATCGCACCGCCGAGCTGGCGCGCGAGCTGGGCATCGAGGTGGTGTCGCTCGAGGAGGCGGGCTGGCTCGACCTGACCATCGACGGCGCCGACGAGGTGGACGGCGCGCTCAACCTGATCAAGGGCGGCGGCGCAGCCTTGCTGCACGAGAAGATCGTCGCCACCGCCTCGGACCGGATGGTCGTGATCGCTGACGCCACCAAGCGGGTCGAGACGCTGGGCGCCTTTCCCCTGCCGGTCGAGGTGATCCCCTTCGGCTGGCAGGCCACGAAGGCGCTGATCGAGGAGACGCTGGTCGGCCTCGACGTGCTGGGTCGCGAGGTGGAACTGCGCGAGAAGGGCGGCGAGCCGGTCCGCACCGACGAGGGCAACTACGTGCTCGATCTGCATCTCAACCGGATCGGCAATGCCCGCCAGCTCGGCCTCGCGCTCAACCAGATCGCCGGGGTGGTGGAGAACGGGCTCTTCGTCGATATCTGCGACACGCTGATCCTCGGCCATGGCGAGGGCAAGGTCGAGCGGTTCGAGCTCGACGGCGCGGCCGAGGTGACGCAGTTCGACTTTCTCGCCGCCGACAACATCTTCACAGACATTTCCGACTGAACGGGGACCGACCAATCTATGGCTTTCGACTATGATCTCTTCGTGATCGGTGGCGGCTCGGGCGGGGTGCGCGCCGCGCGCATGGCCGCCGCCACCGGTGCACGCGTCGCGCTGGCCGAGGAAAGCCGCATGGGCGGCACCTGCGTGATCCGCGGCTGTGTGCCCAAGAAGCTCATGGTCTATGCCTCGGGCTATGGCGAGACCTTCGAAGAGGCCCGCGCCTATGGCTGGGAGATCGGCGAGGGCCGCTTCGACTGGCGCCCCTTCCGCGAGAAGCTGCACACCGAGCTGGACCGGCTCGAGGGCGTCTATCGCCGCCTGCTCGACGGGTCGGGGGTGGAGATGTTCGACGCCCGCGCACGCGTCGCCGATCCGCACACCGTCGAGCTTGCCGATGGCAGCCGCAAGAGCGCGGCGCATATCCTCGTGGCGACCGGCGGGCGGCCGGTGCGGCCGGATCTGCCCAATGCCCATCTGGGCATGGTGTCCGACGACATCTTCGATCTCGAGACGCTGCCTAGCTCGATCCTGATCATCGGCGGCGGCTACATCGCCTGCGAATTCGCGAACATCCTGCACGGGCTGGGCGTGAAGGTGACGCAGTTCTACCGTGGCGCGCAGATCCTGCGCGGCTTCGACGACGAGGCGCGCGGGCTGATCGCAGATTCGATGCGCGCGCGCGGCATCGATCTGCATCTGGGCACCAACGTGGTCGAGATGTGCCCCGAGGCCGAGGCCGGTGATCCGGCCCGCCAGCACGGCACCAATTCCGACGCTGCCGGCGCCGGCAGCAACCTGCCCGAGGCAGCGCTCGGCACCCGTGGTCCGGTCTGGGTCAAGGCCACCAATGGCGACGAGGCGGTCTATGACGCGGTGCTCTTCGCCACCGGTCGGCGGCCCAACACCGAGGATCTGGGCCTCGAAGAGGCCGGCGTCCGCCTCGCACGCGGCGGCGCGATCGAGGTCGACGAGTACAGCCAGACGGCCTGCCCCTCGATCTACGCGATCGGCGACGTGACCGACCGGGTGAACCTGACCCCGGTGGCGATCCGCGAGGGCATGCAGTTCGTCGAGACCGTGTTTAAGGGCAACCCGACCCCGGTCGATCACGCGCTGATCCCCTCGGCGGTGTTCACCCAGCCCGAGCTGGGCACCATCGGTCTGACCGAGGAAGCCGCGCGCGAGATCGAGCCGGTCGAGATCTACTGCTCGTCCTTCAAGCCGATGCAGTCCGCCTTCGCGGGATCGGCCGAACGGGTGCTGATGAAGCTGGTCGTTTCGGTCGAGACGCGCAAGATCCTTGGCTGTCACATCGTCGCACCGGAAGCGGGCGAAATGATCCAGCTCGCCGGGATCGCGGTCAAGATGGGCGCGACCAAGGAGGATTTCGACCGCACCGTCGCGGTGCATCCGACCATGGCCGAAGAGATCGTGACCATGCGCGAGCCGACGCGGCGTTCTTGAATACCGCCCCTGAGGGCACACATGCAAAGCGTGCCGGGTAAAACCGGCGCGGGGGAAACCAACAAGGGAACAGTGGCTTCATGGCTGGAAACAACGGCGGCCCCTGGGGCGGCGGCGGAGGCGGGCGCGGTCCCGGCGGCGGGGATGACGACAGGCGGCCCGGTGGCCCGCAGCGGCCGCGCCGTCCCGGCGAGCCGCCGCAGATCGACGAGCTGATGAACAAGGGCCGCGAGCAGCTGCGCGTGCTGATGGGCGGCGGCGGTCGCGGCAACGGATCGGGCGGCAATGGCGGCCCGAATTTCCGCATGTCGCGCGGCACGATCGGTCTCGTCGCCGCCGGCGCGTTGGTGCTGTGGGGCGTGATGTCGTTCTACACCGTGCGCCCGGAAGAGCAGTCCGTCGAACTGTTCCTCGGTTCCTACTCCTCGACCGGCAGCCCCGGTCTGAACTTCGCGCCCTGGCCGCTGGTCACACATGAGGTGGTCAACGTGACCTCCGAGCGGACCGAGAACATCGGCATCGGCCGCGACAATGACGGTCTGATGCTGACCACCGACGCCAACATCGTCGATATCGGCTTCCAGGTGGTGTGGAACGTCTCGGATCCGGCGCGCTTCCTGTTCAACATCCGCGACCCGCAGTTGACCGTGCAGGCGGTGTCGGAATCGGTGATGCGCGAGATCATCGCCGCCTCGAACCTGGCGCCGATCCTCAACCGCGACCGGGGCGTGATCGCCGACACGGCGATGGAGTCGATCCAGGCAACGCTCGACGCCTATGAGAGCGGCATCAACATCGTCCGGGTCAACCTCGACCGCGCCGACCCGCCTTCGGAGGTGATCGACGCCTTCCGCGACGTGCAGGCCGCCGAGCAGGAGCGCGACCGCCTGCAGCGTCAGGCCGACGCCTATGCCAACCGGGTGCTCGCCGAAGCGCGTGGTGAGGCTGCTCAGACCATCGAGCAGGCCGAGGGCTACCGCGCTCAGATCATCAACGATGCTCTGGGTCAGGCCAGCCGCTTCTCGGCGGTGCAGGACGAATACGCCCAGGCGCCGGAAGTGACGCGCCGTCGTCTCTATCTCGAGTCGATGGAGCGGGTGCTGGGCGACGTCGACAAGATGGTGCTCGACCCGTCGCTCATGACTGGCGGAAATGGCGGCACCGGCATCGTGCCGTTCCTGCCGCTGAACGAGCTGGGCCGCGACAGGGGCCAGTCGCAGCAGGGCGCGGCCGCGTCCGACGGCAACACCGGGCAGGGGAACTGATATGAAGACCACCGCAATCGCGCTGCCCGCCGTCGTCATCGCCGTCGCCGTGGCGCTCTCCTCGATCTACGTCGTCGACGAACGCGAAAAGGCGCTGGTGCTGCAGTTCGGCCAGATCCGTCAGGTCAAGGAAGAGCCCGGTCTCGGGCTCAAGATCCCGCTGATCCAGGAGGTCGTGACCTATGACGACCGGATCCTGTCGCTCGATACCGACACGATCGAGGTAACCCCCTCGGACGACCGCCGCCTCGTGGTCGACGCCTTCGCGCGCTACCGCATCAGCGATGTGGTGCAGTTCCGTCAGGCCGTCGGCGTCGGCGGCGTGCGCGCCGCCGAGGATCGGCTGAGCTCGATCCTCAATGCGCAGATCCGTGAAGTGCTCGGTGCCGATCAGGTGACCTCGGACACGATCCTGTCCTCGGATCGGCGCGAGCTGATGAACCGGATTCGCGAGCAGGCGCAGCGTTCGGCGCAGGGCCTCGGGATCGACGTGGTCGACGTGCGGCTCAAGCAGACCAACCTGCCGAGCCAGAACCTCGATGCGACCTTCGCGCGGATGCGTGCCGAGCGTGAACGCGAGGCCGCCGACGAGATCGCCCGCGGTAACGAGGCCGCGCAGCGCGTGCGCGCGCTGGCCGACCGGACCGTGATCGAGACCCTGTCGGAAGCCGAGCGCGAGGCCCAGGTGACCCGAGGCGAGGCCGATGCCGAAGCCAACGCGATCTTTGCGGGGGCCTATGGCGCGGATCCGGAGTTCTTCGACTTCTATCGCTCGCTGCAGGCCTATGAGCGGGCGCTGCAGGGGTCGAATTCGCAACTGGTGATGACCCCCGACAGCGCCTTCTTCGACTACCTTTACGACGACGATCTGCCCGAGGGGGTGAGCCCCGCTCCGGCGCGGCCTCGCACCAACGAGACCTCGCAGGGCGAAGGCGCCGACGCGGCCGGGGCGGGGGCGATCCGCCTCGACAGCCTGCAGGTGCGGCAGGGCGAGGACGGCACCGTGACCTTCTCGACCGAAGAGGGAGAGATCGATGCACAGGCCGAGGCCGACGCGGCCGCCGAAGGCCAGGCCGAGACGCTGCGTCCGCGGGTGATCCTGCCCGGGGATGAGGCCGAGGCCGGGGTTGAAGCCGAGACGGCGACGCAGTGACGCCGATCCTGCTGGGCCTGGGCCTGGTTCTGGTGATCGAGGGGCTGGCCTGGGCGCTGGCCCCTTCGGCGTTGATGAGGATGCTCGACAGCCTGCGCGACATGCCGCCAGAGGCGCGGCGGCTCGCCGGGCTGACGACGCTGGCGATCGGCGTCGCGTTGCTGTGGATCGTCCGGGCAATGAGTGGCTGAGCCAAGCGCGGCGAGCGGGTGTTACAACCTTTCACACCGCTTTGACGCGCCGCGACGGGGCTTGAGTTGCGGCCCGCGCAACTTAGGTTGATGGTCTGCGCCGACCGGAGCGGCCCTTGCGTCGCGCTCCGCAGCACAGGACCAAACAGGAGTGTGCCCGTGAACGCCAAGACCAACTTCAAGTCACCATTCCGCGCCGTCTCGGTGCTGGCCCTGGGCGCCGCGCTGGGGCTGGGTCAGGTGGCCCCGCTCGCGGCCCAGGACACCGCCGTCACCCCGGAAGCCGAGCCGCGGACCACCGCCGACGCGCCGGACGCGACGCGTCCGTTGACCTTCGCCGATCTGGCCGAGCAGGTCAGCCCGGCCGTGGTCAACATCACCACCTCGACCATGGTCTCCGCGCCGACCGGGCCGCAGGGCATGGTCCCCGAGGGCTCGCCCTTCGAGGAATTCTTCCGCGACTTCCAGGAGCGGGGCGACAGCGCGCCGCGCCGTTCCTCGGCGCTCGGCTCGGGCTTCGTGATCTCGGCCGACGGCTATGTCGTGACCAACAACCATGTGATCGAGGGCGCCGACGAGATCAACATCGAGTTCTTCTCGGGCAAGGTGCTCGAGGCCGAGGTGGTGGGCACCGACGCCTCGACCGACATCGCGCTGCTCAAGGTCGAGGGCGATGAACTCCCCTATGTCGAGTTCGGCGACAGCACCGCGGAGGGGGCTCGCGTCGGCGATTGGGTCATGGCCATGGGCAACCCGCTGGGACAGGGCTTCTCGGTCTCGGCCGGTATCGTCTCGGCCCGCGGCCGCGCGCTGTCGGGGACCTATGACGACTACATCCAGACCGACGCGGCGATCAACCGCGGCAACTCGGGCGGCCCGCTGTTCAACATGTCCGGCGAGGTGATCGGCGTGAACACCGCGATCCTGTCGCCCAATGGCGGCTCGATCGGCATCGGCTTCGCCATGTCCTCCGACGTGGTGACCGAGGTGGTCGACCAGCTGCGCGAGTATGGCGAGACCCGGCGCGGCTGGCTCGGCGTACGGATCCAGGACGTGACCCCCGACATGGTCGAGGCGATCGAGGGGCTGGAAGGCGCCGCCGGTGCGCTCGTCACCGACGTGCCCGAGGGCCCGGCGATGGAGGCCGGCATGGAAGCGGGCGACGTGATCGTCAACTTCGACGGCAAGGAGGTTCCGGACACCCGTGACCTCGTGCGCATGGTCGGCCGTGCCCCGGTGGGCGAGGCGGTGCCGGTGACGGTGCTGCGCAACGGCGAGACGGTCGAGCTTACCGTGACGCTGGGCCGCCGCGAAGACGCCGAGGCCGCTGTGCCGGCATCGGCCAACGGCTCGGGCGATGCCGCCGAGACCGAGATGTTCGGCCTGAACCTGTCGGAGCTGACGCCCGAACTGCGCCAGCAGCTCGAACTGGCCGAGGACGCCGAAGGTCTGGTCGTGACCGACGTGGATCCGGCTTCTGATGCCGCCGAAAAGGGCATCGCCGCGGGTGACGTGATCACCGAGGCCGGCCAGCAGCCGGTCGCCTCGATTGCCGATTTCGAGACCCGCGTCGAAGAAGCCCGCGAAGCTGGGCGCAAGTCGCTGCTGCTGCTGGTGCGTCGCGCCGGCGATCCGCGCTTCGTGGCGCTGGGGCTCGGCGAGACCGAGTGATCCCCGCTGCACGAGCAGCAACGGAAGGGCGCCTTCGGGCGCCCTTTTTCATGCTCAGCGCCGGTTCATGATCTCGAGCTGTTCGGGCGTCAGCGCGACGATGCCGAGCCGCTGCGCCGAGGCCAGCGACAGCACCGGGCTGTCGGGGCCGCCGGTGGCCCGCTGGAAGGCGCGCACCGCGTCGAGACTGCGTTGATCCAGTTGCCCGGTCACCGGGCCGGGATGGAAGCCGCGGGTCACCAGCGCGCGTTGCAGCGTCTCGACGAAGCTGGGCGTGAAGGCGGGCGGGCAGAGCGTCTCGAACGCGACCTCGCGGCGCTCTTGGACGATTCGCTGTCGCGTCACGCTGCGATAGCGGGCTGGACCGTCTCCCGGCTCGCGCAGCTGTTCCTGCACCGTCTCGAGAACGGCGGGGGTGATGTCGCGGCCATAGCAGCGCCCACCCTCGCGGGTCTCGATCTCGGCCGCCATGAAGGCCGGCACCTGTGGCAGGGTGACGGCGCAGGCGGCGAGGGGAAGGGCGAGGAGCAGGCGGAACATGGGGCACCGGGATGGTTGTCGGGCCGACCCTAGACCGCCCCGGCCACTGCCGGAAGCCGCCGGGCGCGGCAGCGGCGGCGCGTGGCGCGCATGCCGCAACACATCTGGTGGAGCGGCGCCTCGCGGCTCTGGCGGGCGCGCCATCGCTCGCCTAGACAGGGCGGCGCAACGCGACAGAGGAGCCGCAGATGGCGAAGATCACCTATATCGAGCATGACGGCACCGAGCATGTCGTCGACGTGGCCAACGGCCTCACCGTCATGGAGGGTGCGCGGGACAACGGCATCCCCGGCATCGAGGCCGATTGCGGCGGCGCCTGCGCCTGTTCGACCTGCCATGTCTATGTCGATGCGGGCTGGGTGGCGAAGCTGCCCGAGAAGGACCCGATGGAAGAGGACATGCTCGAATTCGCCTACGAGCCGGATGCCGAGACCTCGCGCCTGACCTGCCAGCTCAAGGTGTCGGACGCGCTCGACGGGCTGGTGGTGCGGATGCCCGAGCGGCAGATCTGATGCTGCGGGCTCTGGCAGGGCTGCTCCTGGGCGCGGCGCTGGCCGGTCCCGCGGTGGCGCAGGGGCTGGCCGAGGCGCGATTCGCCGAACCGACCACGCGCTACGCGCATGGCGTGTTCGGCGAGACCGAGGAGTGGGGCGCGCTGGAGATGGTGACCCCGGATGGCGCGACGCGCGTCGTCCGCCTGCCGGAGCACCGGGTGTTCGAGGATCTCGCGCCGCGCCTCGCGGATGTCGACGGCGATGGCGGGCTGGATGCCGTGGTGGTGGAGACCGACACGGCGCAGGGGGCGCGGCTTTCGGTCTACGGTCCCGAGGGGCTCATTGCCGCCACGCCGTTCATCGGCACGCCGCATCGCTGGCTCGCCCCCATGCCGCCCGCCGATCTCGATGGCGACGGCCGGGTCGAGCTGGCCTATGTCGACCGGCCGCATCTGGCGCGGGTGCTGCGGGTCTGGCGGATGCAGGATGGCGTACTGGAGGAGGTCGCCGCGCTCGAGGGGCTGACCAATCACCGATTCGGCGTACCCCGGATCGAAGGCGGTATCCGCGATTGCGGCGAGGGGACCGAACTGGTTCTCGCCGATGCGGGATGGCAAAGGGCGATGGCGGTGCGCCTGATCGATGGTGCGCTCACCGCGCGCGAGATCGGCCCGCTGGAGCCCGAAGGCTTCGGGCCGGCTCTGGACTGCGTACGTTAGACCAGCGCCGCGAGGCCGAGCAGCACCGCGATCTCGGCCATCTGCTGGGTCGCGCCGAGCACGTCGCCGGTCTGCCCGCCGATCTTGGCCTTGGCGATGCAGCTGCAGGCCAGCGCCGCCATTGCTGCGAGCGGGAGAACGACCAGCAGGCCCCAGCCGGCAAAGGGCAGGGCCAGCAGCGCTGCCAAGCCGAAGGCGAGGCCGGTGGCGCGCATAGAGGGGCGTCCTGCCAGACGCGCCAGCCCGTCCTCGCGCGCGTGCGGTAGCCAGTGCATTGGCCAGATCATCGCCGCGCGGCTCAGCACGGCAGCGGCAACCAGCCCCAGCGGGCCCGCGATCACGAGCGTCGACCAGCGCAACAGCAGCGTCAGCCCGATCCCGAGCACGCCGTAGCTGCCGACCCGACTGTCGCGCATGATCTCGAGCCGACCGGCCCGCTCGAACCCGCCCCATAGCCCGTCGGCGCAATCGGCCAGCCCGTCCTCGTGCAGCCCGCCGGTCAGCAGCACCTGCGCCGCGAGCGCCAACGCCGCGGCCGGTCCCGTCGGCAGCCCCACCGCCAGCGCCAGCCAGTAGAGCGCCGCCGCGAGCCCGCCCACCGCCAGCCCCGCCAGCCCGAACGCCCACACCCCTTCGGGCCGGAGCGGCGCCGGCTGCACGGGGAGGCGGGTCAGCAGGCCTAGGGCCGCACGCAGGGGCAGGAGCATCGGGAACCTCTTTCCAAACTTTGCCGACACCGGTTAGGCACGGACAAACCGGGATGCAACGAGGATGCCGCATGACCGCCCCTTTCGACGACCTGTCCACCTTCCGCGTCCTGCTGGCCGAACGGCCCGGTCCCGACACCGCGGCGATCGCCGCGGCAGAGGCGCGTGACGCCCAATTGACCAAGCCCGCCGGGGCGCTGGGGCGGCTCGAGGAACTGGCGATCTGGTATGCCGGCTGGCGCGGCGATGCCCGGCCCCGCATGGAGCGGCCGCAGGTTGCGGTCTTCGCCGGCAATCACGGCGTCGTGGCGCGCGGCGTCTCGGCCTTTCCGGCGGAGGTGACCGCGCAGATGGTCGGCAATTTCGAGGCCGGCGGCGCGGCGGTGAACCAGCTCGCCCAGGCCTTCGGCGCGCGCATGACCGCCCATCCCATCGACCTCGACCGCCCGACCGGCGATTTCGTCGAGGGTCCGGCGATGAGCGAGGCCGAGCTGGTGGCCGCGCTGGCCATCGGCTGGAACGCGGTCGATCCCGAGGCCGACCTCTTCGTCGCGGGCGAGATGGGGATCGGCAATACCTGTTCGGCCGCGGCGATCGCTCATGCGCTCGAAGGGGGCCGGGCCGAGGATTGGACTGGCCGGGGCACGGGGGTCGACGATGCCGGTCTCGCGCGCAAGACCGAGGCCGTGGCGCAGGGCGTGGCCCGGATCGCCGGTGAGAAGGACCCGTTGGAGGTGCTGCGCCAGCTGGGCGGGCGCGAAATCGCGGCGATGGCGGGCGCGATCCTGGCCGCGCGGCATCACCGCATCCCGGTCATCCTCGACGGCTTCATCTGTTGCGCCGCCGCGCTGGTGCTGCACCGTGCCGCGCCCGGGGCGCTTGATCACGCCGTGGCCGGGCACCAGGGCGCCGAGGCGGCGCATGCGCGCCTGATCGATGCGCTGGGCAAGAGCCCCTTGCTCTCGCTCGGGCTTCGGCTCGGCGAGGCGTCGGGCGCGACGCTGGCCATCGGCGTGCTCAAGGGCGCGATCGCCTGCCATTCCGGCATGGCGAGCTTTGCCGAGGCCGGGGTCAGCGACGGCTGATCAGCTGCGATCCTTGCTGCGGTAGCCCACGACGTCGCCGGTTTCGGCGGCGTCGCCCTGCGGGTGCAGCCGCTCGAGGATCATGGTCTCTAGATCCTTGTTCAGCTCGCGCGCGCGTTTCACGTATTCCGCGTTCTGAGCCACCGGGATGCCGGGCTTCCACAGCTGCGCCAGTTCGCGCACCCCGGCCCGGTCCTGCTGGTAGAAGGCGATCTCGATCTCCGAGGCCTCGAATTTCGACAGGCCGATATTCTCCAGCACGTAGCGCCCGGCCCGCAGGCTCGAATCGAACATCTCGCGGACGATGTCGTTCGCGCCCGCCTGGAACAGCTGGTAGACATGCTCGCGGTCGAAGGCACGGGCGACGATGTGCAGGTCCGGTCGCTGCGCGCGGGCGTGGCGGACGAGCTTGAGCGCGGCATGCCGGTCGTCGAGCGCCACCACCAGCACCTTCGCCGTCTCCAGCCCGGCGGCATGGAGGATATCCGGCCGGGTCGGGTCGCCGAAGAAGCCCGAGAAGCCGAAACGGCGCATCGTGTCGACCATCTCCATGTCGTGGTCGAGCACTACCGTGTCGATGCCCGCACCCTGCACCAGACGGCTCACCACCTGCCCGAAGCGACCGATCCCGGCGATGATCACCGGCGCCTTGCGGTCGATCTCGTCCGGGTCGAGATCGGGTGCCTTCTCGGCACGTTTGACGAGCTGTTCGTAGAGGATGAACAGCAGCGGCGTGACCAGCATCGACAGGCCGATCACCAGCCGGATAACTTCGGCCTCGGATTGCGCCAGGACGCCCTGCTGCAGCGAGAAGGACGACAGCACGAAGCCGAACTCGCCGGCCTGCGCGAGCGCCAGTGTGAACAGCCAGCGGTCGCGCGTGTGCATCCGCGCCAGCCGTGCCAGCAGGTAAAGCACCCCGCCCTTGATCGTGATCACGCCCAGAGTGAGCGCCACGATCCGCATCGGGCTGTCCAGAAGCACGCCGAAGTCGATGCCGGCACCCACGGTGATGAAGAACAGCCCCAGCAGCAGGCCCTTGAACGGCTCGAGGTCGCTCTCCAACTCGTGGCGGAACTCGGAGTTGGCGAGCACTACCCCGGCGAGGAAGGTGCCCAGCGCGGGCGAGAGGCCCACCAGCTCCATCAGCACCGCAATCGACACCACCATCAGCAGGCCCAGCGCGGTATAGAGCTCGCGCAGCCGGGCATGGTGGATGTAGCGGAAGACCGGGCGGGTCAGATAGATGCCGGCCAGCACGACCACGGCCACTGCGCCCAGCGTCACCAGCGTCACCGCCCAGCCGGGCAGGTTCTCGATCAGCGTGCGCGCCGCCTCGACCTCCTTGACGCCGGGCGCGTCCGGGTTGGCCGGGGTCTCGTGCCCGTTCCCGCCGCCATGGGCCGACAGCGCCAGCAGGGGCAGCAGCGCCAGCATCGGGATCACGGCGATGTCCTGGGTGAGCAGGACAGAGAACACCGACCGCCCGCCCTGGGTCTGTACCAGCCCCTTCTCCGAGAGGGTCTGCAGAACAATGGCGGTGGAGGAGAGCGCGAAGATCAGCCCGGTGGCCAGCGCGACGCGCGGATCGAGCCCGAGCAGGCTGCCGGCGGCAAACAGTGCGCCGGTGGTCACCACCACCTGCACGCCGCCCAGACCGATCAGCCGTTGTCGCATGTTCCACAGGGCACGGGGCTCCAGCTCCAGCCCGATCAGGAACAGCATCATGACCACGCCGAACTCGGCGAAATGCTGGAGATCCTCGGTTTCGGCCCCGACCAGTCCGGTAGCCGGGCCGATGATGATCCCGGCGGCGAGGTAGCCCAGTACCGAGCCGAGGCCGAGCCGCGCGGCGAGCGGCACGGCCAGCACCGCCGCGCCCAGATAGATCGTGGCCTGAAAGAGAAATCCCTGCATGCCCCAGCTATCGCCGCTGGGGCAGGCGAAGGCAATGTGCGCGAGATCAGTCGGGGATCTGCAGAACCAGCGTACGACCGCGTTTGACGTAGTTCAGGACATCGTCGCCGATCGCGGTGACGCGTCCGCCATCGAGCGAGTCACCGATGCCGACCCGCAGGTAACGGCCATTCGCCATCCGCACCAGCGCGCGGCGCGCGCCCGGCCGGCCATAGACGCCGATCAGGTTGATGTCGCGCAGGTTGATCGCGTCGTCGATGGTGGCAGCACGAGCGACGCCGCCCGGCACCGGGCCGTCCGGCGCGACGGTGGCGCTGGCCACCTCTTCGGGCTCCGTGGCGGCGGGGGCGGGGGCTGCCACGCGCGCGCGGCTCTGGGCGACGACCCGGTCGAAGTTGCGGGGCCGGGAATCGGGGCGGCGCGCGGTCGGAACCGCCTGCGCCGTGGCATTGGCCAGCGGGTCGGGCGCATCGGCCATGAGAGAGGCCAGCGCGTCGGCGACCGAGGCACGGGCCGGCGGCGCATCGGGGGTGCTGCTCACCGCCTCGGCCAAGGCCTCGGCCTGCGCGTCGGCGGCCTCGTCCACCTGCGCCTGGGCATCGGGGGCCAGCCCCTCGGGGCGCAGCGGCGGGCGCGGCCCCTCATAGGCGGCGAGCGGTTCGGGCTCGAGATCTTCGGGGCGGCGGGTCGGCCGCAGGGCGTCGAGCGCCACGCCGCCGGGCGACACCTCGGCCTGAGCCGCTTCGCCATCCTCCTCCGCGTCGGCCTCAGCCTCGGGGACGAGCGTGCCCGGGCGATTCGGCGGCACAACGGGGGGCGGACCCGCGTTCGGGGCCAGATCCTCCGGGCGGGACTCCGGGGTGACCTCCGGAACCAGGATCGTCAGCTGTTCGTCGGACTGTTCGTCGGTCCCAGTTTCGGGTTCGGCTTCGGTTTCGGCTTCGTCCGGCTGCTCGGGCGCGACGGTGCCGGGGCGGTTCGGCGGCAGGATCTCGGGACGGCCACTAAAGACCGTCAGGCCCTGCGGCAGCACGGTCCCCTCGACCGTCGCGGCGATGAAGCCGCGCGCGTCGCGGTCGAAGACGCTGCCGGCGGGGGGCGGAACGCTCTGCGCCGGCAGACCCGCATCGGGCGAAGCGGCGGCGAGCCGTATCATGGGCATATCCCCGGTCAGCGCCTGATCGGCCAGTGCGGGGACCGGCGCCTCGAGCGTTTCGCTGCGCGGGGTCAGCGGCAGACGCGGAGCCCGCAGCCAAACACCGGTCGCGGCATAGATACGTTCGGCCTCGGCGGGGCTAATGGCGGCGGCCGAGACCGGCTCGGGCTCGGGATAGTCGTCGTAATTCGGCAGCTCCACCGGCTCGGGCACGGCGGACGCTTCGACTTCCTGCGTATCCGCAGCCTCCGGCGCAGCGGCGGCTGCAGGCTCGATCTCCACGGCCGGAGAGGAATCGCGCAGCAACCCGGCCTGCGGCGCCTCACCGCTGCCACGCAGCCACAGTCCGACGAGCAGCACGAGAATCAGCAACGCGGCCAGCCCGGCCATGAGTGCGCCACGACCCGGCCGGGTCTCCGGCTCGGAGCGGCGGGCGCCGAACACCGTCATGCGCTCGCGCTCGCTGGCGCGGTCACTGCCACGGTTGGGTGCGGTCGCGGCCGCTGCCGGCGTCGCGGTTTTCAGCGCGGCACCGGCGGCGAGCGCCTGCGCCTCGGCGCCGTTCGGCGTTTCGGGTTCCTTGCGAGCGCTCGTTTCGGCCGGTGGGACGGCGGGCATCGCGGCCGGCGGGGCGCCTGGCCGGGGCATGGCAGGCGGCATGATCCGCTTCGCAGCCTCTGCCGCTTCCCGATCCGCCGGTGGCACGGCCGGAACAGCCTCACCGCGCGGCGGCAAGGGCGGCGAGGCCGGCGGCGCGGCAGGGCGCGGCTGGTCGCCTGCCGGGGACGCGGTGCGGGGGGGCGCGGCAGGGGAGGGAGAAGCGAGCAGGGCGTCGTCTTCATCCTCGCCCGGCTCCGGTTCGGACAAGGGTTGTGGCACTGGCACCGGCTCCGGCTCAAGCTCCGACAGCGGCTCAGCTTCGAGCGGTTCAGGGACCCTGTCAGCCTCCGTCTCGTAAGCGGAGGACTGCTCGGCAGGCATGCCGTCGTCGTCCGGTTGCGTTGCCGGGATGTCTTCCTGAACGCCTGACAGGCCCGCCTCCGGTTGGGGGGCCGGTTCGGCGGGCGCCGCGACAGGAGCCTCGGTCAACTCAGGTTCAGGCTCAGGCTCAGTTTCCTGATCCGGCGCCTCGGCGGGGGCGCTGTCGGCCTGCGCCCCGACAGCCGGATCGGTCGGCAGCGGCTCGGTCGCCGGTTCCGGCGTGGGGACCGGCTCCGGCGCTTCGGCCAGTGCCACGGCGCGGGCGCGTACCGGCACGGTGTCGCGCGCCACCGGCGCGCCCAGGCCCGGCACACCACCGAAGAAGGGCTCGCCCGGGAAGTTCCCGGTCTCCGGCACGGCGGCGAAGGCCACCGGTGCCATCGCATGCTCGCGCGCGAAGGCGAGTGCCTCGTCGAGGGTCTCGCGCGCCACGGCGGCGACATGGGTGCGCCCTTGGGTCACCACGAAATCGATCGCCAGCTCGTCGACGGTGTAGGGGGTCGCACCCTCCAGCGCCTGCGCCACGGCTGCCGCGTCTTGCTCGCCCTCAAGTTCGAGATAGCGAATCTGATCCTCGGGAATCAGCAGCTTGGTGCGCATGCCTTCGGGCGCGCGGGCCAGGGCACGGGCCCGCAGCGCCGCCAGTTCGCCCGCGAGATCGGCGCTGTCGAGCGGCACGTCGCCGATGAGCGTCCAGCCCTCGGCGTCGCGATGCAGAAGTCTCAGGCCCTCTAGAGAGAGGGACAGGGCGAAATTGGGTGTCATGCGATCGGCCTTAGCATCACTGGCGGGGTCCGGAAACAGACGCGCCTGACCGGCGACATTTTGCCGGCGGCTTTCCGCGTGCGCAACCCGCCACCCCGAGGTTGTGATCGTCGCATGGCTGCTCCTCTCTTGCGTCGCCCTCATCGCGGGCGTTCCCTGCGACCCGAACGGAATGAAGACCAGGGAGGTCCCCATGAAACACACCATTCTCGCCGCGGCGCTTCTCGCCGGCATGGCCGGTGCCGGAGCAGCGCAGCCGGTCGAGACATCGACACCCCAACAGCGCAGCATCGCCGTGCGCGGCGAAGGCCATGTCCGCGCCGCCCCGGAGATCGCCCGGGTGCGGCTCGGCGTCAGCGAAACGGCCGAAACCGCGCGTGCCGCGCTCGACGCGATGAACGCCGCCATGGCGCGGGTGCTGGAGCGGCTCGAAGCGGCGGGTATCCCGCCCGAAAACGTCCAGACCGGCCAGCTCAGCCTCGACCGCGACTATGCGCGGATGCATGACGGGCAATCCGAACCCGAAGGCTTCGTCGCCACCACGCTGGTCGAATTGCGGGTGGTTGATCTCGACGGGCTGGGCGCGGTGCTCGACGCCGCGGTGGGCGAGGGGGCGAACCGGCTCGAAGGACTCGAATTCGCCCTTGCAGATCGGGCGAGCGCGCATGACGAGGCACGACGCGCCGCCATCGCCGACGCGCAGGCCCGCGCGGCAACCTATGCCGAGGCGGCGGGGGTGACGCTCGGCGAGGTGCTGTCGATCTCGGAAACCGGGGCCGATTTCGGGCCCCGCCCGGCGATGATGGAAATGCGCATGGCCGCGGATGGCGGCGTGCCGATTGCCCAGGGCGAGGTCGAGATCTCGGCCGGGGTCAGCATGGTCTGGGCGATCGAATAGGCCCGACACCTAGTGCGACTTGTCCATGCCGGGCAGGTCGCGCGCGGGGCCCTCGATCACGCTGAACGAGCCGTCGCTTTCGAGCACCACGGCGGCGAGCTGGGTGCGATCGGCCTTGCCGGAGTTGCGGATCGCCTCTTCGAGTTCTTCCTCGGTGACGCGTTCGCGGGCCATCGCGCCGCGCAGCATCTCGCCGTCGTGCAGCAGCAGGCTGGGCTCCGAGCGGACCATGCGGGCGAAGCGGGTCGAGCCGACAGAGGCGCGCGCTACCAGCCATTGTAAGCCGATCAGCAGCCCGAAGGCCACCAGACCCTCGGCCAATGCCACGCTTTCCGACAGCAGGATCGTGGCCAGCGTCGAGCCCAGCGCCACGGTAACCACGAGGTCGAAGGCGTTGAGCTTGGCCAGCGTCCGCTTGCCGGAAATGCGCAGGAAGGCGACGAGCCCCGCATAGGCCAGCGCGCCGACCACGATGGTGCGGGCGATCCCGGTCCAATCCTGGAACAGCATGTCGGGGATGAACATCGCGGCCTCCTTCGGGTGTCACCTCATCCAGAAACCATGCGCACGCAGGATGGTTCGGATCTCCTTTTCTTGCGCGGGCAGGGCATCGCGGTCGAACAGGGCCCGGACCTTGGCGCCGCGGCCCTGATAGACCATCCGGCGGATCGGTTCGTGCCGCTTCAGAAGCTTCTTGAGCCGGTTCGGCGCAGCCACCTGTTCCAGCGTCTCGACCACGGCGTCATCCTCCCGCGCATAGAGCAGGGGAAAGGTGCGGTAGTGGCAGGTGATCGCCCCGTCGAGCCCGGCCAGCGCCGGGCCGGGGCGGCCACCACCCAGCGCGTGGATCACCAGCGGCAAGGCCACCTGATCGAGCCATGGGTCAAAGGGTTGCAGCGCCACCTCGGCAGGCGGGTCGTCTCGGATCTGCACGGCGTAGTCCATGAACCGGGTGCCGAAGGCCCCTGCATCCGGGCCGCAGAACCAACCGGCGTTGAAATAGAGGTAGCGTTTCCAGAACTCGTCGGGCCAGTTCCTGTCGAGCGAGCTTTCGAAGTCGAGCCCGAAACGGTCGTAGAGGGACCGCCAACTGGCGGTGTAGCCCGGCCAGTAGACCTCCTCGACCGGCCATGTGCCCTCGCGCCGCATCGAGGCGGCAGGGGGGTGGGTGTCGATCGGCAGGTCGCCGATCTCGCTCAGGATCAGCGTATCGCTATCGAGAAACAGGAAGGGGGCGGCAGGCAAGGCGCCGAGCGCCTCGATCTTGTTGCCATGCGGGTAGGACGCGCCGAAATGCCGGTTCTCGAAGGGCAGGATCTCGGCCCCCAGTTCGCGCAGCATGGCGCGGCCTTCGTCGCTCATCCGCGGATCGTCCGGCCAGAGCGGCCCGGGCTGCGGCTCGGCCACGAGGAGCCGGCCCGCGAATCCCGGGGCGCGGGCGCGCAGAGAGGCGGCGAGCAGCAGCGCCTCGGCCTCGATCCGGCCGCCTTGGCCGATGATGACAATGTCGAACCGACCCATGCGCGTCTCCCCGCGCCGACCCTATGAGGGGTGCATTGGCCGGTCAAACCGTCGTCTTGAAAAGGGGGGAGGGGTGGTGGGCGACCCTGGAATCGAACCAGGCGTGGGTCTCCCCGGCGGAGTTACAGTCCGCTGCCGCACCTTGCAGCTCGTCGCCCGCAGCCGGGCCTCGACCCGGTGCGAGAGCGGGAATACGCGTGCGCCACGGAGGCGTCAACCTCAAAATCCGGCTTCCCCGACGGCGCGGCGCATGGGGGCGGCCGCTGGACTTCGCGGCCGCGAAAGCGCAATCAGGCGAAGCCCCAAGCCAAGCGGAGAGCGCGATGAAAAAGCCGAAATGGGTCATCGAGAAGGAGCAGGCCAAGCGCGCCTCGGCCGCCGAGACGGTCTGGCTGTTCGGCCTGCACGCGGTACGCGACGCGCTGATGAACCCGCGTCGCGAGCGGCTGCGTCTCGTCGTCACCAAGAACGCCGAGGCCAAGCTCGCCGACGCCATCGCCGAGAGTGGCATGACGCCCGAGATCTCGGATCCGCGCAAATTCGCCGCCCCGATCGACCCGGACTCCGTGCATCAGGGCGCGGCGCTCGAGGTCAAGCCGCTCGACTGGGGCTCGCTCGACGATATCGCGCTGGGCGGCGAGCGCGCCGGGCCGCCGCGGCTGCTGCTGCTCGACCGCGTCACCGACCCGCATAATGTGGGAGCGATCCTGCGCTCGGCCGAGGTGTTCGGCGCCCGGGCAGTGATCGGCGTGCAAAGGCATTCCGCCCCAGAGACGGGGGCGCTGGCCAAGACCGCCTCCGGCGCGCTGGAGCGTCAGCCCTATCTGCGGGTCCGGAACCTTGCCGACACCATGCAGCGACTGAAGGATATGGGCTATCTGGTGCTGGGCCTCGCCGGCGAGGCGGAGCAGGGCATCGAGCAGGCGCTCGAGGGGCGCCGCGACCGCCCCGTGGCGCTGGTGCTCGGCGCCGAGGGGCCGGGGCTCAGGGAGAGGACGCGCGAGACCTGCGACGCGTTGGTGCGGATCGACGCGGCGGGGGGATTTGGGTCGCTGAACGTCTCGAACGCCGCTGCGGTGGCGCTCTATGCCGCCCGGGCCACGACGGCAGGCTAGCTCTCGCTTTGCTAACCATCCGTTCACGAATTGGGGAAGCCGTCTTCGCGTGGAACCTTTTCGTGGTTAGATCGTTTCATGGAGGCGCGTATCTGGAACATATGCGCTTCATTTCACTGTCCCTCGTTCCACACCTTGAAGCCCGGGCCATGGCCCGGGCTTTTTTTATCGGGGTGAATGCCGCTCAGTTCGGGCGCAGCGCCTCGACCTCCTGCGCCATTTCCTCGGCCAGGGCGATGAGCGTTGCATCGTCGAGCCCGCGATGCGCCTCGATCCGCAGCGCCGTCATGTTGGACTGGTAGCGCTGGGCCAGACGGGAAGGGTCCTGCGCCCCCGTCAATTCGCCGTTCTCCTGTGCCTTGCGAAAGGCGGCCTCGATCTCGGCCCGGATCGCGTCGAGATAGCCACGCGCGCGGGCGCCCAACTCGGCCTCTCCCGCCGTCGCATCCAGCATCGTGCGGACCAGCATGCAGGCGCTACGGGCCGGGTCGTCCGCCTCCCGCCGCGCCACGGCGCGCAGGTGATCGGCAAGGCCCTGCAGGATCGGACCCGGTTGCTCGCGCAGCGCCTTCAGCTCGCCGCGCGACCGCAGGAAATAGCGTTCCAGCACCGACAAGTAGAGCGCGTGCTTGCTGTCGAAGGCGGCGTAAATGCTGCCGGGCTTCATCTGCAAGGCCCCCTCGAGATCCTTGAGGGAGGTCGCGTGATATCCCTTGCGCCAGAACAGGGACAGGGCGGCGTCCAGCGCTACGTCGCGGTCATAGGGTCGGGCTCGTGTCATGCGCAGAAGATAGGGGAGGACGAGGCGAATGTCCCGTGCTCCGCACAGTGGCTGGCGCTCAAGTTTGAGTGATCGCTCAATTTGGCTGTTGAGCGATCACTCAAATCGGTTATCTGTTGTCCTGTCCGGGCATCAATGCCCCCCACAGAGCGACCGGAGTTTCCGATGACCGATTTCACCTTCCACGACGACAACACCGCCCCCGAGGAGAGCAAGCCGCTGCTTGCGAAGTCGCGCGCGGCCTTTGGCCGGGTTCCCGGCCTGCATGCCGTCATGGCCGAGGCGCCCGGCCTGCTCGAAGCCTACCAGCGGACCCATGAGCTGTTCGTGAATTCGAGCTTCGACAAGGACGAGCTGACTGTCGTGTGGCAGACCGTGAATGTCGAAAACGCCTGCCATTACTGCGTTCCCGCCCATACCGGTATCGCCAAGAGCATGGGCGTGGACGACGCCATCACCAACGCGCTGCGCGACGGCACGCCGCTGCCCAATGCCCGGCTCGAGGCGCTGCGTGACTTCACCCTGAAGCTGGTGCGCAACCATGGCAATGTCGACGACGCCTCGGTGCAGGCCTTCCTCGATGCGGGCTTCACCAAGCGGAACATCCTCGAGGTGATCCTGGGCTACAGCCAGAAGGTCATGTCGAACTACACCAACCACCTTGCCGGCACGCCGGTGGACAAGCCGTTCGAGAAGTTCGCCTGGAGCCCGGCCGACAAGGCCGCCTGAGCCTGACCGCCACGAAAAACCCCGCCGCCGAGGCACGGCGGCGGGGTCATGGTATTCAGCGGGGGCGCGCGGCCTTCTCGGCCAGCCCGGAGCGGCCCTCGCGCCGAGCGAGTTCGGCTTCGATGTCCTCGAGCGTGACGTCACGCGCCGCGCACATCACCAGCAGGTGGTAGAGCGCGTCGGCGGCCTCGGAGGCGAGCTTTTCGCGATCGCCCTTCACCGCCTCGATGATCGCCTCGACCGCCTCTTCGCCGAACTTCTCGGCGCATTTCTCCGGACCCTTCGACAGCAACTTAGCGGTCCAGCTGGTGTCGGGATCGGCGCCGCGACGGGCGAGAATCGTGGCGGCGAGATCGTGCAGGCTCATGCCATCCTCATCGGTATGCCGGCGGCCTGCATATGCGCCTTGGCCTCGGCGATGGTGTAGGTGCCGAAATGGAAGATCGAGGCAGCAAGGACCGCGCTGGCGCCGCCTTCAGTCACGCCCTCGACGAGGTGGTCGAGCGTGCCGACGCCGCCCGAAGCGATCACCGGGATGTCGACCGCATCCGAGATGGCGCGGGTCAGCGGCAGGTTGAAGCCCGCTCGCGTGCCGTCGCGATCCATCGAGGTGAGCAGGATCTCACCGGCGCCGCGCCGCTCCATATCGATGGCGAACTCGACCGCGTCGATGCCGGTGGGCTTGCGGCCCCCATGGGTGAAGATTTCCCAGCGGCCCGGCTCCACCGTTTTGGCGTCGATCGCCACGACGATGCACTGCGCGCCGAAGCGCTGCGCCGCCTCGGTAACGACGGTACGGTCGGCCACGGCGGCGGAGTTGAAGCTCACCTTGTCGGCGCCGGCGAGCAGCAGCGCGCGCACGTCATGATGGCTGCGCACCCCGCCGCCCACGGTCAGCGGGATATAGCAGCTCTCGGCGGTGCGCCGGACGAGGTCGAACATCGTGCCACGATTCTCGTGCGTGGCATGGATGTCGAGGAAACACAGCTCGTCGGCGCCCGCCGCGTCATAGGCGCGGGCGGCATCCACCGGATCGCCCGCGTCGCGCAGGTTGACGAAATTGACGCCCTTCACCACGCGGCCATCGGCCACGTCGAGACAGGGAATGATGCGGGTCTTGAGCATGTAGGGCCCTCCTGCGGTCGCGGCCCTTCTAACCCTCCCGGCGCGGCGGGGCCAGTGCCGGAACGGAAGGCGGCATCTGCTGGTTGAGCAGCAGCATAAAGGGAGCATTTCACATGAAACGCACGATCCTCGCCGGTCTCGCCGCCACCGCCTTCGCGGCCCCCGCCATGGCCGAGACCGAAACCATGCAGGCCACCGGCACCGTCGCCGAGGTGATGGACCGCCTCGAAGCCGCCGTCACCGAGGCCGGGGCGACCGTCTTTGCCCGCGTCGATCACGGGGCCGGGGCCGAGCAGGTAGGCATGACCTTGGCCGACAGCCAGCTGCTGATCTTCGGCAACCCGCAGCTCGGGACGCCGGTGATGCAGGAGGACCCGCTGGCGGGGCTCTACCTGCCGCTCAAGATCCTCGCCTATGACGACGGGTCGGGGCAGGTCTTCGTGGCCTACGAAGAGCCGGAGGAGACCTTCGACGACCTCGCCGTCGACGACGATCTCGAGGCCATCGAGAAGATGGAGAACGCGCTGGAGAAATTCGCCAAGGCCGCGGCGGAGGAATGATTCCCGGCACGCACGGGTCAGCTTGAGACCCGGTGCAGTTGCAATGTGGTGAAGGCGGCGCCGCGCGGGGGACTGCGCGGCGCCGCTTCGTGTCAGCCCTTAAGCAGCGCCAGCGCCTCGGCCAAGTCGATCGCGCCGTCATAGAGCGCCCGGCCCGAGATCGCGCCGGCGATGACACCGGTCGACTTCAGGGCCTTCAGGTCGTCGAGCGACGACACGCCGCCCGAGGCGATCACCGGAATCGATACGGCGCGCGCGAGATCCTCGGTCGCGGCCACGTTCGGCCCCGCCATCGCGCCGTCGCGGGCGATGTCGGTATAGATGATCGCGGCCACCCCGGCATCCTCGAAGCTCTTGGCGAGATCGGTGACCATCACGTCGGTCTCCTCGGCCCAGCCACGCGTTGCCACGCGTCCCTCACGCGCGTCGAGACCGACCGCGACCTTGCCGGGGAACGCCTTCGCGGCCTCTCGGACGAGATCGGGGTTCTCGACCGCCACCGTGCCGAGGATCACCCGGGCGAGGCCCTTCTCGATCCAGGTCTCGATGGTCTTCATGTCGCGGATACCACCGCCGAGCTGCGCGGGGATTCCGGGGCAGGCCGCGAGGATCGCCTCGACCGCCGCCGCGTTCACCGGCTCGCCCGCGAAGGCCCCGTTCAGGTCGACGAGGTGGAGCCATTCGGTCCCCGCCTCGACGAAAGCCCGCGCCTGGGCCGCCGGGTCGTCGTTGAACACGGTCGCCTTGTCCATTTCGCCGCGCAGGAGCCGCACGGCCTGGCCGTCCTTGAGGTCGATGGCAGGGTACAGGATCATGGCGCGGTCTCCGGGCTGTGTCGCGCCCGCGCTGTGGCACGCGAAGGCCCCGGATGCAACGCCACGTCAGCCTTGCCTGCGCGGCTGACCTTCGCGTCAGCTTCGCCTTGTATGGAGGAGGAGACAACCATGAAGAGATTGGCCTGGGCCGCGTTGGCGGCCATGGCATTGGCGGGAACGGCCTCGGCCGAGCCGCTGCTCGGCACTTGGCGCACGGCGCCCGACGACAACGGCAACAGCGGTCTGGTGCAGGTGGCGCCCTGTGGTGCGCAGCTCTGCGGCCAGCTGGTGAAAGCCTATGGCCCCGATGGCGCCGAGATCGCGTCGCCCAATCTCGGGCGCCACATCATCTCCGAGACCAAGGCGGTCGGCGGCGGCGAGTATCGTGGCAAGGTCTTCGCGCCGGACAACGGCAAGACCTACAATTCGAAGCTCGTGCTCGCCGGGGACCGGCTGTCGGTATCGGGCTGCGTGCTGGGCTTCTGCCGCGAGGGCGGGGTCTGGCAGAAGGTGCAATAGCCCGGAACAGCACGGGGGGTGTGCCGGTTTTCCTTTCCGTCAACGATCAAGGGAAGGACATCGGATGCCCCTCGTCACCACCAAGGACCATACCCAGCTCTACGTGAAGGACTGGGGCGAAGGCCGCCCCGTGGTGCTGATCCACGGCTGGCCGCTCAACTCGGATTCGTGGGAGTACCAGGCGGTGCGGCTGGCCGAGACCGGCCACCGGGTCGTCGCCTATGATCGTCGCGGCTTCGGCCGTTCCGGCCAGCCCTTCCAAGGCTACAACTACGACACCATGGCCGACGACCTCGACACGGTGATGCGTGAGCTCGATCTCAGGGACGCGGCCATCGTCGGCTTCTCGATGGGCGGCGGCGAGGTCGCGCGTTACATGTCGCGCCATGACGGGCGCAATGTCCGCGCCGCCGGGCTGATCGCCTCGGTCGCGCCGGGGATGCTGAAATCCGACAAGAACCCTGACGGTGTCACCAAGGACGTGTTCGAGGGCATCAAGGAGGGGCTGCGCAAGGACCGGCCGGAATTCCTCAAGACCTTCTTCAAGTCATTCTACGGCAACAAGGTCAGCGAAGGCGTGCTGCACTGGTCGCTGATGATGGCGATGCAGGCCAGCCCCAAGGCCACGCTCGACTGCGTCGATGCCTTCGGCCAGACCGATTTCAGCAATGACATGCAGGCCTTCAAGGTGCCGACGCTGATCGTGCATGGCGGCAAGGACGAAACCGTGCCGATCGACCCGTCGGGCCGGCGCGCGGCCAAGCTGGTGGGGACGAACGCGACGCTCAAGGAGTATGCTGACGCGCCGCACGGCCTCACCGCGACCCATGCCGACAAGTTCTACGAGGATCTCGCCGCCTTCCTGAAGTGAGCGATTCCCGTGAAACAGAAGGCCCGCGCAATCCGCGCGGGCCTCGTCGTATCAGGGCTTCCAGTTCAGGAAGTTGGCGATGAGCCGGAGCCCTGCCGTCTGGCTCTTCTCGGGGTGGAATTGCGCACCGACGACGTTGTCGCGCCCCACCACCGCCGTCACCGCCCCGCCATAGTCGACATGGGCGAGCAGCGTGTCGGGGTCGGTCGGGCGGAACTGCCAGCTATGCACGAAATAGGCGTGATCGCCGGTCGAGATCCCCTCCAGCACCGGATGGGGCCGGTCGATGACGAGGTCGTTCCAGCCCATATGCGGCACCTTGAGCTTCGGGTCCGAAGGCTCGATCCGCACGATTTCGCCCGGCACCCAGCCAAGCCCCTCGGTACGTTCGTATTCATGGCCGATCTCGGCCAGCAGTTGCATGCCAACGCAGATCCCGAGGAAGGGGCGACCCTGCACCTCGACAGCCTCGACCAGCGCCTCGTGCAGCCCGGGCTGGGCCGAGAGCGCGTTCCGGCAATGCGGAAAGGCCCCGTCGCCGGGCAGCACGATCCGATCGGCGCGGGCCACGTCTTCGGGCCGCGAGGTGACGATCACCTCGCCCGCGTTGCCCTCGCGCGCCATGCGCTCGAAGGCCTTCTGGGCCGAGTGCAGGTTGCCGCTCTCGTAATCGATCAGCGCGGTGAGGCTCATAGCGCCCCCTTGGTCGAGGGAATCGCGTCGGAACGACGCGGATCCGGCTCCACCGCCTCGCGCAGCGCGCGGGCGACGGCCTTGAACGCGGCTTCGGCGACGTGATGCGTGTTGTGGCCGTGGATGCGGTCGATGTGCAGCGTGATGCCGCCATGGGTCGACAGCGCCTGGAAGAACTCCTGCACCAGCTCGGTGTCGAAGCTGCCGATCTTGGAGGCGCGGAAGTCGAGATTGCAGATCAGGAAGGGCCGGGCCGACAGGTCGAGCGCCGCGCGCACCTGCGCATCGTCCATCGCGAGGTGGCACGAGCCATAACGGCGGATGCCCTTCTTGTCGCCGAGCGCCTGCCGCAGCGCCTGGCCCAGCGCGATGCCGGTGTCCTCGACGGTGTGGTGGTCGTCGATATGCAGATCGCCCTTGGCGCGCACCTTCATGTCGATCAGCGCGTGGCGCGACAGCTGGTCGAGCATGTGATCGAAGAAGCCGACGCCGGTCTGGTTGTCATAGGCCCCGGTGCCGTCGAGATCGATCTCAACCTCGATCGACGTTTCGGCGGTGGTGCGGGTGATCTTGGCGATCCGCATGTCATCCCTCGTCTGGTTTCGCCGACCGTATAGGCGGCGACGGGGGCGGGGCCAAGGGTGGCACTGCGATGTCGGGAGATCGAAACTGGAGCGGGTGATGAGATTCGAACTCACGACCCTTACCTTGGCAAGGTAATGCTCTACCCCTGAGCTACACCCGCTTCCGTTTCGTGGGGCGGATGTAGCGGGGGCGGCGGAGAGGTGCAAGAGGGGGTCGAGAGAAAAACCGGGCGACTTTGCGGAAGTTCTGACCGGCTGGTTTCGCGTAGAGCGAGGGGGGCTGACGCCAACCTGACCGCGCCGAATGGGCTCTCTCAGAATGAGGATGGCACGCACCGCAAGTCCATGCTGGCACCAGGTAGTGCTGCAGTGGAATGGCTTGCATCTGCTGACTGCAACGCTTGGCGACAACACGGAACGGCCTCGAAGGACATGCCAGTCCAAGCCGAAATGGCAGGCCGAACGACATCTACCACGCTCGCGCGGTTCGGGTCTTGCCGATGTCGGGGGGATCGAAACTGGAGCGGGTGATGAGATTCGAACTCACGACCCTTACCTTGGCAAGGTAATGCTCTACCCCTGAGCTACACCCGCTTCCGTTTCGTGGGGCGGATGTAGCGGGGGTGGCGGGGAGGTGCAAGCCGAAAAATGCACGGCCCGCACCGATTTCTTCGACCGCCCGGGGCTCAATGCCGGTGCATCACCCCGGCACGCTCGCCCTCGCTCGCGAGCACCTTGTCGGCGGCGATCCTCACCCGAAGACGCCGTTTCTGGCGCCACAGGTTGAGCGCCTCGACCCCGCCCGCAAAGACCATTGCCGCGTAGATGAAGCCCCGCTCGATGTGGAAGCCCAGCCCCTCGGCCCCGAGCGACATGCCGACCATGACCAGAAAAGCCAGCGCCAGCATCTTGGTCGAAGGGTGGTGCTCGACGAAGTTGGCGATGGGGGTGGCGGCGACCATCATCAGCAGGATCGCGATGGTGATGGCGGCGACCATCACTTCGATATGGTCGGCGATGCCCACCGCGGTGATGACGCTGTCGAGCGAGAAGACGAGATCGAGCACGATGATCTGCGCGATCACGCCAAAGAAGGTCGCCTTGGCCGATGTTTCTGCACCGTGGGTGCTGTCACCCTCGACTTCGGCGAAGATCTCGGTGGCGGCCTTGTAGATCAGGAAGGCCCCGCCGACGAGCAGGATCACGTCGCGCCAAGACAGCGGGTGGCCGAGGATTGTGGTGAAGGGTTCTGACAGCGAGACGATCCAGGCGATCGAGAAAAGCAGGCCGATGCGCAGCACCAGCGCGCCGGCGAGACCCAGCACTCGGGCCCGGCGGCGCTGCGCTTCGGGCAGACGGGCGGCGGCGATCGAGATGAAGATGACGTTGTCGACGCCCAGCACGATCTCGAGGATGGTGAGCGTCAGGAACGAAGCCCAGACGGCGGGGTCGGAGAAAAGCTCGATCATGGCGGTCCATCATTGCTGCGCGGCCCGGGAGCGGCGGCCCGTTTGCGGGCAGCCATGGGCGTCGCGAAACAACCTGTCAGCCGTCGAGGCGTTCCCGCTTCAACCCGCAGAGACCGGTTCGATGAGATCCCAGCGGTTGCCCCAAGGGTCGCGGAACACAGCCACCGTACCGTAGGGCTCGTGCCGGGGCGCCTCTTCGAAGACCACGCCGCCCGCCGTCATGCGGGCCGCGTCGCGGTCGAAATCGTCGGTTTCGAGAAAGAGCCAGACCCGCCCGCCGCCCTGCGCCCCGATCGCGGCGCGCTGCGTGGCGCCCTCGGCGCGGGCGAGGATGAAGCCGGTGCCGCCGGTTGGCGGCACCACGCGGATCCAGCGCTTCCCGGCCCCCAAGTCGACATCCTCGGTAAGGACGAAGCCCATTGGGCCGGTGAAGAAGGCGATCGCCTCGTCGTAATCGGGGACAATGAGGCTGATCGCGCCGAGGCGGGTCATTCGATCTCGACCAGCAGGTCCTTCGCGTCGATCTGCGCGCCCGGCGTGACATGCACCGCCTTCACCTTGCCATCGCGCTCGGCATGCAGGCCGGTCTCCATCTTCATCGCCTCGATGGTGAGCAGCATGTCGCCCTGCTTGATCTTCTGGCCGGCCTGCACCGCGACCGTGGAGACCACGCCCGGCATCGGCGCACCGACATGGGCGGGATTGCCGATCTCGGCCTTGGGACGCTTCTGGGCCGTGGCCGCGACCTTGCGGTTGGGCACCCGGATCGTGCGCGGCTGGCCGTTGAGCTCGAAGAACACGCGGACCTCGCCGTCATCGCCGGTCTCGCCCACCGCTTGCAGCCGGATCTCCAGCGTCTTGCCGGGATCGATCTCGGCCGAGATCTCCTCGCCCGGCTCCATGCCGTAGAAGAAGGTCCGGGTCGGCAGGGTGCGCACCGGGCCGTATTGCTGGTGCCGCTTGGCATAGTCGGTGAAGACCTTGGGATACATCAGGTAGGCGTTGAGATCCTCGTCGTCGATCTCGGCCTCCCCGGTGGCCTTCTGGGCCTCGGCGCGCGCGGCCTCGAAATCCACCGGTTTCAAATGCTTTCCAGGGCGATCCTGAAGCGGCTTCTCGCCCTTGAGCACCTTGGCCTGCAGCGCCGTGGGCCAGCCGCCCGGCGGCTGGCCGAGATTGCCCTTCATCATGTCGATGACGCTGTCGGGGAAGGAGACATCCGTGTTCGGATCCTCGACCTGCTCGCGGGTCAGCCCCTGGCTCACCATCATCAGGGCCATGTCGCCCACGACCTTGGAGGAGGGCGTGACCTTCACGATGTCGCCGAACATCATGTTCACGTCGGCATAGGTCTTGGCGACCTCGTGCCAGCGATCCTCGAGGCCGAGCGAACGGGCCTGCGCCTTGAGGTTGGTGAACTGCCCGCCGGGCATCTCGTGCAGGTAGACCTCGGAGGCCGGGGCCTGCAGCCCGCTCTCGAAGGCCGCGTAATGCGCGCGGACCTGTTCGAAGTAGTTCGAGATCTCGCGGATCGCCTCGACGTCGAGCCCGGTGTCGCGGTCGGTCTGGCTCAGCGCCTCGACGATCGAGCCGAGCGTCGGCTGCGAGGTGTTGCCCGAGAAGCTGTCCATCGCCGCGTCGATCACGTCCACGCCCGCGGCCGAGGCCGCCAGTACGGTCGAGATCGCCGCGCCCGAGGTGTCATGCGTGTGGAAGTGGATCGGCAGGCCGACCCCCTGCTTGAGCGCGGTGAAGAGCTGCGTCGCCGCCGGGGCCTTGAGCAGGCCGGCCATGTCCTTGACGCCCAGCACATGGGCGCCGGCCTTTTCCAGCTCCTTGGCCATGGCAACGTAGTATTTCAGGTCATACTTCGAACGCGCCGGGTCGAGCATGTTGCCGGTGTAGCAGATCGTGCCCTCGCAGACCTTCTCGGCCGCGATCACCGCGTCCATCGCGACGCGCATGTTCTCGACCCAGTTGAGGCTGTCGAAGACGCGGAACACGTCGACGCCCGAGGTCGCGGCCTGCGCCACGAAGCCCTGCACCACGTTGTCGGGGTAGTTGGTGTAGCCCACCCCGTTGGAGGCGCGCAGCAGCATCTGCGTCATGATGTTGGGCATCGCCGCGCGGATGTCGCGCAGCCGCTGCCACGGGCATTCCTGCAAGAAGCGGTAGGCCACGTCGAAGGTGGCGCCGCCCCAGCATTCGACCGAGAACAGGCCGGGCAGGTTGGCGGCGTAGGAGGGCGCGACCCGGATCATGTCGATCGACCGCATCCGCGTCGCCAGCAGCGACTGGTGCCCGTCGCGCATCGTGGTGTCGGTGATGAGGAGCTGCTTTTGCGCCTTCATCCATTCGGCCACGGCCTTGGGGCCCTTTTCGTCGAGGATCTGGCGCGTGCCGGGCTGGAGGGCATCGGTGCGTGCGGCAGGCGGGCGCGGCGTCTTGGCGTCGCGCGGGGGCAGGGCGCGGCCCTCGGTCTCCGGGTGACCGTTGACGGTGATGTCGGCCACGTAGGTGAGCAGCCGCGTCGCCCGGTCGCGGCGGGTGTCGAACTTGAACAACTCCGGCGTCGTGTCGATGAACTTGGTCGTGTACTGGTTCGACAGGAAGGTCGGGTGCTTGAGCAGGTTGATCACGAAGTCGATGTTCGTGCTCACCCCGCGGATCCGGAACTCGCGCAGCGCCCGGTCCATCCGCGCGATCGCCATCTCGGGCGTGGGTGCGCGCGCCGTCACCTTGGTCAGCAGCGAGTCGTAGAACCGGGTGATGACCGCGCCGGAATAGGCGGTGCCGCCGTCGAGGCGGATGCCGGGGCCTGTGGCCGAGCGGTAGGTCTGGATCCGGCCGTAATCGGGGATGAAGCTGTTATGCGGATCCTCGGTGGTGACTCGGCACTGCAGCGCGTGGCCGTCGAGCTTCACGTCGTATTGCGAGGCGCAGCCGGTGGCCTCGACGATCGACTTGCCCTCGGCGATCAGGATCTGGGCGCGCACGATGTCGATGCCGGTGACCTCCTCGGTCACGGTGTGCTCGACCTGCACGCGGGGGTTCACCTCGATGAAGTAGAATTCGCCCGAGTCCATGTCCATCAGGAACTCGACCGTGCCGGCGCATTCGTAGTTCACATGCTGGCAGATCTTCTTGCCGAGATTGCAGATCTGCTCGCGCTGGGTCTCGGAGAGATAGGGGGCGGGGGCGCGCTCGACGACCTTCTGGTTGCGGCGCTGCACCGAGCAGTCGCGCTCCCACAGGTGGTAGATCTGGCCCATCTGGTCGCCGAGGATCTGCACCTCGACGTGACGGGCGCGCAGGATCATCTTCTCGAGATAGCCCTCGCCATTGCCGAAGGCGGCCTCGGCTTCGCGCCGACCCTCGCGGACCTTCTCGACAAGCTCGCTCTCATCCATGATCGGCCGCATGCCGCGGCCGCCGCCGCCCCAGCTCGCCTTGAGCATCAGCGGGTAGCCGATCTCGGCGGCTTCCTTGCGGATCGCGTCCATGTCGTCGCCAAGGACCTCGGTCGCGGGGATCACCGGCACGCCGGCCTCGATCGCCACCTTGCGCGCCGAAGCCTTGTCGCCGAGCTTGCGCATGGTCTCGGCCTTGGGGCCGATGAAGGTGATGCCGGCCGCCACGCAGGCATCGACGAATTCGGGGTTTTCCGACAGCAGACCATAGCCGGGATGGATGGCGTCGGCGCCCGACATCTTGGCGACGCGGATGATCTCGGGGATCGAGAGATAGGCCTGAACCGGCCCGAGCCCCTCGCCGATGCGATAGGCCTCGTCGGCCTTGAAGCGATGCAGCCCGAGCTTGTCCTCTTCGGCATAGACCGCGACGGTCTTCTTGCCCATCTCGTTTGCCGCGCGCATCACCCGGATCGCGATCTCGCCACGGTTGGCGATCAGGATTTTCTCGAAATCGGCCATGTCCACCCCTTCCGTTTGGTCGGGCGCAGTCTAGGGCTTTCTGCGGTGCAGTATAGCCCCGAGATACTGTGGTAGCGTCATAGGCGCCCCCTACTGATAGCGCTAACGGAGGTTCAGGCGGCGGCGTGCCTTCCGTCGGGTTCGACGGGCGTCGCCGGCAGGAGCATGGCGGTCGCCTCCTGCGGGTTCGGATCCTCCTCTCCGGCGATCGCCACCTGGTTCCGGCCGCGCGCCTTGGCGTCGTAGAGCGCGTCATCGGCGGCCTTCATCAGCTGCTGCGGCATGGTGCCGTCCTCGGGGTGCACGGCGAGACCGATCGAGACGGTGATCCGCGGCAGGGTCTTCTCGCCGTAGCGCACGCTGATCCGCTCGATGGCGCCGCGCAGCGCCTCGGCCCGCAGCGCCGCCGCCTCGCGACCCAGCTCCGGCAGCAGCAGCATGAACTCCTCACCGCCCATGCGGCAGGCGGTCTCGTCGCCGTCGCAGATCTGTTCGAGCACCGCGCCCACCGCACGCAGCACCATGTCGCCCGCATCATGCCCATGCGTGTCGTTGAAGCGCTTGAAGTGATCCACATCGACCGAAAGGATCGCCAGAGCGCGATCCTCGCGCGCGGCCCTCTCGAGCTGACGGCGCAGCGTTTCGGTCAGGTGACGGCGGTTGTAGAGCCCGGTCAGAGGGTCGCGGATCGACCGGTCATGCAGCTGGTCGCGCATCTGCACGTTGGCGATGGCGAGGCTGATCTGCTCGGCGCACATCTGGGCGAGCTTCTGGCTGGAGCGGAAGGTCTCGAGGCTGATGCCGGTCTTGGCCTTGAGATGCAGCAGCCCCACCGTCTCGCCATGCGCCAGCACGGGGAAGCAGAAGGACGGACGCTCGTCCTGAGCCTCGGAGTGGCCGCAGGGGAAGTCCACCTCGGAGGCGCCGAAGCTGTAGGTCCGGCCGCGGCGCAGGCCCCAGCAATCCTCGGCCCGGATGTGGTCGCAATGGTGCCCGCCATTCCAGCTCGCCGCTCCCATCAGCACGTCGCGGGAGTTGGAGTAGACATAAACGCTGCCCTCGCTCTCGGGGAGGATGTGGCTCATGAAGCGGCCGACCATCTCGAACAGCTCGTCGAGCGAGCGCGAGGATTGCAGCCACTCGTTCAGCTCCCCCAAGAGCCGTACCTCTCGCGCGAGCCGCATCTGGTCCTCCATCATCTCGCGCTCCTTTTCGGCGCGCTGGCGCAGAACCCGCAGCTGCGTCCGTCCGGCCCGGCGGATCACCACGCTGGTCATCACCAGCAGGACCAGCGAAATGCTCGACAGCCCGAGGAAGATGGTGCGCAGCCGATCGGTGAAGGTGTGCCCCATCGCGGTGATGTCGGTGTAGAATTCGATCGCGCCGACGAAGCGGCCGTCGCGCATCACCGGGGTATAGATCTCCGCCACGCACAGCATGTCGCCGGGCAGATGGTGATCGGCGGCGGCGTGCAGATGGCCGTCGACCTCGTCCATCGGCTTCATATTGGCCACGTAGTATTTCTGCCCCTGCGCGACGATGCTCTGGAAGTAGGGCTTCTCGTTGACGGTGCCGATGTCGGAAGGTCGCGACGACCAGAAGACGCGGCCCTCGGCGGTGAAGAGCTTGAAGCGGTAGATATCCGACAGTGTCGTCACCTCCTCGAGCCAGTCGGCATCGGCGGCGCTGATCTGTCCGGTCTCGAAGGCGATGCTGCCGTTCTCGAGCGCGTGCAGCACCCGCGTGCGCCAGTGCTCGGCCTCGCGGCTGATATCCTCGCGCATCATGCGGTTGACCAAGGGGGTCGGCAGGTAAACCACGGAAAGCCAGGCGACAGCGGTGGCGAGGCCGAGGAACAGCACGAGCAGCATGTTGAGCCGCGGGCGTCGGAGAAAGCGGGGGTCGGTCATGAGGGCCATCCTGTGGTTGCCCCTCCAGACTGGCATCGCGGCGCTGCCCGGCCGTTAACGAAGCGCCGGAATCCGCTGTCCGGATGGGGAAACTGCGGAACTTCCAACGATTTCGCCCCGAGAACGCCGCGTTGCGAACATATATGGAACGCGGCTTTTCTTCACGGGCGGCGACAGCTAGATTGGGGCCATGAGCAGCTTTTCCGATGACGAGGCCTTCGAGGCCGCCTCCATGCCCCTGTCGCGACGCGCCATGGCGCAGCCCGGCGGCGCCGCGCCCTATCTCGACGGGCTCAACCCGGCGCAGCGGCTCGCGGTCGAGACGATGGACGGCCCCGTGCTGATGCTGGCGGGGGCGGGTACCGGCAAAACCCGTGCGCTGACCGCGCGGATCGTGCACCTGATGCGCACCGGGCGCGCCCGGCCGAACGAGATCCTCGCCGTGACCTTCACCAACAAGGCCGCGCGCGAGATGAAGGAGCGCATCGGCAGGATGCTCGGCGAGACGGTCGAGGGGCTGCCATGGCTCGGGACCTTTCACGCGATTTGCGTGAAGCTTCTGCGCCGGCACGCGGAGCTGGTGGGGCTCAAGTCGAACTTCACCATCCTCGACACAGACGACCAGATCCGGCTGCTGAAGCAGCTGGTCGCGGCCGAGAACATCGACGACAAGCGCTGGCCCGCGCGGATGCTTGCGGGGATCATCGACGACTGGAAGAACCGGGCGCTGACGCCCGAGAACGTGCCCACCGCCGACGCTTCGGCCTATGACGGCAAGGGACGCAAGCTCTATGCCGCCTACCAGCTTCGGCTCCGGGAGCTGAACGCCGTCGATTTCGGCGACCTGCTCTTGCACATGGTCACGATCTTCCAGACCCGCGAGGACGTGCTCGACCTGTATCGCCGCTGGTTCCGCTACATTCTCGTCGACGAGTATCAGGACACCAACGCGGCGCAGTATCTGTGGCTGCGGCTCCTGGCGGGCGGGCACAAGAACATCTGCTGCGTCGGCGACGACGACCAGTCGATCTATGGCTGGCGCGGCGCCGAGGTGGGCAACATCCTGCGCTTCGAGAAGGATTTCGAAGGCGCCGAGGTGATCCGGCTGGAGCAGAACTACCGCTCCACCCCGCATATCCTCGGCGCGGCCTCGGGGCTGATCACCGCCAACAAAGGGCGTCTGGGCAAGACGCTCTGGACCGAGGAGCAGGAGGGCGAGAAGGTCCGCCTCATCGGTCATTGGGACGGCGACGAGGAGGCGCGCTGGGTCGGCGAGGAGATCGAGGCGGCGCAGCGCGGCACCCGGGGCATGGCGCCCATCGGCCTCGATTCGATGGCGATCCTGGTGCGGGCCTCGCACCAGATGCGCGCCTTCGAGGACCGGTTCCTGACCATCGGTCTGCCCTATCGCGTGATCGGTGGCCCGCGCTTCTACGAGCGGCTCGAGATCCGCGACGCGATGGCCTATTTCCGCCTCGCCGTCTCGCTCGACGACGACCTCGCCTTCGAGCGGATCGTCAACACGCCCAAGCGGGGCCTTGGCAACAAGGCGGTGCAGACGATCCAGCGCGCCGCACGCTCGAACGGCGTCAGCCTCGTCGAGGGTGCGCGCATCGTGGTCCAGACAAAGCTTCTGGGCGGCAAGGGCCTCAAGGAGCTGTCGATCCTCGTCGATGCGCTCGACCGTTGGCACGCGCAGGTCGTCAACGAGAGCGACACCCACGTCGAGCTGGCCGAGATGATCCTCGACGAGAGCGGCTACACGGCGATGTGGCAGAACGACAAGACGCCCGAAGCGCCGGGTCGGCTCGAGAACCTCAAGGAACTTGTGAAGGCGCTGGAAAGCTTCGACAGCCTGCAGGGCTTCCTCGAGCACGTGGCGCTGATCATGGACAACGAGCAGGCCGAGGAAGGCGAGAAGGTGTCGATCATGACGCTGCACGCCGCCAAGGGCCTCGAATTCCCGATGGTGTTCCTGCCGGGCTGGGAGGATGGGCTGTTCCCATCTCAGCGCTCGATGGACGAAAGCGGGCTGCGCGGCCTCGAGGAGGAACGTCGCCTCGCCTATGTGGGCATCACCCGCGCCGAGCAGATCTGCACGATCTCGTTTGCCGCCAATCGTCGCGTCTATGGCCAGTGGCAGAGCCAGCTGCCCTCGCGCTTCATCGACGAGCTGCCCGAAACCCATGTCGAGGTGCTGACTCCGCCGGGGCTCTATGGCGGTGGCTACGGCGCCGCCGGCATGGCGGCCAGCGCGTCGCCCGCGATCGACGCGATCCAAGGCTCGCGCCTGCACGACAACGCCGCCAAGGCCGATGTCTACAACAGCCCCGGCTGGAAGCGGCTGCAGGCCCGCGGCCAGCAGCGGCAGATGCGCCAGCCGGCCGAGGCCAAGAACATCACCATCGACATGACGGCGGTGTCCTCCTTTACCGCCGGCGACCGGGTGTTCCACCAGAAGTTCGGCTATGGCGAGGTGGTGGGCGTCGAGGGCGACAAGCTCGACATCGCCTTCGACAAGGCTGGCCAGAAGAAGGTCGTCGCGCGTTTCGTGGTGGCCGCCGATCAGGCCGACGACGTGCCGTTCTGAGATTGCGGGGGCAGGGGGCGGCCGCTAAGGCGATCGGATGGATGTCGGTTCCCTCTCCGCCTTCGCGGCCGGGCTCGCGCTCGGGCTGTCGCTGATCCTCGCCATCGGGGCGCAGAACGCCTTCGTGCTGCGCCAGGGGCTCCGAGGCGACCATGTCCTTGCCGTGGTGATGACCTGCGCGCTGTCGGACGCGGTGCTGATCGCGGCGGGGGTGTCGGGCTTCGCGGCTCTGGCCGAGGCCGCGCCGTGGATCACGCCCTTGCTGCGCTGGGGCGGGGCGACCTTTCTGATCGTCTACGGGGCGCGCGCGCTTGTCGCGGCGTGGCGGGGCGGGGAAGCATTGCGCGCCGCCGATGACGGCGCGGCGGGGCTGCGCCGGGCGGTGCTGACCTGCCTCGCGCTGACTTGGCTCAACCCGCATGTCTATCTCGACACGCTGGTACTGCTGGGCTCGGTCGCCTCGCGCTTCGAAGGGCAGGCCTGGGCCTTCGGCACGGGCGCGGTCACGGCCTCCTTCGTGTTCTTCTTCGCGCTGGGCTATGGCGCGCGGCTGCTGCGCCCGGTCTTCGCGCGGCCGGCGGCGTGGCGGGTGCTCGATGCGGGTATCGCGCTGGTGATGTGGAGCATCGCCGCCGGACTGGTGCTGGGCGGTTAGAGGACGGCCAAGCGGGACCACGGCCTGGTCAGGCTTGCATCCGGTCCGGCTTTGCGATCCTGTGGCGGCAGGAGATTTACATGACGACAGCATATATTTCGCGCCCGGCCTCCGCCCCGCTCGTCGGGATCGGCTGGATGGTGGCGGCGGGGCTGTGCTTCGTCGGCATGACGGTGCTGATCAAGTCGGTCGGCGCGGCGCTGCCGGCGGCACAGACGGCGGTACTGCGCTTCGCGCTGGGGCTGCCGTTTCTGCTGCCCATGCTGCCGGCACTGGCGCGGGTGCGGCTCACGTCGTCGCATTGGAAGTTGCTGAGCCTGCGCGCGGTGCTGCACAGCGCCGGGGTCGGGCTTTGGTTCTATGCGATCGCGCGCATCCCGTTGGGCGAGGTGACGGCGATCAACTACCTCAACCCGATTTGGGTGACGGTCGGCGCGGCGCTGCTGATGGGTGAGAGGCTGCCGCCCCGGCGGCTGGCGGCGGTGGCGGCGGCGTTCATCGGCGCGCTGGTGGTGCTGCGGCCCGGCCTGCGCGAAATCGATCCGGGCCATGTCGCGATGATGGGCACGGCAATGCTGATCGCCTCGGGCTACCTCGTGGTCAAGCGGCTTTCAGAGGACCTTCCGGCCGAGGTGATCGTGGCGATGATGTCGCTGATGGTGCCGCTCGGGCTGCTGCCCTTCGCACTGCCGGTCTGGCAGACGCCGGGCGCGACCGAGCTTATATTGCTGTTCGCGGCGGCGGGGCTCGGCACCGCCGGGCATTACACGATGACCCGGGCCTTTGCGGCGGCGCCGCTCACCGTGACTCAGCCCGTGACGTTTTTGCAGCTGGTCTGGGCGGTGGCGGTCGGTGCGTTGCTCTTCGGCGAGCCTGTCGATCCCGTCACCCTGTTGGGAGGTGCAATCATCATGGGCGCAGTGATCTTCATCACCTGGCGCGAGGCGCGGGCGCGGCGGGCGGCGATCGCCGCCGCGCCCGACGCGCTGCTCAGTCGGTCGGCATCTGGCCCAGCCGCTCGAGGATCGAGCCGGGGCTGACCTGGCCGATGACGCGGCCGCCCTCGGTCACGTCCAGCGGCGCAGGCGTGGCATGGATGCGCGCCATCACTTCGAGGATCGGCGTATCGGCCGTCACCTGTCCCTCGGCCGCAAGCTGGGCGTCGGGGTCCATCACGTCGCGGGCGCAAAGCACGCCGAGCGGGTTCATGTGGGCCACGAAGTCGCGGACGTAGCCATTGGCAGGACGGGTGAAGATCTCGCGCGGGGTGCCCGACTGGACGATCCGTCCGCCTTCCATGATGGCGATGCGGTTGCCGAGCTTGAACGCCTCGTCGAGATCGTGGCTGACGAAGATGATGGTGCGCTTCTTGCGCGCCTGCAGGTCGAGAAGCTCGTCCTGAAGCCGCGAGCGGATCAGCGGGTCGAGCGCCGAGAACGGCTCGTCCATCAGCAGGATCGGCGCGTCGGTGGCGAAGGCACGGGCGAGACCCACGCGCTGCTGCATGCCGCCCGAGAGCTCGCCCACCAGCGCATCGGCGCGATCGGCGAGACCGACCATCTCCAGCTCGGTTTCGACCCGCTCCCGGCGCTGGGCCTTGGACATGCCGCCCAGCTCCAGCCCGAGGCCGACATTGTCGCGCACCGTTCGCCAGGGCAGCAGGCCGAACTGCTGGAACACCATGGCGACGTGGTGCAGCCGGATCTGGCGCAGCGTCTTCTTGTCGGCATGGGTGACCGAGGTCATCTCGCCGTTCATGCGCACCCGCACGTCGCCGCGCACCACCGGGTTGAGGCCGTTCACCGCCCGCAGCAGCGTCGACTTGCCCGAGCCGGACAGACCCATCAGCACGAGGATCTCGGCCTCTGGCACATCGAGCGTGCAGTCGTGCACGCCGAGCACCTGGTCGGTCTTCTCGGCGATCTCGGGCCGCTCCTGCCCCTCGTCCATCAGCGGCAGGGCAGTCTCGGGCTTGTCGCCGAAGACGATGTTGACGGCGTCGAACTCGACGGCGTTGCGTTTGCTCGTATCGGTCATGGTCATCCTCGTTTCACCCGCAGCGCCCGGTCGAGCATGATGGCGACCACGACGATCACGAATCCGCTCTCGAAGCCCAGCGCGGTGTTGACCGAGTTGAGCGCCCGCACCACCGGCACGCCGAGCCCGTCGGCGCCGACAAGAGCCGCGATCACCACCATCGACAGCGACAGCATGATGGTCTGGTTCAGGCCGGTCATGATCTGCGGAAAGGCGGAGGGCAGCTCGACCTTCCACAACAGCTGGCGCGGCGTCGCGCCGAAGGCCTGCGCGGCCTCGACCAGCGCGGTCGGCGTGTTGGAGATCCCGAGCTGCGTCAGCCGGATCGGCGCCGGCAGCACGAAGATCACCGTGGCGATCAGCCCCGGCACCATGCCGATGCCGAAGAACACGATGGCCGGGATCAGGTAGACGAAGGTCGGCAGCGTCTGCATCAGGTCGAGCACCGGCGCGACCCAGGCATAGAGCTTGGGACGGTGCGCCACGGCGATGCCGATCGGCACGCCCACGCCCATGCAGACCACGCAGGCCGACAGCACCAGCGTCAGGCTCTCGGTGGTCTCTTCCCAATAGCCCTGGTTGAGGACGAAGAGAAAGCCCAGCGCGACCAGCAGCGCCGGCTGCCAGCGGCGCTGCAGCGCGTAGGTGAGGCCCACGAAGACGGCGATGACGACCAACTCGGGCGGCGTCTGCAGCAGCCAAAGGATGCCGTCGATCATGCCCTCGAGCAGCAGCGACAGCGTGTCGAAGAAGATGGCGAGGTTGGTCTCCAGCCAGTCGAAACCATCGGCGGCCCAGCGGCCCACGGGGATCTTGGGGATGGTCATTTCCATGGCGCGCGGCCTCGGTTCGGTCCGGTCATCGGGGTCTCCGTGTCGGGAATGCGACGCCGGGCGCCGCGGGTCGGATGGGCGGGGGCCGCCGGGCGGCCTGAGATCCGGGCCCGGCCCCCGAAACGGGGGCCGGGGTAGGGGCGCGCCATGCGCGGCGCGCCCGGCGAGAAGGCCCTCAGCCCTCGATCGCGGATTTGACGGCGGGCAGCGCCTCGCCGCCGTCGAGCGTGGTCACGCCTTCGAGCCAGGGCTCGACGGCCTCGGGATTGGCGGCGAGCCACTGCTGCGCCGCCTCGCGCGGGTCCATCCCGTCATTGAGGATCGAGCCCATGATCTCGTTCTCCATCTCGAGCGAGAACTCGAGGTTCTTCAGGAGCTGGCCGAGATTCGGGCACTCTTCGACGAGGCCCTTGCGGGTGACGGTGTAGACCTCGGCACCGCCGAGATTGGGGCCGAACCAGTCGTCGCCGCCCTCGAGATAAGTCATGTCGTAGTTGGCGTTCATCGGGTGGGGTTCCCAGCCGAGGAAGATCACCGGTTCGTCGCGCTTGGAGGCGCGGTCGACCTGCGCCAGCATGCCCTGCTCGGAGCTTTCCTTGACCTCGAAATCGCCCAGACCGAAGGCGTCGGTCTCGATCATCTCGAGGATCAGCTGGTTGCCGTCATTGCCCGGCTCGATGCCGTAGATGGTGTTCTCGAGCGCATCGGCGTGCTCGGCGATGTCGGCGTAGTTCGCGATGCCCAGCGCCGCACCGGCCGCGTTGGTGGCCAGCGTGTATTTCGCGCCGGTGAGGTTCTTGTGCACCGTCTCGATGCTGCCATCCTCGGTGTAGGGGGCGATCTCGCTCGACTGCGTGGGCATCCAGTTGCCCAGGAACACGTCGATGTCGCCATCCGACATCGAGGTGAAGGTCACCGGCACCGAAAGCACCTTGATCTCGGGCTCGTAGCCCAGACCTTCGAGCACGATGGCGGTGGTGGCGGTGGTCGCGGTGATGTCGGTCCAGCCGACATCGGACATCACGACGTCGCGACATTCGGCGGCGTCCTGGGCAAAGGCGCCTGTGGCGGCGGTGGCGAGCGCCAGGGCGCTGATCGTGGTGCGAAGCATCATGGTCGTCCTTCCTGTGGTGTTTTGGTTCTTGATTGACGCGTCAATAAAAAGCCTATTAGGGTCGCGGTTGCAACCCGGTCGTTGAACCGGGGCGGATCAGGAGACCCTTGATGCCCAAGCTCGGGATGGAACCTATAAGGCGCGCGGCCTTGGTCAAAGCGACGATCGAGGAGATCGGCGAACAGGGTTCGCTCGATGTCACGGTGGCGCGGATCGCCCGGCGCGCGGGCATGTCCTCGGCTTTGGCGCATCACTATTTCGGCAACAAGGAAAGGATCTTCCTCGCCGCCATGCGGCACTTGCTGGCCGAGTATTCTGCCGAGGTGCGCGATGCGCTGATCGCGGCGCAGGGCGACCCGCGCGCCCGCGTCGCCGCGACCCTGCGCGCGAATTTCGGCCCCTCCAACTTCCGCTCCGAAGTGGTGGCGGCCTGGCTCAATTTCTACGTCCTTGCCCGCACCTCGGAGCCCGCCGCGCGGCTGCTGCGGATCTATCACCGCCGGCTGCGCTCAAATCTCGCGCATGATTTGCGGCCGCTTCTGGGGGCGGGCGCCTCAGATGCCGCCGAGCGCCTCGCCGCGCTGATCGACGGGATGTATCTCAAGCAGGGCCTCGCGGGCGGTCCGGCCGACGGGCCCGCCGCCACGCGACAGTTGCTCGCCGCGCTGGAACTGGAGTTGAAATGACCCCGAGCCGCAACATCCTCATCGTCATGGCTGACCAGCTGAACGGGACGCTGTTTCCCGACGGCCCGGCCGACTGGCTGCACGCGCCCAACCTCAAGAAGCTGGCCGCCCGTTCGACGCGTTTCGTCAACGCCTATACCGGCAGCCCGCTCTGCGCGCCGGGGCGCGCCTCCTTCATGTCTGGTCAGCTGCCATTCCGCACCGGGGTCTACGACAACGCCGCCGAGTTCCCCTCGGACATCCCCACCTTCGCGCATCACCTGCGCCGGGCCGGCTGGCTGACCTGCCTGTCGGGCAAGATGCATTTCGTCGGTCCCGACCAGTTGCACGGTTTCGAGGAGCGGCTGACCACCGACATCTACCCTGCCGATTTCGGCTGGACGCCGGATTGGCGCAAGCCGAACGAGAGGATCGACTGGTGGTATCACAATCTCGGCTCGGTGACCGGCGCCGGGGTGGCCGAAATCACCAACCAGCTCGAATATGACGACGACGTCGCGCATCAGGCGAAAGCCAGGCTCTACGACCTCGCGCGTGGCCACGACGCCCGGCCCTGGTGCCTGACGGTGAGCTTTACCCATCCGCATGACCCATATGTCGCGCGGCGCAAATACTGGGATCTCTACAACGACTGCGCCCATCTCGACGCGCCGGGCGAGGCGATCCCCTATGACGAGATGGACCCACATTCGCGCCGCCTGTGGGACGCCTGCGATTCGGACCGCTTCGACATCACGCCCGAGCAGGTCCGCCGGGCCCGGCAGGGCTATTTCGCCAATATCAGCTATGTCGACGACAAGCTGGGCGAGATCTTGCAGGTGCTCGAGGACACGCGCCAGGAGGCGATCGTCGTCTTCGTGTCGGATCACGGCGACCTGCTGGGCGAGCGGGGCCTGTGGTTCAAGATGAACTTCTTCGAGGGATCGGCCCGCGTGCCGCTGATGATCTCGGCGGCCGGCATGGAGCCCGGCCTCGTCACCGACCCGGTGTCGAGCATCGACGTCACGCCGACCCTGTGCCAGCTCGCCGGCGTCGACATGTCCGAGGTCACGCCCTGGACCGATGGCGAGAGCCTCGTGCATCTGGGGCAGGGTGGCCGGCGTGAGACGCCGGTGGCGATGGAATACGCCGCCGAAGGGTCGATCGCGCCGCTGATCGGCCTGCGGCAGGGGCGGTTCAAATACACCGCCTGTCCGGTCGATCCCGAACAGCTCTTCGATCTCGAGGCCGACCCGGGCGAGCGGACCAATCTTGCCACCGATCCTGCCCATGCCGAAACGCTGCAGCAGTTCCACCAGCTTGCCGCCGAACGCTGGGATCTCGGCCTCGTCGACGCCCAGGTGCGTCAGAGCCAGGCCCGCCGCTGGGTCGTCTACGAGGCGCTCCGGCAGGGCGGCTATTACCCCTGGGACTACCAGCCGCTGCGCGCCGCCTCCGAGCGGTACATGCGCAACCACATGGACCTGAACATTCTCGAGGAGAGCCAGCGCTTCCCGCGTGGTGAGTGATCTCTCCCCTTCACCATTCCGAAAGTACGCAGTCATGACCTATCCGACCCAGCCCGAGGCCAGCCATTTCATCGACGGCCAGTATGTGGAGGACGCGTCCGGTGCGGCGCTCCCGGTGATCTATCCCGCCACCGGCGAGAAGATCGCCGATCTGCACGCCGCGACCCCGGCGCTCGTCGACCGGGCGCTGGAAGCGGCGCGTCGCGCGCAGCCCGCCTGGGCCGCGATGACCGGCACCGAGCGCGGCCGCATCCTGCGCCGCGCCGCCGACATCATGCGCGCCCGCAACCGCGAGCTGTCCGAGCTGGAAACTCGCGACACCGGCAAGCCGCTGCAAGAGACGCTCGTCGCCGACGCGACCTCCGGCGCCGACGCGCTGGAATATTTCGGCGGGCTGGCCGCGACCCTTTCGGGGGAGCACATCCAGCTCGGCGAGGATTTCGTCTATACCCGTCGCGAGGCGTTGGGCGTCGCGGTCGGCATCGGCGCTTGGAACTACCCCACCCAGATCGCCTGCTGGAAGGCCGCGCCGGCGCTCGCCTGCGGCAACACCATGGTGTTCAAGCCCTCCGAGACGACGCCGCTCTGCGCGCTCAAGGTGGCCGAGATCCTCAAGGAGGCGGGGCTGCCCGACGGCGTGTTCAACGTGGTGCAGGGCTATGGCGAGGTCGGCGCCGGGCTGGTGAGCGACGATCGCGTGGCCAAGGTCTCGCTCACCGGTTCGGTGCCGACCGGGCGCAAGGTCTATGCCGCCGCCGCTGAGGGGATGAAATCGGTGACGATGGAGCTGGGCGGCAAGTCGCCTTTGGTGATCTTCGACGACGCCAACCTCGAGGATGCGGTCTCGGCGGCGATCAACGCCAACTTCTACTCGACCGGGCAGATCTGCTCCAACGGCACCCGCGTCTTCGTGCAGGACGGCATCCGCGAGGCATTTCTCACCCGGCTGGCCGAACGCCTGAAGGCCGTGAAGACCGGCGACCCGCTCGACGAGGCGACCAATTTCGGGCCGATGGTGTCCGAGAAGCAGCGTGAGATCGTCGAGGGCTTCATCGCCAAGGGCCAGCAGGAAGGCGCGCGACTGGTCGCGGGCGGCGGCAGGCTCGCAGGCGAGGGCTTCTGGATCGAACCCACGGTCTTCGCCGATGTCGAGGACCACATGACCATCGCCCGCGAGGAGATCTTCGGTCCGGTCATGTCGGTCTTCGGCTTCGCGACCGAGGAAGAGGCGCTGGAGCGCGCCAATGCGACGATCTACGGGCTCTCGGCTGGGGTCTTCACCCGCGACATTGCCCGTGCGCATCGCTTCGTGGCGGCGCTGCAGGCCGGATCGTGCTGGATCAACACCTACAACCTGACGCCGGTCGAGGCGCCTTTCGGCGGCATGAAGATGTCCGGGGTGGGCCGCGAGAACGGTCGGGTGGCGATCGAGCACTGGAGCCAGCTCAAGACCGTCTACGTGGCCACGGGTGCGGTCGAAGCCCCGTTCTGAACCGGCCCCCCGAGGGGGCGCAACAAGACGACCGTCGAGCGGCCCCGAAGCCGCTCCGGCAGAAGGAAGCCTGACATGGAAGCGGACTACGTCATCATCGGGGCCGGCAGCGCTGGCTGCACCATGGCCTATCGCCTGTCCGAGGCGGGAAAGAGCGTGATCGTCATCGAGTATGGCGGCACCGATGCGGGGCCGTTCATCCAGATGCCGGGCGCGCTCAGCTACCCGATGAACATGTCGCGCTACGATTGGGGCTACCGCTCCGAGCCCGAGCCGCATCTGGGCGGCCGGCGCCTCGCCACGCCGCGCGGCAAGGTGATCGGCGGCTCCTCCTCGATCAACGGCATGGTCTATGTGCGCGGCCATGCGCGCGACTTCGACACCTGGTCCGAGATGGGGGCCGAGGGCTGGGACTATGCGAGCGTGCTGCCTTACTTCAAGCGGATGGAGAACTGGCACGATGGCGGCCATGGCGGCGACCCCGCGCGGCGCGGCCATGACGGCCCGCTGCATGTCACCCGCGGTCCCCGCGACAACCCGCTGACGCGCGCCTTCGTCGAGGCCGGCGGGCAGGCGGGCTACCAGCTCACCGACGACTACAATGGCGAGAAGCAGGAGGGCTTCGGCCCGATGGAAGCGACGATCTGGCAGGGCACCCGCTGGTCGGCGGCCAATGCCTATCTGCGTCCTGCGCTAAAGCGCGACAACTGCAGCCTGTTGCGGGGGCTGGCCCGCAGGATCGTGATCGAGGAAGGGCGCGCGACCGGCGTGGAGATCTCGCGTGGCAGCCGGGTCGAGGTGATCCGCGCGCGTGCCGAGGTGATCGTCGCGGCTTCCTCGATCAACTCGCCCAAGCTCCTGATGCTGTCGGGTATCGGCCCGGCCGCGCATCTGGCCGAGCACGGGGTCGACGTGGTGGCCGACCGCGCGGGAGTCGGCCAGAATCTCCAGGACCACCTGGAAATGTACATCCAGATGGCCGCGACCCAGCCGGTCTCGCTGTTCAGCCACTGGAACCTCTGGGGCAAGGGCAAGGTCGGCACGCAATGGATGCTGAGCCGCACCGGTCTCGGTGCGTCGAACCAGTTCGAAAGCGCGGGCTTCATCCGCTCGCGCGCAGGCGTCGAATATCCCGACATCCAGTACCATTTCCTGCCCATGGCCGTCCGCTATGACGGGCAGGCGGCGGCGGAGGGGCATGGTTTCCAGGCGCATGTCGGCCCGATGCGGTCGGGCTCGCGGGGTCATGTCACGCTGGCCTCGAGCGATCCGGCCGAGGCGCCGAAGATCCTCTTCAACTACATGTCGACGGAGCAGGACTGGGAGGATTTCCGGACCTGCATCCGACTGACCCGCGAGATCTTTGCCCAGCCCGCCTTCGCGCCCTATCGCGGCCACGAGATCCTGCCCGGCGAGGCCTACCAGTCGGACGAGGAGCTCAACGAAGCGATCAAGGAGCATGTGGAGAGCGCCTATCACCCGTGCGGCACCTGCAAGATGGGCGCCCGCGACGACGCGTCGGCGGTGGTCGATCCGGAATGCCGGGTGATCGGGGTCGAGGGGCTGCGGGTCGCCGACAGCTCGATCTTCCCGCGCATCACCAACGGCAACCTCAATGCGCCGTCGATCATGGTGGGCGAAAAGGCATGCGATCACATTCTCGGCCGCAGGCTCGACCCGCTGCAGGAAAAGCCGTGGATTCATCCTGCATGGCGGGTAGCGCAGCGCTGAGACTCGCGCCCAGCACGAATGCCTTAACTATTCGTTAACGAAACACTTGCCGGGGGCGTCGAAAGCGCCGACATCTCCGGCATGGCCTGCTTCGCGATCTTCGCCTTTTTCGGGCTTTGCTCGATCGAGCCCGCTCCCGCAACCGGCCCGTCAGGCATCGTCGCCGTGATCGACGGCGACACGCTCGACGTGGGCGGCGCACGGGTGCGGCTGCACGGTGTCGACGCCCCCGAGGACGCGCAGAGCTGCGACACCGGATCAGGCGCGCAATGGGCCTGCGGCGACTGGGTCACGCAGGAGGCGTCCTTGCGTTTCGCGGGTCGCGAGGCGCGTTGCGAGACCGTCGACATCGATCGCTACGAACGCATCGTCGCGCGCTGCGCCGTGGATGGTGCCGATATCGGCGAAACGCTGGTCTCAGAGGGGCTAGCGCTGGCCTATGTCGAGTATTCCCGCGCCTACGAGGCGGAGGAAGCGGAAGCACGCGCTGCCCGGCGTGGCATCTGGCGCGGCGAGGTTCAGGCACCGTGGGATTGGCGCCGGGCCAAGAGGGCAGGGCAGAGCACCCCTGACCCCGCACCGGAGCGCGTCGAGGCCGGTGGCTGCGCGATCAAGGGCAACATCTCCGGCGGCGGGCGCCTCTACCATATGCCGGGCGATCCCTATTACGGCCGTACGAAGATCGACACGGGCGCCGGGGAACGCTGGTTCTGCTCGGAGGCCGAGGCACGGCGCGCGGGGTGGCGCCACGCCGGAAGCTGATCCCTCAGCGGTGCTTTTCGAGCTGCTTGGCGGAGACGTCGTAGATGAAGGTCGCAGACCAGGTGATGATCATGAAGCCCGCCATTGCCTGCGCGCCGACGACCAGACGCATCGGCCCGGTCACGTCGAGATCGGCGAAACCCACGGTCGAGAAGGCGATGGCCGAGAGATAGACATAGTCGATCCAGTTGGTGAAGCTGACGCCGAAGCCGCCGGGCCAGGCCTGCTCCTGCAGCAGCACGTAGAGCATTGCCCCGATCGCGATATGCAATGTGTGCAGCAATGCGGTCAGGATGAAGGCGCCGAGCGGTACCAGCGAATTGCGGCCTTTCGCGGGGGGCAGGATGTGCCGACACAGCACCAGTCCGAAATGGTGTACCGATCCCAGGACGATCACGAACAGAATGGCGATGGTCAGCAACATGCGGATCGAGCTAGCCCGCATCCCCAGTGCAGCAAGCGAAAAGGCGTGGCGCCAGCTTGCGCTGCAAAGCCCGAGGCATCACGACAGTGCGCAGTCACATTCAGCGAGCAGGCGCGTCGTCTTCCATGTGGTCCAGACCCATTTGGGAATGGCGAAAGCCGACGTGGCGCGGTATCCGGCGGGCTGCCGCACCCGTCGCGGCGCTGCCCGAGGACGAGTTTGACATGGAAAAGCATCGCGGATTTCCCGGCCGGCTGCCCGGTACCGATTTCCAGTTCACCATTCGCCGCGCCTCCAAGGAGGGGCCGACGAAGATCATCCGTCGCGAGCGCTTCCGCGACCGGCGCCCACCCGACCGCCGCGCCGATGAGGGCTTCATGGCCGCGCTCTGGGCACATTTCGGCGAAGAGCCATTCGTGCGCGGCAATCTCGATGCCGGCCGGCTGAGCTGGCTGTTCGGCCGCGAGGTGGTGCCTGCCGAGGAGCCGTTCGATCCGCAGGACTACGACGCGCTGCTCAGGATTGACGTGGTCCAGGCCCGCCGCTCCTTCCCGGACGTGTTCGGCGACGTCCCGGGTGAAGGTGAGGACGAGGAAGACGAGGACTGGTGACCCGGTCCAGGCCGGGTGCGGGTGGCGGGATGTCGTCCATGCCATGGCCTGCGTGCCCAAGGCGCGAAACCGTGCGTGTTGCTCTCTTGCACGAGCTTGCCCGAAGTGGCAGTGACGGTCTCATCTGGGGCACCACCATTCATTTTCGGAGACCAAGAATGGCATCCAAGTTCAAACTCTTCGGCGCGCTCGGCGTCGCCGCCATCCTCGCTGCCTGTGGCGCGACCCCCGGTGAGCGTGCCGCGACCGGCGCCCTCGCGGGTGCTGCCGCTGCCGAACTGACCGGCGAAGACGCGATCACCGGCGCGCTGGTCGGTGGCGCCATCGGCGGCATCGCGCCCTGCGTCACCAACCCGAACGCGAACGGCTGCTACTGAGCCCTTCGCGCACCCGGCCTTGGCCGGGAGCGGTTGACATAATGGACCGCCGGGAGTGATCCCGGCGGTCCTATTCGTTTGGCCGGTCGAACGTGCCGGTACTGGGGGGCAATCGTCAATCGTCGCAAGGCTTTGCGTCGACTGAGCAAAGGTGGCCGCACGCGACAGCCGAGGCGTGCAAGGCGGTTCCGGTTCGATCGAGCCGCGGCGTACTTCCGTTAGTCTAATCAGCGCGTCTCCAGCGCCTGCGCCCCAGCGCCGCCCACGGGGCGGTTGGCGTCTCGGATCTCCTGCTGGCGCAGGGGCAGCTTGTCGATCGCCCGGATCAACTCGCGCGCGGTGAAGGGCGCTGGTTTGCGCTGGGCGATCCGTCCATCCTTGCCGATCAGGATCACAGCGAAGCCCCGCGGTCTGAGCACGCGCCGGATCGGGCTGCGGGCGGCGGGGTCGGTATCGATCAGCACGATCGCGTCACGGGCCACGAGGTCGTCGATTCGCTCGGCCAGAAAGCTCATCTGTCGCTGGAACTGCGGGTCGTTGGCATTGTCGGCGAAGACGATGATCGGCCGCGCGACATGGAGGAATTCCGCCAGCTCCGCCTCGGCCACCGGATAGGCCGCGCGCGGCTCTTCTAGCCATCGCTCCAACGGTCCCGGCGCCTCCTGCGCAGCGGCGAGCGGAGCGGCCCAGAGCAGGGCGACGAGAAGCGCGAGCATGGGGCGAAGCTGTGTCATGTCTTCAACATAGGCGCGAATGTGCTCCGCGCGAAGGGTGCTGCGACAATCGACGCTGGGCAGGCGCAACGTCTCGGGGCACAACCCCACTTTCCCGGGGCCGCAGGAGGGTGTCGGGACGGAATATTCCCAGCGGATCGGGGGGCTGCGCCACCCGCGCGACGCGTGATGGCTCTGTCGCGATGAGCAGCGGCGATCTCCGGATCGGTCTTGCAGCGGCGCGCGCGACGCGACATCACGGTTGCCGAGACACGCTGCCGGAGACCCGTCATGATCCGCCCCGCCACGCCCGAGGACGCGCCCGCGCTGGGGGCGATCTGGAACCGGGTGATCCGCGAGACCACCTCGATCTTCAACGCGACCGAGCGCAGCGAGGCCGAAATTGCCGAGATCACCTGCTCGGGCGATCCCTTCTTCGTCTGGGACGAGGGCGGGGTGCGCGGGTTCGCCCGCTGGTTTCCCTTCCGCGGTACCGACGGTTATCGCCACACGGTGGAGCATACGATCCTGCTCGCGCCCGACCTGCAGGGGCGCGGTGCCGGGCGGATGCTGATGGGGCGGTTGTTCGACACCGCCCGCGCCGCCGACAAGCATGTGATGGTCGCCTGCGTCACCGCCGAGAACACGGCCGGCATCGCCTTTCACGAACGCCTGGGCTTCGCCCGGACCGGCACCATGCCCGAGGTCGGGCGCAAGTTCGGCCGCTGGCTCGACCTCGCGATCCTGCAGAAACCTCTCTGACATTGCCGCGCTGCGGCGCTAAGGTGGCCCCATGTCGATTTGGACCCGTATCGCCGAGATCATCGCCGCCCTCAGGCAGGGCGAAAGCCTCGCTTCCATCTTCGAACGCATGCGCACCCCGCCGGAGCGCAGCGTCGCCTTCGCGATCGCGGTGATCGCGCTCGGCGCCAAGATGGCCAAGGCCGACGGCCTCGTGACCCGCAACGAGGTCGCGGCCTTCCGGGAGGTGTTCACCATTCCCCCCGAGGAGGAGGCCAACGCCGCGCGGGTGTTTGACATGGCGCGCACCGACGTGGCCGGTTTCGAGGATTACGCCCGCAAGATCGCCGCGATGTTCCGCGGCGAGAAGGGGCCGCTTTGCGACCTGATGGAAGGGCTGTTCCACATCGCGCTCGCCGATGGAGACTACCACCCGGCCGAGAACGCCTTCCTGCGGCGGGTCGCCGAGATCTTCGAGATCGACGAACGCGCCTTCGCCCGGCTGCGCGCCCGCTTCGTGCCCGATTGCGAGCCCGATCCGTGGGACGTGCTGGGCGTGGCGCCCGAGGCCGGGCGCGATGCCGCCCGCGCCGCTTGGCGCGCTATCGTTCGCGAAACCCATCCCGACCGGCTTGCCGCGCGCGGCCTGCCGGAGGAGGCGATGAAGCTGGCCGAGAGCCGGTTGATCGCCGCGAACCACGCCTGGGAGCGGATCGAGACCGGGCAGGCGGCCATGGCAGGCGGTGAGGGGAGCCGGGGCTGATGCGGCTGGCGACGTGGAACGTCGCCTGGTTCGACCGGCTGTTCGACGATGGGGGCCGCCCGCAGCGTGACGGCGCCGACAGCGCGCGGCATGGCATCACCCGCGCCCGGCAGCTCGACGGGATATCAAAGGTGCTGCGCGTTCTCGAAGCCGATGGCATCGTGGTGGTGGAGGCGCCCGATACCGGCGGGCGGCGCAACGGAGTCCGAGCCCTCGAGACCTTGGCCGCCGAAATCGGCCTGCGCGCTCGCAGCGCGCTGATCGGCTTTCCCAGCCACACCCAGCAGGAGATCGCCTTCCTGTACGATCCCGATCGGCTGACGGCCCGGCACGATCCGCGCGAAAGCTTGCGGGCGCCGCGCTTCGACACCCATGCGGGCCATGGCGAAAGCCGGATCGTCTGGTCGAAGCCCCCCTTGGAGCTTGCCATCGAGACCGGGGGGCGGGCGTTTCGACTGATCGGCGTGCATGCCAAGTCCAAGGCACCGCATGGTGCCGAGACACCGCAGGCGCAGCGCCGCGTCGCGGTCGAGAACCGGCGCAAGCAGATCGCGCAATGCAGTTGGCTGCGTGGCCGGATCGAGGATCATCTCGACGTGGGCGAGGCTCTCGTGGTGATGGGCGATTTCAACGATGGCCCGGGCCTCGACGCGCAGGAGGCGCTGTTCGGCCGCTCGGGCATCGAGATCGCGCTGGGCGAGGACGGACCGCCGGAGCGGCGCCTGTTCGACCCACATGCCCGGCTGGCGCTGGCGCACCCCTTGGCGGCGCAGCCGGCCACCGCGCGATTTGCCGTGCCGCCCGACTGGCGCATCCTCTCTGCGCTTCTCGACTACGCGATGATCTCGCCCGACCTGCGCGCTCTCTCGCCATGCTGGCGGATCTGGCACCCTTTCGACGATCCCGCGATCTACGCCGATGCCGATCTGCGCGCGGCGCTGCTCGCGGCCTCGGATCATTTCCCCGTGACGCTCGACCTCGATCTCTCTGGAAACACTGCCGCCGACAGCTAGATCGCGGAGCATGAAACGTATCATTCCGATCACCGTCGCCGCTCTTCTCGCCGCCCCGCTTCAGGCGCAGACACCCGAGCCCCCCACCGAGGATGAGGGCTTCAGCCTCATGCAGCGGGGCGCCGAGCTGTTTTTCGAGGGCATTCTCGGAGAGATGGAGCCCGCGATCGAGGATTTCCGCGCCTTTGCCGAGATGGCGGAGCCGCATCTGCGCGCGCTGCTGAGCGAAATGGGCCCGGCGCTGATGCAGGTGCTCGACCGGATCGACGACATCGCCAATTACGAGGCGCCCGAGATCCTCGACAACGGCGACATCATCATCCGGCGCAAGCCGGAGGCCCCCGATTTCGCGCCTGACCCCGAGGCTCCGGAAATCGACATATGAGCCATTGCCGCCCCGGAGGTCCGGCGCGTAACCTGATTTCATGACCAACGGGACCGACGCATGACGCAGACCGGAGGCGGCGCGTGCGCCGCGGTATTCGACCTCGACGGCACGCTGATCGACAGCGCGCACGACATCGCCGACGCGGTGAACCGGACCTTCGTTGCACATGGGCTCGACGCGACCGACGAAGCCGTCGTGACCGGTCTGATCGGCAATGGCGCACGGCAGTTGGTCGCGGATCTGCTGGCCCGCCAGTGCATTCCCGCAGCGCCCTCCGACATTGCCATCCTGACCGAGGCCTATGTGGCCTCCTATGCCGAGCGACCGGTGGCACGGACCATGATCTACCCGCATGTGGCCGAGGACCTCGCCGAGCTGAAGCGGGCGGGCTGGCGGCTGGGGCTGTGTACCAACAAGCCGCAGGCGCTGACGCTGGCGGTGCTGGAGGGGCTGGGGTTGGCGCCCTTCTTCGACGCGGTGCGCGGCGCCGATGCCGTGCCCGCCCGCAAGCCCGATCCCGGCCATTTGCGGGCGGTGATCGAGGCGCTGGGCGTCGACCGGGCGATCTATGTCGGCGATACCGAGGTCGATGAGGCGACGGCGCTCGCGGCGGAGATGCCGTTTCGGGGGGTGGCCTGGGCTGCGCCGGGGCGGCTTTCGGTGGCCGCGTCGACGCGGCTCACCCGGCTTGCCGACCTGCTCAATCCCTGATCCGCACCTCGCCGGTGGCGTCGAGTGCGGCGACCAGCGACTTGAACCGCTGCTCGGCCACTTCTCCGAAGAGCGACTTCGCGCGCGGGTCCAGATCGAGCGTTAGCGTGCGGTCGACGGCGTTCCAGGCGAGGTTGCCGGGTACCGTCTCGGCGCCGAGCCACATCATCGCCCCCAGCCGCATCGCGCGGCCCAGCACCTCGGCCTCGCGCTGGTCCTCATCTGAGACCAAGGTGAACATCTGCTCGTAGCGCACGCCCTCGCGCTTGTTGGAATAGCGGTGCATCAGCGCCAAGCCGAGGAAGACCCGCTCGGAATGCTTGAGCCCGCCGAGATTGGCGCGCGTCGCGTTGTCGAAGCAGACCTGCGGGCGGTAGTCGGGATGCGCGCGCCAGCTGACATCGTGCAGCAGGCAGGCGGCCTTGATGATCCGCTTGCGCTGCCAGTCGGCATGCGGAAACAGCGGCCGGACGAAGTCGAACAGGATCGGCCCGAAGCCCGGCATCCGCGCGTCCTTGGCCTCGGCGAAGCGGCAGGCCTCGATCAGCGGGTCGCGGTCGCGCAGGGCAGGGGGCATCTGCTCGTAGAGCATGCCCTCACGGATACCATAGGACGAAATGGTGATGTCCTTGGGCTGGAACACCTGCACCAGCTGGTCGAGCACCCGGATCGCCAGCGGCACCAGCGCCATCCGGTCGGAGGATATACCGGCCCGGCCACGCAGATCGGTGGGGTCCTCCTGCTCGATATACTTGCGGGTCTCGGCGACGGCCTCGGTGGTCATCCGGTATTCGTGCAGAACGGTGAGCGGGTAGTCGCGCCGGGTCATGTCGCAGCGCGCGATCGCCCGCCAGGAGCCGCCGACGAGGAACAGGCGCATGCCCGTCTCGCCGTCCATCTGCTCGTGGATCTGCTCGATCGTGGACTTGATGTAGGCGTCGAGACCCTTCTCGCCGCCCTTGACCTCCTTGAGCTTCAGCGGGCCCAGCGCCGAGGTGAGGCGTCGGCCAACCTTGCCCTCGGCGATGTCCGCCAGCTCCATCGAGGAGCCGCCGATGTCGCAGACCATGCCGTAGGAGCCGGGCCAGCCCAGAAGCACGCCCTGCGCCGAAAGCCGGGCCTCTTCCTCGCCGGTGATGACATGCATCTCGATCCCGGTTTCGCGCAGTACCTCCTCGCGGAACTCGGGTCCGTCCTCGGCCTCGCGAACGGCAGCGGTAGCCACGGCGGTGAGCGGCGTGATGTTCATCCCCTCGGCCAGGGTGGCAAAGCGCTTGAGCGCCTTGAGCGCCCGCTCGCGCCCCTTGGGCGAGAGGCGGCCGGTCTCGGACAAGCCCTCGCCCAGCGCGCACATGATCTTTTCGTTGTAGAAATAGGCCGGGGAACGGGCGGCACCGTCGAACACCACGAGCCGGACCGAGTTCGAGCCGATATCGACCACGCCCACGCGGCTCAGTGCACGGCTCTCGGGATCGTTGAAAAGCGGCCGGCCGAAAGGCCCCCAGTCGCCGCGATGCGCGTCGCCTTGATCGTTCATGAAGCCCCCATGATCCTGCCGCAGCATGTGGCCCGGCCCTTCACGGAGTCAACGCTCCGCCTCGGTGGCGGTCTTAGCGGCTGGAGCGCGCAGGGCAAACAGGAAATGACCCGCGCCTTGATCGGATTGGGAAAAAGCCCGTTTCAGGCCTCCAGCGCGGCGGCAACGCCCTCTCCCAATGCGATCTCCACACCTTCCGCGCGAGCGAGATCCAACTCCCGGGCGACGAGCTGCCTTTCGGCCTCGGGATCGTGCACGCCGGTCCGCGCCACCCAGTCTCGCGCCCCCTGCGCCCCGGCTCCGGCGGCGTTGTATCCGGGCGCGTAGCCGGTGCGAAAGAAGGTGAAGCCCGCCAACGACAACGCGACGGGGCGAGCGGCGAGCATGGTCAGGATCGCCACCGCGCCGCTGGTCGGAAAGGCCGGGGCAAGCGCGGCGCACCATTGGGCATAGAGATCGGGATCGGGCATGCGCAACGCGATGCCGAGGTCGTTGAGGCGGCGGCGCGCCCGGGGCAGGTCGCTGGTGATCCGGCCGGGGCCGGCATGCGGGAAGAGCACGGTCGACAGCCCCTGCGCGCGCATGATCTCCGGATCGAGACGCCCGGCGGAGCGGGCGCCGCTTTCCTTGAGATTGTGCACCAGCATGTCCGTGCGCCGCCCCAGCGCGCCCTGCGCGGCTTGCGCCATGGCCAAGCCATTGTTGATCCGCACCACGAGGTCATGGCCATCCGGATCGAGCGCACCGAGCTCGCCGGCCGCGGTGTCGGCGGGGCCGATCACCATCACCCGCGCGCGGCGCAGCGCCGCCATGTCGAGCCGCAGCGAAGCGTCATCCCGTACGGCGGCGAATTGGGCGGCCCGCCTGCGGTCGAGCCGGCGGCGGTTCCAGTCCGAGAGCAGGCTCATGCGGGGTCAGTCATGCGCATGGGTGAGTTGCGGCACGTCGCCCGCGCCCGCCGTGCCGCGTCCCGACAGCGAGGGGTTTTCCATGAAGAAGCGGTGGCAGGAAAAGGCGCGCCCATCCTCGGGCCAGTCGGCGCGGCCGAAGCGGCCATCTGGCCCCATGACCCAGCTCTGCGCCACATCGGCGAGGTTGGCGGCCATGATCTGGTCGGTGATCTGCGCCTTGACGGTCGCGTTGGTGATCTCGACCAGCGTCTCGACCCGGCGGCTCAGGTTGCGACCCATCCAGTCGGCCGAGGAGATGAACACCCGCGCCTTCTTGGAGGGCAGGCCGCGCCCATTGCCGAAGCAGACGATCCGGCTGTGCTCGAGGAAACGGCCGACGATCGATTTCACCCGGATATTCTCTGACAGGCCCGCGACGCCGGGCCGCAGCCCGCAGATGCCGCGGATCACCAGCGAGATCTTCACCCCCGCCCGGCTGGCCTCGTAGAGCGCGTCGATCACTTCGGCCTCGACGAGCGAGTTCATCTTGGCCCAGATCTCGGCCGGGCGGCCGGCACGGGCATGCTCGGCCTCGGCCTCGATCATCTCCAGAAGCCGCGTCTTCAGCGAGATCGGCGAAATGGCGAGGTTCTCAAGACCCAGCGGTTCGGCTGAGCCGCCGATGTAGTTGAATACCTTGGTGGCGTCGCGGCCCAGCGCCGCGTCGCAGGTGAAGAAGGACAGGTCGGTATAGATCCGTGCGGTGATCGGGTGATAGTTGCCGGTCCCGAAATGCGTGTAGGTGACGAGGCTGTCGCCTTCGCGCCGGACCACCGTGCTGATCTTGGCGTGGGTCTTGTACTGCGTGAAGCCGTAGACGACATGCGCGCCGGCGCGCTCCAGCCGGCGGCTCTGGCGGATGTTGGCGGCCTCGTCGAAGCGGGCCTTCAACTCCACCAGCGCGGTCACCGATTTGCCCTCCTCGGCCGCCTCGCAAAGCGCCTCGACGATCGGCGAATTGCGCGAGGTCCGATAGAGCGTCTGCTTGATCGCCACCACGTCGGGATCGGTCGCCGCCTGCTGCAGGAAGCGGTTGACCATGTCGAAGGTCTCGTAGGGGTGGTGCAGCAGCATGTCCTTCTGTCGGATCGCCGCGAACATGTCGCCGTCGTGATCCTGCACCCGTTCGGGCACGCGCGGCGTGAAGGGCGGCCAGAGCAGGTCCGGGCGGCTATCGGTGACCAGCTCCTTGAGATTGCCGATGCCGATCAGACCCTCGACCTCGACCACCTCGGCGTCGCGGATGTGCAGCTCCTCCATGATGGTGGCCTTGAGCGCGGACGGCGCCCCGGCCGAGAGCTTCATCCGCACCACCTCGCCGCGGCGCCGCCGCTTAAGCGCGACCTCGAACTCGCGCACGAGATCCTCGGCCTCTTCCTCGACCTCGAGATCGCTGTCGCGCAGCACCCGGAAGGTGCAGTGCCCCTTCATCTTGTAGCCGGGAAAAAGCTGGTCGAGGTTCAGCAGCAGCAGCTCTTCGAGCGGCAGGTAGCGCTGTCCCTCCTCGGAAGGCAGCGGCACGAAGCGGTCGATCTGCGCCGGAACCGGCAGCAGCGCGCGCAGCGGCTTCTTGTCCGACACCCGCTCCAGCGCGAGCGCGAGCGCCAGCCCCTCGTTGGGGATGAAGGGAAAGGGATGCGCCGGGTCGATGGCCAACGGCGACAGCACCGGGAAGACCCGGTTGAGGAAGGCGTCGGCGAGAAAGGCGCGATCGGCCTTGGTGATATCCTCGCGGGTCAGGATGGCGATCCCCTCGCGCGCCATCTCGTCACACAGCGCCTTGAATATCTCCTGCTGGCGTGCCATCAGCGCCCGCGCCTCGCTGTCGATCTGCCGCAGCTGTTCGGCCGGGGTCAGCCCGTCCATCGCCGGCGTGGCATTGCCCGTCTGCGCCAGCTCTCGCAGGCCGGCGACGCGAACGGTGTAGAACTCGTCGAGATTGGTGGCCGAAATCGACAGGAAGCGCAGCCGCTCCAGCAGGGGCACGCGCGGGTTCTCGGCCTCCTCCAGCACCCGGAAGTTGAAGCCGAGCCAGCTGAGCTCACGGTTGACGAACCGCGCCGGGCCGGTGAGGTCGGCGTCGAGCGAAACCGGCTCGGCGAAACCGGCGGCAAGGAAGTCGGCCTGTGTCATGGGAGCTGTCTGGCGCATCTCGGCAACATTGGTGTGACGGAGCCTCAGTATCGCGCCCGCATGTCGGGATTGTCCAGCGGGGGCCTCAGCCGGCGTCCAGCGCCCGGCGGGCAAGCGCCCGGCTCACTGGCCGCCCTTCGGCCAGCGCCATCCGGTCGAGCCGGGCGACGACGGTGGCGGCGGCGGCGAAGCTGCGCTCGATCCGGGTGGCGAGATAGGGGATGACCCCGGCCATCGGCACCAGCTGCCGGTCGGCGAAATGCTTGGCGAGCACCGCGCCCAGCAGCCGGTCGTCGGGATCGGCGATCCGGGCCACCGCCGTGGCCTGCAGCCGGGAGGCCAGATCGGGGAGCCGGATGTCGAGCCGCGCCGGCGGCCGGTCGGCGGTGAGCAGCAGCCGTCCGCCCGATGCCGCAAGGCGGTTGTGCAAGTGGAACAGCGTCGCCTCGGCGGCGGGTGCGAGGCGCTGGACATCCTCGACCACGATGGCGGCGCCGGGGCCGGGCGGTGGCAGGCTCGGCCCGAGATCCCGCGCCGGCAGGATCATCGCGTCCGTCTCCGCCTGCCAGAGCCGGGCGAGGTGGCTCTTGCCCGATCCGCGCGGGCCGATCAGCGCCAGCTTGCCCTCGGGCCAGACCATGGCGGTGACCATGCCATGCGCGGCGCGGTTGGCCTCCGAGAGGATGTAGTCCTCGGGCCCCAGCGATACCGCATGCGGCAGATCGAGGCTCAGTTGCCACGCCATGCGCCCTCCGGCGAGGCCGTGCCGGCATCCTGCGCTGCGCCGGGCGCGATGGTTTCAGACGCCCCCGGCGGCGGCGTCGGGTCGCTGCCACGATAGAGCGCACTGTGCTGGTAGCGATCGATCGCGAAGCGGGCGAACACGCCGAGGCTCGCCGCGATCGGTACCGCCGCCAGCATGCCGACGAAGCCGAACAAGGCTCCGAACACTGCCAGCGCGAACAGCAGCCAGACCGGGTGCAGGCCCACCGAGGAACCGACGAGCCGCGGTGTCAGAATGTTGCCCTCTATCATCTGGCCGGTGACGAAGATCCCCGCCACCGCGCCGATCCAGATCCAGTCGCCCCAGAACTGGAACAGCGCGAGACCGATCGCCAGCACGCCGCCAACCAGCGCGCCGACATAGGGGATGAAGGTGACGAGACCCGCCAGCGCGCCGATGACGAGGCCGAAATTCAGCCCCACCAGCGCCAGCGCCACCGCGTAGTAGGTGCCGAGGATCAGGCAGACGAGGCCCTGGCCGCGCACGAAGGAAGCCAGCGTGCGATCGACCTCGCGCGCGAGCTGGCGGATGGTCGGCGCATGCTCGCGCGGCAGCAGCTCGTCGATCCGTGCCACCATCCGGTCCCAGTCGACCAGCAGGTAGACCGCCACCACCGGTACCACCACGAACAGCACCAACAGGTTGATGACCCCCATGGCCGAGGAAAGCAGGCCGTTGATGATCTCGCCGCCGCGCGCCTGCACCGCCGCGCCGATCGCGTCGAGCTGACCGCGGATGGTCGAGCTTTCGTCCATCAGGTCTGGAAAGCGCAGCGCCAGCCAATCGCGCAGCCCCGAGAACAGCTCGGGCGCGGTCTGCACCAGCTGGCTGGTCTGGCGGATCAGCGTGGGGATCAGCAGCAGCACGGCCGCGGCGAAGACCAGCACCGCGCCCAACGCGATCACCGCGACCGCCCAGCTCCGGCTCAGCCCCAGCCGTTCCAGCCGGTCGGCCACCGGATCGAGTAGATAGGCCAGCGCCCCGCCCAAGAGGAAGGGCAGAATTACGTCGCCCAGGAGCCACAGCAGCACGAAGGTGACGGCGGCGATCACCGCCCAGATGCGTGCCTGTTGCTGGATCGGAAGTGCCACGGTGGGGGCTCCTTGGGGTAGTGTCCCACCTATCTCGCCGCCGGGGGGCGGGCGCGCAAGCCTTTTGGGCCGTGCCGGAACGCCGGGGCAGGGGCGGGACTGCGCTTGTCAGGTGCCCGGCTCTGCCCTAGAGGGGGATTCGTCCGCCCGGCTCTCTAGACATAGGAATTCCTCGATGCGCCTGACCCGCTATTTCCTGCCCGTGCTCAAGGAAACCCCGGCCGAGGCGCAGATCGTCAGTCACCGCTACATGCTGCGCGCGGGGCTGATCAAGCAGGCTGGCGCTGGCATCTATTCCTGGCTGCCGCTGGGGCTGCGGGTGCTGCGCAACATCGAGCGGATCGTCGACGAGGAACAGCAGAAGGCCGGGCACATCCCGCTCTTGATGCCGACGCTGCAGCAGGCCGATCTGTGGCGCGAAAGCGGGCGCTACGAGGCCTATGGCGAAGAGATGCTGCGCATCAAGGACCGTCAGGGCCGCGAGATGCTCTACGGCCCGACCAACGAGGAGATGATCACCGACATCTTCCGCAGCTATGTCTCGTCCTACCGCGACCTGCCCAAGACGCTCTACCACATCCAGTGGAAATTCCGCGACGAGATGCGTCCCCGTTTCGGCGTGATGCGCGGCCGCGAGTTCCTGATGAAGGACGGCTACAATTTCGACGTCGACCGCGAGAGCGCGCTCGAGGCCTATGACCGCCACATGGTCAGCTACCTGCGCACCTATGAGCGGATGGGTCTCAAGGCGATCCCGATGCGCGCCGATTCCGGCCCGATCGGCGGCGAGAACACCCACGAGTTCCTCGTGCTGGCCGAGACCGGCGAGAGCGAGGTGTTCTACGACAGCGCGATCCTCGATCTCGAATTGGCCGACCGCATGGTCAATTACGAAGATCCCGCCCAGCTCAAGGAGATCGTCTCCGAGTGGACCACGCCCTATGCGCGGACCGACGAGACCCATGACCCAGCGCTGTTCAACGAGGTTCCCGAGGAGCGTCGCCGTTCCTCGCGCGGCATCGAGGTCGGCCAGATCTTCTATTTCGGCACCAAGTATTCCGAAGCGATGGGCGCGACCGTGACCAATGCCGAGGGCAAGCGCGTGCCGGTGGAGATGGGCAGCCACGGCATCGGCGTCAGCCGTCTCGTCGGCGCGATCATCGAGGCGAGCCACGACGAGAAGGGCATTATCTGGCCCGAGGGCGTGACGCCGTTCCATGTCGGCATCGTCAACCTGCGTCAGGGCGACGCCGAGACCGACGCCGCCTGTGCCGGCATCTATGCGGGTCTGCGGACGCTGGGTCTCGATCCGCTCTATGACGACCGTGACGAGCGGGCGGGGGCGAAGTTCGCCACCATGGACCTGATCGGCCTGCCCTGGCGGATCACCGTCGGGCCCAAGGGCCTCAAGAACGGGGTTGTTGAGCTGGTTTCGCGCCGCACCGGCGAGAGCGAGGAGTTGCCGCCCGAGCAGGCGGTCGAGAAGATCGCCCGGATCTACGCCTATCTCTGAGGCCTAGGCCTCGTCGGGCAGCAGCACCACGGCGCCGCGCTTGCGGCGCGTGGCGACTCGATCATAGGCGGCGGCGATCTCCGAGAGCCGGTAGCGGCTGTCGATCACCGCGCGCAGGTCGCCCGCCTCGACGAGACGGGCGATCTCTTCCATGTCGGCGCGACTTTCATTCGCCATGCCGCTCCGGGCGCGGCGGCCGCCCCGACCCGCGAAACGGGCGGCGATTTCGGTGCCGAGACCGGCATAGACCAGCAGCAGCCGCCCGCGCCGCCGCAGGGCCCGCATCCGTCGCTTGAGCGGCGCGGTGCCGACCGTGTCGAAGATCACGTCGAAGCGGTTCTCCTCGGCGAAGGGGTCCTCCTCGTCATGCGCGATCACCTCGCGCGCCCCCAGATCGCGCACCAGATCCGAATTGGCGGCCGAGCAGACCGCGGTCACATGCGCGCCCATGGCTCGGCCGATCTGCACCGCCGCCGCGCCGACCTCGCCCGAAGCGCCGACCACGCAGAGCCGGTGCTTGGCCTTGAGCCGCCCCTTGTCACGCAGGAACTGCAGCGCCGTGGTCGCGCCGAAGGGCAGCGCGGCGGCCTGGCTGTGGATCAGCACGTGCGGCTTGTGGACCACCGCCCCCTCCGCGGCGATCACCACCGCCTCGGCATGGGCACCCAGCTTCATTCCGGTCGAGCCGAACACCTCGTCGCCCGGCCCGAAGCGGGTGACGTCCTCGCCCACCGCCTCCACGACCCCGGAGAAGGCGGAGCCCAGCACCGGCTGGCGCGGCCCGGTCCAGCCCATCGCGGCGCGCAGCACCAGCCCGTAGCCCGCCGGCACGGTCAGCGAGCGGATGCGCCAGTCGCCAGCGCTCACCGTGCTGGCGCAAAGCCCGACCCGGATCTCGCCCGGCCCCGGCTCGGGCAGGGGGCGTTCGACGATCTCAAGATGCTCGGTCCCGCCATAGGCGCGGCAGATCACGGCGCGCATCGGCGCTTCTCCTCCAACTGCGGCCATGGGCGCGCCCGGCGCGCATGACATCCCCGCAACTAGCTGGCCCGCGCGCGACGCCTGCGTCAAGCGCCGACACCGTGGCGTGAGCGGGCGTGGCTGCGGCTTGACCATGACCGCGCGCCCCCCCAAGGTCCGCGCGCATTTGACAGGACTTCGCATGGCCAACCGCACCGCACCGTTTTCCGCCTTCGAGTGGATGATCGCCTGGCGCTACATCCGCGCCCGCCGCGCCGAGGGCGGGGTCAGCGTCATGACCTGGATCAGCCTCGTCGGGGTGACGCTCGCCGTCTTCGCGCTGATCGCGACATTGGCGGTGCGGGCGGGCTTCCGCGAGGAGTTCATCGACACGATCCTCGGCGCCAATGCCCATGTCACCGTCTACCAGGACAGTGTCATCCCCAATACCGACATCACCCGCCGGGTGATCGAGGATTACGACGGCCTGTCCGAGCGGCTGATGCAGATCGACGGCGTCACCCGCGCCGCGCCGGTGGTGCGTGGACAGGTGATGGCGAGCTTCGGCAATAGCAATGCCGGTGTCGAGGTCTACGGCCTCTCGGCGAAGGACCTGTCGAGCCTGCCGCGCATCGCCGATCCCGAAACCGGTGTCGGCGACATCGCCCGCTACGGGGAGGGGATCGCGCTGGGCTCGGGCGTGGCGCGCGAGCTGGGGGTCGGGATCGGCGACAAGGTCCGGCTGATCTCGCCCAACGGCGCGCAGACCCCGATGGGGCAGAGCCCCCGCGTCTCGGCCTATGAGGTCACCTACATCTTCACCGCCGGGCGCTACGACATCGACCGCACCCGGGCCTACCTGCCGCTGGCCGAGGCACAGCTGTTCTTCAACCGCGACAACGTGGTCGACGAGATCGAGGTGATGGTCGAGGACCCCGACAACGTGCAGGAGCTGTTGCCCGAGATCCTCGAGGCGGCGGGGCCGACCGCCTTCCTTTGGACCTGGCGCGACAGCGCGGGCGCTTTCCTGCGCGCGCTCACCGTCGAGGACAACGTGATGTTCGTGATCCTCTCCATCCTGGTGCTGATCGCGTCGATGAACATCATTTCGGGGCTGATCATGCTGGTGAAGAACAAGGGCCGCGACATCGGCATCCTGCGCACCATGGGCCTCACCGAGGGCTCGGTGCTGCGGGTGTTCTTCATCTGCGGCGCCGGGATCGGCACGCTGGGCACGATCCTCGGCGTGGTGCTCGGCTGCGCCTTCGCGATCTGGATCGACCCGATCTTCTCGGCGGTGAACTACTTCTCCGGCGGCGGCGTCTGGGACCCGTCGATCCGCGGCATCTACGCGCTGCCCGCCAAGCTGGAGCTGGGCGACGTGCTGTCGGCCGTGGCCCTGTCGCTGACCCTGTCCTGGGTCGTCACCCTCTTTCCCGCCCGCCGCGCGGCGCGGATGAACCCGGTCGAGGCGCTGCGCTATGAATGACCCGATCCTGAAGCTCACCGGCCTGACCAAGACCTACAACAAGGGCAAGCCCTCGGAGGTGCAGGTGCTGCGCGGCGCAGAGCTGTCGCTGCATCCGGGCGAGGTGGTGGCTCTCGTCGCGCCCTCGGGCGCGGGCAAGTCGACGCTGCTGCATATCGCCGGGCTGCTGGACACGCCCGATGCGGGGCATGTCGAGATCGCAGGCCAGGAGATGACCGCGCTCTCGGATCGCCGCCGCACCCAGGCCCGCCGCGCCGATGTCGGCTTCATTTACCAGTTCCACCACCTGCTACCCGAGTTCACGGCGCTCGAGAACATCGTGCTGCCGCAGCTGGCTGCCGGGGTCTCCCGCCGAGAGGCTGAGGAGCGGGCCCGCGCGTTGCTGGCACAGGTCGGGGTCGAGCAGCGCGCCGATCACCGCCCGGCGGCGCTGTCGGGCGGCGAGCAGCAGCGCGTGGCCTTCTGCCGGGCGCTGGCCAACGCACCGCGGCTCCTGCTGGCCGACGAGCCCACCGGCAACCTCGATCCCGACACGTCCGACAGGGTGTTCGACGCGCTGATGGCGCTGGTGCGGGGAACGGGTTTGTCGGCGCTGATCGCAACGCACAACCTTGAGCTGGCGAGCCGGATGGACCGGGTGGTCAGGATGGATCACGGGGTGGTGGCCTAGAGCTACCACCCCGTAGTTGCACCTCAACCGAGGCTTTCGCAGGCGATGCCATCACGGTCGCGATCTAGGCCGTGCGGATCGCCGGGGCCCGCCGCTTCATAGAATTGCTGTGCTTCCCTGTGCGTTGAGAAATCGGAGCAATTTCGATCTTCACCGTTCAAGGGAGCGAGCGGTGTGCTGGCAGGAGGAGCTGCTGTCTGGGTACGGTGACAGTGATAGGGCTGCGAACCGGCGTGGCACCCTTGGGCATTCAAACCGCCGCTGTGGGCAAATACTTGGCTCGGCAGTAAGGCTACGCCGAGCAAGCCAATAAATCTATTAATCAATCTTAACCCTCATTCGAAAAACGAGAGTGCGCGGGCAATAACGGGCGTCGTCTAGAAAATGTCTGACTCCGCTCTGAAATGAAGAGCCACTCCCGCAGACAATCTACGGGAGTGCTATGCGCAGTATCAATCGAGATTGTGGTTAGACGTCCAGCTCTTCCACGAAGCGGGCGTTCTCCTGGATGTACTGGAACCGCAACTCCGGCTTCTTGCCCATCAACCGCTCGACCAGATCCGCCGTCTCGCCCGGCTCCTCGTCGTTGATCGACACCCGGATCAGCTTGCGCGAGGCGGGATCCATGGTCGTCTCCTTGAGGTCCTTGGCGTCCATCTCGCCCAGACCCTTGAAGCGCTGCACGTCGATCTTGCCCTTGCCGCCGAGGCCCTTCTGCATCATCCGCTCCTTCTCCGCGTCGTCGGAGACGTAGAGACGCCTGGCGCCTTGGGTCAGCCGGTAGAGCGGAGGGCAGGCAAGGTAGAGGTGGCCGTGGTCGATCATCGGCCGCATCTGGCTGAAGAAGAAGGTCATCAAGAGCGCCGCGATATGCGCGCCGTCGACATCGGCGTCGGTCATGATGATGACCTTCTCGTAGCGAAGGTCGTCGACGTTGAACTTGGTGCCCAGGCCCACGCCCAGCGCCTGCGTCAGATCGTTGATTTCCTGGTTCGAGCCGAGCTTCGACGAGGCCGCGCCCAGCACGTTGAGGATCTTGCCCCGCAGCGGCAGCAGCGCCTGCGTCTTGCGGTCGCGCGCCATCTTGGCCGAACCGCCCGCGGAGTCACCCTCGACGATGAAGAGCTCGGTCCCCTCGCGCGCGTTGGTCGAGCAGTCGACCAGCTTGCCGGGAAGCCGCAGCTTCTTGGTGGCGGATTTGCGGGCCGTCTCCTTCTCCTGCTTGCGCCGCAGCCGTTCCTCGGCGCGCAGCACGAGGAAATCGAGGATCGCGCCTGCCGATTTGGTGTCGGAGGCCAGCCAGTTGTCGAAGTGGTCGCGCACCGAGTTCTCGACGAGGCGCTGCGCCTCGGTGGTGGCGAGGCGGTCCTTGGTCTGGCCCACAAATTCCGGCTCGCGGATGAAGCACGAGACCAGCGCGCAGCCGCCCGTGGTCAGGTCCTCGCGAGTGATCTGGCTGGCCTTCTTGTTGTTGACCAGCTCGCCATAGGCCCGGATGCCCTTGAGGATGGCGGCCCAGAAACCCGCCTCATGCGTGCCGCCCTCGGGCGTGGGCACCGTGTTGCAGTAGGACTGAGTGAAGCCATCGCGCGAGGGCGTCCAGTTCACCGCCCATTCGACCTTGCCGGGCACGTTGAACTTCTCGCGGAACTCGACCGTGCCGGCGAAGGGCTTGTCGGCATAGGTCGAGGATTTGCCGAGCGTCTCGGCGAGGTAGTCGGCAAGGCCGCCGGGGAAGTGGAAGGTCGCCTCGCGCGGCGTCTCGCCGTCGTCGATCTCGGTCTTCCAGCGGATCTCGACGCCCGAAAAGAGATAGGCCTTGGACCGCACCATCTTCAGCAGCCGCGCCGGCTTGAAACGGTGGTGGCCAAAGATATCCTCGTCGGCATGGAAGGTGACTGTGGTGCCGCGCCGGTTCGGGGCGGCGCCGATCTTGGCCACCGGCCCCTGCGGCACGCCGCGCGAGAAGCTCTGCTCGTAGAGCTCGCGGTTACGCGCGACCTGCACGACCATCGAATCCGACAGCGCGTTCACGACCGACGCGCCGACGCCATGCAGACCGCCGGAGGTCTGGTAGGCCTTGCCCGAGAACTTGCCGCCCGCGTGCAGCGTGCAAAGGATCACTTCCAGCGCGGATTTGCCGGGAAACTTGGGGTGCGGGTCGATCGGGATGCCGCGGCCGTTGTCGCGGATCACCACGGAGTAGTCGGCCAGAAGCTCGACCTCGATCCGGTTGGCGTGGCCCGCGACGGCCTCGTCCATGGAGTTGTCGAGCACCTCGGCGACGAGGTGGTGCAGCGCGCGCTCATCCGTGCCGCCGATATACATGCCGGGCCGCTTGCGGACCGGCTCCAGCCCCTCGAGGACTTCGATGGAAGAGGCGTCGTAGGCGGGCTCGGCGCCGGAGAGGAGATCGTCGGGCATGGGCACTGCTCTTGTTCTGGGGTGCCGGCCATATAACCCGGAGGTGGGGGCAGGGGCAACGCCATGCTTGGCGCGGGCGTTCTTATTTTGTGCCGGGTGCGGGGTCCGGGGCCGCGCGGGCGGCCCCGGCGCGGGTCACTCGCCCGCCACGCGGGTCTCGAAGCGCAGGCCCTTGGCGGTGCGGTTCGGGAAACCGGCCCAGTAGTTGTCGGCCGCGTTCGGCGTGCCGTCTTCGGCCCGGTCCCAGACCGCATCGCCGCTGTCCGGCACGAGGTCAAGATAGCTGGCCTTGGCCGCGTCGCCTTTGAGATGCAGGTCGAGGAAGGCGGTGACGAAGTGCTGGGTAACGTTGTTCATTCGCACCGTGTCCCAGACCGGATCGGCGTAATGGTCGAAGGGGGCGTAGCCCAGGCTCTCGGAAACGGTCCAGCTTTCTTCCGGCGCGGGCATCGGCGCGGCGGCGTTGTGGTTGGCGTCGTCGAAGGTCAGCAGGTGCCGCTCGGTGCCGGTGGTCTCCTCGAAGATCGAACGGATCGCGTCGTAGCCGGACACGTCATCCACCCCGCCCGCGATCAGCATCAGGGGCTTGTCGATGGCCGACAGCCCTTCGGCATCCCAGGCGTCGCGGTTGCGGCCCCAGGGCCCGATCGCCACCACCGCCTTGACCCGCGCGTCGGGCAGATCAGCCATGGTCTCGGCGCCGTGCGCGTTGATCTCCAGAAGACCCTGCGGCGGCGCGTAGCGCGAGGTACGGAAATCTTCGGTCAGCCCGGCGCCGGAGAAGATCAGCGCGCCGTAGCCGCCCATCGAGTAGCCGACGACCGCCGCCGTGTCGCCGTCGGTGATCGCGCCGATGCCGTCCTCCAGCTCGGCCATGCGCTCCAGCACGAAAGCCTGGTCGCGGGGGCGGTTCACCAGCGTCGAGCCGAAGGCCCCCATGTCGTCATAGGTCGAATCCGGGTGGTCGACCGAGGCCACGACATAGCCCTTGGTGGCGAGGTTCTCGGCGAGATGGCTCATCAGGAACCGGTTGCCGGGATAGCCGTGCGAGACGAGGACGAGCGGATATTCGCCCTCGGCGGCGGGGGCGGCGTCGCGCGCAGCACGGCCCGCAAGCTGCACCTCCGTCACGCCGTCGCGCAGCAGCGCCGTGTAGCTTCCGCCCGGCTCGGTGCCCTCGGCGGCCGGGTACCAGACCTCGACGGTGATCTCGCGGTCGTAGTCTTCGACGTCATCCTCGGTGGCGCGGGCCACGTCCGGCACGCTTTCGCGGGTGAAGGTCATGGTGGTGACGCCGACGACATGCGCGCCATGCGCGGCCAGTTCGGGAGCGTCGGGGCGGATGCGGTCGATCCGGTTTTCCGCCATCGCGGGCGCGGCCAGCAGCGCCGCCGAAGCGGCCAGCAGGAACTTGGTCATTCTCTCTCCTCCGGGTTGCGCCGGGATGGGGCCACACTATGACAAGCGGTACAAGACGCGAGGGAGGACACCATGCGCATCCTGTTCACCGGCGGCGCGGGCAAGGCCGGCCGCCATGCGATCCCCTATCTGCTGGAGCGCGGCCACCGCGTCACCAATCTGGATCTCGTGCCGCTCGATCATCCGGGCGTCGACAACCTGATCTGCGACCTCACCGATGCCGGGCAGGTCTTCAACGCGGCCCATGCCTATGCCGGCTTCGACGAACTCGAGCCGGGGACGGGCGTGCCGCGCTACGACGCGATCGTGCATTTCGCTGCCGTGCCGCGGATCCTGCTCAAGCCCGACAACGAGACCTACCGCGTCAACGTGATGAGCACCTACAACGTGCTGGACGCGGCGGCGAAGCTCGGCATCCGCAAGGTGATCTTCGCCTCGTCCGAGACGACCTACGGCGTCTGTTTCCACGATGGTGAGGTCAAGCCCGCCTACCTGCCGGTCGACGAGGAGCACCCGACCGTGCCGCAGGACAGCTACGCCATGTCCAAGGTCGTCAACGAGGCGACGGCGAAGAGCTTCCAGGCGCGCACCGGCTTCGACATCTACGGGCTGCGGATCAACAACGTGATCGAGCCGCATGAATACGCAGAGCAATTCCCGGCCTACATGGCCAACCCCGCGCTCAGGCGACGCAACATCTTCGCCTATATCGACGCGCGCGATCTGGGGCAGATGGTGGATCGCTGCCTCGCTACCGACGGGCTCGGCTACGAGGTGTTCAACGTCGCGAATGACGATCTGTCGGTCGGGTTGAGCAATGCGGAGGTCCGCGCGCAATTCTACGAGGGGGTCGAGCTGCGGCGCGAGATGGGGCTGCAGGAGAGCTTCTATTCCAACGAAAAGGCCAAGCGGATGCTGGGTTTTGCACCCGTGCATGGCTGGCGCGGGACGCTCGGGGGCTGAGCCCGCCCCGACGTCAGGGGTACAATCGCGAACTGGACGCGGGCGCGACGGGCGGCGTAGGAAATTTGCATGACGCAGGCAGTTATTTCCCCCGAGCAGCCCTTCGAAGCGCGGACCCGCGGCCAGCATGCGCGCAAGCTGTTCACGCTGGCGCTGCCGCTGATCGGCTCGAACCTCGCGCAGATGGCGATGAACGTCACCGACACGGTGATGCTGGGCTGGTACGACGTGACGGCCTTGGCGGCGGCGACGATCGCGACCTCGCTCTATTTCCTGCTCTATATCGTCGGCTCCGGCTTCGCCTGGGCGGTGATGCCGGTGGTCGCCGCGGCGGCCGAGGCCGGCGACAGCGTGCTGGTGCGGCGCGTGACCCGCATGGGGATCTGGATCGGCATAATCTATGCCGCGATCTTGGTGCCGCCGTTGATGTGGGCCGAGACGATGCTGCTGGCGCTGGGCCAGGAGCCCGAGGTGGCACGGGCCGGCGAAGCCTATCTGCGGATCGCGGCCTGGGCGATGGTGCCGGGCCTGGTGGCGATGGTCATGCGGTCCTTCCTGTCGGCGCTCGAACACACCTCGGTGCTGCTGTGGTCGACGCTCTTGATGGCGGTCTGCAACGCGGTGCTGAACTACGCCCTGATCTTCGGCAATTGGGGTGCGCCCGAGCTGGGCATTCAGGGCGCGGCGATCGCCTCGCTGTCGATGGCGATCCTGCAGGCGGTGATCCTCGTCGTCTATGCGCTGCGGCGGCTGCCGCAATATGACCTGATGCAGCGGATCTGGCGGCCCGATCTTGAGGTACTGGGCCGGGTGGTCCGGCTTGGCGTGCCGATCGGCCTGACCAGCCTCGCCGAGGGAGGACTCTTCGTCGCCACCGGCATCATGATCGGCTGGATCGGGGCAGTGCCGCTCGCCGCGCATGGCATCGCGCTGCAGATCACCTCGGTGGCCTTCATGGTCCAGGTCGGCCTGAGCCAGTCCGCCACCGTGCGCGCGGGTCGGGCGCTGGGCCGGCGCGACGAGACGGCGCTGCGGCTGATCGGCCAGTCCGGCATGGTGCTGTCGACCGTCTCGGCGGGGCTGGTCGGCCTGGTCTTCGTCTTGATCCCCGAAATCTTCGTCGCAGCTTTCGTCGATCCGGGCGATCCGGCGCGCGACGCGGTGGTCGCGACCGGCGTGACGCTGTTGATGCTGGCGGCGCTGTTCCAGGTGGTCGATGCGCTGCAGGTGATGGCGCTGGGGCTGCTGAGGGGCGTGCAGGATACCGGCGTGCCCATGGTGATGGCGGCGATCAGCTACTGGGTGATCGGCATGCCGGTGGGCTATCTGCTGGGCTTTCCGCTCGGTCTCGGCGCGGCGGGGGTCTGGCTCGGGCTGGTGACCGGGCTGGGGCTGGCGGCGGGGCTGCTGCTGTGGCGGTTCTGGTCTCGCTCGGCACGCATCATTGATCAGGAACCCTGACGCCGCCCGCTGGTTGACCGGCCATGTTCGATTTCATCACCAGTTGGATCGCCGCCGGCGGCGCCTTTGCCGTCGCCTTCCTGATGTTCCTCGAGAACGTCTTTCCCCCGATCCCCTCGGAGCTGGTGATGCCGCTCGCGGGCTACAACGCCGCCACCGGCGAGACGAACCCGATCCTGACGCTTCTGGGCGGCCTGATCGGAACAGTCGCGGGGGCGTGGCTCTGGTACGAGCTGGGCCGCAGGCTCGGCCGCGAGCGGCTGATGCGCTGGATCGACCGGCATGGGCGCTGGCTGACCCTGACGCGCGAAGACGTGGAGCGGGCGCTGGGTTGGTTCGACCGGCACGGGACGGCCGCGATCTTCTTCGGCCGGATGATCCCCACCGTGCGGACGTTGATCTCGGTGCCGGCCGGGCTGCAGCGCATGGGGCGGATCCGGTTCCTGCTCTACACGACCGCCGGATCGCTGGTCTGGGTCGGCGCTTTGTTCGGCGCGGGCTACCTGCTCGAGAGCCAGTACGAGCGGGTGCAGGGCTGGCTCAACCCGGTGACCAACGGCATCATCATGGTGATCGTCGCGCTCTATCTGTGGCGGGTGATCCGGGGCAAGGGCCGGCGCGACAGCTAGTCCTGTCGCCGCGCCGCCTCGACCCGGTCGGCCTTCTTGCGCACCAGGATCGTCCGCAGGTCGTGCATGGCCAGCAGCAGCGGCTCGGTCACGGCTTCCAGATCGGCCTCGCTGGCCTGGCTCTGCACCCATTGCGCAGTGAGGTTCATGTGGTCGATGGCGCGATGGATATCGTCGATCTGCCGGGCCGCGAGGATCGCGCGACGCTGTTCCAGCCAGGCTTCGGCCGCAGCCCGGTCCTCGGGAGCCATCTCGCGGTTGCCGGGGGCGCGGATCTCGCCGTTGCGGGTGTTGATCACCGCGATCTGCTCGAGGTCGACCCGGCGGTGCCGGGTCTCGTCGCCGATGCGGTACATGGTGCCGCCGGTCTCGCGCACCCTGAAATAATAGCCCGACAGGTCGGTCATCGCGTCTCTCCTCCTAGCGCAGCCCGTCGCAAAAGCGACGGATGCGGGCGCAGGCCTCCTCCAGCGCCGCATCCGACGTGGCATAGCTGACGCGGAAGTTGGGCGACAGTCCGAAGGCCGCGCCGAAGACGACGGCCACGCCTTCTTCTTCGAGTAGTGCCGTGGCAAAGGCCTCGTCATCGGCGATCACGGTGCCGCCGGCGCTGGTCCTGCCGATGCAGCCCGAGATGTCGGGGTAGACGTAGAAGGCCCCGTCCGGCACCGGACAGGTCACGCCCGGGCAGGCGTTCAGCGCCGCGACGACGAGATCGCGGCGGCGTTCGAACATGGCATTGTTGGCGGCGATGAAGTCCTGAGGGCCTTCCAGCGCCTCGACCGCGGCCCACTGGCTGATCGCACAGGGGTTCGAGGTCGATTGCGACTGCAGCTTGGCCATGGCGCGGATGAGCGGCTCGGGGCCCGCCGCATAGCCAATGCGCCAACCTGTCATCGCATAGGCCTTGGAAACGCCGTTGACCGTGAGCGTCCGGTCCTTGAGGCCCGGCTCGACCTGGGCGGGCGTGCAGAAGCGGAAATCGCCGAAGGCGAGGTGCTCGTACATGTCGTCGGTCATCACCCAGACATGGTCGTGGCGCATCAGCACCTCGGTGAGTGCCTTCAACTCGTCGCGCGAATAGCCCGCCCCGGTGGGGTTCGAGGGCGAGTTGAACATCAGCCACTTGGTGGCAGGGGTGATCGCGGCCTCCAGCGCCTCAGGCGTCAGCTTGAAGCCGTTATCGATGCCGCAGGCCACGGTGACGGGCGTGCCGCCTGCGAGCAGCACCATGTCGGGATAGCTGACCCAGTAGGGGGCGGGGATGATCACCTCATCGCCGGGGTTCAGCGTCGCCATCAGCGCGTTATATAGTACCTGCTTGCCACCCGTCCCGACGCTGACCTGTGCGGGGCTGTAGGCGAGACCGTTGTCGCGCTCGAACTTGGCGCAGATCGCGCGCTTCAATTCGGGGATGCCGTCAACCGCGGTGTAGCGTGTCTTGCCCTCCGCGATGGCGCGGCGCCCGGCCTCGGCGATGTTGGCCGGGGTGTCGAAATCCGGCTCGCCCGCCGAGAGACCGATGATGTCGCGGCCTTGCGCCTTCAGCTCGGCCGCCTTGTTGGTCATGGCGATGGTGGGGGAGGGCTTCACCCGCGAGAGGGTGTCGGAAAGAAACGGCATGACGGTCTCCGGGATGTCGCTGGCTGCGCGGGACGGGTCGCGCCCGTTCTTTCAACGGCGCCCCGCCCATGTCATATGGCTGGGACGGGCCGCCATCAAGCGGCCGCCGGGCAGGAGGGATGCGATGCAGGACGAAGGCTATTACAGCGAGGCGGCCGCCACCTTCGGTGACAGGCTCGCGGGTGCGCGCGAAGCGGCGGGGCTGAGCCAGACGGCGCTGGCGACGCGGATCGGCGTCGAGACCGCGACGCTCCAGGCCTGGGAAGACGACATGGACGAGCCGCGCGCCAACCGGCTGCAGATGCTGGCGGGGATGCTCAACGTGTCGCTGAGCTGGCTGCTCACCGGGCGTGGCGACGGCCCGGAAGCACCGGCCGAAGGCACACCCCCGGCGCTGGGCGAGATCCTGTCCGAGATGCGGGTGCTGCGCGCCGAGATGCTGCAGGCGGCCGAACGCATGGCGACCCTGGAGAAGCGGCTGAAGCGGACCGCGGAGGCGGCCTCGTGAGCGGGCTGCCGATCGAGCCCGCGGCGCCCATCGACGAGCCGCGCGACACTCGCGAGCGGCGGCTCGCGATGCGGTCAATGCGGCGCGGGATCAAGGAGATGGACCTGATCCTGCAGGACTTTGCCACGCGTCGGCTGGCAGAGATGAGCGATGCGGAACTGGCCCTCTACGACCGGCTTCTGTCCGAGAACGACCACGACATTTATGCCTGGATCGCCGGCACGCAGCCGGTGCCCGACACCTACGCGGCGCTGGTGGCCGAGATCGCCCAAGGCGCGCGCGGCGTGACCCGGCCGCGATGAAGCGTCCCGCCGTTTAACCGTTTATTCGTCATTCTTCTGCATTTCTGCCTACGGGCGGGCAGAATGGAGAAGTGACGATGAGCGTGCATTCCACCCTCGAGCCGACGCTGCGCGGTGCCCGCGACACGGCTTTCATGGCGAGCTATCTCGACAGCCTGACCTTGGTGGAACGGCTGCACCGGCTGCTGCTCGACGTCATCAAGGATGAGTTCGAGCGCGTCGGCGTGATCGAGATCAACGCGGTTCAGGCGCTCCTGCTGTTCAACGTGGGCGACAACGAGGTGACGGCCGGCGAACTGAAGTCGCGCGGCTACTACCAGGGCAGCAACGTCAGCTACAATCTCAAGAAGCTGGTCGAGGCGGGCTACATGCATCACCAGCGATGCCACGTCGATCGCCGCTCGGTCCGGGTGCGTCTGACCGAAAAGGGCAGCCGCATCCGAGATATCGTCGACAAGCTGTTCGCGAGCCACGCCGCGGGCATGCTGTCACGCGGCGTGCTCGACCAGTCGGGCATCGACGACATCACCATGTCGCTGCGGCGGATCGAGCGCTACTGGAGCGATCAGATCCGCTACATCTACTGACCCCCACGGGGGCGGGGCCTCACCAGTGGCCGGTGTTTTCCATGCTGGCCCAGGGCTCCTTGGTGGGCAGAGCCTCGCCCGCTTGCAGCAGCTCGATCGAGATATTGTCGGGCGAGCGGACGAAGGCCATGTGCCCATCGCGCGGCGGCCGGTTGATGATGACACCGTTGGCCTGCAGATGCGCGCAGGTCGCGTAGATGTCGTCGACCTCGTAGGCGAGATGGCCGAAATGCCGGCTGTCCGAGGGCAGGCCCTCGTCGCCATCCCAGTTCCAGGTCAGCTCAATTGGGCAGTCCTCCTGCCCCGGGGGGGCCATGAAGACCAGCGTGAAGCGCCCGCCCTCGCTCTCCTTGCGGCGGGTTTCGCGCAGGCCGAGCAGTTCATAGAAGGCCATGCTCTTCTCGAGATCCTTCACCCGGACCATGGTGTGCAGGTATTTCAACGCCATTCCGGCTCTCCGCTGTCTGGTTGCGCGGCTGAACCTAGCAGGCTGGGAGCCGGGGGCCAGTACCCGGATCAGAAGGAGGAGCGCAGGCCCAGCTCGAGCGTCAGTGCCTGCTCCTCGAAAAGCGGCACGCTCGACCAACTGCGCCGGGCAGTAAGCCCGAGCTCGGGGTAGAAGCCCCAGCGCGCGGTCCGGGGCAGGCCGACGCGAAGCTCGGCCTGCAACTCCCGATCCTGACGGCCACGCAGATCGTAGCGCGTGGCGGCGTAGTCGCGCCATTGCGCCTCGACCCCCATGCCGATCCGTGCCGGTCCCACCGGGCGTGCCAGATCATGGTCGAGGCTCAGCGTCACGGCATCATGCGACAGATCCGGGCGCTCCCCCGGCACGTGCCGCAGCCCGAGCGACATCCGCAGGCGGTCGCCCCCGGCCAGCTCGCTCGAAAAGCCGAGCTGCCCCACCGGTGCCCACCAGTCCGCGTCGAGGTCGTGGCGATAGCTGTATTCCCCTGCGAGGCTGACCTCCACGATGGCCCTCTGCGTCCGCGCGAGCGGCCGGGCGACGCCGAGGCGCAGGGTGTCGACCAAGGGATCGCCGCCATACCAGTGCCGCGCAACCTCGGCCGAGAGGTCGATCGGCGCCTCGGCGGCGATCCGTTGATTGGCCGCCGCCCTCAGCGTGGCCCGCGCGTAATCCGCGCCCTTCGCCTCCGGCGCCTGTCGCCGTGCCGACGCGCTCAGCCGGGGCAGGCGCGCCTCGGCGGCAAGGTCGATCCAGGCCGGGCCGGGCAGGGCGGGGTTCGCAATCGACCGACGGATGCCAAAGCGGGCGTCGAACATGGTGCCGGAGAGTGCCTTCGCATCGCCGGTCAGTTCGAACACGAAGGGCAGGCCGGGCAGGCGCAGCTCCTCGGCGCGGCTGCCGCCATTGACGTTCGAGGAGGGGGCGACGCCGAAACCCAGCCGGAACGCCAGCGGATTGCGCGCAGTCACCGCGCGGTAGTCGCGGGCGAGGCCCTCCATGGCGGCCGCGTCCGGCGCGTCGGAGCTGGCGCGGCGCAGCCAGAACTGCGCTTGGGTGAAGCGCCCCCGGCGCATCTGCGCATGGGTGGCGAGCCGGGCCGCGCGGAACCGGGCCGGTCCCTCGACCAGCCGATGCGCCCGCCCGGCATAATCGGCGGCCATCGGCCAGTCGCCGGTCAGCGTCGCGGCCTCGGCCGCCAGCATCAACGCGGTCGGATCGTTCGGATCACGCAGCAGCAGCGCGCGGCTCAGCTCGAGCGCAGCAGGTGCATTCTCGGCGGCCAGCGCGCCGGCCGCGAGGCGGCGCATCGCGTCGGGGCCGATCTCGACCGGCGCGGCCGCGGCGCCCGTGGCCAGGCCAAGCGCAAGGGCAAGCCCGAAAGCCAGGCGTCGGATCATCGGTAGACGATGAAGCCGCCGGTCTCGCGCACCTTGATCCTGCCCTCGTAGCGCGGATCGGTGCTGTCGATCACGACGATGCCGACGATCTCCTGCGCCTCGCCGCCGATGATCCCCATGAACGTGCCTTCCTCGAAGACCTCGGTCCCGCCATCCTCGAGGCCACGCGTACTCGATGCCGTGCCGGAGATCTCGCCATTGCTCTGCACCACGCCGGGGCCGACGTCGAAGGTCAGCGGCGGCGCGACCAGCGCCTCGTCGTTGAGCGGGTCGTTCGGCCCGAGCACCGCAAGCTCGCGGCCGGCGGAATTGAAGATCCGGCGGTTGTAGACCACCCCGCGCAGCCCGTCATCCTCGGTGAAATCCTCGAAATCCACAGCGATCTCCACGTCGCCGGAGCTGTATTCCAGCCCGGTCCCGCCGTCGAAGACCCGGATCCCGGCATAGTCGCCGCTGAACACGGCCTGGCCGTCCTTGGGGATCTCGACGCCACCGTTGCGCTCGTAGAGGAACCCGCCGAAGCCATAGCCGCGATAATCTCCGGTGCGGATGATGGCAAAGCGCGAGCGCGGCTGCAGCCGACCGTCGACACGGGTGGTGTCGCGGCTCTCGCCATAGATGGCGCGGTAGTCGAACTGCCGTATCCGGGCTCCGGTCTCGGGGTCGAGCACCACCGAATCGTCGCCGAAGCTGCCGACGCTGTCATAGAGCGCAAAGCCGTTCAGGCTGCCGAAGCGGGCTTGCCGCTCATAGGGGCGGTCGCCGTCGAAGGGGATGTTGTCGACGCTGAAGCTGTCGCTGGCGGCGTCGTATTGCACGGACGTGACAAAGCCGCCGCCATCCGCGTCGCGCTCTTCGCTGCGCCGGATCGAGTCGCCCGGACCTTCCCCGCTGTCCTCCTCCGTCGTCTCCTCCTCGTCGGGGAACACGAAGGGCTGGCCGTCGCCACAGGCGGCCAGAAGGAGCAGGGCTGCGGCGGAAAGGGGTCGGAACATCGGGGGCCTCGGCCTCGGGGGATGACGCGACCATTCCCGGGCGGGGTGGCGGGTGTCAACGCGGGGTGGAACGGCACCGGGCGATTGTTCCAATCCGGCCACGCGGCTATGCAGGCCCCAGACCCGGATCAAGGAGACCAACCCATGCCGCTGACGCCCGAGCAGGAAGCCGAGATCGAGGATCTTCGCGCCACCCCCCGACAGACGCTGCGCGCCGTCTCCGAAGGCGCCGAAAAGCATCTCTACAAGGCCCACCCGGTGCTCGACCACGGCTTCGTGCGGATGATCGACTACATGGGCGACGACGCGGCGATCTGCCAGGCGGCGCGGGTGAGCTACGGGCGCGGCACCAAGTCGGTCCAGAACGACGAGGGGCTGATCCGCTACCTGATGCGGCACTGGCACTCGACGCCGTTCGAGATGTGCGAGCTGAAGCTGCACGTGAAGCTCCCCGTTTTCGTCGCGCGCCAGTGGATCCGCCACCGCACCGCCAACGTCAACGAATACTCCGCCCGCTACTCGATCCTCGACCGGGAGTTCTACATCCCCCGCGCTGAAGACCTCGCCGCGCAATCGGCGCAGAACAACCAGGGCCGGGGCGACGTGCTGGGGCCGGAGGAATCGGCCCGCGTGCTCGACTGGCTGCGCGAGGACGCACACCGCGCCTATGATCACTACGAGCAGATGATCTCTGATGACGGCCAGCAGGGCCTCGCACGCGAACTGGCGCGGATGAACCTGCCCGCCAACATCTACACGCAGTGGTACTGGAAGGTGGACCTGCACAACCTGTTCCACTTCCTGCGCCTGCGCGCCGACAGCCATGCGCAATACGAGATCCGGGTCTATGCGGACGCGATTTGCGAGATGGTCAAGGACTGGGTGCCCGCCGCCTACCGCGCCTTCGAGGAATATCGCCTTGGCGGCGTGACTCTTTCAGCCTCAGGTGTAGAGTGCCTGCGCCGGATGCTCGCTGGGGAGGAAGTGACCCAGGAGACGTCCGGGATGAGCGCCAGAGAGTGGCGAGAGTTCAGGGAAAAATTGAGTTAGAAAATGCCAAATAATAGAACTTTAATGGCGCTGATGGCTAGGGGGGTGCCAAACCATTTGGCTGAAAACCTGATCGAGTCGGGATATACTGTTGGCTCACTTTCGAAGCTGCCAAAGTCAAAACTAGAAAATTTGGGATTGGTGGGTTCCATGGCGGAAAGATTGAAGGGTGAAACTCGCCCTCCCGTCCCGCCGAAGAACCTAATCTCAGTTCTTTTTAAGAACAGGTGGTGCTGTTGTGTGTGTCGGGACTCGAACAAATCTATAACTGTCCACCACATTAATGAGTGGCATGAAAGTAGAGACCATAGTGAAGCAAACCTCGCGGTTCTTTGCCTAGATCACCATGATGAAGCCCATACGACGAGGCTATTGTCGCGAAGCCTGACGAGCGAACGGATAGCTAGCTTCAAAAAGGAATGGGAGGCTAAGGTTACTCAGCTAGATACTGAGGAAATAAGAAGGGCTGCTTCGTTTAATGATGCCATGTGGCTATATTTTAACAGAAGAAGAATATTTGATATCATTGGTGAAGATCTGGATCTGGTAAAGCAGCAGAAGGCGTTTGTTCACTGTCAAAGGCTTGGGCTAATCAGTGACGATGGCGTTCCAGATCTCGCCAAATGCGAGCGAGAGAATTACGCATATTCTTTTGGCCGCGGAAGCGACTTAAGTGGTTACATGGGGATGCTGATCGATTACATTCTCTGCACATACGGCGCCATAAATATTTCGGATCACTTCGACTCGGATTTACCGGGGATGGGTTTGATCGAAGGTCAGTTAGTCTTCGTGCAGGGTCGCCACCAGTTTAAGAGTCATAAGGGCTCTCCTGATAGAGGGGTCGGGCAGCTTAAGTATGGGACTAGGAAGGCTAACAATATCACACTTCGCTATAGCTTTGACGCCTGGGAGGCAAGTTCTTCCTCGGCTTGGGCTTGCTGGCTCCGTGGAACTCAAAATGTAGGCTCCTTAGTGCAAATCAAGAATATTGTGAAGGATGGGCGTGCAGTGAAAATTGACGCCACGTGCCTTGCAATTTGTTGGGGTGCGAACGGTCTTAAAACAAGAGATTACAGCAATTTTTACCAGTGACTATATCTTCCGCAAATTCCCCGCCATCTCCCTGCCATCCCGGCCCTCGATCAGCTCGAACTCTACCGGCTCGTCATCGGCGAGGCCGGTGAGGCCGGAGCGCTCCACCGCCGAGATGTGGACGAAGATGTCCTTGCCGCCATCCTCCGGCGCGATGAAGCCGTATCCCTTGGTGGTGTTGAACCATTTCACGGTGCCCTTCGGCATGGCACGCTCTCCCGTATCTTGATCACACACCGCACGCCTTGCGGTTGCCAAGGACATTAGGGCGCGCCACTGAAAGGCAAATCACAACTGGAGGCAAAGATGCGGGTTCTGGGGCTGAAGAACTGCGACAAGACGCGCGCCGCGATGAAGGCGCTGAAAGAGCAGGGGCACGACCCCGTTCTGGTCGATATCCGGGCCGAGCCGCTGGGCGCGGAGGAGCGCGCGGCGATCGTCGCCACCTTCGGCGACAAGGCGATCAACCGGTCCTCGACCACGTGGCGCGGGCTTTCGGAGGACGAAAAAGCCCGGCCGGTGGCCGGGCTTCTGGAGGATCACCCGGCGCTGTTGAAGCGCCCGGTGATCGAAGTGGGCGGCAGCTACCGCCAGGGGCTCTAGCCTCAGGCGTCGCGGCGCAGGTCCGGGGGCGTCGCCTCGTCGCGGAGCCGCGCCAGCACCTCGTCCAAGCTGAGCACCTCGGAGCGGTTCTCGCCGAGGCGGCGCAGGCTGACGGTGCGCTCCTCGACCTCGCGGCCGCCGATGGCGAGGATCACCGGCACCTTGCCGACCGAGTGCTCGCGCACCTTGTAGTTGATCTTCTCGTTGCGGGTGTCAGCCTCGGCGCGGATGCCCGCCTTTCTCAGCGCGGCGACCACCTCGTGGACGTAGTCGTCGGCATCCGAAACGATCGAGGCCACCACGACCTGACGCGGCGCCAGCCAGAGCGGCAGGCGACCGGCGTGGTTCTCGATCAGGATGCCGAGGAAGCGCTCGAACGAGCCGAGGATCGCGCGGTGCAGCATTACGGGCCGCGCCTTGTCGCCCTTCTCGTTGACGAACTCCGCATCCAGCCGGTCGGGCAGGTTGAAGTCGGCCTGAAAGGTGCCGCACTGCCACTCGCGTCCGATCGCGTCCGTCAATTTGAAGTCGAGCTTGGGGCCGTAGAACGCGCCTTCGCCCGGATCGATGGTGTAGTCGGCCCCGGCCTTCTGGATCGCCTTCTCCAGCGCGGTCTCGGCCTTGTCCCAAATCTCGTCCGAACCCACCCGGGTCTCGGGCCGGGTCGAGAGCTTGATGTCGAACTTCTCGAAGCCGAGGTCGTGGTAGACCGAGGCAAGGAGCGCGATGAAGTCCGCGCATTCCTGCTCGAGCTGGTCCTCGGTGCAGAAGATATGCGCGTCGTCCTGCACGAAGCCGCGCACCCGCATCAGACCATGCATGGAGCCCGAGGATTCGTAGCGATGGCAGGAGCCGAACTCCGCGAGCCGCAGCGGCAGGTCGCGGTAGGATTTGAGGCCCTGGTTATACACCTGCACATGGCAGGGGCAGTTCATCGGCTTGAGCGCGTTGGTGCGCTTTTCCTTTGCGCCTTCCTCGTCCACCTCGACGATGAACATGTTCTCGCGATAGGCCTCCCAGTGGCCCGAACGCTCCCACAGCACGCGGTCGACGACTTGCGGGGTGCGGATCTCGCGGTAGCCGGCGGCGTTCTGGCGGCGGCGCATGTAGTCTTCGAGCGCGCGGTAGACGGTCCAGCCGTTCGGGTGCCAGAACACCATGCCCGGCGCTTCTTCCTGCAGGTGATACAGATCCATCTCGCGGCCCAGCTTGCGGTGGTCGCGCTTGGCGGCCTCCTCCAGCATGGTCAGATGCGCCTTGAGCTCATCGCGGTTGCGGAAGCCCACGCCCGAGATCCGCTGCAGCTGCGGGCGGCTCACGTCGCCGAACCAGTAGGCGCCGGAGACGCCCATCAGCTTGAAGGCGTCGGCCGGGAGCTGGCCCAGATGCTGCAGATGCGGACCGCGGCAGAGATCCTGCCAGTCGCCATGCCAGTACATCCGGATCGGCGCGTCCTCGGGGATGCGGTCGAGCAGCTCGATCTTGAAGGTCTCGCCGCGCTCCTGGTAATAGGCGCGCGCCTGCGCCCGGTCCCACACCTCGTTGCGGATCGGCTCGGACTTGGCGATGATTTCCTTCATCTTTTTCTCGATCGCGCCGAGATCTTCGGGGGTGAAGGGCTCGGAGCGGTCGAAGTCGTAGAACCAGCCATGCTCGGTCACCGGGCCGATGGTGACCTTCACATCGGGCCAGATCTCCTGCACGGCGCGCGCCATCACGTGGGCGAAGGCGTGGCGGATCAGCTCCAGCGACGGCTCGGCGTCCTTGGTGGAGTGGATCGCGATCTTGCTGTCATGCTGGATCGGCCAGCTCAGGTCCCAGTGATCGCCGTTCACGTCGGCGGAAATGGCCTTCTTGGCGAGGCTGGGCGAGATCGACTGCGCCACTTCGGCAGGGGTGACGCCAGCGGGATACTCGCGGCTGTTGCCATCGGGGAAGGTGAGGGAGATCTGGGCCATCTGCGGCCTCCTCGTCGGTTTGGCGCCCACGGAACGCCCGGTTGCGGGTTATGTGTGTCGGGGCTTGATGATCGGGTGGGGCCGGGCTGTCAAGCGCGGGGCTTGCCATCGTGGCCCAGCGCTTCGATGCTGCGCGCCGACCAAGAACGGAGAGGATCATGCCCGATTTCACCAGCCCGCAGGGCCGCCGCATCGCCTATGATCTCACCCACGGGACGGGGCCGGGCGTGGTATTCCTGGGGGGCTTTCGCTCCGACAAGGAGGGGACCAAGGCGCTCTATCTCGAGGACTGGGCGAAGCGGGAAGGCCGCGCCTTCCTGCGTTTCGACTATTCCGGCCATGGCAGCAGCGGCGGCCGCTTCGAGGAAGGCGCGATCGGCGACTGGGCCGAGGACGCGGCGGCGGCGCTGGAGCTGACCGACGGGCCGCAGATCCTCGTCGGCTCCTCGATGGGCGGTTGGATCTCGCTGTTGCTGGCGCGCGCCATGCCCGCGAAGGTGGCGGGTCTCGTGACCATTGCCGCCGCCCCTGACTTCACCGAGGACGGGTTCTGGGCGGAGATGACGGAGGAGATGCGCGCCGCTCTCGCGGCCGAGGGCCATCTCGATTACCCGTCCGATTATGGCGAGCCGCTGCGGATCACCCGTCGCCTGATCGAGGAGGGGCGCAAGCAGCTGGTGCTGCGCACGCCGCTGAAGCTGCCCTTTCCGGTGCGCTTCCTGCAGGGCACGGCGGATGAGGACGTGTCGGTTTCCACCGCGCTGCGGCTTTTGGAACATGCGGAAGGGCCGGATATGCGGCTGACGCTGGTCGACGGGGCCGATCACCGTTTCTCGACGCCCGATTGCCTCGAGCTGATCGAAACCAGCGTCGCGGAGGTGTCGGCCCGGCTCTAACGCCGCACGTGGCGGGCGCGGCGGGCGATGGGGCGGGCGAGCTTGTCGAAGCCCAGCGCGCCCAACAGCACGCCGACCCAGCCCCAGAGCGCGGCCACGGTCAACAGGCCCATGAACAGCAGCACGCCCAGGGTGGCGAGAAAGGCAGAGGTGTAGTCCGGGGCGGGTGGGCGCATGGCGACCTCCTTTGCCCGGCGAGACCTAGCTCGCGGCGCGTGCCGCTTCCAGCGCGGCCGGTAACGCCTGCGCGAGGGCGTCGAGATCGGCCTCGCTGCCGGCGCTGATGCGGATGCAGCGGTCAAGCGGTGCGACGCCGGGCATCCGTACGAAGACGTCGCGGGCCGCCAGCTCCTGCATCACCCGGCGCGCCAACGCGCCGTCGCCGCCGCAATCGATCGCCACGAAATTGGTCGAGGAGGGCAGCGGCACCAGACCGGCATCATGCGCGATGGCGGCGATCCGGGCCCGCGCGGCGGCGACCTGGGTCACCACATGCGTCAGGTGATCGCCATCGCCCAAGGCCGCGACCGCCGCAACCTGCGACAGGCGGCCGAGGCCGAAATGATTGCGCACGCGGTCGAAGGCCGCGATCAGCGGCGCGGGGCCGATCGCGTAACCCACCCGCGCGCCCGCAAGGCCGTAGGCCTTGGAAAAGGTGCGCAGCCGGATCACCCGGGAATCGGCGGGGTCGATCTCGGGCAGCTCCTCCGCGGGGGCGAACTCGGCATAAGCCTCGTCGAGTACTAGCAACGCGTCGGCGGGCAGGGTCTCGATCATCTGGCGGATCGCCTCCGCGCCATGCATCCCGCCCATCGGGTTGTCCGGGTTGGCGATGTAGACCAGCTTGGCCCCGGTCCAATCGGCCCGGTCGATCAGGCCGCGCGCGTCGACCCGGTCATCGGCATAGGGCACCCGTTCGATCCGGCCGCCGAAGCCTTCGACGTGGAAGTCGAAGGTCGGGTAGCCGCCCTCGGAGGTCACGACCCAGTCGCCGGGGCCGACGGTCAACCGCACCAGCAGCCCGAGCAGGCCATCGATGCCCTCGCCGACGCGAACATGTTTCGGGTCGACGCCATGATGCGCGGCGATCGCCTGCCGCAGCTCATGCGCCTCGGGGTCGCCATACATCCAGACGTCCGGGGCCGCTTCGCGGATCGCCTCGAGCACGCGCGGGCTGGGGCCGAAGACGTTCTCATTGGCGCCGAGACGGGCGCGGAAGGCACGGCCGCGGCGGCGTTCCTGCGTTTCCGGGCCGACGAAGGGAACGACGTCGGGAAGGGCTGCGGCGAGCGGGGTGAGGCGTGGATCGGTCATGTCGGGAAGCATGCCGCGCGGCGATAACCATCACAAGCATCAAACACTTGCATGGTGGGTTCGGCTCGCCTAGCGTGCAGTGACAACTTTAAGGCGATTTTTATTTTTTATGAGACGAATGCTTAAAGCCTTTCGCGCCGGGCTCGATGCCCCGGGGAGCGACGAACGCTCAGCCTTCGACTATGTCTGGCTGATCCTTTTGGGGACGGGCAGCTTCGTCGTCGTCGCCCTGCTGTTCCGTATCCTGTTCATGGACTCGTTCTGACGGGCGGCGGCCCGACTACCGGACCGCCGCTCTTTACTCACGCGATTTCGGCCAACCGCTCCAGCGCAGCGGCGAGCTGCGCCGCCTCGGCCTCGCGCGCGGCGAGGTTGTCGCGGGTTTCCTCGACCACGTCCTCCGGGGCACTGGCGGCGAATTTCGGGTTGTTCAGACGGCCCTTCAGCCCGCCGATCTCCTTGGCCAGCTTGCCCGCCACCTTCTCGAGCCGGGCCTTCTCGGCCGCGACGTCGATGATGTCGGCCAGCGGCAGCGCCAGGGTCGCGCCGCTCAGGGGAACGCTGATCGCGCCCTTGGGGGCCTCGGTCGCCTCGGTCAGGCTGTCGATTCGCGCAAGCCGCGAGATCATCGCGGCGTTGCGGTCCCACGCCTTGCGAACGGCCTCGTCGGCGTTCACCAGCACCACCGGCACCTGCAGCCCGGCCGGCACGTTCATCTGCGCCCGGGCCGAGCGCACGCCCTCGACCATGGCGATGGCGATGCCCATTTCGGCTTCGGCCTCGGGGTCCGCGAGCTCGGCGGTGCCGTATTCGGGCCATTCAGCATGGACCAGCATGGTGTCGCGCTTGGCGGTGTTGCCCCACAGCTCTTCGGTGATGAAGGGCATGATCGGGTGCAGCAGGATCATGCACTGGTCGAGCACCCAGGCCATCACCGCCTGCGTCTCGGCCTTGGCCGCGTTGTCATCACCCTGCAGCAGCGGCTTGGAGAACTCGACATACCAGTCGCAGACTTTGCCCCATACGAAGGCATAGAGCCCGTTCGCGGCGTCGTTGAAGCGATATGCCGCGAGCGCCGCGTCGGTCTCCTCGCGGATCTTCGCGGTTTCGGCGACGATCCAGCGGTTGACGGTTGCGGTTGCCTTGGGCGGCACCGCCGGCGCGGCGTGGCGCTCGGGCGCCAGCGCGCCGTTCATCTCCGCAAAGCGGCAGGCGTTCCACAGCTTGGTGGTGAAGTTGCGGTAGCCTTGGATGCGCTGCGTCGAGAGTTTCAGGTCGCGGCCCATCGCCGCCATCGCGGTGAGGGTGAAGCGCACCGCGTCGGCGCCGAACTCGTCGATCAGGTCGAGCGGGTCCATGACGTTGCCCAGCGACTTCGACATCTTCTTGCCCTTCTCGTCGCGGACGAGGGCATGGACATAAACGGTGTCGAAGGGCTTCTGACCGACCACGGCGTATTGCATCATCATCATCCGGGCGACCCAGAAGAAGATGATGTCAAAGCCGGTGACCAGCGTGTTGGTGGGGAAGTATTTCTCCAGCTCCGGCGTCTGCTCGGGCCAGCCCAGCGTGCCGATCGGCCAGAGACCCGACGAGAACCACGTGTCGAGCACGTCGGGGTCGCGCCAGACCGGGATCGCGGTCGGGGCTTGGGGGCTGCGGATCGCGCCCTCGTCGGTGGTATTGCCGATCGCGGCCTCGAACAGCGCCAGCGCCTCCTGCCGATCCTCGACGAAGCGGATCTCGTCATGGCCGTAGTAAGCGGCCATCTTGGCGAGCGCCTCCTCGCGGGTGGCGGCGCAGAACGGGGTCCAGTCGGCTTCGAGATCGACATGGCCATCGGTCAGCGTCGGCCCGTACCACACCGGGATCTGGTGGCCCCACCAGAGCTGGCGCGAGATACACCAAGGCTCGATGTTCTCGAGCCAGTGGAAATAGACCTTGGCGTCGCGCTCGGGCAGGATCTTCGTCTCGCCAGACCGCACCGCGTCGAGCGCCGGGCCGACTATCTTCGAGGTGTCGACGAACCATTGGTCGGTCAGCATCGGCTCGATCACCACCTTGGAGCGGTCGCCGAAGGGCTGCATGATCGGCTTGTGCTCGACCAGCGGCACCAGCCGGGTCTCGGGCGGGGTACCGCCTTCCTCGGCGGCCTCGCGCTTGGCAGCCTTGGGGCCGAGGCGTGGGTCCCATTCGGGCACCATCACGGCGAGGCCCTGCTCGGTGATGTCGGCGATCACCCGCTCGCGCGCCTCGAAGCGGTCGAGGCCGCGATACTCGTCCGGGACCAGGTTGAGGGCGTCGGCCTCCATGACCGAGATCTCGGCGCCACGCGCCACTTCCTGCGCGCGGGCGGCGGCCTCGGCATAGGGGGCGCCGTCAGCGCGCATCGCGCCCTTGGTGTCCATCAACCGGTACATCGGGATGCCGCCGCGCTTGGCGACCTCGTAGTCGTTGAAGTCGTGCGCGCCGGTGATCTTCACCGCGCCCGAGCCGAAATCCATCTCCGGATATTCGTCGGTAATGATCGGGATCAGGCGGCGATGTTCCTTGGGTCCGACCGGGATCTCGCAGAGCTTGCCGACGATCGGTGCATAGCGCGAGTCATCGGGGTGCACCGCGACCGCGCCGTCGCCGAGCATCGTCTCGGGGCGCGTGGTGGCGATGGCGATGTAGTCGCGCTCCTCCTCGAAGACGACGTTACCGTCCTCGTCGCGCTCGACATAGGTATAGGTCTCGCCGCCGGCCAGCGGGTACTTGAAGTGCCACATGTTGCCGGGCTGCTCGATGTTCTCGACCTCGAGATCCGAGATCGCCGTCTCGAAATGCGGGTCCCAGTTCACCAGCCGCTTGCCGCGATAGATCAGCCCCTTGTCGTACATGTCGACAAAGACCTTGATCACCGCGTCGTGGAAGTTGCCCTGCTCGCCCTCGGGCGCGCCCGGCGCGCCGGACATGGTGAAGGCGTTGCGCTCCCAGTCGCAGGAGGCGCCGAGCCGCTTGAGCTGGTCGATGATGGTGCCGCCGGACTGCGCCTTCCACTCCCAGACCTTCTCTAGGAACTTCTCGCGGCCCATCTCGCGGCGGCTCTCATTGCCCGCCTTGGCCATCTCGCGCTCCACGACCATCTGCGTGGCGATGCCCGCATGGTCCTGCCCGGGCTGCCAGAGCGTGTCGAAGCCGCGCATCCGGTGCCAGCGCGCGAGGATGTCCTGCAGCGTGTTGTTGAAGGCGTGGCCCATGTGCAGCGAGCCGGTGACATTGGGCGGCGGGATCATCATCGAGAAGGTCTCGCTGCGGCGCGCGCCGGCGCCGGCGCGGAACGCGCCCGCCTTTTCCCACGCCGCGTAGAGCCGGGCCTCGGCCTCGGCCGCGTCGAATGTCTTTTCCATCGCCATGTCCCGGGCTCCTCGTGCAGATCGGCCTTGTCTGTAGCGCGCGGGGGAGGGGAGGAAAAGGGATCAGCCCCGGTCGATCCGGGTGGAAAGATGGATGAGCGCCTCGGTCGCCTTCACCCCGTCCAGCGCACCGATCCGGTCGAGCGCCGCGTCGAGCGCCTCCGTCGTCGCCGCGCGCAGCCGACAGGCGAGGTCGAAGCGCCCGGAGGTGGTGTGCACGGTCTCGACCTCGGGCAGACGCTTGAGCCCGGCCAGCACGGCGGCCTGCCGCACCGGCACCATCTGCACAAGCACCGTGGCGCAGATCCCGCCGCGCGCCCGTTCCGCCAGCCGGACGGTGTAGCCGGCGATCAGGCCCGCGCGTTCGAGCCGGTCGAGCCGGGCCTGCACCGTGGAGCGCGCGAGGCCGAGCTGCTGCGCCAGCTGCGCCACCGGCGCGCGGGCGTTTTCGGTCAGCAGGGCGAGCAGGCGGGCATCGGTGGCATCGGTCATATCGGCGATCCTGTCGGCGATTCGCCGATCCGTCGAGGCATTTCGCGCTGAATGCCGCTTCGATCCGGCGGCGCATGGCCGCAACATCGCAGCAGGAGGGTCCCGAATGCTGCAAACCCCGATAGTGGCCGATGCCGCCGACACACCTGCGACCTGGCTTGCCCATCATGCCGGCGAGACACCGGTATTGTTCCATTGCCCGGCGGCGCTCGATGCGCGGCATGCGCGGTTCCGGGCGGGTTCCGCAGGCGAGGTCACCTATGCGGTAAAGGCCAACCCCGACCCCGGCGTGATCGCGCGACTCGTAGCGGGTGGGATGCGCGGCTTCGACGTCGCCTCGCCGGCCGAGATGGCGCTGGTGCGCGGCGTCTGCCCCGAGGCGCGGCTGCATTACCACAATCCGGTGCGCTCGCGTGCGGAGATCCGCGCCGGGATCGAGGCCGGGGTGGTGTCCTGGTCGGTCGACGAGATGGGCGAACTCGAGAAGCTGGCCGCCGAGGGGGTGGGGCCCGGCGCCGAGATCGCGGTGCGGCTCAAGCTTCCGGTGCAGGGCGCCGCCTATGATTTCGGGGCCAAGTTCGGCGCCTCGCCCGAACTGGCGCTGGCGCTGCTGCGGCGCGCGGCGGCGCAGGGCTATCTGGTGTCGATGACCTTTCATGTCGGCACGCAATGCGCCGACCCGCGCGCCTGGACACGCTACATCACCGCCTGCGCCGAACTGGCGCGCAAGGCGGGCGTGACGCTCGCCCGGCTCAATGTCGGTGGCGGGTTCCCCTCGGGCCGCGATGGTATCGATCCACCGCTGGAGCCGATCTTCGCGGCCATAACCGACGCCTGCGCCGCCTTCGAGACGCCGCCGCCGCTGGTCTGCGAGCCGGGGCGCGGACTGGTCGCGGACGCCATGGCCTATGCGGTCCCGATCAAGGCCCGGCGCGGCGACGCGCTCTACCTCGCCGACGGAATCTATGGCGGCTTGTCGGAATGCCCCTCGATCGGCGTGTCCCGCGTCGAATTGCTGCCGGGCGACGGCAGGGCGCTGGCAACGTCGCGCCCCTTCGCGCTGTGGGGGCCCACCTGCGACAGCCTCGACCGGCTGCCCGGAGAGACCGCGCTACCGGGCTGCGCCAGCGAGGGCGACTGGCTGCTTTTCCGCTCGATGGGTGCCTATCTCGTCGGGGTAACGACCTGTTTCAACGGATATGGCACATATGAACGGGCCGAGTTGGCTCGGCTCTGGACAGACCCGTCCCGGCCTCTAGGGTAAAGGTTAACTGCGGAAGGAGCGGGATGCGGCGGGCGGTCACAGCGCAGGCAGGAAACAGGGGCCCCGATGAGCGTCCGTGACTGGCTGCTGGGTCTCGTCGGGCGGCGACCGCGTCAGGCGGAAGGCCAGCCCCGGGCCCGTGGTCCGGCCACCCATGTCATCATCCTCGACGGCACGATGTCGACCCTGAAGCGCGGCTTCGAGACCAATGCCGGACTGACCTACAAGCTGCTGCGCGAAAGCGGTCGGCACGCCAACCTGACCGTGCATTACGAAGCCGGGATCCAGTGGACCTCGTGGCGCGAGACGCTCGACGTGCTCATGGGGCGCGGCATCAACCGGCTCATTCAGCGCGCCTATGGGGTGCTCGCTTCGCGGTTCCGGCCCGGCGACACGATCATCCTCGTCGGCTATTCGCGTGGCGCCTACGCGGTGCGTTCGCTGGCGGGGGTGATCAGCCGGGTCGGCCTGCTGCGCGCCGACGAGGCGACCGAGCGCAACGTGCGCGACGCCTATCGGCACTACCGCCATCGCGGGGCCGGGCCGAGCCCGGCGGCACAGGCCTTTTCGCGGCTGCATTGCCACGACCATGTGGAGATCGAAGCGGTCGCCGTCTGGGACACGGTGGCCTCGCTCGGTTTGCGGTTGCCGGTCGTCCGGCGCTGGTCGGCGCCGAACCATATGTTCCACGACCATCGGCTCGGCGCGCATGTGCGGCATGGCTATCACGCGCTGGCGCTGGACGAGACCCGCAACGCCTATGCGCCGGTGTTGTGGGTGACGCCCGAGGGGTTTCAGGGCCGGGTGGAGCAGGTCTGGTTCCGGGGCACCCATGGCGATATCGGCGGTCAGCTCGGCGGCGCGCTGGAAAGCCGCCCGCTGGCCAATATTCCGCTGGTCTGGATGCTGGAGCGGCTGGAAGGGCGCGGGCTCGCGCTGCCCGATGGCTGGCGCGCCAAGTTCGACTGCGACCCCGAGGCCCCTTCGGTCAGCACATGGCGCGGCTGGAACAAGCTGTTCCTGTCACGCAGCCGCCGCATCGTTGGCCGCGACCCGTCGGAGCGGCTGCACGAGACCGTGGCGGGGGGTCATCCGGCGCGGGCGCGGCTGCCCGCCCCGGGCGAGACGCCGCCCCGGATCGGTCATCTCGGCGCGGCGGAGTGATCAGCCCGCGAAATGCGCGGCGATCCGGTCGATGCGTGCGCCGCGCGTGGCCGCGTCCTCGATCAGCAGCTCGTGCCGGCCGCCTTTGATCACCTCGAAATCGGCGCCCGGCCAACGCGCCATCCGGTCGTGGATCCGGGCCGAATCCACCACCCATTCCTCGTCCCCAAGAAGCGTCAGGCAGGGCGTGTCGGGTGAGGGCAGGCGGGCTAGCGCCCGGGTTTCGCGCAGCGCCTCGTTGAGCCAGTGCAGCGACGGCGCGGCGAGGCCCAGCTCCGGATGCGCGGTGACCTGCGCCCGAACCCAGTCGAAGCTCTCCTGATCGCGGGTCAGCATGTTGGCCTCGGCGGCTTCGGCCGCGTCCTCGAGTGTTGCCGAGCGGCCGGGCGAGGGCAGGTGGCTCAGCCCGACGAGGCGCGAGGCGCTGCTCAGCCCCCAGGCCGCGAACCGCAGCGTCGGGCGCATCAGGACCCCCCACATCGGTGCTGTGAAGCAGACCCGCGCGAACGGCACGCCGCGCATCAGCGCCCGCAGCCCGATGCAGCCACCCATCGAATGCGCCAGCATGAAGTAGGGTCCCGGAAGACCCGACGCCGCGACGTGCTCGCGCAGCGCGTCGAGATCGGCCTGGTATTCGGCGAAGCTGTCGACATGACCGCGGGCCGCATCGCGATGCCCGCGGGCCGACAGCCCCTGGCCGCGCCAGTCGAGCGTCGCGCAGCCGAAGCCGCGCGCCGCCAGCTCGGTCGCGACGCGGCCGTACTTCTCGGCGTATTCGGTGCGACCGGTAAGGATCAGCACCGTGCCGCGGGGCGCCGGGCCGGGCCAATGCACGGCCCTGAGCCTGACGCCGTCACGCGCGCTGATCCAATGCGCGCATGCCGGGCCGTCCGCCACCTCCGCGAAGAACGGCGCGGCCGGTGCTCCGGAGCCGTCAGCCAAGAACCGCCGCCAGCTTCATGGCGAGCCCCATGTCGCCATCGACCGACAGCTTGCCCTGCATGAAGGCGGCAGTCGGATCGAGATCGCCCTCGAGGATCGCCTGGAAGGTGTCGGCATCGGCGCTGAGCGTGACCTCGGCCGGCTCGTCGCCGGCACGTGCGCCGGTCTCGTCGATCATCACCGCGCCCTCATCCGCGATCACGAACTTGGCCGGGCCGCCCTCGAGGCCTTGCCCGTTCATCTTGGCGTTGAGCGCGGTCACCGCGTGGCTCACCAGTTCACTCATCATGTCGTCCTTCGCGTTCGCGGAAGCCGGGATGGCCACCGATCTGGTCCTTGTGATGGGGCGCCTCTGGTCTCGGCCATGCCGCGCACCTACACTGGGGACTATGGGCGCAAGATTTCCTTCCATCAAACCTGTCCTCGCGGCATTGCTGCTCGGGCTCGCGGCCACCCCGGCCATCGCGCAGGACGACGAGCGGGTGGCGCGCCTGTTCGAGGAGCTGCAGGCGGCGGGGCCGGCGCAGACCGACGGTCTTTCGGCGGAGATCCGCGAGGCCTGGTCGCGCAGTGGCTCGCCGGCGATCGACCTGCTGCTGACTCGCGGTCGCGAGGCGCTGGGCATGGGCGATGTCGAGGCCGCGGTCGAGCATCTGACCGCCGCGATCGATCATGCGCCCGGCCTCGCCGAGGCGCATGTGCTGCGCGCCAACGCCTATTACCTCGACGGGCTGACCGGCCCGGCGATCGACGATTTGCGTGCGGCGCTGGCGATCGAGCCGCGCCATTTCGGCGCGCTCGAAGGCTTCGCCGCGCTGCTCGAGGAGATGGGCCGCCCCGAAGCCGCGCGCGAGGTCTGGGGCCGGGTGCTCGCGCTCAAGCCGCAGGATGCGCAGGCCGGCGAGGCTGCGCATCGCCTCGACATCATGCTCGGCGGCCGCACGCTCTGATCTTTCCGCCGCCTCGGCGCGACCACAGGACCTTCCATGACCCCCTCCCGCATCGCGGCCGTGCTCGGCCCTACAAACACCGGCAAGACGCATTATGCGATCGAGCGGATGCTGGCCTACCGGACGGGCGTGATCGGCCTGCCGCTCAGGCTGCTCGCGCGCGAGGTCTATGACCGCATCGTCAAGGCGCGCGGCCCCTCGGTGGTGGCGCTGGTCACCGGCGAGGAACGGATCGTGCCGCCGCGTGCCGCCTACTGGGTCTGCACCGTCGAGGCGATGCCCGAACTGGATGCCGATTTCCTCGCGGTGGACGAGATCCAGCTCTGTGCCGATCCGGAGCGCGGCCATGTCTTCACCGACCGGCTGCTGCGCGCACGCGGCCGGCACGAGACGCTGTTCCTCGGCTCCGAGACCATGGCGCCGGCGATCCGGGCGCTGGTGCCCGAGGCCGACATGATGCGGCGCGACCGGCTTTCGACGTTGAGCTATTCGGGTTCCAAGAAGCTCAGCCGCATGCCCGAGAGGTCGGCCATCGTCGGCTTTTCGGTGGACAGCGTCTACGCCATCGCCGAACTGATCCGCCGCCAGAAGGGCGGGGCGGCGGTGGTGATGGGGGCGCTGTCGCCGCGCACCCGCAACGCGCAGGTCGAGATGTACCAGAACGGCGATGTCGACTACCTCGTCGCTACCGATGCGATCGGCATGGGGCTCAACCTCGATATCGGCCATGTCGCCTTCTCGTCGTTGATCAAGTTCGACGGCCACAAGATGCGCCACCTCGCCCCCGACGAGTTGGCGCAGATCGCGGGACGTGCCGGACGGCACCGCACCAATGGTAGCTTCGGCGTCACCGGCGAGGCGCCGCCATTGGACGATGATGTGGTCGAGGCGATCGAGAACCATCAGTTCCGGCCCGTCACGCGGCTGTTCTGGCGCAACTCGGACCTGCAGTTCGGCTCGCTCAAGCGGCTGATCCAGACGCTGGAGAGCCGCACCAACAACCCTTGGCTCGGTCGGGTGCGCGAGAGCGACGACCTCGCCGCGCTGAAATCCCTCGCAGCCGACCCGCTGATCCAGGCCCGGACCCGCGACGGCACGGCGGTGCGGCTGCTGTGGGAGGTTTGCCGCCTGCCGGATTTCCGCGGCATCGGTCGGGGCGTGCATGCCGAGATGGTCGGGCAGATTTTCGCCCATCTGCAGGACCGGGGCCGCATCCCCGACGACTGGTTCGCCAAGCGCATCGAACGGATCGACCGGCCCGAGGGGGACATCGATGCATTGTCCAAGCGGTTGGCCTATATCCGCACCTGGACCTACGTGGCCCAGCGCAGCGGCTGGGTCGGGGACGAAAGCCATTGGCGCGGGGTGACGCGCGCTGTAGAAGATCGCCTGTCGGATGCGCTGCATGGCGCGCTGACTCAAAGATTCGTGGACCGGCGGACCAGTGTTCTGGCCCGGCGGCTCAAGCAGAAGGAGGTCATGGTGGCCGAAGTGAAAGACAGCGGCGACGTGACGGTCGAGGGTGAATTCGTCGGGCGGCTGGAAGGGTTCCGGTTCCGCGCCGACAAGTCGGGCAGCCCCGACGAGGCGAGGACGCTGCGCCAGGCGGCGGACAAGGCGCTTGCGCCCCAGTTCCATCTGCGCGCCGACCGGTTCTACAACGCGCCCGATACCGAAATCGACGTGACCGAGCAGGGCGGCCTGATGTGGGGCTCCTCGGCGGTGGGCAAGCTGGTCTCCGGCGCCGACCCGTTCAAGCCGCAGGTCGTGGCCTATGTCGATGACGAAGCCGGTCCCGAGATCGCCGAGAAGGTGAAGCGGCGGCTGCAGCATTTCATCGACCGCAAGATCGCCGCCACTCAGGAGCCGCTGCTGGCGCTGGGCAATGACGAGACGCTGACCGGCCAGGCCAAGGGCTTCGCCTACCGCATGGTCGAGAATTTCGGCATCATTCCGCGCGGCGAGATCGCCGACGAGGTGCGCGGTCTGGACCAGGAAGCGCGCGGCGCGCTGCGCAAGCACGGCATCCGCTTCGGCCAGTTCACCGTCTTCATGCCGGCGCTGCTGAAGCCCGCGCCGACCCGCATCCGCCTCGTGCTCTGGGCCCTGTCCAAGGGCCTGCAGGAATTCCCCGAGACGCCGCCGCCGGGCCTCGTGACCGTGCCCGCGACGCGCGGCGCCGCGCCGGGCTATTATGCCATGGCAGGCTACCGGGCCGCCGGCGAGCGGGCGATCCGCATCGACATGCTCGAGCGGCTGGCCGACATGCTGCGCGATCGCGACAGCAAGCGCGGCTTCGAGGCGGTGCCCGACATGCTGTCGATCACCGGCCTGACGCTCGAGCAGTTCGCCGAATTGATGACCGGTCTGGGCTACAAGGCGGAGAAGGGCGAGCGGCCCAAGGCCAAGCCTGTGAAGGCCAACGGTCCGCAGGAAGTGCCCGGCGAGACCCCCGACACCACGCCGCCGGCCCCGGAAGGGCCGGACGTCCCGGGCAACACGCCGCAGGAGGCCCCCGATCAGCCGGACGCGCCGGGCATCGCCCCGCCCGACGCGCCCGAGCAGCCGGACCTGCCGAACGAGACGCCGGATGCACCGGAGCGTCCCGACAACGCGCCCGCCAGCCCCACCGACGTGCCGGGCACCGAGCCGGATCTGCCGCCCTCGGAGCTTCCGGGCGAGTCGCCCGATCGCGGCCCCGCGCCGCAGCCCGACGAGATGCCCGACAGCGATCCGCCGGTCGGCATTCCGGCCGGCAATCCGACCGAGATCCCGCCGGGCACTATCGCCGTGGGCGAGACCGCGCCGCAGGCCGCGCATGAGGATGCCGGCGCCGAGATGGAGACCTTCTATACCTTCACCTGGGCCGGGCGCGGTCAGCGCCGGGGCGGCGAGGGTGCGAAGGGCCGGCGTCAGGGCGGCAAGCCCGATAACGCCCGCGGCGACGCGCCGCGCGGTGCCAAGGGCAAACCGGGTGGCAAGGGCGAGGGCCGGGGCGACAAGCGCCGCGGTCCCAAGCCCGAGCGGGACGATCGGCCGCGCAACTTCTCCTCGCAGCCGCCGCGCGAGAAGAAGATCGACCCCGACAATCCCTTCGCCGCCGCGCTCGCGGGCTTCAAGCGCGATTGAGCCGGGGCGGGACGAACCCTGCCGAGGCGCCGCGCGAGACGCTGCGCCTCGACAAGTGGCTCTGGCAGGCCCGATTCTTCAAGACCCGCGGCCTCGCCGCTGCGCTGGTCACCAAGGGCCGGGTCCGGGTCAACGGCCAGCCCGCCGCGCGCGCCTCGCGCGGGGTGGGGGCCGGGGACGTGCTGACCTTTCCGCAGGGCAATGCGATTCGCGTGGTCCGGATCGTGGCGTTGGGGGATCGGCGGGGCCCGGCGCCCGAGGCGCGCGGCCTCTATGACGATCTCGATCCGCCGGCGCAGGCCGGGTCCGGCGAGGGGTCGCCGACGCTTGAATGACCTCGCGCTCTGCTCTAGCTAGGCCGCAACAAGCATCGAGGGCCCGCCAATGACCTATGTCGTCAAGGACAACTGCATCGCCTGCAAGTACACGGATTGCGTCGAGGTCTGCCCCGTCGACTGCTTCTACGAGGGCGAGAACATGCTCGTCATCCATCCGGACGAATGCATCGATTGCGGCGTGTGCGAGCCCGAATGCCCGGCCGACGCGATCCGTCCCGACACCGAGCCGGATGTCGAGAAATGGGTCGAGTTCAACCGGAAATACTCCGAGATCTGGCCGGTGATCGTCACCAAGAAGGATCCGCTGCCGGGGGCCGCCGAAATGGACGGCAAGCCGGGCAAGATGGAACTGTTCTCGGAGAAGCCCGGCGAGGGTGGCTGACGCCGCTGCGCGGCATTCGTAGGCAGATTTTGCGTCCCCGCTTCCGTCGGGGGCGTTTTTATGGTATGCTGTCTCGGTAATGCTGCTGAAAACCTGATCCTGTCCGGTCGTTATTGCACCTGACGAACCATGCGGTTCGCCGGGTTCTTTTCGTGTCATCCCCACCGGACTCGATCTCCAGGAAGGACATCATGAGCAAGAAGAAGAACGAATTCCGTCCCGATGATTTCGTCGTCTACCCGGCGCATGGCGTCGGCAAGATCGTCTCGATCGAGGAGCAGGAAGTGGCGGGCATGTCGCTCGAACTCTTCGTGATCTCCTTCGAGAAGGACAAGATGACCCTGCGGGTGCCGACCCACAAGGCGACCGAGGCCGGGCTGCGCTCGTTGTCCTCGCCCGACGTGGTGGCACATGCCCTCAAGACCCTGAAGGGCAAGGCCAAGGTCAAGAAGGCGATGTGGTCGCGCCGGGCTCAGGAATACGAGCAGAAGATCAATTCCGGCGACCTGATCGCCATCGCCGAGGTGGTGCGTGACCTGCACCGCGCCGACGACCAGCGCGAGCAGTCCTATTCCGAGCGTCAGCTCTACGAGGCCGCGCTCGAGCGGCTGATCCGCGAGATCGCCGCCGTGTCCGGCAATGACGAAGCCGCCGCCGCGCGCGAGATCGACGGCGTTCTGGTCGGCCGCGCCGCCGCCGCCTGATCGCGCTACAGCGAATGTAGAAGGGCCGCGCCGAAAGGCGCGGCCCTTGCTGTTTGCGCTCGTCGATGCGGCGTCCGGTTCGTCGAAATGACGACGCCGAGGGTCCGCCGTCGCCATTCCCTTGCTGACGCTAATACAGGCGTCGTGTTCAGCCCTTCTGGGGCAGGGCTCGCCAGCCGATGTCGCTGCGGCAGAACCCTTCCGGCCAATCGATTGCCTCGACCATCGCGTAGGCGGCATCGCGGGCCTCGGCCAATGTCGCGCCGCGCGTGGTGACGTTGAGAACTCGGCCGCCATTGGCGACGATGCCGCCATCCTTGGCCTTCGTGCCGGCATGGAACACCATCGCAGAGGAGCTTGCCTCGAGCGCGTCGAGCCCGCGAATCTCCGACCCCTTCTCATAGCTGCCCGGATAGCCCTTGGCCGCCATCACCACGGTCAGCGCGTGATCATCGGCCCATTGCGCCTCGACCGCGCCGAGCCGTCCCTCGGCACAGGCCTGGATCAGGTCGAGCGCCTGGCCGCCAAGCCGCATCATCAGCACCTGGCACTCCGGGTCGCCGAAGCGGACGTTGTATTCCACGAGGCGCGGCTGGCCGTGATGGATCATCAGCCCGGCATAGAGCACACCGCGATAGGGAGTGCCGCGCTTCGCCATCTCGCGCATGGTGGGGCGGATGATCTCGTCGAGCGCCTTCCGCGCCACCTGCGAATCGAGGATCGGCGCCGGAGAGTAGGCGCCCATGCCGCCGGTATTGGGGCCAGTGTCGCCGTCGCCGACGCGCTTGTGGTCCTGCGCGGTGCCGATCGGCAGCACTTCCTCGCCATCCACGAGCACGAAGTAGCTGGCTTCCTCACCCTCCATGAACTCCTCGATCACCACCTCTGAGCCGGCGGCCCCGAATTCACCTCCGAACATGTGCTCGAGCGCGCGCACCGCCTCGTCGCGCTCGGTCGCCACCACGACGCCCTTGCCCGCGGCCAGGCCGTCGGCCTTGATCACGATCGGCATCGGCTGGCGGGCGAGATAGGCCCGCGCCGCCTCCAGATCGGTGAAATGGGCGTAGCCGGCAGTGGGCGCTCCGGCGGCGTCGCAGATCGCCTTGGTGAAGCTTTTGGAGCTTTCGAGCCGGGCGGCCTCGGCGGAGGGGCCGAACACGGTCAGCCCGGCGGCGCGGCAGGTATCGGCGACACCGGCAGCGAGCGGCGCCTCGGGGCCGATGATGATCAGGTCGATCGCCTGCTCGGCGGCGAAACCCGCCACGGCGTCGCCGTCGAGAATGTCGAGATCGGCGCATTCCGCGATGGCCGCGATGCCGGCATTGCCCGGGGCCACGATCAGTCGGTCGCATTTCGGGTTCTGCATCACCGCCCAGGCGATGGCATGTTCGCGTCCGCCGGACCCGAGGATGAGGATGTTCATGTCGCGTCTCCCGCAGAGCTTGCCGTTGCGGCCGCTTCTAAGCGGGCGCGCCCCGGGGGGCAATGATGTGGCCCATCTGCCATGGCCGGCGGCGTCTCCTCGTCCCGATTGTCCCGAACCCACTGGCCGGGTGAGATCTCACGTGTCATGCAACCCAAGGTTTAATTGGAGTTAACATTAGGCAAAGACGTCATTTTCTCGCCGCAATCCCGTTCGCCCTGGGCTTCGGTGCCAAAGGCGCGCTGGCGCAGGACGACCCGCTCGGCGCGATCTTCATGCAGCTGCCCGCCCAGATCCGCCGCGACCTGCAGGAGGAGTTGAGTTGGGGCGGCTTCTATGAGGGGGCGCTCGACGCCGCTTGGGGGCCGGGCACGCGCCGCGGCGTGATCGAGGCCGCGCAGTTCCTGCCGCAGAATTCGCGCGGCCGCATCCAGCCCGATCTGAGCAGCGTCGCCGGGGCGCAGCGCTTCATGACCGGTCTGGCCCGCAAGGAGTATTCCGCCTGGCTCTATGGCGAGGGCGAGGAGAACGACACCGGCCTCTGACCCCGTTGCCCCGTCGCGCGACGTGGTGCAGTTAGGGGGCATGGACCTCTTCGAAGACGACGCGCCCGAGCGGGGCGGCAATGCGCATGAGTTCACCGTCTCCGAGATCTCGGGGGCGGTGAAGAAAACCATCGAGGGCGAGTTCGGCCATGTCCGCGTGCGCGGTGAGGTCGGCCGCGTCACCGTGGCACGCACCGGCCACATGTATTTCGACCTCAAGGATGACCGCTCGGTGCTCGCCAGCGTGAGCTGGAAAGGCCAGGTCGCCAAGCTCACCCACCGCCCCGAGGAGGGCATGGAGGTCATCGCCACCGGTCGGATGACGACCTTCGGACCGCAGTCGCGATATCAGCTCAATGTCGAGGACGTGGTACCGGCGGGGGCCGGCGCGTTGATGGCGATGCTGGAAAAGCGGCGGCAGGCACTCGCCGCCGAGGGGCTCTTCGACGCGGGGCGCAAGCAGCCCATCCCCTACCTGCCGGAGATCATCGGTGTCGTGACCTCGCCCACCGGCGCGGTGATCCGCGATATCCTGCACCGGCTGCGCGACCGCTTTCCGCGCAAGGTGCTGGTCTGGCCGGTGGCGGTGCAGGGCAAGTCCTCGGCGGCCGAAGTGGCCGCCGCCATCCGCGGCTTCAACGCGATGACCCCGGGCGGCGCGCTGCCGCGCCCCGACCTGCTGATCGTCGCGCGCGGCGGCGGTTCGATCGAGGATCTGTGGGGCTTCAACGAGGAGATCGTGGTCCGCGCCGCCGCCGAAAGCGCGATCCCGCTGATCTCGGCGGTGGGGCACGAAACCGATACCACGCTGATCGACCATGCGAGCGACCGGCGCGCGCCGACCCCTACCGCCGCCGCCGAGATGGCGGTGCCCGTGCGTTCCGAGCTTCAGGCCACGGTCGCCCAGTTCGGCGCGCGTCTGGGCCAGTGCTCGCGTGCGGGGCTCGACCGGCGCGCGGAACGGTTGCGCGATCTTGCTCGCGGGCTGCCGCGCATGGATGCGCTGCTTGCGCCGTATCAGCAGCGGTTCGACGCGGTCGAAACCCGGTTGCCGGGCGCGCTGCGCGGCGCGATCTCGGCCAAGCGGATCGAACTCTCCGAGCACCCGTTGCGCCCCGGTCTCGTCATGCGGCCGCTGGAGCGGAGCCGCGACCGTCTGGCCGCTGTGGCGGCACGTCTTCCCGGTGCACATCAATCGGGCCTCGCGCAGAAGCGGCTGCGGCTGACAGGACTGCGGCTCAATCCGGGCGCGCTCGACGCGGCTCTGAAGCGGGAACGGCGCGATTTCGACCGGTTGGCGGCGCGGCTGCGACCCGAGCTGGTGCTCGACCGGGTGGGCCGGCTGCGCGAGCGGCTCGCGGCGCTGGAGCGGCTGCGCGGCACACTGGGCTACGAGGCGACGCTGGCACGCGGCTATGCGGTGGTGCGCGGCGACGGCCATGTCGTGACCGACCGCGCTTCGGCGCAGGCCGCGACCTCGCTGGAGATCGAATTCAGGGACGGGCGGATGCAGGTCGGCCTGGCCTCTGCGAAGCCGCGCCGCGCTACGGCGACCACCCCGCCCGAACAGGGGACGTTGCTCTAGACGCCGACCTCGGGCTGGCAGGAGAGCGGCGTCTCGCTGTCGCCGGTCTCGTAGATCTGCGGCTGCGCGGGATCGTTGAGGAACTCCGCCACGATCCGTCCCGCCTCGTCGTAGAAGCGCCAGCATTCCGGGCCGGTGCCATCCTCGTAGGCAAAGCAGATCGCCCCGGCATTGGGATACCATTCACCGTTGAGGCAGCGCCCGTCGAGGAACGACCAAGTCACCTGCCGGTCCGGACCGTAATGCTCCATGCCGTAGGGGGCACCGCCGCTGCGATAGGTGAGCGTGCGGCCGGTCACCCGCTCCGCGAATGCCTCGGCGTCGAGCGGCACGCGCTCTTGCGCGGCGGCGGGCAGGGCGATCAGCAGCGTGAGGGCGAGGCGGAGCAAAACCATGTCCCAGCTTTTCATTCCGCAGCCTGTGCCGCCAGCCCTTCCATGCGCCCTGCGCGCCATTCCGCCACGCGCGGGTCCATGACGCGTCGCCACATCCGTGGCCAAAGTGCCAGGCAGGCCATCACCGGCAGCGACCGCGGCAGCATGGGCGCCGCCTCGGGCAGTTCGAGCGCCGGGTAGGGCCGCATCGGCCGCGCGTGGTGGTCCGAGTGGCGCGGCGCGTTCAGCATCATCCAGGACGAAACCGGATGCGGACTGTTCCAGCTATGGCGCGCGCCCACCGGTTCGAGCCTACCGTCGACGCGCCGGACGCGCTCCAGCCCGTAATGCTGCACGTAATCGGACAGCAGAAGCTGGACCTGCGCGAAGCCTGCCAGGGCCAGATGCGCGGCGATCCCGCGCCAACCCCCGATAAACGCCGACACCGCCAGTGCCAGCGCGGCGCCACCTGCATAGGCGGCATAGGGATGCAGGCGGTGTCCCTTCCGCCGCGCGCGCTCGGCTATGAAGCCCTCGCGGAAACCGCCGCGCCAGGCCCGCAGGGCGTAGCGCCAGAACCCCTCACCGCGCCGGGCGGTGGCGGGATCCTCGCGGGTCGCCACCCGGACATGGTGGACCAGCGGATGGGCCGAGGCGTGGTGGCCGAACAGCAGCGAGGCGTAGACGGCGACGCCAAGCCGGCGCGCGCCGCGCCCGCTGCGGTGGATCAACTCATGGGCGTTGGCGTTGCTCACCTGCCCGAGCCAGAGACCAGTGGCGATGAAGAGGCCCGCCTTTTCCGCCGGGCCGAGCCAGCCATGCGAGAGGGCCGCCACCGTCGCCGCGAGCAGCGCGAAATGGGCGAGGCCGATGATGCCTGACAGGAGGCCGGAGGCGGGAAACTCGACCCCCGTCCGGGGCGGCGCGAGCCGTGCCCCGATCTCGTCCAGCACGGCGGCGAGAAGCGTCATCGTCAGCACCGCGGCCAAGGCCCAGACACCACCCCAGATGGCGGCCGCACCGGTCAGCAACAGGGGCGACAGCGTGGCCGTGGCAAAGGCGAGCGAGGCAGGCGACATGGGCGATTCCCGGGGCAAGGCGGTGGCGCCATCCTCGCGCGGCCCGCCCTCCCTTTCCAAGACCCCCTGCAAGGGTTAGGTGAAAGGGACCAGACGCGACAGCAGGACCGGACGGCGCATGTCCTTTTTCGGAAAACTCAAGGATCGGCTCTTCACCTCTTCCTCCAAGCTCGATCGCGGGCTTGAGGAGATCGTCGAGGAGGGGGCGGAGGCCACAGGGCCCGCCGAGACGGCAGCCGAGCCGTCCCCCGAACCGGTTTCCGAACCAATGCCCGAGGCCCGGCCAGAGCCCAGCGCCCCGGCCGGACCCCGTCCAGCTACGCTCGATGCCGAACCGCCAGTCGCGCCGCCGGTCACTCCGGGCATGCCTGCCGCGCCGGTGACGCCGCCTGCGCCGCCGGTGCGCGAGGAGCCCGCGCCCGAACCCGTGCCAGAGCCGGCACCGCAGAAGCCGGGCCTGATCGGTCGCCTGTTCGGCCGGGGCGAGACGGCGGCACCGCGCCGCGAGCTCGACGACGCGATGCTCGAGCGGCTCGAGGAGCTGCTGATCCAGTCCGACATGGGGGTTGAGACGGCGCTGCGCGTCACCGCCAACATCGCCGAGGGGCGGATGGGCCGGAAGCTGTCGGTGCCCGAGATCAAGGACCTGCTCGCCGCCGAGATCGCCCGGATCATGGAGCCGGTGGCCAAGCCGATGCCGATTTATGCCAAGACGCCGCAGGTGGTGCTGGTGGTGGGCGTCAACGGTTCGGGAAAGACCACGACCATCGGCAAGCTCGCGAGCCAGTTCCGCGAGGCCGGCAAGTCGGTGGTGATCGCCGCGGGTGACACCTTCCGCGCCGCCGCCGTCGAGCAGCTGCAGATCTGGGGCGACCGCGCCGGCGTGCCGGTGATGACCGCGCCGCAGGGCACCGATCCGGCGAGCCTCGCTTTCGACGCGATGACCAAGGCGCAGGCGGAGGGTGCGGACCTCTTGCTGATCGACACCGCCGGACGGCTGCAGAACCGGCAGGACCTGATGGAGGAGCTGTCGAAGATCGTCCGCGTCATCCGCAAGAAGGATCCCGATGCGCCGCATAACACGCTTCTCGTGCTCGACGCCACGACGGGCCAGAACGCGTTGAGCCAGGTCGAGATCTTCCGCAATATCGCCGATGTCTCGGGCCTGGTGATGACCAAGCTCGACGGCACGGCGCGCGGTGGTGTGCTGGTGGCGCTGGCGGACCGTTTCGGGCTGCCGATCCATGCGATCGGCGTGGGCGAGCAGATCGACGATCTCGCGCCGTTCGATCCCGAGGATTTCGCGCGCGCGCTGACCGGGGCGGAAGGCGAGCTGGCCTAGTCGTGCCAGCCGAGCATCCGCTCGACTTCGCGCAGCAGCATCAGCACCACCACCACCATCACGCTCGCCATCGCCGCGAGAGGGATCTGACCCGCGCCGCATCCGAGGCCCACGGCTCCGGCGAGCCATAGCGACGCGCCGGTGGTGATGTTGCGCACCTCGCCGCGCGCGGTGAAGATGATCCCGGCGGCGAGGAAGGCCACGCCCGAGGTCACCGCCTCGATCAGGCGCAGCGGGTCGATCCGCTTGTCGTCGGTGCCGCCGAAGTCGAGCTGCGTGACCTCCTGCCCCAGCATCACGAAGAGCGAGGCTGCCAGCCCGACGAGGATATGGGTGCGCAGGCCCGCGGGCTTGCCTCGCCATTCGCGCTCCACCCCGATCAGCCCGGCCAGAACGATGGCCGCCATCAGCCGCATCGCCGCGACCCATGGGCCGGTGGCGCGGAACCCGGTGGAGAGATCGGCCTGCAGGGCTTCGAGCATGGGTTTCGGGTCTCCCTGACGTTTTCGTGACAACGGCGAGGGCGGCTCGACTGTTCCCGCATCGGCGAGACTGGCTTCGCGGCCTCCGAACACCTATGTCTGGCCCCGACCGGCTCTGATGCGCCGGGCAGCCGGACGAGGGGACCGCAGGCATGGCGAAACGCGACATCAATCCTTGGCTCAAGCAGGCGCTCGAGCTGGGCCCGACGCTGGCCTTCTTCCTTGTCTATCTCAGGCTCAAGGACGGCAGCTTCGTGATCGCGGGGACCGAGTATTCGGGCTTCATCCTCGCCACGCTGGTCTTCATCCCGATCCTGCTCGCCGCGATGGGCGCGCTCTGGGCGCTGACCGGGGCATTGAGCCGGATGCAGGTCTTCACCGCCTTCATGGTGATCTTCTTCGGCGGGCTGACCGCCTGGTTCAACGACGAACGGTTCTTCATGATGAAGACCACCATCGTCTATGGCCTGTTCGCGGCAATCCTCGTGACCGGGCTGGTGCTGAAGAAGAGCTGGCTCGAATGGGTGATGGGCGAGGCACTGCCGATGCGCCACGAAGGCTGGATGCTGCTCACCCGCCGGCTCGCCGCGATGTTCGCGCTTCTTGCCGTCGCCAACGAGATCGTCTGGCGCACCCAATCCGAGGAGCTTTGGGTCAAGATCGAGACCTTTGCCTTCCCCGCGGCGCTGTTCCTGTTCCTCTGGCTGCAGATCGCGAGCCTGCAGCGCTACATGATCGAGCCCGAAGGCAAGACCGAGGGCTGAGACCCTCAGCGACGCCCGAAGAGATGGGCCTGCTGGTCACGGGTCGCGGTGCCCTGGCGCAGCTCGAGATGCAACGCCACGCCGCGCGCCACGGCCGGGCGCGCCTCGAGCGTCTCCAGCCAGCGGCGCATGTTCGGAAACGCCTCGATCTGCTGCTCCTGGCGCTGCCACAGCCGCGCCCAGGGAAAGATCGCCATGTCGGCGATGCTGTAATCGCCGCCCGCGACGTATTCATGCGTGGCCAGCTGGCGGTCGAGCACGCCGTAGAGGCGCGCGACCTCATCCCGATATCGGTCCTTGGCATAGGGAATGTCCTGCGGCGGCGTCATGCCCGGAGCGTAATGCAGGAAGTGATGTGCCTGGCCGGCCATCGGGCCCAGGCCTCCCATCTGCCACATCAGCCACTGATCGACGTCGATGCGGTCGCGCTCGGTCGCGCCGCAGAAGCGGCCGGTCTTGCGGGCCAAGTATTGCAGGATCGCGCCGCTTTCGAAGATCGAGATCGGCGCGCCGTCGGGCCCCTCCGGATCGGTGATCGCCGGCATCCGCCCGTTGGGCGAGATTGCGAGAAACTCCGGGCGCTTCTGTTCGCCCGCGCCGATATTCACCAACCGCACCCGGTAGGGCAGGCCCATCTCCTCGAGCGCGATCGACACCTTCCAGCCATTCGGTGTGGGCCAGTAATGCAGGTCAATCGGGGCGGTCATGTCGGCGGTCCTCCTGTGGCGACGGGCGGAGCCTGACCGCGCACCGCGCCCGATGCAAGCGTGGCCCGCGCTTGACCGAAACCGGGCCGAGGGCTATCGCGGCAGGGAACTGCGGCGCCGGTCACCGCCGGCCAAGACAATCAGGCCCGGAGGCCCCGACATGACCGAGTATCGCAAGCGCACCCGCGCCGTCCACGCCGGCTCCCGCCGCAGCCAATATGGCGAGGTGAGCGAGGCGATCTTCATGACGCAGGGCTTCGTCTACGAGACCGCCGAAGCCGCCGAGCAGCGCTTCGTCAAGATCGAGGGCGACGAGTTCATCTACGCCCGCTACGGCAACCCGACCGTCAAGATGTTCGAGGACCGGCTCGCCTCGCTGGAGGGCGCCGAGGCCGCCTTCGCCTGCGCCTCCGGCATGGCCGCCGTCAACGGCGCGCTGACCTCGATGCTCCGGGCGGGCGACCATGTCGTGTCGAGCCGGGCGCTGTTCGGCTCCTGCCTCTATATCCTCGAGGAGATCCTGCCGCGCTACGGCGTCGAGGTGAGCTTCGTCGACGGCAAGAACATCGACGAATGGAAGGCGGCGATCCGCGAGGACACCAAGGCCGTGTTCTTCGAAAGCGTGTCGAACCCCGCGCTCGAGGTGGTCGACATCGCCGCCGTGTCCGAGCTGGCCCACGCGGTCGGCGCCAAGGTGGTCTGCGACAACGTTTTTGCCACGCCGGTCTATTCGGATGCGATCGCCCAAGGGGCCGATGTCGTCGTCTATTCCGCGACCAAGCATATCGACGGGCAGGGCCGGGCGCTGGGCGGCGTGATTCTGGGCACCGAGGAACATATCCGCGGCGTGGTCGAGCCCTACATGAAGCATACCGGCGGCTCGCTCTCGCCCTTCAGCGCGTGGCTGATGCTCAAGGGGCTGGAGACGATCGAGCTGCGGGTGAAGGCGCAGGCTGACAGCGCGCAGCGCATCGCCGAGGCGCTGTCGCGCGAGGACAAGCTGGCGCATGTCGCCTATCCGGGTCTGCCCGCGCATCCCCAGCACGAACTGGCGATGCGGCAGATGGGGGCTGGCGGCACCGTCGTGGTGTTCGACGCGGGAAGCCGCGAAGCGGCCTTCCGGCTCTTGAACGCGCTCGACATCGTCATCATCTCCAATAACCTCGGCGACGCGAAATCGATCGCGACGCATCCCGCCTCGACCACGCATCAGAGGCTGCCGGAGGCCCAAAAGGCGGCGCTCGGCATCACGCCGGGGCTGATCCGGCTTTCGGTCGGGCTCGAGGATGCCGAGGATCTGATCGAGGATCTGCGGCAAGCTATTGGTGAAATGTGAATTTTGTCTGAAACTGGGCGAAAATGGCTTGACGAAAAGGCTAAGTCTCCCCTCACTATAGGTATAGAAAACTATACTTAAGTAACAGCGCCGCCGGAGGACCCCATCGTGACCAAAGCCACACGTGACCTGCATCGCCCGGCGGCGGCCGTCCAATCCGACGCGCCCGACCGCGCCGATGCGGCGGCGGCGCTGCGCCTCCTGCGCGAATGGGCCGCCACGGCCAGCCCCGAGGAAGTGGCCACGCTCGACCCGCTGGTCGGGCGTCTCCTGCCCGGGCAGGAGCTGTCGAACTATCCCGCGCTGGGCCGTGCCTATCCCGAGGATTTCGTCGTCGACGACGACTATCGTGCGCTGCTGCCGGACCTTCAGAACGGGCCTTCCTCGCTGATCCGCGGCGCGGCGCGGCCGATCCAGCATGTGGGGATCTCGAATTTCCGCCTGCCGATCAAGTTTCACACCCGCGACGGCGGCGATCTCGCGCTCGAGGCAAGCGTGACCGGAACGGTCAGCCTCGAGGCCGAGAAGAAAGGCATCAACATGTCGCGCATCATGCGGTCCTTCTACCGCCATGCCGACAAGACCTTCTCCTTCGAGGTGATCGAGGCGGCGCTGGCCGACTACATCGCCGACCTCAAGAGCTTCGACGCCCGTATCCAGATGCGGGTGCGCTTTCCGATGCTGCGCCCGTCGCTGCGTTCGGGGCTGGCGGGCTACCAGTATTACGACCTGACGCTGGAGCTGGTGGAGCAGGCCGGCGTGGCCAAGAAGATCCTGCATCTCGACTATGTCTATTCCTCGACCTGCCCCTGTTCGCTGGAGCTCAGCGAGCATGCCCGCCAGTATCGCGGCCAGCTCGCCACGCCGCATTCGCAGCGCTCCGTGGCGCGGCTTTCGGTGGTGACCAACCCCGGTCCGGTGCTGTGGTTCGAGGATTTGGTCGAGATGGCCCGCGCGGCGGTGCCCACCGAAACGCAGGTGATGGTCAAGCGCGAGGACGAGCAGGCCTTCGCCGAACTCAACGCCGCCAACCCGATCTTCGTCGAGGACGCGGCCCGGCTCTTTGCCGAGCAGCTGATGGCGGATCCGCGGATCGGCGATTTCCGGGTGATGGCCAGCCATCAGGAAAGCCTGCACAGCCATGACGCGGTGAGCCTGCTGACCGAGGGACCGACCTTCGCCTCCGAGAGCCTCGACCCGCAGCTCTTCGCCAGCCTGCTGCACGCCGGCTGAAGCGGCGGCGCGGCGCGGAAACCACGACGTGGTACCGGGCTGCGCCGCTCGCTTGACAGGGGCGGGGGGCTGGGCCAACGCTCCCGCATGATCGACCTGCGTCCCGTCGGATACGTCAACGGCCTGCTGCT